>ENA-UOUJ01000383-UOUJ01000383.1-activated-sludge-metagenome-genome-assembly--contig:-NODE-383-length-32269-cov-7.529614_pt1 | contig 32269 bp, 27 predicted proteins | sample MGYA00249839_ERZ747224 | MGnify/ENA primary metagenome ERZ747224 (study PRJEB28782, sample SAMN03220277) | activated sludge metagenome | biome: wastewater; feature: sewage sludge; material... | reverse complement strand
GGCCGTGCGGCCGGCCCGGAGGTATGTGCCCCGGTCATTCAGGCGCGGCCGAACTCCGCGGTCTCGAGGGTCCAGGCCCGGGCCCGGTCGCTGACGGTCACGCCGAGCCCGGGGCGCTGCGGCAGGAGCATGCGCCCGTCCTTGGTCTCGAGGCGCTCGTTGAAGAGCGGGTCGAGCCAGTCGAAGTGCTCCACCCACGGCTCGCGCGGATACGTGGCCGCCAGGTGGAGGTGGATCTCCATCGCGAAGTGCGGGGCGAGGTCGAGTCCGGCCTGGTCGGCCAGGGTCGCGAGCCGCTGGAACTGGGTGATGCCGCCGACGCGCGGGGCGTCCGGCTGGATGATGTCGCAGGCCCGTGCCGCGATGAGGCGTTCGTGCTCGGCCACGGAGGCGAGCATCTCCCCGGTGGCGATCGGGGTGTCCAGCGCGGCCGCGAGGTCGGCGTGGCCCTGCACGTCGTAGGCGTCGAGCGGCTCCTCGATCCAGACCAGGTCGAACTCCTCCAGGCGGCGCCCCATCCGCAGGGCGGTGGCACGGTCCCACTGCTGGTTGGCGTCCACCATGAGCGGCACGTCCGGGCCGATGTGCTCGCGCACGGCGGCCACCCGGCGCAGGTCCTCCGCGGAGTCCGGCAGGCCGACCTTGATCTTGATGCCGCCGATGCCCTCCTCGATGGACTGGGAGGCCCGTTCCTTGACCTCCTGGATCGAGGCGTTGAGGAAGCCGCCGGAGGTGTTGTAGGTCCGCACGGAGTCCCGGTGGGCACCGAGGAACTTCGCCAACGGCAGTCCGGCTCGCTTGGCCTTGAGGTCGTACAGGGCGATGTCGATCGCGGCCAGTGCCTGGGTGGCGACCCCGGAGCGCCCGACGGAGGCACCGGCCCACAGCAGCTTGGTGTACAGCCGGGCGATGTCGTTGGGGTCCTCGCCGATCATGGTCTCGGCGACCTCGCGGGCGTGGGCGTACTGGGCCGGCCCGCCCGCGCGCTTGGAGTAGGAGAAGCCGAGGCCCTCGTGGCCCTGCTCGGTGACGATCTCCGCGAAGAGGAAGGCCACCTCGGTCATGGGCTTCTGCCGCCCGGTGAAGACCTTGGCGTCAGAGATCGGCGTCGCCAGGGGCAACCGGACGGTGGAGAGCGTGACGTGGCGGATGGCGTCCGGCGTGTAGGCAGATGCGGTCATGGGGGTCTCTTCCTCGGCGTGGGATACAGGGGCGCGTCCCGGTCAGCAGGTCATCTCATCGTACAAGTCACCAACTTGTAGAACAAGTGCCACTGCGGGGTTCCCACGCACGGACGGGACGGCTCAGCCGGTGCCCGCCGGGCCGGCGTCGCCCTCAAGGACCCCCTGCGGCGAGACGTGCTCCAGGATGACCCGGCGCAACCGGCTCGCGGCGGTGTTGTCCCCGTTCTCGTTCCAGGCCAGGTGCAGGTCCGCCCGGTTGAGCTCGAGGAGTCCGGCGTGACCGGTGATCTCCTCGGCCACGACGCCCGGAGGGGCGAAGTCCATGGCCGAGGCCGGGACGAGCGTGATGCCCAGGCCCGCGGCCGCGAAGGCCAGCAGCGCCGGGACCTGGCTGGCCAGCTGGGTGACGGTCGGGGTGACGCCGGCACTGTCGTACAGGCGCATGACGAGGTCGTAGAAGTAGCGGGCCTCCGAGGTGGAGTACATCATCAGCGGCTCCCCCTCGAGGTCCTTCAGGCGCACACCCTCACCGGTGGCCAGCGCATGACCCTGCGGAAGTGCGGCCACCAGGTGGTCCTTGAAGACCAGCTCGGTGCGGACCCCCGCGCGGGAGACGATGGGGCGCAGCAGGCCGAGGTCCACCGCTCCGCGGGAGAGCGCCTCCAGCTGGTCGGCCGAGACCGCCTCCCGCAGCACCAGGGAGACCCCCGGCAGGTGTTCACGGGCCAGCCGCAGCAGCCACGGCAGGACGGACTGGCCGGCGATCGCGGTGTAGCCGATGACGATCGAGCCGACGTCCCCGGTGGAGACGCGGCGGACGTCCAGCTGGGTCTTGGTGCAGAGGTCCAGGATCTGGCGGGCACTCGGCAGCAACGCCTGCCCGGCCGGCGTGAGCTCCACCTTCCGGCTGCTGCGGAGGAACAGCTGGGCGTCCAGCTCCCTCTCCAGCAACTGGATCTGCCGGCTCAGGGGCGGCTGGGTCATGTTCAGCCGGGTGGCCGCCGCGCCGAAGTGCAATTCCTCGGCCACCGCCACGAAGGACTCCAGCTGGATGAGGGAGAACATCGATCCACTCCTTGGATGATTGTGTGCACATATTAGCTTGGACGCGCATCGATCCCCGGCCCTACGTTGAAGGCGTGAACGCACAGACCTCCAGCCCCGCGAGCCCTCGACTCACCCCCTCCGGCCGCGCCGGGACCGGCCCGGTGACCACCGGCCCGGCCACCGCCGGCCCGACGATCACCGGGGCCACCATCACGCCGGTGGCCTTCGCGGACCCCCCGTTGCTGAACACGGTGGGCGTGCACGAGCCCTTTGCCCTGCGGGCGATCGTCCAGGTCCACACGGATGCCGGCGTCACCGGGCTCGGGGAGACCTACGGGGACGCCGCCCACCTGGCCCGGCTCCGCCTGGGCGCCGAGGCGGTCGTCGGTGCCGACGCCTTCAACACCAACGACCTGCGCCGCCGGATCACCCGGGCCCTCGCCCGGGACACGACGACGGGCGGTCACGGCATGAGCGGGATGGTCACCGGCTCGGCCACCGCGGACCGGGTCCTCTCCCCCTTCGACGTGGCCTCGCTCGACCTCCAGGGCAAGGTCCTCGGCCTGCCCGTCAGCAGTCTCCTCGGGGGCGCCCTGCGGGATTCCGTCGCCTTCAGCGGTTACCTGTTCTACAAGTGGGCCGGCCACCCCGGGGCCGGACCGGACGCCTTCGGTGAGGCCCTGGACCCCGCCGGCGTGGTGGCCCAGGCCCGCGCCCTGGTGGACGCCCATGGTTTCACCGCCCTCAAGCTCAAGGCCGGTGTCTTCCACCCCGACGCGGAGTGTGAGGCCATCGAGGCGCTGCGCGCCGAGTTCCCGGACCTGCCGTTGCGCATCGACCCCAACGGCGCGTGGACCGTGGAGACGTCCGTGGCCGTGGCCGAACGCCTGGGCGGGATCCTGGAATACCTCGAGGACCCGACGCCGGGGATCGACGGCATGGCCACCGTCCGGCGCCGCACGGGCACACCCCTGGCCACCAACATGTGCGTGGTCGGCTTCGCGGACATCCCGCCGGCCGTCGCGGCGGGTGCCGTGGACGTCGTGCTGTCGGATCACCACTTCTGGGGTGGGTTGCGCCGGTCCCAGATGCTGGGCGGCGTGGCGGAGACCTTCGGCTGGGGGCTGTCCATGCACTCGAACTCCCATCTCGGGATCAGTCTCGCGGCCATGGTCCACCTGGCCGCGGCCACCCCGAACGTGGACTACGCCTGTGACACGCACATCCCCTGGAAGGATCCCTCCGAGGACGTCGTGGTCCCCGGCGTGCTCGCCATCCGGGACGGCTCCGTGGCGGTCCCCACCGGCCCGGGGCTCGGCGTCGAGCTGGACGAGGACGCCCTGGCCCGGTTGCACGAGCAGTACCTGCGCGCGGGCCTGACGGAACGGGATGACACCGGGTACATGCGCCGGTTCCAGCCGGACTTCGACCCCTCCCCGGCCCGGTGGTGAACATGGCCCGCCCTGGCCCGACGCCGGCCGGCCGGCTGTCCGTGCTCGTGACCGACCCGATCATTGCCCGGTGGTCCGGCGTGCTCACCTCAGGCGCTCCCCGTCACCACTGGATGTTCCTCACGGAGGCCGACGAGGACACCCAGCGCCAGGCGGCCGCGGACTGTGACGTGCTGGTGTGTTCCCGGTTGTCCGCGGAGACGGCGGCCGGGGTGGGGGCACGTCTCGTCCAGGTCACCGGCGCGGGCCTGGACCGGGTGGCCGTGGACGCGCTCCCGGCCGGCACGGAGGTGACCACCACCGCCCACCACGAGCGGGCGATCGCCGAACACGTGCTGATGTCCGTCATGGCCCTGGAACGCCGGCTGCTGGTCCGGGACCGCAGCCTGCGCGCCGGGACCTGGCGGACCCTGGCCACCGACCCGACCGTCCCGGCGTTCCGCACCCTCGACACGCTGGTGCTCGGCGCGGTGGGCCTGGGCGGCATCGGCGCGGAGACCCTCCGCCTGGCCGAGTCCTGGGGCATGGCCACGCTGGCCGTGCGCGGCACCCCGGACGCCCCGCTGCCGGAGGGGGTGTGCCCGCGGTGGGTCGGCGGGACCGGCGAACTGCCCCGCCTGCTGGCCGAGGCCGACGTCGTGGTGGTGTCCGTTCCCCTGTCCCCGGCCACCCAGGGAATGATCGGGGCGGCGGAACTGACGGCCATGAAACCGGACGCCGTGCTGGTGAACGTCGCCCGGGGACCCGTGGTGGACCAGGCGGCGCTGCACGCGGCGCTCACGGCGCCGGCCGGGACCCCGACGGCGATCGGCGGGGCCGCGCTCGACGTGTGGTGGGGGCCACCGTCACCGGGCCGGACGCCCCCGGCCGAGCACGACTTCACCGCGCTGGACAACGTGGTCCTCACCCCGCACTGCTCCGGGCATGCGGAGTCGACCTTCGCGGGCCGAGCCCGGGACATCGCCGCCAACGTGGAGCGCCTTGCCGCGGGGACACCGCGGCTCGGTGTGGTGAGGTCTGGACCGCGCACACGCTAGGCAGGCCGGACTTCTACACACCCAGCAGCAGACGCACCACCAGCAGGAGCGCCCCGAGGCTCGCCAGGAGCAGGCCGGCCAGCCTCAGGCGCTCGGCGTCCAGCCACCGGTTGAGACGTCGGGACAGCAGGAACCCGGCCGCCACCACGGGGATGAGCCAGGCGAAGACCTGCACGGAGTGCCACGTGACGGCACCGACGAGGACCAGCAGCACCACGGAGACGATGGAGCCGACGAGGAAGAACGCGCTCATGGTCCCCCGCAACCGCGCCGGTTCCTGGCCCTGCCAGACAATGGCCATGGGTGCCCCGCCGATCGAGGTCGAGGTGCCCATGATCCCGGACAGCGCCCCGGCGGTGACGAGGGCCGTGCGCGTGGGCGCCGGCCGCCAGCCCAGGAACGCCGACCCGACCCCGGCGACCACGGAGACGGCCACCACCCAGGACAGCGCCGCCACGGGCAGGGCCACGACCATGAGGGCGCCGATCGCGCTGCCCGGGAGCCGTCCCGCGAGCGCCCACCCCGCCCCGCCGAGGTCCAGGTTCGCCCGCTCGCGGAGAGTGACCATGAGGGCCAGCAGGCACGCGAACATCACCACGATCGACGGCAGCAGCCCCGGCTCCACGAGGGCGATCACCGGGGCGGCCACCATGCCCGCGCCGAAGCCGATCGAGCCCTGGAGTGCCGAACCGATGAAGACGACCGCTGCGATGAGTCCGAATGCGCCTGGGTCCACCTAGCCCACCGTAGCGGCGGGCGTCCCGGCTCCGCCCTCCCGCACCGGTTCCACCATCGGGAAGTGGCATTCAGCCTGGTGGGCGACGTCCTGCATCCCCTCCGGTGCGGTGCGGCGGACCCCGGGCGTTGGCAGGGCCGTCGTCGTGCGTCCGGCCTCCGCGCCGGTCCGAGCGGCGGGACGTTCTGCGGCGCAGATGTCCTGGGCCTTCCAGCAACGGGTGCGGAACCGGCAGCCCGAGGGCGGGTCCAGCGGGGACGGCAGCTCGCCGCGCAGGACGATCCGCTCCTCGGGCCGGGCCGCCGGGTCCAGCTTGGGCGAGGCGGACATCAGCGCTGCCGTGTAGGGATGCAGCGGGCGGTCGAAGACGTCCTCGGTGGTGCCGGTCTCGATGATGCGGCCCAGGTACATCACGGCCACGCGGTCGGTGACGTGCCGGACCACGGAGAGGTCGTGCGAGATGAACAGGTAGCTGACACCGAGCTTCTGCTGCAGTTCGTTGAGCAGGTTCAGCACCTGGGCCTGGACGGAGAGGTCCAGGGCCGAGACCGGCTCATCGAGGATGATGAGGTCCGGGTTCAGCGCCAGCGCCCGGGCGATGCCGATGCGCTGGCGCTGGCCGCCGGAGAACTCCTGGGGTGACTTCTTCATGTCGGAGGGACGCAACCCCACCAGCTGCAGCAGCTCCCGCAGCCGGGCATCCCGCTCCCGGGAGGTCCTGTACAGGCCACGGTGGGTGGCCCAGGGCTCGGAGATGATCTCCCCGGCCGTCATCCGCGCGTTCAGGGAGGCGAAGGGATCCTGGAACACCATCTGCACGCGGCGGCGCCAGGACATCAGGTCCTTGCCGCGCAGCGAGAACGGGTCCCGTCCCTCGAAGGTGACGGACCCGGAGTCCGGGATCTCCAGCAGCATCAGCGTCCGGGCCAGGGTGGACTTGCCGCACCCGGACTCCCCCACCAGCCCCAGCGTCTCCCCGCGGCCGATCGTGAGGCTGACACCGTCCAGGGCCGTGAGGCGGTCGTTGCCGGAGGCACTGCGCTGGACCTGGAAGGTCTTGGTGAGGTTCTGGACCTCGAGTGCGGCACCGCCGGCGGGGGCCGGGGCATCGTGGGTCAGGGTCGCGGTCATGATCGGGCCTCCGTGGCGGTGGTGTCCGTGGGGGTGACGGCAGGGGCGTGCGCCGCGAGGAGTTCCTCGGAGAAGTGGCACGCGGCGAACTGGCCGGGCGTGGTCTCGCGCAGGTCCGGGCGCTGGGCCCGGCACAGTGCGCGGGCCAACGGGCACCGGTCCTGGTAGACGCATCCGGGCGGGATGTCCTTGAGCTCGGGCGGGCTGCCCGGGATCGAGTTCAGGTCCCCGCCCCGTTCCGAACCGGTCGGCACGGAGTCCAGCAGGCCCTTGGTGTACGGGTGGGTGGGGGTCGCGAAGACCCGGTCCACCGGCCCCTGTTCCACCACGGTCCCGGCGTACATGACGCACACCGTGTCCGCCTCCTCGGCCACCACGGCGAGGTCGTGGGTGATGAGGACGACGGCCATGTTCTCCTCGGCCCGCAGCCGGCGCAACAGCTCCATGATCTGTGCCTGCACGGTGACGTCGAGGGCGGTGGTGGGCTCATCCGCGATCAGCAGGCTCGGCCCCAGCGCCACGGCCATGGCGATGAGGATGCGCTGGCGCATGCCGCCCGAGAACTGGTGCGGGTAGGCGTCCACGCGGGACTCCGGTTCCGGGATCCCCACGCGGCGCATCAGCTCGATGGCCTCCACGCGGGCCGCCCGGGCGCTCAGGCCCCGATGGATGCGGAAGGCCTCGCCGAGCTGGGTGCCGACGGTGTAGACGGGGTTCAGCGCGGTCAGGGCGTCCTGGAAGACGATGCCCAGGTCCACGCCGGAGATGGCCCGGCGTCTCCTGGCGCTGATCCTCGTGAGGTCCTCGCCGTTGAGCATCACGGCCCCGCCCTCCACGTGGGCGACAGCGTCCAGCTGGCCGGCCACGGCCTTGGCGGTCATCGACTTGCCGCAGCCGGACTCGCCCAGCAGGGCGAGGGTCTGTCCGGCCGAGGCGGTGAAACCGACCTCGCTGACGGCGCGGACGGTGCCGGCAGGGGTCCGGATGTCCACGTTCAGGCCGGAGACCTCGAGGACCGTGGTGCCCGGGTCGACCCGGGTCGTGGTGGGTGCGGAGGTCATGGTGCTCACTGCTTCTCCTGGAGGGGCGTCGGCTCGGTGTCTGCCCGAGTGGTCCGGGCGGAGGAGGCGTCGGTGGCGGCGGCCGCGGCGGCCATCTTCCGGACGGGCAGGCGGTGGATGAACCTCTTCCGGCCCGGCAGGGTCAGGCGCCAGCGCTGGGCCGGATCGGTGGCGATTCGCAGCCAGGCCGCCAGCATGTTGGCGGCGATGGCCGTGATGACGATGGCCAGGCCCGGCAGGATGGACAGCCACCAGGCCGTCTGCAGGTACTGACGGCCCTGGGCGACCATGAGGCCCCAGGACACGTCCGGCGGCTGGATGCCGATGCCCAGGAAGCTCAGGGAGGACTCGGCCAGCATCACGTAGCAGAACTCGAGGGTGGCCAGCGTGAGGATCGTCGGCGCGATGATCGGGACCACGTGCCGGCGAATGATCGCGTTCGGCCGGGCGCCGAAGGTCCGGGCGGCGTCCACGAAGGTCCGGCTCTGCAGCTCGGCCGACTCGGCGCGGGCGGTACGCAGGTAGATCGGGATCCGGGTGATCGCCAGGATCAGCACGATGTTGGCGATCGAGGGGTTGAAGACGTACAGCACGACCACGGCCAGCAGCAGGGACGGGAAGGACATGATGACGTCCGCGATGCGCATGGACACGTTCTCGCGGGCACCGCGGTGGTACCCAGCCCAGACGCCCCACAGGGAACCGATGACCATGGCGACCAGCACGGCGGGCAGGGCCACGAGCAGCGTGGTGCGGGTGGCGACCACGAGGCGGGCCAGCATGGACCGGCCCAGCGAGTCGGATCCGAGGATGTACTCCCAGCCGTTGGCCGGGTTGAAGGGGGCCTCGTTGGCGAACATCAGGTCCTGCTTCGTGGCGAGGTCGCCGACGAGCAGGGGCCCGAAGACCGCCGTCGCGCCGACGAGGAGCAGGATGACGGCGCCCGCCGTGGCGAAGGGGTCCCTCAGGAGCATGCGGAACATGCTCGGTTTGCCGTGTCGTGACGATTCCGCTTCCGGCGCCGGGGCGGGTGAGGACCCGGTGTGCCGGGGGGTCTCAGCTGTGGTGCTCATGGGGTCCTCCTAGGCCCGTGTGGCGGGCTGGGGTGCGGACGGGGTGGTGGGTGGGGCCGCCTGCTCGGCCTCGCGGGAGACGACGGCGGCCGGGGTGCCGGCGAGCGCCGGCGTCGGGTCCTGGTCGGTGCCGGTGGCCCGGCCGCCGGTCCCGGAACCTCCGCCGGCCGTCTTCGGACGGCCGGAGGCGCCGGCCGGGCGGACCCGGGGGGCGAGCAGGGCGTAGGCCAGGTCGATGAGGATGTTGAGGATGAAGATCGCGATGGCGGTCAGCAGCACGCAGGCCTGCAGCACGGCGAAGTCGCGCTGCAGGATCGAGTCGATCATCAGCTTGCCGATGCCGGGCCAGCCGAAGATCGTCTCCACCACGACCGCGCCGTTGACCAGGCCGACGGCCAGGTCACCGGCGACGGTCAGGGCCGGGGCCGCCGCGTTGCGCAGGGCGTGCCGGGTCACCACCCGGGTCTGGGAGGCGCCCTTGGACCGGGCCAGCTTGATGTACGGCTCCGACAGGGCCGAGACCATGGCCCCGCGGATCACCTGGACCAGGGCGCCGAAGGGGCGCAGGGCCAGCGTGGCGATCGGCAGCACCCAGGCCTCGGCGCCGACGACGCCCGAGGTGGGCAGCCAGCCGAGGGTGATCGCGAAGATCCAGATCCCGACGATCGCCAGCCAGAAGTCGGGGATGGATGCGGCGGCCATGGAGATGAAGCTCGCGATGCGGTCCACCACCCCGTTGGGCCTCAGGGCCGCCCAGCTGCCGACGATGACGGCGAGCGCGATCGCGATGACCATGGTGGTCGCCGCGAGCTGGAGGGTGGCCGGGAAGGCCCGCAGCGCCATCTCGGCGGCGGACTCCCCCGTCCTCAGCGAGGTCCCGAAGTCCAGGCGGAGGACGCCGCCGAAGTACTCCCCCATCTGGACCCAGAGCGGCTGGTCCAGTCCGTTGCGGGTGACGAAGTCCTCCCGCATCTGCTCGGTGGCGTTCAGGGGCAGGTAGAGCGCTGCCGGGTTGCCCGTCATCCGGGCCAGGGCGAAGACGCCCACCACGACCACGACGAGGGGCAGCGCACTGGAGATGATGCGCTTGCGCAGGTACGTCAGCATGGGTCCTCCCAAGGATCCCGAGGAAAAGGTTGGTCCGTCTGGGGTGTACCGCCGGGGCCGGTGATGCGGCCGGCCCCGGCGGCGGGTGGTCGGGGTGGTGCCTGTGGTCAGCCGGCCGGCGTGACCTCGGCCAGGCGGAGCTCGTCCCCCGAGGAGGAGTTGGGCTCGTAGCCCACCGTGTCCGCGATGCCGAGCATCCCGGTCTGGTGGGTGAGGTGCGCGAACTGGACGACCTGCTCGTTCTGGTACTCGAAGACGTCCGCGTAGGCCTGGGCGCGGGCCTCGCCGCTCTGCTGGCCGGCCTCGGTGATCATCTGGTCGAACTCCTCCGTGCCGAAGGCGCTCTGGGCACCGTCGGAGAGCATGTACTGCTCGACGGTGAAGGCCGCGTCACCGGCCTGGTTGCCGTGCTGCGTCATGTGCAGGATGGCCCCCTCGTCCTCGACGAACGGCCGCACCTGGTAGGTGAGGTGCTGGCTGGTCTCCATCATCTTGAGCTTGACGTTCAGTCCGGCCTGGGTGAGCTGCTCCTGCAGGACCTGGCCCAGCTCCTCGATCTTCGGGAACTGGGCGGACCGGACGATCAGGCTGATCGGGGCGGAGGTGTCCACCCCGTCGGCCTTGGCCTCCTCGACCAGCTGCTTGGCCTTCTCCGGGTCGTAGGGCCAGCCCTCGAGCTGCTCGTTGTGGCCCACCACGCCCTCGGGCACGAGCTGCGCCGCGACCTGGTCCCGTCCCCCGTAGAGGCTGGCGACGATGCCCTCCTTGTCGATCGCGTAGTTGACGGCCTGGCGGACACGGATGTCGTCGAACGGCGCCGACTCCGCGTGCATGCGCAGTGCCACCGTCTCGTTGTTCGGGTAGGCGACGCCCAGCTCGCCGATGCTGTCCTCGGGGCTCAGGCCGGTGGCGATCTCCGCCTCGCCCGAGGTGATCATGGCGGCGCGGACGGAGGACTCCTCGCGCCACTGGTACTGCGCCTTCGGGAAGGCCGGGGCCTCTCCCCAGTACCCGTCATAGGCCGAGACGTCGATGCTCTGCCCCGCGTTCCAGGCGTCGAGCCGGTAGGGACCGGTGCCGATCGGCTCGCGGACCTTCTCGGTGTCCGAGGTCTCGGACGGGACGATCTCGAGGAAGGACAGGCGCAGCGGCAGGATCGGGTCTGCCTGCGCGGCGGTGACCGTCAGGGTGGTGTCGTCCACGACCTCGACCGTGAGGTCCTCATCACCGAAGACGTAACCCTCGACGTTGCAGCCGAGGTCCGAGTTCACGGCACGTTCGATGGTGTGGGCGGCGTCCTCGGCGGTGAAGTCCGAACCGTCGTGGAAGGTGACGCCGTCGCGGAGGGTGAAGGTCCAGGTGGTGTCGTCTTCGGAGGACCACTCGGTGGCCAGCTTGGGCTCGAGCTCGCCCGTGGTGGGATTGCGCTCCACGAGGGGTTCGGTGATCGTGGAGCGGTCCACGACACCGGTGCTGGTCAGGTTCGCCTCGCACGGCTCCAGCGTCGGCGGCTCCTGCTGGAGCACGACGCGCAGGGTCTCCGGGGTGCTGCCCGCCTCGGCCCCGCCGGCAGCGTTCTCCGAGTTGGCCACACCGCAGCCGGTGAGGACGAGTCCGGTGCCCATGGCGACGGCCAGGGCGGCCAGCGGCAGCCGGCGGCCGGCGCGGGGTGTCACAGTCTGGTGATCACGCATGTCGATCTTCCTTTGAAACGGTGGTCGGAATGGGTGCGAGCTGCCGGCCTGCGGGACGCTGTCCCGGCGGTCGTGTCCCTGTCTACGGATGTAGACGGCTCAATCGCGATAGGGACAAGACTGTGATGGTCGTCACGGCGAGTCAAGGATCTGCATCACCCGATCTTCGGCCCCAGACCGTTCGGACTGCACGGCATTCCCGCGTCAGCGCCCGAGCGCGGTCGTTCCGCCGCGGAATTCTGCGGATTCCACGACGTCAATGCCTTCGAGGTATTGATCCATGCGTTCTACGTGTTGGACGCGGACGAGGCGTCATTCCTAGGGTCATCGCATGACCACTGACACCTCCCCCGCCCCCGCCACCGGGGCGCCCTCCGGAACGGCCCAGCGCGTCCTGCGCGTCGGGCCCGTGAACCCCACCGTGGCCGCGGCCCTCGACGCGGAGTTCGGCGCCCTGGTCCTTCCCGAAGACCCGGGTGAGCGGGAGACCTTCCTGGAGGACCACGGTGAGGAGATCCGGGTCGCGGTGTGTTCCGGACGCATCGGCGTGGACACGGAACTGATGCGCCGCCTCCCCGCGCTGGAGGGCATCGTCAGCTTCGGCGTGGGCTACGACTCCACCGACGTCGGCCAGGCCGCGGAACGGGGCATTCCGGTCAGCAACACACCGGAGGTGTTGAACGACTGCGTGGCGGACACCGCCGTGGCCCTGTACCTGGACACCCTGCGGAGGGTCTCGGCCTCGGACCGCTTCGTGCGCTCCGGTCGCTGGGCGGCCGGCGAGGGCTTCCCGCTGACCACCCGGGCCACCGGCCGCACCGTGGGCATCCTCGGCCTGGGCCGCATCGGTGCCGCGATCGCCCATCGGCTGGAGGCCTTCGGCTGTGCCATCCACTACCACAACCGGCGCGAGCGTCCAGGGTCGGGATACACCTACCAGCCCTCCGTCCGTGAACTCGCCGAGGCGGTGGACGTGCTGATCGTGGCGGCGTCCGGCGGGCCGGAGAGCGCGGGTCTGGTGGGTGCGGCCGAGCTCAGGGCCCTCGGCCCCCAGGGTCACCTGGTCAACATCGCCCGAGGGACCGTCGTGGACGAGTCCGCCCTGGTGGCCGCCCTGGCGGACGGCACCATCGCCGGCGCCGGGCTGGACGTCTACGCGGACGAGCCCCACGTGCCGGAGGCGTTGCTGGAGATGGACCAGGTGGTGGTCCTCCCCCACGTCGGCAGCGGCACGCACGAGACCCGGGCGGACATGGCGCGGCTGGCCCTGGCCAACCTGCGCCAGTTCCTCACGGACGGCACGCTCGTCACCCCGATCTCCTGATCACCCCGATGTCCTGATAACCCCGATGTCCTGATAACCCCCGGGAGGGAACCGTGAACATCATCGTCGCCATGACCGCCACCCCAGAGGCCGAGGCCGCCGCACGCACGGCGATCGACGAAGCGGCGCTGCGGGGAGCCGACGTCGTCCTGCTGCCGGAGGATCCCGCGGACGGCGTGGCACCGCCCGCCGGCCTCGCGGCCCACGCCGAGGCCCGTGGCGTCGGCCTGACGACGGCGTCCGTGCCCGAGGGCGCGGACTTCGGCGACACCCTGATCGACAGCTCCTATGCCACGGACACGGCAATGGTGGTGATCGGCCTGCGCCGCCGGTCCCCCGTCGGCAAGCTGTTCCTGGGCTCGGCCTCCCAGCGCATCCTGCTGGAGGCCGGCTGCCCCGTCCACGCCGTCAAGGTCCGCGTCGGTCCGCGCCGCTGATCCGCGAGGCGCCCCCTAGGATGGGCGCACGGGCGGAAGGACGACGATGGACGGCACTCATCAGCTACCCGCGGTCAACGGGGTCCGCGAGGTCAAGTCGGCCGCCAGGACCATCGAGATCCTCGAGCTCCTGGCGGAGCGCGGCAACGCCCCGGTCACCCTCCGCGACCTCTGCGAGCGCATGGGAGCTCCCCGCAGCAGCGTCTACGCCCTGCTGCGCACCCTCGTGGAGGCCGGCTGGGTGCGGACCGATCCGCTGAACGCCGAGTACAGCATCGGCATCCGCGCGCTGCTGGCGGGCACCACCTACCTGGACACCGACCCGATGCTCCAGAGGGTCCGCCCCGTGCTGGCCGACGTGGGCCGGCAGCTCGGCGCCACCGTGAACTTCGGACGGCTGGACGGCCAGGACGTCGTCTACCTGGCCACGTGGGAGGCCCCCGGACGGGAACGGAGCACCCCGCGGGTCGGCCGCCGGCTGCCGGCCCATGCCACGGCCATCGGCCAGGCCGTCCTGAGCACCCTCGAGGATCCCGCCTCGCGGTGGCGGCCGCCGCTGGCGCGGTTGACCGAGGCCACCGTGACCGATCCGTCGCACCTGCTGCGGCTCCTGCACGTCACGCGGGAACGCGGCTATGCCCGCGAGGACGGGCAGAACACGCCGGGCGTCGCGTGCGTGGCCGTGCCGCTGGCCCCGCCGGCCGAGGGCGGAGCATCCCTGGACGGGCTCTCCGCGTCCTTCCGGAGCGCCGCCCTCACGGCCTCCCTGGAACGCGAGGCGGCCGTGGTGCTGCGGGAGGCAGCGGCGAGGTTCACCGCCGCCTCCCGCTGAGACGGGACTGGGACGGGGACTACCGCGACCGGTAGTTCGGGGCCTCCACGGTCATCATGATGTCGTGCGGGTGGGACTCCTTCAGTCCGGCCGGGGTGATCCGGACGAAGCGGCCGTTCCGCTTGAGCTCACCGATGGACCGGGCGCCGGTGTAGAACATGGTCTGGCGCAGGCCGCCGACGAGCTGGTGCACCACGGCGGACAGCGGGCCGCGGTAGGGCACCTGGCCCTCGATGCCCTCCGGGATCAGCTTGTCCTCATCCGGCACGTCCGCCTGGAAATAGCGGTCCTTCGAGTAGGAGCGCTTGCCCGACCGGGTCTGCATGGCCCCCAGGGAGCCCATGCCGCGGTAGGCCTTGAACTGCTTGCCGTTGTAGAACACCAGGTCTCCCGGCGACTCGGCGGTGCCGGCCAGCAGGGAGCCGAGCATCACGGAGTCGGCGCCGGCGACCAGCGCCTTGCCGATGTCACCGGAGTGCTGCAGGCCGCCGTCGGCGATCAGCGGGACCCCGGCCGGGATGGTGGCCTTGGCCGCCTCGTAGATGGCCGTGATCTGCGGGACCCCGACGCCGGCCACCACGCGGGTGGTGCAGATCGAACCCGGGCCCACGCCCACCTTCACGGCGTCCGCGCCGGCGTCCACGATCGCCTTGGCACCGGCGTAGGTGGCGGCCTGGCCGCCGATGATGTCCACGTGCTGCGAGGCCGGGTCCTTCTTGAGGCGGGCGATCATGTCCAGCACGCCCTGGGTGTGGCCGTTGGCGGTGTCCACCACGAGCACGTCCGCACCGGCCTCGACCAGCGCCATGGAACGCTCGTAGCCGTCGCCGAAGAAGCCCACGGCGCCGCCCACGCGCAGCCGGCCCTCCTCGTCCTTGGCCGCGTCCGGGTACTGCTCGGCCTTGTCGAAGTCCTTGACGGTGATCAGGCCCTTGAGCCTGTTGTGGTCGTCCACCAGCGGCAGCTTCTCGATCCGGTGCTCGGAGAGCAGCCGGACGGTCTCCTCACGGGAGATGCCGACCTTCGCGGTGATCAGCGGCATCCGGGTCATCGCCGACTCCACCGTGCGGTGCTCGAACTCGGCACGCGGGATGAAGCGGGTGTCCCGGTTCGTGATGATGCCCAGCAGGGTGTCCGAGGCGTCCACTACCGGCAGGCCGGAGACCCGGTACTGGGCGCACAGATCGTCCCAGTCGGCGAGGGTGGCGTCGGGGCCCACGGTCACCGGGTCGGTGATCATGCCGGACTCCGAGCGCTTGACCCGGTCCACGTGGGCGGCCTGGTCCTCGACCGACAGGTTGCGGTGGATGATGCCCAGTCCGCCCTGGCGCGCCAGGGAGATGGCCAGCGGCGCCTCGGTGACGGTGTCCATGGCCGCCGAGACCACCGGGATGTTCAGGGTGATGCGCTTGGTCAGCCGGGTGGAGGTGTCCGCGTCGGCGGGGATCACGTCGGTGGCGTTCGGGAGCAGGAGGACGTCGTCATACGTCAGTCCGACGAAGCCGAAGGGATCGGCGGCGGTGGCCACCGGGTCGTCGGAGGGGCCGGAAATCTGTGCACTCACGGGCGGGGGGCCTTTCGGTCAGCGGGTTGCCCCCTAGTCTAGGCCCGCGGCAATGGTTGACGCCTTGAGTTCGCTCACACGCGGAATGGCCACCCCCCCTGCGACGCCCGTCACGCAGTCGTCACACGGCGCAACAGCATTATCCGCCCGTGGTATGGCGGTCCTACCCTTTTCCGGTGACGACTTCCACCAGCACCGCACCCACTCCCACCTCCCGGCGGCTGCCCGCCTGGACGACCAGCTTCGGCGTCCAGATCCTCGCAGCCCTGGTCCTCGGTCTCGCCCTGGGCCTGCTCGCCCGCTCCATGGGCCACACCGAGGAGACGCCCACCGGCCTCGGCGCCACCCTGCAGGTGATCGGCTCCAGCTACGTCTCCCTGCTGAAGACCACCGTCATCCCGCTGGTGTTCTTCGCCGTCGTCGCCTCGATCGCCAACCTCGCCAAGGTGACCAACGCCGCCCGGCTCGCCGCCAAGACGCTGCTGTGGTTCGCCATCACCTCGCTCATCGCCGTGGTCGTGGGCCTCGTCATCGGCGCCGTGCTGCAGCCCGGGGTCGGCACCGGCCAGCAGGCCCCCGAGGGTTACGAGGGCAAGACCGGCAGCTGGTGGGCCTTCCTGCAGGGCCTGGTCCCCTCGAACTTCCTCGGGCTCTCCGCCACCACCACGGCCGCCGAGGACGGCACCCTGTCCACCTCCGTCAGCTTCAACGTGCTGCAGGTGCTGGTCATCTCCATCGCCGTGGGCATCGCCGCGCTGAAGCTCGGCGCCAAGGCCCAGCCCTTCCTGGACTTCTCCGCCTCCATGCTCGAGGTCATCCAGAAGGTGCTGTGGTGGATCATCCGCATCGCCCCGATCGGCACCGTCGGCCTCATCGGCAACGCCGTGGCCAGCTACGGCTGGGACACCATGGGCACCCTGGCCAAGTTCGTGGTGGCCATCTACATCGGACTGGCCCTGGTGCTGCTCGTGGTCTACCCGATCCTGGCCAAGGCCCACGGGCTGTCCGTCCGGCAGTACTTCACCGGGATGTGGCCGGCCTTCCAGATGGGCTTCGTCTCCCGGTCCTCGATCGGGACCCTGCCCGTGACCCAGCGCGTGGCCGAGCGCAACTTCGGCGTCCCGCGCGGCTACGCCTCGTTCGCCGTGCCCCTGGGCGCCACCACCAAGATGGACGGCTGCGCCGCCATCTACCCGGCCATCGCCGCCCTGTTCGTGGCCCAGTTCTTCGGCCTCGAGCTGGGCTGGACGGACTACCTGCTGATCATCCTGGTCTCCGTGCTGGGCTCCGCCGCCACCGCCGGCACCACCGGTGGCGTGGTCATGCTGACGCTGACCCTGTCCACGCTGGGCCTGCCGCTGGCCGGCGTGGGGCTGCTGCTCGCCGTCGACCCGATCGTGGACATGGGGCGAACCGGCGTGAACGTGGTGGGCCAGGCCCTCGTGCCCGCGCTGGTCTCCAAGCAGGAGGGCGTCCTGGACGAGGAGCGCTACAACGCCTCCCGGTCCGGTGCCAACCTGCTCGCCGATGACGAGGACGCCCTGGAGGCGGCGGATGCTCCGGCGTCCGGGACCTCCGGGACCGGTGGGCCGGCCGACGATTCCGCGCTCGAGCCCACGCGCACCCGCTGAATCGGGTTCGGCGGGGCCGGGGCCGCTGGGCCCCGGCCCCGCACCACCGGACCCCCTGAGCCGGGGGCCACTGCGCCGGCACCCCTCACCGGACCCCGCTGAGCCCGTGGCCACTTCGCCGGCGCCGGCGAGCAGCACATCATCTCAGAATGGACATGTCCCCCGTGGATCCACGGGGGACATGTCCATTCCGTCATGGTTTCGGGGCTCTCCGGGCCGACCGCAGGGGGACACACACCCTTAAACACGACGTGGCATCCCCCGCATCTGCGGGGAATGCCACGTCGTCGGTGTCAACGCCCGAGGGCGTCAGCGGCTGCGGTGGACCGAGCCGCCGCCGAGGTCAGGAGATCAGTCCTCGTCCTCGTCCTTCTTGTCCGCCACCAGGGTCTCGGTGGTCAGCACCAGCGCCGCGATGGAGGCGGCGTTGGCCAGGGCGGAGCGGGTGACCTTGACCGGGTCGATCACGCCGGCGGCCAGCAGGTCGCCGTACTCGCCGGTCTTGGCGTTGAAGCCGTGGTTCGGCTCCAGCTCGGCCACCTTGGCGGTGACGACGTAGCCGTCCTCGCCGGCGTTCTGGGCGATCCAGCGCAGCGGCTGCACCAGGGCCTTGCGGACGATGTTCACGCCCGCGGCGGCGTCACCGGACAGGGCGGTGACGGACTCGTCCTGGTCCAGCACGGACAGCGCGTTGATCAGCGCGGTACCGCCGCCGGCCACGATGCCCTCCTCGAGGGCGGCACGGGTGGAGGCCACGGCGTCCTCGATGCGCTGCTTGGCCTCCTTGAGCTCCACCTCGGTGGCGGCGCCGACCTGGATGACGCCCACGCCGCCGGCCAGCTTGGCCAGGCGCTCCTGCAGCTTCTCACGGTCCCAGTCGGAGTCCGTGGCCTCGGCCTCGGCCTTGATCTGGGCCACGCGGGCGTTCACGTCGTCGGCCGAGCCGGCGCCGTCCACGATCGTGGTGTTGTCCTTGGTGACGGTCACGCGGCGGGCGGTGCCGAGCACCTCGAGGCCGACCTGGTCCAGCTTCATGCCGAGGTCCGGGGAGACCACCTGGGCGCCGGTGAGGGTGGCGATGTCCTGCATCATGGCCTTGCGGCGGTCGCCGAAGCCCGGGGCCTTGACGGCCACGACGTTCAGGGTGCCGCGGATCTTGTTGACCACGAGGGTGGACAGGGCCTCGCCCTCGACGTCCTCGGCGATGATGAACAGCGGCTTGGAGGCCTGCAGGACCTTCTCCAGCAGCGGCAGGAACTCCTGCACGGAGGAGATCTTGCCGGAGTTCAGCAGGATGTAGGGGTTCTCCAGGACGGCTTCCTGGCGCTCGGCGTCGGTCACCATGTACGGGGACAGGTAGCCCTTGTCGAACTGCATGCCCTCGGTGACCACCAGTTCGGTGGAGGTCGTGGAGGACTCCTCGATGGTGATGACGCCGTCGGTGCCGACGGTGTCGAACGCGCGGGCCAGCAGCTCGCCGACGGTGTCGTCCTGGGCGGAGATGGCGGCCACGTTGGCGACGTGGTTGCCGGAGACCTCCACGGCGTTCTCGGACAGGCGCTGGTCGATGGCGGCCACGGCCACCTCGATGCCCCGCTTGACCTCGTTCGGGGCGGCACCGGCGGCCACCTGGCGCATGCCCTCGTTGACGAGGGCCTGGGCCAGCACGGTGGCGGTGGTGGTGCCGTCGCCGGCGACGTCCTGGGTCTTGGTGGCCACTTCCTTGGCCAGCTGGGCGCCCATGTTCTCGTACGGGTCGTCCAGCTCGATGTCACGGGCGATGGTCACGCCGTCGTTGGTGATGGTGGGTGCGCCCCAGGCCTTGTCGAGGACGACGTTGCGCCCCTTGGGGCCGAGGGTGACCTTGACCGTGTCGGCCAACTTGTCGATGCCGGCCTGCAGTGCGCGGCGGGCCTCATCGTTGAAGGCAAGCTGCTTCGCCATGAACGAAGCTCCTTTCGGGTGTGGACGGCGGCTCCGGGCCCGGCCGGGCATCCGGTCGCCGCGTCGAGGTGAAGGTGGGGGGCCGGCGTCGCGCCCTCCCGCGGCCCTGGGGCCGGAAGGTCACGACGTCGGCGCTGACGCGATCAGGCCCGGCCGGCTGGAGTGCCTGGCCGGGCCTGGTGCGTCAACCGGACGCGGTGCCGTGCGGGGGCACGGACCGGGTCCGGTGGAAGATCACTTGGTGACGATGGCCAGCACGTCGCGGGCGGACAGCACGAGGTAGTCCTCGCCGCCGACCTTGACCTCGGTGCCGCCGTACTTGGAGAAGAGCACGACGTCGCCCTCGGCGACATCGACCGGGATGCGGTTGCCGTTGTCATCGACACGGCCGGCGCCGACGGCCACGACCTGGCCCTCCTGCGGCTTCTCCTTGGCGGTGTCCGGGATCACCAGGCCGGAAGCGGTGGTCTGCTCGGCTTCCAGCGGACGGACAACAATGCGATCCTCAAGGGGCTTGATGGAGACAGACACGTCTGTACTCTCCTTCTCTGTGGTGGGCCAGACCACGGGGGTCCGACCGGCGTCAGTGGATTCTGCTGTGCGCCGTAGGCTGGCCAACCGTCGTCGCGGGTGCCGGATGGCAGGTCCTTCAGGCTTGGCACCCGGTGCCCCGGAGTGCCAGAAATGACTCTAGGACGAGGCTTAGCACTCGGTCAAGGCGAGTGCCAGTCGTGTCCCCGGGAGCCGCGCGGAGCGCCGGTCCGCGACCCGGCACGCGGCCAGGACTCTGGCCGCACCCGGTCACGGGCTGACACAATGGAGGGGACGCGATCGCCCCGGCCTGCCGGGCCCCGGACGGCCGCGGGTTCCGCCGCTCCGCTGATCACGGGAGGACCATCGTGTCCCTGCACGGCCCGCAGGACGGGCCCCTCGCCACCACCCCCCGATCCGCACGCCCCCGGCCGAGGCCCCGGGCGCTGCGCCGCGCCTCGCTGATGCTCGCCGCCTCGACCGCGGTCCTGGTCCTCGTGACCGCCTGCACCGGCGGGCCCGCCGAGCCGCCCACCTCCGGCTCGCCATCCGGCACGGCTCCCGGTACCACCACGCCCTCCCCCACCGGCTCCGGCGCGGAGACCGTCACCGTGGAGCACGCCCAGGGCACCACCGAGGTCCCGGCCGATCCCGGGAAGGTCTTCGTCTTCGACCTCGGGGTCCTGGATTCCCTGAACGCACTGGGCATCCAGCCCGACGGCGTGCCGGATGCGCCCTACCCCGAGGAGCTGCAGTCCGTGGCGGACGGCGCGGAGGTGCGAGTCGGCTCCCTCACGGAGCCTGACCTGGACGTCATCGCCGAGGAGGAGCCGGACCTGATCATCATCTCCGCGGCGACCGCGGACGCGTACCCCGAACTGTCCGGGATCGCCCCGACCATCGACCTGTCCGTGGACCCCGCGGAACCGATGGAGTCCTTCACCCAGAACGCCACCGCCCTGGGCGAGGTCTTCGGCCGGGAGATGCAGGTGCAGGCCGCGCTCCGCGAGATCGAGACGAAGATCGAGGATGCCCGGGTGACGCTGAAGGACGCCGGGAACACCAACGGCCTGGTGGTGATGACGGGATCCGGCGAGATCACGGCCTTCGGCCCGGAGTCCCGCTTCGGCCTGATCCACGACGTGCTCGGCGTGCCCAGCGCCACCCCGGTGATGGGCGAGGGCCCGGACGGCGCTCCGGCCTCCCCCGAGTTCATCGCCGACGCCGACCCGGACAACCTGTTCGTCATCGACGAGGACGCCGCCCTCGGCCGGCAGGGAGCCACCGCCGAGGACGTGCTGGACGACGACCTGGTCAGCGGCACGAAGGCGGCCCGGAACGGCAAGGTCATCTACCTCGATCCCGCGGACTGGTACCTCGTCGGCTACGGCCTGGACAACCTGCACCGCATGGTCAACGAAGTCGTCAACCACGTGGCCACGGCGTCCCCCACCGGCCTCGGACGGGACGCCTCCGGCACCTGAGCCGGCGTGCCGGTCGCGCCGGACCGTCAGGCCGTCAGGCCGGGGTGACCTCCACGGCGACCCGTTCCTCACCGATCCGCGTCAGCACGAGCGTGGCGTGCCGGCCGGGTGACTTCGAGCCCCGTGACGACGTCGAACCCTTCGCCCCCTTCGAGCCCTTGCCGGACATGAGCTGGCGTCGCAACTCCTCCGGGGTGACGGCCATCCCGCGCTTCTTGATGTCCAGCCGGCCCACCCCGGTCTCCCGCACCCAGCGCCGCAGTCCCTTGACGTTGAAGGGCATCACCGACTCGATCCGGTAGGCCCGCGCGAACGGCGACGCCACCGGCTCGTCGGCCCGGAAGTAGGCGATGTGCTCATCGAGCAGTGCCCCGCCCTTCGACGCGAAGTCACGGTGGATCAGGTCGGCCACCAGCCCGGCCCGGATCACGGCGCCGTCCGGTTCGTAGAGGTATCCGGTCAGGGCCTCCACGCCGCCGACCGGCACCTCGGGAGAGCCGCCGAAACGGGTCCCCGCGGTGAGCTCATGATGGCCGCCCCGGCCTCCCGCCGCCGTCGTGCCCGCCCCGGGACCGGACATGACCAGGGCGCTGCGGCGCACGCCGTCCCGGGCGAGGGCGTTGAACCACAGCACGGCCTCGGTGACGTCCCCGTCCACGGAGACCCACTGCGCCTCGCAGCCGGCGGGCACGGACTCGTGCGGCAGGCCGGGGCCGAGCTTCACGCCGACGGCGGCGCCGCGCGCGGCGAGGGACTCGACGAAGGACAGCGGCGGGGAGAACGCCTCCGGGTCGAACACCCGGCTGGACCCGGAGGTGGAGAGCACCCGGCGGGCAGGGTCTAGCCAGTAGCCCCCGGGCTCGGTGCCGTTCGCCTGCGCCGCGGCCACCCAGTCCTGCGCGTCCGCGCTGACCACGGTGGCGTGGGGGAAGGGCATGAGGTTGATCGTCGCCGCCGCGGCCACCGTCTCGTCCCGCTCCACGGCGGTCACCTCGAGGTCCAGCGCCGCCATGGCCATGGCGTCCGCCCCGAGGCCGCAGCCCAGGTCCGCGACGGACCGGATCCCGGCGCCGGCGAACCGCCCGGCGTGCACGGCGGCCACGTTCATCCGCGTGGCCTGTTCCAGGCCCGCCCGGGTGAAGACCATGTGCGCGGCGAAGGGGCCGAACTTGGCGGCTGCCTGGTCCCGCAGCTTCAGCTGGGTCAGCACGGCCGAGACGAGTTCGGGGGCATGGCCCGCGGCGCGCAACCGGGTGGACATCGCCAGCGCCTCCGACTCCCGGTAGCCCTCGAGGGAGTTCAGCAGCTGCCAGCCCTCCGGGGTCAGGACGGGGGCCAGGACGGTGACGTCCCGGCTGCCGGTGGGCGCCGCTGACGACGACGGCGGGGCACCGCCCGCAGCGGGCTGCGGACCGGACGGTGCGGGCGAGGACGAGGAGGAGGAGGCCACCCGTCCACGGTACCGGCGGTACGCTGGAGACATGTCCCGCCGTCCTGAGTCCCGCCCGCCCGCGCCCGGCTCCGCACGGGGGTTCCGGGAGGGCCTGGACCCGGACCGCGACTGGGACGGCGCCCCCGGATTCGACCTCATCGGCCGTTTCGAGGACGGCCGGGACGGGGACCTGCGCGAGGACGATGACGGGACCGGGGCCGTGGAGCCCGTCGGCGACGACGACGGGACGCGGCCGGCGCCGCTGTGGTGCAAGGTGCTGCTCTACGCCTCGATGGGCGTGGGCGTGGTCGCCGCGCTGCTGCTCATCATCACCGTGGTCGCCCAGGTGTTCGTCGCCGGGACCTTCACGCTCGGGGGCGGGGACATGCTCTCGGACTCGGAGACCGCCCAGGCCGTGCGCCGGGACGTCGTGTGGGTGCCGCTGACCGGCCCGCTGGTGGCCCTGGGGGTGGCCTTCGCAGGGCTGTGCGTGGCGTCCCTCGGCATCTTCCGGGCCCGGCGACGGGACTGAGCCGGTCCTTCTGCGACGTTCTGAGACGCCGCGAGACGCATAAGCGTACAAGCGGCTTGCTTAATTCGGTTAGGCGTGCCTTACTAGGATGCGACCGTCCTGGAAGGATCCCCATGAGTTCGACTCCGCGCACTCCCCCGACGTCCGCCTCGTCCGTCCCCGCCCTGCGTTCCGCCCACGCCCGCTCGCTCACGCGCCGCATGCTCTCCGGCGAGGGTGCCGTCGAGCTCACGGCCTACCGTGCGGGCGAGACGCTCTCCTCCGCGGTGCACGGAGTGTCCCGCACCGGACAGCTGGTGGTGGCGGACATCCCGAACCTCTTCCATTCGCTCGGCGCGTTCCACACCCCCGAGGACATCGAGGTGCGGGTGGACATCGTCAAGGACGCCGCGGACCACGGCCTGAACCTGCGGCTGGCCTCCGTGCACCTGCTCGGCACGCTGCGCTGGTGCCGGGACACGGCACAGGTGGAGGCCCTGGGACTGCAGGGGCGCGTGGCCGACCTGGTCCACGACGTCGGACCCCGCGTGCGCGTGGGCGTGGTCACCACCGAACGGGTCCTGCTGCACGACTGCTCCGGCGTCAACGCCCACGGCGAGGCCGTCCTCGTGGAGGCCTCCGCCGCGCCGTCCCCGGCCGACGCCCTGGCCGATGCCGTCCTGGCCACGGCGCCCCAGCTCCTGGCCAACGTCGCCGACGCCGTCCTGGACGGCGAGATCGCCGGCTGGGCGGAACCCCTGGACGTCCCCGCCACGGAGGACCTCACGGTCGACCCCGTGCACTGCGTGGACGTGGACCACCATTGCGTGTCCCTGGCGCGCTTCGCCGGAGACCAGGGCTGGGTCGTGCAGGTGCCGCTGCCCTCGCCCTCGGAGGCCTCACCCCTGCAGGACAGCTCCCGGGCCTGGCATCACCTGCTCGGCTCCCTGCCCGCGCGGCTCACCGCCGACCTCGCCTCCTGAACCGCCGGGCCCACCACTGTGGCCCCGCACGCCAAGGCCCCGGCCCGTGGAGCATGGACTGCTCCCCGGACCGGGGCCTTGGCACTGCGTCACCGCGGGACGGTGGGCACACGGACTCCCGGGCTGCGCGCGGCAGCTCAGGCGACGGTGTAGGTGGCGCAGGTGGCGGTGTCGGTGACCTCGATGCCCTCAGCGGAGCACATCAGGTCGCTGTTGAACGTGCATTCCAGGCGGTGGCAGGCGCCCACGCTGCTGGCCTCGGAGGTGACGGGACGGCGGGCATCCAGCTGCACGAAGGTCCCGCAGGTGGGCTGGGACTCGGAACCGGCCACGGTGATGGCCAGGGCGTTGCAGTTGTGCTCGGCGTTGAAAGAACAGGCGGTGGTGGCGCAGGAGCGCACGGCGGAGGTCATGGTGCTACATCCTTCGGTCCAAGCTCGGACGCTGGTGCCCGGGCGTTGGATTAAGAATACGCCGACCCTGGAAAGCCGCAAGCAAGGCGAACCTTAAGATATTCTTAAATACGTCAAATCGCCATAGGCAAATTCGGGAAATGGTTCATTCGGACTCGCCAGCCCGGCCGCCGGTGTCGATCAGTAGTAGACCGCCAGGCGGCTCTCCGGACCGTCGATGACCGAGACCGGGGTATTGAACACCCGGGTGAGGACCTCGTTGGTGATGATCTCCGCGGGCGGGCCGAACTCGGTGACCTGGCCGTCGTTGAGCGCCAGGATCCAGTCGGCGTAGCGGGCGGCGAAGTTGATGTCGTGCAGCACGATCACCACGGTGCGGCCCAGCTCGTCCGCGGCCCGCCGCAGCTGCTTCATCATCTGCACGGAGTGCTGCATGTCCAGGTTGTTCAGCGGCTCGTCCAGCAGCACGTAGTCGGTGTTCTGGGCCAGCACCATGGCCACGTAGGCGCGCTGGCGCTGGCCACCGGAGAGCTGGTCGAGGTAGCGGTTCTCCAGCGGTCCGAGGTTCAGGAAGTCGATGGCCTCGGAGATGTGGTGCTCGTCCTCCTGCGTCAGCCGCCCCTTGGAGTACGGGAACCGTCCGAAGCCCACGAGCTGGCGCACGGTCAGCCGGGTGATGAAGTGGTTCTCCTGGCGGAGGATGGACAGGATCCTGGCCACGGCCTTGGACGGGGTGTTGATGATGTCCTGGCCGGCCACCTCGATCCGCCCCTCGTCCACCTGCAGCAGCCGGCCGATCATGGTGAGGATGGTGGACTTGCCGGCCCCGTTGGGACCCACGAGGGCCGTGATGCCCCCCGCCGGGAGCTCGACCGAGATCGGCCCGATCGTGGCCTCCTCGCCGTAGTGCTTCGTGACGCCTTCGAGGGTGATCACAACCGGCCCTTCCTGAGGATGACGATGAGGAACACGAGTCCCCCGACGAGTTCGATGATGATGGTCACGGCACCGGCCGCGTAGAAGATGTTCCGCAGCACGAAGTAGGCCCCGGAGAGCACGGTGTAGCCGATGAGGAAGGACACGGGCAGGACCAGCCGGTGGTCGTAGGTGTCCGTGAACTGGTAGGCCAGCGTGGCCACGAGGAACCCCAGGAAGGTCATGGGGCCCACCAGCGAGGTGGTCATGGCCATGAGGATCGAGACCAGCGTCAGCACGATCATCGTCTCGCGCCGGTGGTTCAGGCCCAGGTTGTTCGTGGCGTCCCTGCCCAGCGCCAGGACGTTCAGCCGGTGCGCCCGGCTCCAGAGCAGCCCGGCGCACACCAGCACGATCGGGATCGCATAGGGCAGGTACTCGCCCTGGGCGTTGGAGATGTTGCCGAACAACCGGGCGGTCAGCACGTCGAACTCGTTGGGGTCCAGCACGCGCTGCATGAAGGTGGACAGGGCGCCCATGCCGCCGCCGAGGACCACGCCGACCAGGAGCATGATGTGCATGTTCCCGAAGCGCCCGGACAGCAGCCAGCTGTAGAGCAGCACCGCGAAGGCCACCATCAGTCCGGCCTGCAGGAAGAACTGCCCCACGCCGACCACCATGGTCACGCCGGCCACGCCGAAGAAGAACACGGCGGCCGTCTGCACCAGGACGAACAGCGACTCGAAGCCCATGATCGACGGGGTGATGATGCGGTTGTTGGTGGCCGTCTGGAAACTCACGGTGGCGAACGCCTGGCACGCGGCCACCACGAGCATCACCACGATGCTCTCCACCCGCATCTGCGCGATCAGCCAGAAGCCCCGGGAGCCGAACTCCATCGGGTTGTCATAGGCCAGGTTGCCGAGCGTGAACAGGGCGGCGGCCACCACGAGCCCGCCCACCAGGGCGAGGTAGCGCACCTTCGCCCTCCGGGAGCCGAAGGGCCCGGAGTGCCGCGGGGACGGGGTGGTCCGGGCGGGGCCACCCGGCGGGGTGGTCCGACCCGGCGGTGTCTTCCGGCCCGGCGGGGTGGTCCGGGCGGGCCCGACGGCGGCCGGCCGGCCCGTGCCCATCCCACCGGCGCGCGCGACCGGGTCGGCGACCGGACCGGCCGCGGTGAGTTCCGGCGTCGTGCCCCGGCGCGGGTACCCGGTGAACGGGGCGGGGGTGACCGCGGGGATGCTGAGCTCAGACATGCTTGCGCCTCCTGACGAGCAGGCCGATGAAGACGACGGCGCCGACCACGCCGAGGATGAGGGAGACCGGGACCTCGAAGGGCATGATGACGGTCCGGCCGATGATGTCGCAGACGGTGACCACCCAGATGCCCACGAGGCAGACCCAGGGCAGGTTGGTGCGCAGGTTGTCCCCCCGGAACAGGGAGACCACGTTGGGCACGATCAGGCCCAGGAAGGGCAGGGCCCCGATCACCACCGTGACCACTCCGGTGACGATCGCGATCATCGAGACGCCGGTCAGCAGCACCGCGGTGTAGTTGAGCCCGACGTTGGTGGCGACGTCCCGGCCGAGGCCGGCGACCGTGAACCGGTCGGCGAGGACGAAGACGAGCACGGCCACGGCCAGCACGATGAACAGCAGCTCGTACCGGCCCCGCACCACGCCGGTGAAGCTGCCGGCGAACCAGATGCCCAGTTGCTGGAGCATCTCGGTCTGCAGCGCCACGTAGGTGGACAGGGCGCCCACGACGGCGCCCAGCATGATGCCGATGATCGGCACGATCAGCGAGGACTTCAGCGTCACCCGCTGCAGGAAGAGGAAGAAGACCACAGTGCCGACGAACGAGAACAGGATGGCGCCGACCATCCGGTCCATGATGGTCGCGTTGGGGATCACGATCATCGTCAGCAGCAGCCCCAGCCCGGCCCACTCGGTGGTGCCGGTGGTGGTGGGCTCCACGAAACGGTTCTGGGTCATGAGCTGCATGACGAGCCCGGACATGGCCATCGCGGCGCCGGCCAGGACCAGGGCGATGGTCCGGGGCACGCGCGTGATGAAGAACATCTCCCACCCCCCGTCCGCGGTGGTGATGTCGTAGACCCCCACGAACAGGGAGACCAGGACCAGCCCCAGCGTCAGGACGATGCCGGCCAGCAGGGGCCAGGCGGTACGCCAGCGGCCGTCCAGAGGACGGGCGCCCTCCTCGGGCAGCCCCTCGGTCCCCCCGGGGTTGGCGGTCTGGTAGCCCGCCCCCAGGGGCGCCGGTTGCGCCTCGGGATCCGGATGCTCGTAGGCAGTGGTCACGGTTCGTCCTGTCCACGGGGCCCGGTGCAGACCGGGGTCCCCAGATCGTGGCACAGCCCGGATGCGTCGATCCGGCAGGGTGAACCCTGCCGGCCGCATCCGGGCCGTGCTGCGGGTGAGGTCCCACCACAGGGCGCCCCTCGCGATCACCGCGGGGCGCTCGGGCCGGTGGGACCGGTCACCACGCGATGGTTACTTGCCCTCGAAGGCGTCCGCGAGGTCGGTGAGGAAGGTGGTGTAGTTCTGGATGTCCTCGACCACGTAGAAGTTCTCGGGCATGTAGACGATGTTGCCCTCCTTGACGGCGGTCACGTCCTTGAGCGCCTCGGAGCCCTCGATCAGCTCGGCGGCCGGGGTGAACTCCTCGCCGTTGCGACCGGCGGTGGCGGCGTCGCGGTCCATGACGATCAGCCAGTCCGGGTTGGCCTCGGCAATGGCCTCGACCGAGATGTCGTCACCCTGGTGGTTGGTGGAGCCCTCGCGGTCCAGGGCGGGCTTGAGGTCGAGCATGTCGAACACCGGGCCGATGGCGCGGCCGGTGGAGGGGGCGGCGTAGGACAGGTCGCCGCCGGAGGCGATCAGCCCCACGACGGTCTCCTCGGCGGGGTAGGCCTCCTTGGCGCGCTCGATGGAGGCGTCGAAGTCGGAGATGAGGGTCTCGGCCTCGGCCTGCTGGCCGAAGACGTCGCCGAGCAGGGTGGTCAGGCGGCGCAGCTCCTCGTCGAGCGGCTTGCCCTCCGTGACGTTGGTGTCCACCAGGGCGGCGTCCTCGGGGATCAGCCCGGCGATGTCACCCTTGAGGTCGCTGAAGCGCTGGCCGTTCAGGACGAGGTCGGGCTGGGCCTCGACGAAGCCCTCCATGTTGGGCTCGCGGTGGCTGCCCAGGTCGATGACGCCCTCGGTGGTGGGGTAGGAGACGATCTCCTTGTCCATCAGCGGCAGGGGGCCGGCGGCGAGCTCGACGCCCCAGTCGTCCAGCGTGCGGAAGATCCGGTTGTCCGTGGCCACGATGCTCTCGGCGGGCATCTGGACCGTCACCGTGTCACCGGCCATGTCGGTGACCTCCTGCGGACCGGCCTCGGCCGAGGTCGACGAGGACGCCGAGGCAGAGGCAGCGGCCGGGGCGGAGGACTCGGTGGAGCCGGACGTGGCGCCTCCACAGGCGGTCAGCGCGAACGCCGCGGTCGAGACGAGGGCAACCAACCCGAGGCGGCGGTTCTTGATCTTCATGCGTAGGTTCTCCTAGGGAAGTCCGACGGCCTCACTGCCGCTCGGATCCTGCTTTGGTAAGGCTTACCTTAGACGAATAGATCACTCGGACAGGCCGTTATTCACAAATGTGTCGCGGATCATAGGCGCGCTGACGTGCCCGGCGGTTCGCAGCCCGCCTCAGCACCCCGTCCCGGCCGGCCACTCCCCCACGTCCACGGGCAGCGCCCCGGGGGCCTCGGCCGTGCCGGTGAGCACGTCCACGAGTGCCTCGAAGGCCCCGGGAGTGCGGCCGTAGAGGGCGATCAGCGCCCCCTCGTCCGGTACGGCGGAGGATGCCAGACCGAAGGGCGCGTCCAAGGCGACCACCACGTCCCCCCGCCCCGCGCCGCGGGCCGTGCCCACCAGGTTCACCACGGGCCCCGAGCCCACCGTCAGCCCCGCGGCCCGGGCGGCCTCCGTCAGGCGCGCGCGGTCCCTGGCGTCTCCCCCGGTGACCTGCAGCGAGTCCCCGAGGAGAGCCTCGCCGCACGTGCCCTCGACCACCGTGACCGCCGCGGCGGAGACCGCCCGGGAGGCCTGGGCCGCCTCTGCCCTGGCCTCGTCGTCCCCGGTCCCGTCGTCCCCGGTCCCGTCGTTCCCGGTCCCGTCCGCCTCGGTCCCGTACGGTGACCCCACCGCGGAGAGCTCCTCGGGCGTGGCCGCCTCGAGCTCCTGGCCCAGCCGGTCCCGCCACATCAGCATCGTCACCACGCGCCGTGCCGCCTCCTCGAGCCGGTCCCGGGGCACCTCGCCGGACTCCACCGCCTCGATGATCGCGTCCCGGGCCCCCGGCACCGAGGAGGGCATCAGCAGCAGGTCGGCCCCGGCCGCGAGCGCCCGCACGGGCGCCTCGTTCGCGCCGTACCGTTCCACGAGCGCGCCCATGTTGAGTGCGTCGGTGACCACGACGCCGTCGTAGCCCTCCTCCGAGCGGGCCCCGGTGCCGTCCGGGCTCGCCCCGAGCCCGCGGAGCGCCTCGTAGGCGGGTGCGGACACCGACGACGGCACGTCCGGTTCCAGCTCCGGGACGATGACGTGCCCCATCATGACCATCGGCGTGTACTGCCCGCCGGAGACCAGCTCGCGGAAGGGCAGCCAGTCGCGCTGGTCCAGGTCCGCCACGGCGGCGTCCTGGACCGGGGCGGTCACGTGCGAGTCGTCCGTGACGGAGCCATGGCCCGGGAAGTGCTTCGGCGCCGGCAGCATTCCGGCGCCCAGCAGGCCGGCGCTGGCGGCGGCGCCGAGGTCGGCGACCACCTGCGGGTCGCCGGAGAAGGACCGGGCGCCGATGGCGGGGTCCTCGGCCCCGATGGTCACGTCCACGCTGGGCGCGAAGTCCACGGTGAATCCCAGCTCCGCCAGGTCCCGGGCCATCAGGGCGTGGCCGTCCCGGGCGAGCCGGGTGGCGTCCGCCTGCCCGGCGGCCCCGGCACCGTAGCTCATGGGGGTGGGCCACTCGACCAGGGGCTCCTGGACGCGCGCCACCAGTCCGCCCTCCTGGTCCACGCTGATGATGCCGCCGTGTTCCCGCCCCTCGCTCAGGGCCTCCCGGGTGTCGTCCAGCCGTCCGGCGAGCGCCGTCACGTCGTGGGTGCCGTCGGCGGCCACCGGCACGGCGTCGCCCATGACGATCACCCCGCCGAGGTGCAGGTCCTTCAGGGAGGCCGGGTCCGTCCCCGCCGCGCCCAGCTGGCCGACCAGGACCTGTCCGGCCTGGTCCTCCACGCTCATGCCGGCGACCGCCTCAACAGCCGCCTCCTCGAGGTCCGGACCGGGACCGCCCAGGGCCACCTGCAGCGCGCTCTGCTCCGGCTCGGCCGTCGCCGCGTCCTCCGGTGGCGTCGTCCCGGTCCCGTCCGGTCCGGGCTCGTCCGGTCCACCCCCCGGCGGGGTGGTGCACGCCGTGACGGCGAGCAGGACGACGCCGGCCACGGCCAGGGCGCGCGGGCCCCGGATCCGTGCGGGCGGTCGTGGGGCGGTCGGGGACTGCGGTGCGGTGATCACCCCTCCATGCTAGGGATCCCGGGCCGGGGACCGGTGATGACCGGAACCCCTGCGCACGCCCCTAGGATGACTACTGCCCGCCGTCAGCACCTGACAGGAACCACCATGCACCTGCCCTTCGCACGCTCAGCGCAGTCGACCCTCGGCGTGGAGTGGGAGCTCGCGCTCGTCGACGCCCACGACGGCACCCTGCGGCCGGTCGCCGAGGAGGTGCTGGCCGGCGTCGCGGACCAGGCGGGACTGCACCTGGGCCAGGAGCACCCGCACATCAAGCCGGAGCTGCTGCTGAACACCGTGGAGCTGGTCACGGACGTGTGCACCACGGTGAACGAGGCCGTCGGCCAGTTGCGCCAGTACGCGCGGAAGCTGCGCGAGGTGACGGGACCGATGGGCGTGGAGCTGTACTGCCAGGGCTCCCACCCGTTCGCCCAGCCCACGGACGAACCCGTGACCCCGGCGGACCGCTACGGCAAGCTGATCGACCGCACCCAGTGGTGGGGCCGGCAGATGCTGATCTACGGGGTGCACGTGCACGTGGGCCTGGACGACGTGACCAAGGCGATGCCCGTGGTGGACGGCCTGGTCAACTACGTGCCGCACTTCCTGGCGCTGTCCGCCTCGAGCCCGTTCTGGGCCGGCGTGGACACCGGCTACCAGTCCCAGCGCACCCTGATGTTCCAGCAGCTGCCCACCGCGGGCCTGCCGTTCCAGTTCGCGGACTGGGCCGGGTTCGAGCGGTGCGTGGCGGACCTGACGCACACCGGCGTGATCGACGACGTCACCGAGTGCCGCTGGGACGTGCGCGCCGTGCCCCGGCTGGGCACGGTCGAGATGCGGGTCTGTGACGGCGTGGCCACGCTCGAGGAGATCGCCCCGATCGCCGCCCTGACGCAGTGCCTGGTGCAGGACTTCTCGGACACCCTCGATGCCGGGGGCACCATCCCCACCATGCCCCCGTGGCACGTGCAGGAGAACAAGTGGCGCGCCGCCCGCTACGGGCTGGACGCCATCATCATCCTCAACGCCGCCGGGGACGAGATGCTCGTGACCGACCACCTGCGCGCGGAGCTGGTTCGCCTGGCCCCGGTGGCCGAGCGGCTGGGGTGCGCCGCGGAGCTGGCCTCCGTGGAACACCTCCTGCGCGACGGCGGCACCCCGGCCCGCCAGCGC
>ENA-UOUJ01000382-UOUJ01000382.1-activated-sludge-metagenome-genome-assembly--contig:-NODE-382-length-32321-cov-4.531798_pt1 | contig 32321 bp, 32 predicted proteins | sample MGYA00249839_ERZ747224 | MGnify/ENA primary metagenome ERZ747224 (study PRJEB28782, sample SAMN03220277) | activated sludge metagenome | biome: wastewater; feature: sewage sludge; material... | reverse complement strand
CACGCCGCGGCGACGGCATCGGCTTCGCCGGCGCCGTCGGTCAAGCTCGGGTTGCTGACGATCCAGGAGCCGTGGAGTCGCGCCACCGCGCCGGGGGCATCGGTGGGCGGCGGCTACCTGGTGCTCGAAAACGCCGGTGGCGACGATCGCCTGGTCGGAGCCTCATCGCCGGTGTCCGCGCGCGTGGAACTGCACACGATGTCGATGCAGGACAACGTGATGCGGATGCGCCAGGTCGAAAACGTCGAGCTGCCGGCCGGCCAGCGCGTCGAACTGCGCCCGGGTGGACTCCACCTGATGTTCATGGAGCTGAAGGCGCCACTCGAGGAGGGCGGTACGTTCCCGGTCACGCTGCGTTTCGAAAAGGCCGGCGAGGTCGAGGTGAAGATGAGCGTGCGCTCGATGGGTGCAGGCGGAAAGCACTGAGCGCCGCTTGCGCCCGTCGGTCATCGTCGGCGCCGGCGTCGTTGCGGCGCTGAACTTCGGCAAGCTGCCGCCTGCGCTGCCGGCCTTGCAGGCCGAGTTCGGCCTGTCGCTGGTGCAAGTGAGCTGGATGGTGTCGCTGTTCATGTTCAGCTCGGCGCTGTTCGGAATTGCCGGCGGCTCGATCGCCGATCGCTTCGACCCGCGCAGGGTCATGACGGGTGGACTGCTGCTGATCGCCGCGGCGAGCACGGTCGGTGCGCTGGCGTCGACACCGTCCGTGCTGTTCGCGTGCCGGGCATTCGAGAGCCTGGGTTTCCTGTTGACCGTGCTGCCGGGGCCCGCGCTGCTGCGCGCCTGCCTGCCGGCGCAGTCCCTGCGCGGCTGGCTCGGTTTCTGGGGAGCCTACATGCCGGCGGGCATGAGCGCGGCCCTGATTGCCACGCCATGGCTGATGTCGGCCGGCGGCCTGGTGGGCCGTCGCGGCGATGGCGCTGCTGTGGGCGGGGCTCATCGGTGGCGCCCGCTGGAGTCGGCCGGTGGCCGGCGCCGGCCGGTCCACGGATGCGGGACAGGATTCGCTGGCGCGCACCGCGCTTGCGGCGGCGCGTGGGCGTGGCGAGATCGCCGCGCCGGAGACGCCGCGCCGCGAGGCGATGAATTCCGGCACCGTGCGGGTTTCGGAGACCAGGTTGACCAGCGTCACCGGCCAGTTTCTCGGCGTCTTCAGCTTCCTGCCCAGCATCTACGAAGAAGCCGGCGTCGCAAAGGAGCTCGGCGCGCTGCTGACGGCCTTCGCGGTGATGGCCAACGTGAGCGGCAACATGTTTTCGGGGCTGCTGCTCCAGCGCGGCTTCCAGCGCCAGACGCTGATCGCGTTCGCCGGTCTGACGATGGCGGCGATGGCCTGGCTGGCTTTCGGCAGCGGCGCCGGCTTCGGCGTTCGCTATGCGGCCGTCGTGCTGTTCTCTGCGGTCGGCGGCCTGATTCCCGGAACGATGTTCGCCACCGCGCCGTTCTACGCACCTTCGACGGCCGCCGTGTCGACGACGGTCGGGCTGATGCAGCAGGGCTCGGGCCTCGGACAGATCATGCTGCCGCCGGTGGTCGCAGCGCTTGCGCAGTACACCGGCGACTGGTCGTCGACGTGGATCGCGACCGGCATCGCCGCGATGGTCACCGTGGGGATCGCCGTGGAGATTGCGCGTTTCGATCGGGTTCGGTTGCGGCGGGGGTAGTCGGCGTCAATACAGCTCATTTTGTGTTTCAGCGTGATACAGCGTACAGTCTGTATTTGAGAATTACAATTGGAAAGCTGTATGCGCGAATTTCCGGTCCGCACCCCGGAGCAACTCGGCACGCTGCTGCAAGCCTTCCGCAAGCAGGCCGGGCTGACCCAGGCCGAAACCGCCGCGCGCCTCGGCGTCCGGCAGCAGACGCTGTCTGCGCTCGAGCGCAATGCCGCCAGCGCCAGCGCGCGCCGGCTGCTCGAGTTGCTCGCGGTCCTGGGCGTCGAGGTCGTCCTGAGGCGGCCCGCAGATACCGAGCCTGCGCGCGATGCCGACGAGCCGCGCCAGGTCGACTGGTAAGGAATGGGCCGCCGCACCCGCACCCGCGAGCTCGCCCTGTGGATGAACGGCGAGCGCGTCGGCACCTGGCGCATCGGCTCGGCCGGCGACGAGCTCCGTTACGACGAAGCCTGGCTCGACTCGCCGCACGCGCGGCCCTTGTCGCTGTCGCTGCCTTTCCGGCCCGGCAACGCGCCGCATCGCGGCGCGACCGTGCGCGACTGGTTCGACAACCTGCTGCCCGACAGCCCGCCGATTCGCGAGCGCATTGCGCGCCGCTTCCGAACGCAGGGTATCGGCGCGTTCGAGCTGCTCGCGGAGATCGGGCGCGACTGCGTCGGCGCGCTCCAGCTATTGCCGCTCGACGAAGCGCCCGGACGCTTCGACGAGATCGAGGCCGAGCCGCTGGACGAGGGCGAAGTCGCACGGCTGCTGCGTGCGACCGTCTCGCCCCGGATAGGCGCAGCCGGCGATGACGGCGAAGACCTCCGGATCTCGATCGCCGGCGCCCAGGAGAAGACGGCGCTGCTCTGGTACAACGGGGGCTGGTGGCGACCGTCCGGTGCCACTCCGACGACGCACATCCTGAAGCTTCCGCTCGGACGCGTCGGAAACCTGCAGCTGGACCTGCGCGATTCGGTCGACAACGAGTGGCTGTGCGCGCAGGTGCTCGACGCCTACGGCATCGCGGTCGCGCGCTCGCATCCGCTGGTGTTCGAGGACCAGCGCGTTCTCGGCGTCGAGCGCTTCGACCGCGCGTGGACGCCGGACGGAAGCCGGCTGCTGCGGCTTCCTCAGGAAGACTTCTGCCAAGCCACAGGCACGCCCACGCACCTGAAGTACGAGGCGGACGGCGGGCCGGGCATCGACGACATCCTGTCCATCCTGGCCGGCTCCCGGCGCCGGGAAGCCGACCGAGCCGACTTCTTTCGCGCGCAATTGCTGTTCTGGATGCTCTGCGCGCCCGACGGGCATGCGAAGAACTTCAGCATCGCGCTGCATGCAGGCGGCGCGTTCTCGTCGACCCCGCTCTACGACGCGATGTCGGCCTGGCCGTACCTGGGCGAAGGGTCGGGCCGCCTGTCGCCGCACCGGGTCCGGATGGCGATGGCCGTGCGCAGCCGCAATGCGCACTGGCGGATGCGCGAGATCCTGCGACGCCACTGGGAAGCGGCCGGGCGCCGGAACGGCGTCGTGACGGCGGCCGGGGAGGGCGTCGAGGCGATCATCGACGATATCGCCGAGCGCACGCCGGCAGTCGTCGATGCGGTCGCGCGGAGGCTGCCCGAAGGGTTTCCGGCCCGAGTCGCGGAGCCGATTTTTTCGGGGCTGCGGGGGGCCGCCGAGCGGATTGCTGGGGCGCGCGAAGCATTCAATCCAGGCGGATATCGTTCTCCCTGATGATCCGGCTCCATTTGGCCATTTCGCCATCGACGAAGCTCGCCATTTCATCAGGAGTGCTCAGCACGAGCCTCATGCCAAGCTGCTCTTCGAGTTGTTTCTTGACCTCGGGTGAACTGAGTGCCTTCACTGCTTCGGCATGGAACTTGTCCACGATCGGTTTGCGCTGCGGAGTAAGGAGTCGCAAGTAACCTGGGTCACCGATCGAAGGCTCGTAGGTTCGGCCGGACAGATGCACGGCGAGAACGAGCTGAGCCATCGTTTCGAACATCGGCACCGTGAGCTGCTGCCCCTTGCCCGTACGCGCCCGGTAGTGCACGGCGCCCAGCATGGCGGTGACTCCCGGAATGCCGACGAAGTAGTCGGCAATGGTCAGCGGCACGTAGCGCGGCTCGTCGCTTCCCGCCATTCGGGCCAGTGCAGGAAGCCCTATTGCGCCCTGTATCAGATCGTCGTAAGCGGGCAGCGCGGCGTAAGGGCCACGCGGGTCGTAGCCGACGAGGCCGGTATAGATCAGGCGCGGGTTGATTTCGGCCAGTGCCTCATAGCCGAGCCCGAGCCGTTCCATCGCCTGCGGGCGGCCAGGCGCGCTTTCATGTACGACGGCCGAACGTTCAGGACCTTGAAGGTCATCGACGAAGGCAATCGGGAAGGCCTTCGGATCGAGTGCAGCAAGTCGATCCGTCGCGCGGGCCGAGCAAGGTGCCGCCCCCGATAGCCGTTGCGTCCCAATGCCCGGCGGCGTGCGGCGACCGTCACACCGCGAAGACTTCCTGCAACGTGCGCAATGTCATGGCCAAAGTCTTCGACGACACCGAGCCGGTGGACTTCGTCAACCGCATTTTGTCTACGGCCCGGATCTGATCGAGGAGGATCAACCCGCGCTGACCGGCGTGCGTAACGGGGATCCGGAACGGCGCGGATCGACCTTTGGTCGTCATCGGTGCGACGAGTACCGTGCGGAGATGGTCATGCATCTCGGAGGGTGAGACCACCACGCAGGGACGTGACTTCCGGATTTCGCTTCCAACGGTCGGATCGAGGTTCACCAGCCAGATTTCCCCGCGTTTCACCATTGGAGTTCGCCATCATCGACATTGGCGAATTCACCCATGACCAGGGCATCATCGCCGGCCGCGGCGATCTGCGCTGCCGCTTTTGCCCATCCGACGCGAACCGGGGCTCCCGCCTTGCGCAGCACCAGCGCGTCGTCCTCGATGCTGAGTTCGGCCGCCGAGTCTTCGTCGAGCCCGAGGTGTGCCAGCAAAGCTTTGGGAATCACGATGCCCCGGCTGTTGCCGATGGGGCGAACGGTGACGGCGACTTTCTTCATTGGATCCTCGCGTTGGAGCAGCGGTGCAGCGTGGATACAATGTTATCACTCCTACATGCACAGCGTCACGGCGTTCATTTGCACTGCATCGACCTGCTGCTGTAGCCGAGTGCAAGTGCTTTCGCCGAGCCGAAGCTCACTTCCGCCGCCACAACGACGCTGGTGCCCACCGCCTGTTACCCGATCTCTGCGATGCGCCCGGCCACGACGCTACAGCGCCACGGTGGAAATCCACGGAATGAGTGCGATTGCGATCAGCCCGACGAACAGCGCCCCGAGGTACGGCCAGATCGCAAACATTACGTCGTCGGGCTTCGCATCGCCAATGCGGCAGGCAACGTAGAAGCCCACGCCGATCGGCGGCATCATGAGCCCGATGTTCATGGCCACGACGACCACCATTGCGTAGTGCACGTCGTTGATTCCCAGTTTCGCGGCAATCGGAAACATGATGGGCGCAAGCAGCAGCACGGCCGGCAGGCCCTCCAGGATGCAGCCGAGGACCAGGAACACCAGGACGGTCACGGCCATGAAGCTGATCCAGCCGCCGGGCAAGGATGTCAGGAAGCTCGTGAGCTGCACCACCATGCCGCTTTGCGCGATCGACCATGCCATCGCGGCGGCGGTACCGAGGATCAGCAGGATCGCTCCGGAAAGCGCCGCGGTATCCACCAGCATCGCGTACAGCTTGCGCACGCCGATGCCGCCGTATAGCGCCTGTCCGATGACGAGTGCGTAAAGCACGGCGATCGTGGACACCTCGGTGGCCGTGGCGATGCCGCCGACCACGGCGCTGCGGATCAGGAACGGCAGCACGAGCGCCGGTGCGGCGATCAGCAGGACTTTCCAGACCACGGCCGGGGAGGCGCGCTTCACCCCGCTCATGTCCTCGTTGCGCGCCTTCCAGCGCGCCAGCAACAGCAGTGCCAGCAACAGCACCATTGCCACGATGAATCCGCTCTGGAAGAGGCCGGCGATCGAGACGCCGGCGATCGAGCCGACGACGATGAGGACGATGCTCGGCGGGACGGTGTCCGCCATTGCGGCGCCCGTCGCCAGCAGCGCGATCATGCCGGCCGGCTTGTGGCCGCGCCGCTTCATCTCGGGGAAGAGTGCGGGTGCCACGGTGGCCATGTCGGACACTTTCGACCCCGAGATGCCGGAGACGATGAACAGCGATCCGAGCAGCACGTACGACATGCCGGCCTTGATGTGTCCCAGCAGCGAAGCGAGGAAGTCCACGATTGCCTTGCCCATGCCGGTCGCATCCAGCACGCAGCCCAACAGCACGAAGACGGGGACCGAGACGAGGATGAAGCTGGACATCCCCTCGTCCATGCGATTCAGGACGATGCCGATCGGCACGGAGGTGGTGAAGGCCAGATAGCTCAATGCGCCGAGGCCGAAGCAGAAGGCGATCGGTACGCCGGCAGCGAGCAGGATGCCGACGAACATCACCAGAAAGATCACGAGGTTCCAGTTGCCCAGGTTCGCGAGTTCGTCGGCGAACCCCCAGCATGCGGCTGCAAGCGAACCGACCACCAACGCTGCGCTCAACAGTTCTCGCCCGCCGGTGGAGCGCCAGGCGTAGGCCAGCACGACCAGCAGCATCGTGACGATGCCGAACGGAATGGCAGCGGTTCGCCAGCCTTTGGAGATGTCGAGCCCCGTGGTCCTGACGATCCATTCGTCGCGCGTATAGGTGATCGACGGCTCGATCAGCGCTGCCAGGAACGCGATGGTGGCCATGATGGCGAAGGCGTTCACGTAGCTGCGGCTTGCCTGCGGGAGCCGTTCGAGTACGGCGGTCAGGCGCAGGTGCTCGTTGCGCTGCATGGCCAGCGTCGATCCGATCATCGCCAGCCACAGGAAGCAGAGAGACACCAGGTCGTCGACCCAGATGAGCGGCATGGACAATACGTAGCGCGACAGCACGCCGGCCAGCAGCAGGGCGATGATGGCGGCCATCAAGGCGGCTGCAATGTGTTCGAGCCCGCCGAGCGAGCGCCGAACGATGGCGTCTGCAAGGTTCGCACCCGGCAGGGCCGGCGTGCGCGTCGTGGTGACTGTGTTCATGGGGATGCCTCAGGCGCGCAGCTCCTCCAGCGGGGCAGAAGATCGGGCAGCGCGGCGCGCCTGGTCGCTCAGGGCACCGGGTTCGCCCGCACTTACCGGAGTGAAGTCGGTATGAGCGATGAACTCCGGGCGCGTCTGCGTGCCACGCAAGTGGTTGGAGACGGCGGACAGCGTCAGGTACACGATGCGCCGCGGATACGGTGTCATGTTCGGCGGTGAGCCATGAGCCAGGTTGGCATGGAACATCAGCAGGCTGCCAGGCTTCCCGGTGGGCGCGACGATGCCGCCTTCGTCCACCATGTCGCTCACGGTTTCGGGCGTGAGATACCAGCCGGGGTGCGAGGTCGTCATGTCGTCGTAGGCGTCCGGCAGCGCACCGTGCTTGTGACTGCGCGGGATGAGCATCAGCGCGCCGTTGACCGGCCTGACTTCGTCCAGGAACAGCGCGATGTTCATCGCACGAGGCTCGGGCATGCCGTCGAAGCGCTGCCACGACGGGAAATCCTGGTGCCACATCCAGGTTTCTCCCGTGAAGGCGGTCATGGCGTTGATCTTGAACTGGTGCATGTAGACCGGCTCGCCGAAGATCTGTTCCAGCGGCCGCACCAGGCGCGGATCGCGCGCCAGGGTGGCGAAGCCATCGTTGTAGCGGTGCACGGCGAAGGCCGTGCGCGGCACGCCGGACTTCTCCATCCGGATCTCGGGCCGCGGCTCGGCGAGCACCCGGGCGGCCTCCGCACGAAGGAAGGCCATTTCCTCGGCGGAGAAGACCTCGGGGAAGAAGAGATAGCCTTCCTCGTCGAACTGCCGCAACTGTTCGTTGGTGATCAGCATGGTGTCCCCCGTCGATCAGGCGAGTTTTCCGGTCTGTTTTTCGAGAATCTCCCAGGCTTCGGGACCGAATTTCGCCTTCCACTCCTGGTAGAAACCGGCCTTCTGCAGGGCCAGGCGGAACGGCTCGCGCTCGGGTCGATTGAACTGCATGCCGTGCGTCCTGAGACGGGCTTCGACCGTCTCGTTCAACTGCCGCAGATCATCGCGTGCCAGCAGCGCGGCAGCGTTGAGGTGTTCGGAAATGACGGTCTGCAGCTCGGCTGGCACCCGGGCCCAGGCGCGCGCATTGGCGCATGCGAAGTAGCCCTCCCAGGTGTGGGCGGTCAGCGAGCAGAAGGACTGCACCTCGTACAGCTTGGCCAGGTCGAGCAACTGCAACGGATTGTTTTGCGCGTCGACCACGTTGGCCTGTAGCGCCATGTACAGCTCGGGGAACGGGATCGCAGTGGGAGCGGCGCCGAGCGCCCGGAACATCGACACGTACAGAGGAACGACCGAGGCTCGCACCCTGAGCCCCTGCATGTCCTTGGGCGTTTCGATCGGCTTGCTGCGCGTGGTCATGTGCATGAAGCCGTGGTCCCACGGGCGTTCGAAGGCATGCAGGCCGACCTTCGTGTAGATCGTGCGGATGTACGCACCGAGGGGGCCGTCCATCGCGGCCCACACGTCGTCGTAGTCCTCGAACGCGAACGGCACGCTGTGCAGGGCGCCCCGCGGAGCCATGCTGGACAGGTGCGCCTGCGGCAGGTACATCATCTGCAGCGCTCCGGACCGTACTTGCGACACCATGTCGATGTCGCTGCCCAGCGCACCGGCGGGGAACATCTGGATGTCGACGCGCCCCTGCGTCGCTTCCCGGATCTTGCTCAGCGCCTCCTGGATCCGCAGCGTCGAAGGGTGGTTGCCCGGCATCGAACTACCGAACTTGAACCTGATTTCCGCGTTCTTCGCGAAAGCCGGGATGGAGAAGAGGGGGGCGGTGACGCCGGCGGCAAGCAGAAGGCGGCGGTTCGAGCTGGTCATGGTTTGTCTCCTACCGTGGTGTGATGAGCCGCGCTCAGGCGCGCTGCAGGATCGTGACTGCGCAGATGGCGTCGTCGAAGCCCATGGTGCCGCCACCGTTCTCCGCCAGTGCCACGTGGGCATCCTTCACTTGGCGCGGACCGGCTTCGCCGCGTAGCTGCTGCGTGAGTTCGTAGACCATGGACAGGCCGGTGGCGCCGACCGGGTGACCCTTGGAGACCAGGCCGCCCGAGGTGTTGATCGGGGTGGATCCGCCGAGGTCCGAGGCACCGCTCTCATGGAAGCGTCCGCCCTGCCCGGGGTCGCAGAACCCCAGGTTCTCCGGCTGCGTGATTTCCCCGAAGGTGGTGGCGTCGTGCACTTCGGCCACGTCGACATGCCCCGGGCCGATACCGGCCTGCGCGTAGGCCCATTTCGCGGCGACGTGGCTCACTGCCGGTTCGTCGAGGCTTCGATACTTGCCGTTCGCCAGTGCGGCGCCGGTGATGCGCACGGCTCGCTCGCGCACGACCGCAGGCAGTGATTGCAGGAAGTCCTGGCTGCAGAGGATGGCGGCTGCGGCACCGTCGCCGATTGGGGCGCACATCGAGCGGGTCAGCGGAAAGCTGATCTCGCGATCCGCGATGACCTGGTCCACGCTCACTTCGAATTGATACTGAGCAAGCGGATTCTGGCTGCCGAAGCGGTGGGTCTTCGCAGCGGCGATCGCGAACTGCTTCTGCGTCGTGCCGTATTTCTGCATGTGATAGGCCGCCTGGATCGCGTAGGTGTCCATGTTGAGCGTGCCGCCGCCGGTGTTCAGCGCCCACGGCCGGCCCATCTTCTCGCCGGCCTTGCGGAAGTATTCGTGCCAGACCTCCGGCTCGAGCTGGTCCAGGCCACCCGTGAAGAGCTGGTACTGGCGCTCCGGATCGTCGGGGATGTAGGTCTTTTCGACGCCGATCGCGAGCGAGCATCGAGCGGAGCCCGATGCGATGTCCTTGAACGCACCGTGCAGGGCCAGCGATCCGCTCGCGCAGGCGCCCTCGACGTTGATCATCGGCGCATGCGCCGGGAAGCGACCCTCCGCCACCAGCTCGGAGAAGCAGACCTGGCCCCGGATGTTCGGCTGGCCGTACATCTCCATCTTCACGTTGGAGAACCAGGCCGTGTCGATGCGCTCGCCGTCGGCCAGGCCGGCATCGGCCAGCACGGGCTCGTAAGCCTCGCGCGTGAGCTGTTTGAAGCGCTTGTCCGGGTGCTTGGCGAAGCGGGTGCAGGAAGTGCCGATGAGGTAGACGTCTTTCACTTTGGCCTCGAGGGAGTGTTCAGATCACGCGCGGCAGGTCTTGCCAGAACTGCTGGCGCACTTGCTTCTTGTCGAGCTTGCCCACGGATGTCCGCGGCAGTTCCGGCCATGCCTCGATCGATTTCGGGGCCTTGATGCTGCCGAGGGAAGCCTTGCAGTAGTCGATGAGTTCGGTGTCGGTGGCTGACGCGCCCTCGCGCAGTTCGATCACGCCCTTGACGGCTTCGCCCCATTTCGGGTCGGGCACGCCGACGACGGCACACTCCTTGACTGCGGGATGGGCCAGAAGGACAGCCTCGACCTCGCGGGGGTACACGTTGTAGCCGCCGGTGATGATCATGTCCTTCTTGCGGTCGACGATGAAGACGTAGCCTTCCTGGTCGAGGTAACCGATGTCGCCCGTGTGATGCCAGCCGTGGCTGGACGCCTCGGCGGTAGCTTCGGGGTTGCGGTAATAGCCGGCCATCACGAGCGGGCCGCGTACCACCAGCTCTCCCTTCGTGCCGGGCGGCAGCAGGCGGCCCTGGTCGTCCATGGCAGCCACCGGCGTCAACAAGGTCGGGCGGCCGCAACTTTCGAGCCGCTTCCGCCGCTCGTCGTCGAGGTCGAGGTGATCCTCCCGGCTCAGGACCGTGCAGAAGCTCGGTGCCTCGGTCTGTCCCCAGAACTGGATCATCACCGGCCCGAAGACCTGCAGGCATTCCTCCAGCTTGGCTACCGACATCGGCGCCGACGTGTACATGAAGTACTCGAGCGAGCTGTAATCGCGTTCGCGAACGCCGGGGTGGTCCAGCAGCATGTAGATCGCGGTCGGCGGCAGATACAGGTGCGTGACACGTTCTCGTTCGATGGCGTCCAGGATGGCGGTCGCGTCGAACCCGGGCAGGACGACCGTTTTGGAGCCTTCGCTCATGAGCATCAGCGAGAAGGTGCCCGCAGCATGTGTGATCGGCGAGACGGCGAGGAAAACCGGGGGTTTATCGCATTTCGTCGAGGCGTGGAAGTTCGCGGCGGCGATGTCCCAGTTCAGGCTGGTCAGCATCACGCCCTTCGGCTTGCCGGTCGTTCCGCCGGTGGAATAGATGGCCACGACTTCGTCCGGCTGCACGGCGATCGGCAACGGCCTTTCGCGCGTGCCGTCGGCCAGCCATGCCTGCATGTCGATCGCACCCGGATGCGGGCCGTCCATGCAGACCATGCGCGTGATGAGCGGACACTGCTCCCGTAGGTGGGCGGCTTCGGCGGCCAGGCTCGAATGGAAGAACAGCGTCGTGACTTCGCAGTTTCCTGTCACGGCGACGTTGTCGTCGATCAAGTTCCTGGGGTTCAGCGGCACGTAGACCGCACCGGCCCACTGGATGGCGAGCAGGCATTCCAGTGCGAGGTTGTCGTTGGGGGCGTAGACCGCGCACTTCTCCGACGTCGGCAGGTCGCCTGCATTCAACTGGCCGGCGATGCGCGCAACGCGATCTCGCACCTCGCGGTAGCTGCGTGTGCCGGTGCCATCCTGAAGGCAGGGGCGGTCGGGATACAGCAATGCGCCCCGGGCGAACAACTGGGTGGCGGCCATGTGGATTCGGTCCTTTCGTGAGCAGAAAAAGAGAAAAGAATCACCGCGCTGGGCTTTCGGGTCCAGGTCGGTTGGGGGTTGCCGCCCATGCGGCCAATTGCCAGCCGGCGGCCTGCCGGACCCAGGTGGCGGTGAACAACGTTTTCGCGACAATGGATTGCCCGTCGAGTTCGGCCTGAACGGTGAGTCGCCCCTGCATGACGGCGCAACCGTCGTATGTCGACAGTCGGTCGACCTCGCGCCGCGCCGCCCGGTAGCGCACCCGGCCACTGCGCAGCGCATCCAGGTATTGCGACCGGGACTCCACGATGCCGGTCGAGTGGGTATAGCTGAGATCGTCTGCCAGTAGCCGCTCCAGCACTTCGAGGTTGCCGCTCGTCATTGCGTCGTAGCGGTTCTGGTCCAGGGCCAGGAGTTCGTGAGACCGCACCGGTGGTGCTTCCTCAGGCCGGCTGCGACACGTTGCGCAACGCATCGTCATGCGTGGGAACGAGAGGCGTGAAGTCTGTATGCGCCACGTATTCCGGCCGGGTGGGCCGCTGAATGCGGTTGTCCACCCGGTTGCTGGTCAGGTAGATCGTGCTGCGGGCCCATGGGGACTGGTTCGGCGAAGACGCGTGCGGCATGTAGGGATGGAACAGGACCGCGCTGCCGGCGGGACCTTTGGGCGCCACGAGACCGTTGGCGCGGGCAAGCCGCTGCAGTTCGGACTTGTCCAGGGTGTGGGCTCCGTTCTGGTCGACGCCATCCATCTTGATGACCTCGGCACGGATCAGCCCCTCCTTGTGAGCCCCAGGGATGAAAATCACCGGGCCGTTGAACTCGTTCACCTCGTCGAGAAACACGGATATGTTCAGCGCCCTGGGCTCCGGCATGCCGTCGAACTCGTGCCAGTTGGCGAAGTCCTGGTGCCATGGAAAGTCGAGCTTGCCGTACGGTTCCTTGTTGATCAGCTTGTACTGGTGGCAATAGATGTCGCCTTCGAGCAGATCCCGAGTGGGTTCCACCAGGCGAGGATGGCGCAGGAAAAGTTCGAACACCGGGTGATAGGTATGCGGTGCGAATGCAAGGCGGAATTCGCCGCCGGCGCCGCGCCACACTTCCGGCCGGTGCTTCTCGTACACTTCGGAGGCCGCAGTGCGTACGACCTCCACCTCTTCGGGCGTGAACAGCGAAGGCAAGAAAAGATAGCCGTCACGGTCGTAGCTCTGGATCTGGGCAGCAGTCAGCATGGCGTTCTTTCGAGGAGTGAAGAAGGAACGGACGACACCCGGCGGACGAACCGCCGGCGCGCTATCCAGGTATTCGAGCTTTGCGTATGGCGCAGTCGCGCCCGCGCAAACGTCTGGTTGCGGCAATGAACTGGAACGCTCATGGGCTTGTCTCCTTTTCGGGCGCGGCGGCTTCACTGCGCGCACCGCCTGCGACAGCAGGCTGGACGAGAACCGTCTACTGCGGAAATTCAATTTCCGGCTGGGGGCTATCTAATTAATCGATAGCGTTCCGTCTACGTCCTATACTGATGCGCATGGATCTGCGACAGCTTGGATACTTCCTTACGATCGCCGAGCACGGAGGCTTCGCGGCCGCGGCGCGCGCACGTTACGTTTCACAGTCGGCACTGACACGCCAGATCCAGCTGCTCGAGGAGGAGATCGGGGTCAGGCTGCTGGAGCGGACGTCGCGCGGAGTCGTCCTGACGCATGCCGGTGAAATCTTGCGCGATAGGGCGAGTAAGCTGTTCGGCGAAGTAAACCAGCTCAAGGAAGACGTCCTCGCGGAGTCGGAGATTCCTTCCGGCCATCTCGTCCTGGGCATGACGCCGTCGGTGCGGGTCCTGATCGGCGGGACGGTGATCGAGGGATTCCTGCGCCGCTACCCGAGAGTGCGTCTCGCGGTCATCGAAGGCCTCTCGCACGTCATGGCCGACTCGCTTGCGCGCGGGCTCTGTGATGTCGCTGTTTTCGTGAGGGACGACGCAACGGGCCGAGCGCTCGCCACGCGCAATCTGATCGACGAACCGCTCGTCATCGGCGCGCCCGCCCGGGCCGGGCTGCGCATGGACCAGCCCGTTGATCTGGATTTCGTCGCTCGCCATCCGCTGATCATCTCGCGGACCAACAGAGGGACGAGTGCGCTCGAGAAAGAGGCGAACCGTCGTGGTCTTTCGTTCAATGTCCTGATGGATGTGCAGCCGCTGCACCTCAGCATCGACCTGGTATGCCGCGATGTCGCGTACATGGTGGTTCCCTTTTCGGCCGCGCTGCGCGAGTACCAGGCGGGCTTCATTTCATTGGCGCCGATCAGCGGATTCGATACCGGATGGGTCGTGGCATGGCCCAGCGACCGCAAGGTCACCGCAGCGGGTGCGAAGCTGGTAGAGAGCATTCATACCGCGTTCAGGGACTTGCACCTCGAGGACACCCTGCGTTCTGCGCTGGGCACCGGAGGCAAATCGCAGCGCAAGCGGCGTCACCGATGAGACGGACCTGGGCGGGAACTGCCTCGAACGAGAAACCGAGTCGGCCTTCGGCCTTGCAGTGCCAGTGGTTCGAGCTTTCCCTTTTCTGTGCTCAGCGGCCGGCGAACCGGGCCTTGCGCTTGTCGACGAAGGCCTGGGTGCCCTCTGCGAAATCGGCCGTCGCTGCGCAGTGGAGGAAGGCAGCGCGTTCCGCATCGAGTTGCTGTTCGAACGGCGTGTGCTGCGAATTCCGGAGCAGCTTCCGGATCTCGCCCAGCGCGATCGTGGGGCCGCTGGCGAGTCGCTGCGCCAGCGAGTCGACCGTCGTTGCCAGCGCGCCTGCAGGGACCACCTCGTTCACCATCCCCCAATCGGCCGCCTGTCGCGCATCGATCGTGGGACACAGCATTGCGATTTCGAGTGCGCGGCGCAGGCCGACCACGCGGGGCAGCGACCACGAGGCGCCGAGATCGCAGCTCGCTCCGATGTTGGCGTAAGCCAGGTTGAATCTGACGTCTTCGGCGGCAACGGCAAAATCCGCAGCCAGCGCCAGGCTCACGCCCGCGCCGGCCACTGCGCCCTGCAAGGACGCGATCACGGGGGCCGGGCCATTGGCCAGCAACTGCAGGCCGGCATGCATCGCGGAGATGAGCTGATCGGCGACGTTCTCCGGATCGGCACGCATGGCGGCGATGTCGCCGCCGGCCATGAAGGCCCTGCCCGATCCCTGGACGACGATGACACGCACCTGCGGGGCCTGCACCAGGCGGCGGCAGGCGGCCAGGAAGGCGTTGGCCATCTCGACATCGAGTGCGTTGAGCACCTCGGGGCGGTTGAGCGTGATGCGCCCGATGGCATCGCTGTCGTCGACGAGAATCGTAGTGCTCACACGGTCACCTCAGGGCGGTTCGATGGACTGCGGGAGGACGCCGCCCTCAGGCAGCAGAGGGGCCGACTTTATCAAATGCCGTTCATCCATCCGAGCCTCGGCAACCGCGCTTCGGCCGTGCCGCTCAGCGGCCCGCCGGCTCGTCCAGCGGCGGAAATCCGTACTGTTTCCCCGGGAAGTCGGCACGCGTCTGCTTCACTGCCAGTTCGATGAAGGCGCGCGCATAGGGGGGCAGGTCGCTGCGCCGGTGCCAGATCACTGCCGACCAGGTGCCGAGGTGGCGGCCGTTCTGAAGCACGGGAATGACGCGCGCATCGGGGTGTTCGAACGAGACCATCGAGAGGACGATGGCAATACCATGCCCGATGGTCGCGAGGTTCACCAAGCCGCCGTAGACGCTGCTCTCGAGCTTGATCTGACGTAGCTGCAGCCCGTCTTCCCGGAATGCCTGGTCCAGCAGGATCCGGCTGCCGGAATCCGGAGGCATCACGAGCAGCGGTTCGTCCTGGAGGGCTGCAGCCTCGATCGAGCGCCGACGGGCGAACCGGTGCCTGGTGCTGACCACCGCGACGAGATACATCGGAAACAGCCGCTCGGCGGTTATCGAATCGCTCGTCGCGTAGCGTGCGAGGGCAACGTCCAGTTCACGGGACTCGACGCGGGCCATCATGCTGGATGCGCCGCCTTCCGAGACGCTGACCGAGATGTGCTTCCACTTCTTCGCGTATGCGGTCAGCAGCGCGGGCACCGTGCGGTCGAACAGCAGCGGATGAACGCCGACGCGAAGCGCGCCATGGTCTCCGCTGGCGAGCGCCTTCGCGCGCGCGTGGAACTCGTTGACATCGACAAGTATCCGCTGCGCGCGCACGTAGAGTTCCTGGCCTGCCGGGGTCAGCGAAACCGAACGCCGTCCATGCCGCGCGAACAGCTCGACGCCGAGTTCACGTTCGAGCTGGGACACCTGCCGGGATAGCGCGGGCTGGGTCCGGAACAGGCGGCTTGCCGCCAGCGTGAAGCTCGAGGCTTCGGCAACCGCGCAGAACGCTCGAAGGCTCGACAGGGATGGCGAGTGCACGTCGAAATATATCTCTTCGGCTATGTAAACCTGCGAATTTAATCATTGGACGAACATGTTTCGCAAACCTCATGATGTGCCCGGCCTTGAAACAAGCAGCTCCGATCGGAGCCTGGAGGGAGACCGTCGTGCGTTCGAGAGTTCTTTCAATGCTGGTCGCGGCGATTTCGGTGTCGGCGAGCGTGTTGGCCCCTGCATTCGCACAGGAGTCGTATCCGAATCGGCCCGTCAGGATCATCGTTCCGTGGAGCGCGGGCAGCGGTATCGACGTGCAGGTCCGCCAGTTCGCCCGGCAGTTCGGCGAGGCGCTGGGCGCCACGGTGGTCGTCGAGAACAAGGCCGGAGCGGGCAGCCAGGTCGGCTACGAGGTGGCCGTGCAGGCGCAGCCGGACGGCTACACGCTGTTCGCAGGCACCAACGCGAACTTCATCCATCAGTACATGAGGCCCTCGTCGAAGATCGACCTGGCGCGCGACATGACGGCGGTGTCGTTCATGTTCTGGATGCCGCAGGTGCTCGTGGTCGCTGCCGACGGCCCCGCAAAGGACGTGGCCAGCCTGGTCGCCTGGGCGAAGGCGAACCCGGGACGCCTGAACTATGGGTCGGGTGGCGTGGGCACCGGATCGCACATGATTGCCTCGGCGATCGCCACGCGCAACGGACTCGAGGTGGTTCACGTGCCGCTGCGCTCGTTGACCGCCGAACTCGGGCCGATGCTGACTCGCGGGGACATTCACTTCACCGTGCCCGTCACCGGGGTGGCGGCAGCGCAACTCAGTCGCGGGATCGTTCGGGCGCTTGCCGTCACCTCGGAGAAGCGTCTGCCACAGTGGCCGGACGTACCGACGATGGCAGAGGCGTTCGATGACGACAGGTACGTGATCAACAGCTGGACCGGCCTGTTCACGCCGGCGGGCACGCCGGCCGACATCGTGCGGAAGCTGGCCGAGGCGGCTGCCAGGGCGGTCGGAACGCCGGAGCACCGTGCATCGGCCGACACGCTGTTCTTCTCCATCGACGATGCGCCGGCCACCAACCCTGAGGAGTTCGGCCGCTTCATTCGCACCGAGTCCGAGAAGTGGCGAGAGATCGTCGCGGAGTCCGGAATCGAGCCGCATTGAGTTGCGGCGCCAGTCCATAGCCCACCCCTGGAGGCAATGCCAGTGAATCCCCGTTTCGAAGCAGTTCGTGGAAAGATCATCGACTTCCGGCTGCGGCCGCCCACAGGCCCCTATCGGGTTTTCTTCACGCCAGCCCTGGTCGAGCGCCTGGCCAGGCTGTGGGGCGACAAGGAAATGCCCGGCTCCTACGCGCTGAGCCTCGAGGACAGGCCCGATGCCGACGAGCGAGCGCTCGCAGCGCTGATTGCCGAAATGGATGCGGCGGGCATCCGCCTCGGCGTGATGAACGGACGCCACTCGCCGAACAGGGCGGTGCCGGTGCACATCAGTGATGACTATCTGCACGAACTCGAAGGCCGGCTCGATGGCCGGATGGCGTCGATCGCCGGCGTCGACCTCGATCTGCCGATGGACGAAATCCTTGGTGGCATCGAGAGGGCGATCACCAGGCTGGGAATGCGCGGCGTATGCGTCGAGCCGGGTTTCGCCCGCCAGCCGATGTACGCCGAGGACGAGCGTCTGATGCCGATCTATCAGAAGGTGTCCGATCTCGGGGTCCCGCTGCTGTTCATGTCCGGGCCGCTGTCGGGGCCGGACAACAGCTTCACCGATCCGGTTCACTTCGAGCGGGTCGCCAGGCTGTTTCCAAAGATGCCGGTCGTGCTCGGACACGGCGCCTACCCCTATGTCAACGAAGCGATCGCGCTGGCCTACAAGAGCGAAGCCACGGGCGTCATGAACGTCTATCTGTCGCCGGACGTCTACATGTTCACGCCCGGTGCCACGGCGTTCATCGAGGCGGTGAACATGATGCCCGACCGGATGCTCTTCGGTTCCGCCTATGCGTTCTGCAGCGTCGGTACGGCGGTATCACGGACGATGGACCTGGCGATCTCCGACGAGGTGATGGCGAAGTACATGTACGGCAACGCCCAGCGCTTGCTCGGTCTGTGAGGCACGCACGATCATGACGACCCGAAATCTCCAGGTGCGCATGGCGCGCCACCCGCAAGGCGAGCTGGTCGAGGGCGACTTCGAGTTCACCGAGTCCGAGAAGCCGTCCCGTGCAGCGGGGCAGGTGCTCGTGCGCAACGTCTACCTGTCGCTGGATCCGTACATGCGTCCGATGATGGACCCGGTGCGCTCCTATGTTCCGCATCTGAACCCCGGGGATCTGATGCCCGGCTTCGGTGTCGGACAAGTCGTCGACAGCGACTCCGACGAGTTTCCGATCGGTGCCTACGTCACGGGGCGCTTCGGCTGGCAGCAGTATGCGGCAGCGGCCGTGCAGGCGCTGCGCCGGGTCGATCCGGCATTGGGCCCGATCTCCACCGCTGTCGGGGTGCTCGGCATGCCCGGTGCAACGGCGCATTACGGACTCATGCAGATCGGGAGGCCGAAGTCCGGCGATACCGTCGTGGTCAGTGCCGCGTCGGGCGCCGTCGGCAGCCTCGTCGGCCAGATCGCGAAGCTGAACGGATGTCGCGTCGTCGGCATCGCGGGCGGCCCCGACAAATGCCGCTACGTTGTCGACGAACTGGGGTTCGACGCCTGCCTGGACTACCGGGCGCCCGGACTCGAGCGTCGCTTCGCGGAGGCGACCCCCGATTTCGTGGACGTCTCCTTCGAGAACGTCGGCGGGCCGATCATGGACATGGTGATGGCGCGTCTGAACGCTCACGCGCGCGTCGTGCTCTGCGGCGCAATCAGCCAGTACGGCAAATCGTCTGCCGCAAGCGGCTTCCCGGTGTTCGAGCTGGTCAGGCAGCGCGCGACGCTGACCGGCTTCATCATCAGCGAGCACATGGAGCACTGGCCGTCGGCGTTCGCCGACATCTCTCGCTGGATCGCGGAGGGCAAGGTCAAGTATCGCGAGTCGATTGCCGACGGCCTGCATGCGGCGCCGGCTGCATTCATGGGCATGTTGACTGGCCGGAATTTCGGCAAGCAGCTCGTCAGGGTCGGAGCGGAAAGCTGCTGATTCCATGAGCTCGTCACCGTCTGCTGCAAGGCGGGCAAGCGGGTGGTCCGGGCTTCTGCTCGCCTCGACCATCGCCCTGGCGGCAGGCCAGGTCGCACAGGCCTTCGGCGGCCCGCAGCTGTTGTTCGCACTCGCGATCGGGATGGCATTCAACTTCACTGCGTCCGATCCGCGACTGGCGCCGGGGCTCGAGATGGCGTCCAAGCGCCTGTTGCGCCTGGGAGTTGCCCTGCTCGGCGCCCGGATCGGCCTGGCGGAAGTCGCGGCGCTCGGCGCTGCACCTGTCCTCGTTGTCCTGCTCGCGGTCGGCAGCACGATCGCCTGCGGCTACCTGCTGTCGCGGTTGCTGCGGCGGCCGGTAGCCGAAGGCCTGTTGTCCGGTGGCGCCGTCGCCATCTGCGGGGCGTCGGCCGCGTTGGCGATCTCAGCGGTGCTGCCGCGCAGCGCGAGCAACCAGCGCTTCACGCTGATCACCGTGGTCGGTGTGACGACGCTGTCGACGCTCGCGATGGTGGTCTATCCGTTGATTGCGACATGGCTGGCACTCGATGCGCACGAGGCGGCCATCTTTCTGGGCGGCGCGATTCATGACGTGGCCCAGGTCGTCGGCGCCGGTTTCATGATTTCGCCCGCGGTCGGCGATGGCGCCACGCTGGTCAAGCTGCTGCGGGTGGCCATGCTGCTGCCGGTGGTCGTGCTGTTCGCGCACTTGTTTCGCGCGACGAGTTCTTCGGCCGTCGACGACCCTCGGTCCGCGCAAGGCAAGCGCTCGCCGCTTCCTCCGGCCTTGCCTGGCTTCCTGTTGGCATTCGTGGCGCTCGTTGCGCTGAACAGCGTCGGCATCGTGCCGGGGTCGGTCGCCACGGGGCTCGGCGAAGTGTCCCGCTGGTGCCTGATCATCGCGATTGCCGCGATAGGTGTGAAGACCTCGTTCGATCAGCTCGCCGACGTGGGCTGGCAGCCGGTGCTGATGATCGTCCTGGAGAGCTTGTGGATCGCCGCGGTCGTGCTCGGCAGCGTGCTGTTGATGCGGGGCGGCGGAGGATGACGCCTGCGTATCGCGCCCATGCCCGATGTCAAAGCACCCGCAACGTCTTTCCTTGCGGATCGATCTCCACCTCCGCCAGGTGCGGAATTTCCCGGGTCAGGTCTTCATCGAAACCGGCCAGCATCGTGATCTCGCCGAGGGCGGCGCCTTGGGCAAGAATCGGGTTGACGCTGTTGAAGACGATCGCCAGTGGCACCTTGCCGCGCGAGTGCATCTCGTGCAGCATCCACGCGCTCGCCACGCCTCCCTTGGCCGTGTTCAGCACGAGGATCTTGCCGACATACGACTGTCCTGCAAGCAGGTGCGCCGGGCGGGAGAAGATGCCCGCGATCCGGTCGAGGTCGTAGCGGGCCGAGAAGCCGTCGTTCGCGACCAGCGCCTCGCCCCTGACCTTGCGGCCCATCGCATGGCGAGCAACGAAGATCCTGCCTTGCCCATCGGGCTGCTTGGGAGGCTTGGGCTGAAAGCGGACCGGTGCTTCGTTTTTCTTCACGGGGTCGCTGCCGCTCATTCGAGTTCTCCGGTTTCCGCTGCGCTTACACACTGCTCCATCGATGCGAGCATCGGCACGTAGCCGTAGCCACCGAGGATGTTCACCATCTTTGCGCTGTTGGTTGCCAGTCGCTTCCAGCCGTTGGCCTCGGCGATTTCGCGCGCGTACGACTGGTAGAAGCACATGCCGGAGAACACGGTGCCGCCGGCCGCCTCGATTCGATCGGTGTAGCCGAACCGATCCGAATCAGGTTTGACCTGCGGGCTGGTCACCGCAAGCAGGGGAATGCGAAAGCGTCTCCCCTCGCACAGCTGCGCCAGCGAGCGCAGTTCGTAGAGACTGAGCTGCGGTGCCGAGAAGACGACCACGTCGACCTTGGTGTCGACCGCATAGGACTGTCGGAGTGCCTCGATGTCGCTGCGTCCCACTCGCTGCGGCTGGAGCTTTTCCCCGCCGACGTCGGAGAGCCTCGAGGCTTCGGGGGTGATGCCGACGACGTGAAAGAGTGCGATCGACCCGAAGCTGGCCATGGCTGCGCCGAAGTGCTTCAACTCGTCGGACGTGGGCGCGCGTTCGAGGCCTTCCACGACCGGAACCGACCAGTAGTTGCCGGCGAGGCGTCCGATCACGCCGCCAAGCGCGCCCCAGTCGTTCAGTGTCTCGGGTGTCCAGTCGACGCGTACGCGAAGCGTCGCCTGTCGATGCTCGTCGAGATGAAAGCCGTACCTTGGCGTGCGGCCGGTGATGCCGGCAGACAGGGCAGACGGGCCGCCTTCGAAGTTCGATCGCGCGCCGCCGACCGAGTTCGAGTAGATGACCACGCCGGTGTCCCCGAACGCCACGTGCTCGCCTCGCGTGGCGGCCAGCACGGTCTGGTAGTTGATGCAGGTGTCGGTCATCGAGACGCCGAGCTTCACGAAGGCGTCGATCGCGCGGCGCTCGAGTTCGAGCATCCAGTCCGCCTGTCGAAGTTGCTTCGCCTTCGTGAAGTCGGTGCCGCGCGGGTCGGTGATCGTCGGGATGCGGACGCGGCCGCTGCCGTCGCTTGCCGCAGCCAGGTTCTCCAGCCAGCGCACGCCGGCTTCGCCGAGGCTTTCGGTATCGGCCATGACGTGGGCTTGGCTGACCGGCGCGAAATCCAGAGCGCCGAAGAAGTCGCCTACCTTGATCTGATGCGCGAGCGCGATCTTCGGCACCTCGCCGAATTCGCCCGAAAGAATCGCCTGCTCTTCGTCGGTAAGCCGCATTCAGTTCACCATCGCACCAGAGTCGCGCACGGCCTTGCCCCACTTCTCGACCTCTTCCTTCTGGAAAGCCTCGATCGACGTGGGTGCGCTCGAGGGTTCGACGCCGAGGTCGCCGAGCTTTTCCCGAAAGGCGTCGGATCGGACGATCCTCGCCACGTTGTCGCGAAGAGAGTCGGCCACCTCGGCAGGCAGATTCGCCGGGCCGAAGACGGCCCACCAGGCCGTGGACTCGAAACCCTTGACGCCGGCCTCGTCCATCGTGGGGACATCGGGCAGCGCCGGGGAGCGGGTCTTGCTGCTGATCGCAAGTGCCCGGAGCTTCCCGGAGCGTACGTGCTGGATCACCGACTGCAGCGGATCGAACATCGTCGGGATCTGGTTGCCGAGCAGGTCGGTGATCGCAGGCGCGCTGCCCTTGTACGGGACATGCTGCAAGCTGATGCCGGCGGCTGACGAGAACATCACGCCCGTCAGATGGCCCGGCGTGCCGTTGCCCGCGGACCCGAAGCCGATCATGCCCGGTTTCGCTCGAGCCTGATCGATAAGCGTCTGAAGCGATGCGGTGTCCACTGCCGGGTTGACGACGACGGCGACAGGCGCGCTGGCCACCAATGCGATCGGCGTGAAATCCTTGACCGGATCGTGTGGCAGCTTGCTGTACAGCGCGCCGTTGATCGCATTCGTTCCGACGGTCCCCATCAGCAGCGTGTAGCCGTCGGGCGCGGACTTCGCGACCATGTCCGCGGCGATCGAACCGCCGGCGCCACCGCGGTTGTCCACGATCACCGTCTGCTGGAACGCTTCGCCGAGCAGATGTGCCAGCGGGCGCGCGACGATGTCGGTCGGGCCTCCCGGTGGAAAGGGGACGACGAGGCGGATCGGGCGTTCCGGAAAGGTCTGGGCGACTGCGCCACCGGGGGCGCACACCAGACCCAGTCCGCTTGCTGTGACAGCGAGCAGCCCGGCGGCCGTCGCTCGTTTCATCGACATCGGCATGTCTCCTGTGCTTGATGTGGTCAATCGACCCGGCTGGGAAATCTTCTCGATTGTTGGAGCGAACCCGTGATCTCGAGCGGCCCGGGCATCCTCAGCTTGAACTCGTAGCGCTCCGGAACGATGTGGATGCGCATGAACTCGATCGCGCGACCGGCGAGCGTCATCGACTTGCGCTCCATGACCAGTACCGGGCTGCGCGGTGGCAAGCCGAGCTGCCGTGCGACTTCAGGGCTTGCCGATTCGCAGCGGATCGCTACGTCGGCGCTTGCGACACGTTCGCCGAGGAAGCGCTCGACGATCTGGTAGACAGTCAGTCGGGCAACCCGTGCTTCGTCGAGCATCGCGGCGCCTTGCGGCAGCCATGCTTCGACGAGGGCGAACGCCTGCTTGTCCAGCGAATAGAGCCTGCGAAGGTGGACCGGGAAATCGAGCCCGTCGGGCAGCCTCTTGTTCGTGCGACGGCTGGCCGGGCCGAACTCCAGCAAGGCGGTTTCCGGCTCGAGCCCCTGTGCCTTCAACGCATCGTAGAAGCCGCGAAGCTCGTCGAGACGATGCTGCCTCATGGGCATCGCAACGAACGTTCCCTTGCCTCGACGAGTGACGACCTGTCCGTTGCGAGCGAGCAGGCCGATCGCCTGTCGAACCGTGATGCGGCTCACGCCATGCTCGGCGATGAGCTGCGGTTCGGTCGGCAAGCGATCGCCCGGGCGCAGGGTTCCGGAGGAGATTCGTTGCGCCAGCAGGGAAGCGAGCTGCAGATAGAGCGGCTCGCCGCTTGCGCGGGACAACGTAGCGGCGGAAGCCACGGGTGGCGACGGACGGCGAGCTCGGGGCATCGGGCCGAAGTTATGACGTTATATAACGTCATAATAGCGACGCGACGGCCTGCCGTCCAGACTCCTCGCATCCGGGGGTCAGACCTCTCTCATGACGTCGATGAAGTTCTGGACGAGACGTTGCCCGTTCGAACGTTTGGAAACCAGAGCCAACCCAACCGTGAGCATCTTCCGGCGATCGGTGAGCGGCCTGAACTCCACCGCCTGGCCAGATGCTGCCTGGCATGAGCCCGGCACGAGCGCAACGCCGAGCCCGCTTTCGACCAGGCTCACGATGGTCTGGATCTGCAGGGCCTCCTGAGAGACTAACGGCTCGAAGCCTGCGTCCTGGCAAGCGAGCGAGATGATCGCGTTCAACGACGGGGCTCGCAGGCGTGAGAACTGTATGAAGGGTTCTTCGGCGAGATCGCGCAGAAACAGCCGCGTCTGGCTCGCCAAACGGTGGCCTCGGGGCAGCACGGCGACCAGCGTCTCCTTCTCCAGGACGTCGACGGCGAGCCCTGCTGCGCTGATCAAGGGGTGGCGAATGATGCCTGCGTCGATCACGCCGCTTTGTACGTGTTCGATGATCTCCAGAGTGGTGCTTTCCGTGAGCTCGAGCTGAACCTGTGGATACCGGCGCCGGAACTCAGGCAGTTGTCGAGGCAGGATCCTGAAGGTCGCACCTCCGACGAAAGCGATCCGCAGCAGGCCGACATCGCCGGCGGCCACGGCGCTCGCGAGGCGGCCCACCTCTTCGACGTGCGAAAGCGCATTCCTCGCGGACACCAGCGCGACGCGTCCGGCCTCGGTCAGCTTTACCCCTCGTGGTCCGCGCTCGAAGAGATCCGTGCCGATCTCCTCTTCGAGCTTGCGTATCGATATCGAGAGCGCCGGCTGGGCGATGTGCAGTTCAGTGGCGGCCCGGCTGAAGTTTCGAACCTCGGCAAGGGCCAGGAAGTGTCGAAGCTGGCGAAGCTCCACTATTGATCCGATTAATGGGTTTTCGGGCAACTTATATTTTACGGCAGCGGAGGTCACGCCTAGCATGTCGGGCACCCCTACAAACATTGGGAGACACACCGATGAATCGCGCTTTTCTGCTGGCGTTCGTCAAGCGCCTCGCCGCCGTACTGTTGCTGGCGCCCGCGATCGCAGGACACGCCCAAGGAGGCTTCCCGACCAAGCCGGTCACCCTCGTCGTTCCGTTCGCCGCCGGTGGCACCACCGATTTCATCGCCAGAGCGTTGCAGGGGCCTCTGCAGAAACTTCTCGGTCAGCCGGTGATCGTCGAGAACAAGGCGGGCGCATCGGGCCTGATCGCGACCAAACACGTTCTCGCCGCCGAGCCTGATGGCCATACGATCATGATGCCCAACAATGGCTTCCTGCTTTCGCCGCTGGTCTCGAAGGGCAGCGGCTATGACCCTGTCAGCTCTTTCGCGCCGATCGCGCTGGTGTCGAAGCAGCCCTTGATGCTCGTGGTCCACCCGAGCGTGCCTGCGCAGAGCGTCGCCGAACTGGTCGACTATGCGAAGGCACGGCCGATGGAAATCGAGTTCGCGAGTTCCGGGCCGCTCAGCATCACGCAGATGTTCACGGAGCTGTTTGCGCAGCGTGCGGGAATCGAGGTGCTGCACGTACCTTACCGCGGGCAGGCTCCGTCGCTGCAGGCAGTGCTGTCGGGCGAGGCCAAGGCCTTGCTCAACGTGAGCAGTTCGCAGATGAGCGGTTTCGTTCAATCGGGCCAATTGCGTTTGCTGGGCGTTTCGTCGTCCGAGCCGTCTTCACTTGCACCCGGCGCGCCGACGATCGCTTCGACGCTTCCTGGATTCGCCGGCGAGGTGTGGTTCGGATTGTTTGCGCCAGCGGGCACGCCTGCTGCCGCCGTCGACCGACTCAACGCGGCGGTGAACGAGGCCTTGGACATGCCGGAAGTCCGGGAACGAGTTCTGGCCGCAGGCTCCGAAGCGATCGGCGGCACGCCTGAGCGCTTGCTTCGACTCGTCGAGGAGGAGTACGCGAATTGGAAGCAGGTCGTTCGCCAAGCGAACATCACACCACAATAGCGCGCCGGAGATTCGCGATGACCGACAAGGACCTGGATCGCAAGGTCGCGCTGATTACCGGAGGAACCGAGGGCTTGGGTCTGCGGATCGCCGAAAACCTTGCGAAGCGCGGTGCGACAGTGGTTCTGAGCGGACGTTCCGCCGACAAGGGCGAGAAGGCGCTTGCAGAGCTGCGAAGGATCGAGGTAAACGGCATGCAGCCGCGGTTCGTCCGTGGCGATTGCGCCGACTACGACGCTGCGAGGCGCACGGTCGACGACGCGGCGAGCCTGACCGGGGCGATCGATATTCTGGTCAGCGCCGGAGCCACCGGTGCCGTGCGACCGATGCCGTTTGCGGAGATGACCGGGGCACAGCTTCGCGAAGGTTTTGAATCCCGATTCTTCGCCCGTATCAACCCGGTGCACGCAGCGGTGCCGCACATGCGGGAGCGTGGGGGAGCGGTCGTGATGATCGGAACCGACGCGGCGCGTCATCCGACCCCCGGCGAATCGATCGTTGGCGCATTTGGCGCGGGGGTCATTCTGCTCACGAAGGCCCTGGCGAAGGAGTTTGCGCGCTGGAGCATACGAGTGAACTGCGTGGCGATGACAATCACGTCGGGGACGGCGAGCTGGGATCGCGTCTTTTCCGAGCAGACGTTCCAGACGAAGCTTTTCGACAAGGCTCTTCGGCGCTTTCCGTCCGGTCGGGCGCCATCGGCACAGGAGGTTGCCCGTGTCGCCACCTTTCTTGCCACCGACGACTCGGCCCAGGTAACAGGACAGACGATCAGCGTGAACGGTGGGCTGTCCTTCGGTGGATGGTAGGCGGAGTCGTCGAACGATGCAGGCGGAAAAAAAAGGCAGCGCAATCGAAGGCATCAAGGTGGTCGATCTGACCCGGGTCATTGCGGGTCCGCTGGCGGGGCAGATCCTCGCGGACCTCGGTGCAGATGTGATCAAGATCGAGCGACCCGGTACCGGAGACGACGTGCGTCATCTCGGACCACCCTGGCTGAAGGACAGTGCCGGGCGATTCATCGACGAAGCGACCTACTTCTCGGCAGTCAATCGGGGAAAGCGTTCGGCAACGATCGACTTCTCTCAGTCGGCAGGTGCGGCGCTCGTTCGGAAGCTGATTTCGAGGGCGGACGTCGTTCTCGAGAACTTCAGGCCGGGAACGCTGTCCAGGTATGGGCTGGACTACGCTTCACTTGCGGCTTCGAATCCCCGCCTCATCTACTGTTCAGTTACAGGGTTCGGCCAGACGGGGCCACTTCGCGAGCGCGCTGGCTACGACTTTCTGATGCAGGGCATGGCGGGCGTGATGTCGGTGACGGGGAAACCCGGCAGCGGGCCGACACGCGCCGGCCTGCCGATCGCGGATTATGCCGCCGGACTGACCGCCGCGCTTGGAGTGCTCGCGGCATTGAACTTTCGCCATGTCACCGGACGCGGTCAGGCCGTCGACGTCGCGCTGTTCGATTGCCAGGTTTCGATGTTGCTGAATGTGTTTTCGGCGTGGTTCAACAGCGGCGTGCAGATCCAACAGGCGAATGATCATCCGAGCGCTTGTCCGCATGGCGTATTCCCGACAGCCGACGGTCACATCATCATCGCGACGATGAGCGATGCGCAGTTCGTCCGCGTTGCCGACATTCTCGGACGCCCCGAGTGGCACGCGGATCCGCGCTTCGCGACCAATGGCAACAGGGTGGCCCATGGTGCCGAACTGGTCGAGTCGATGTCGCGTGAACTTGAAAGCCGTGGCAGCGAGTACTGGCTACGCGAGTTCGAGGCGGCGAACATACCTGCGGGTCCGATCAACCAGATCTCGGAGTTGTCCGACCACCCGCAGTTGCATGCGCGCGAGATGGTAGTGAGTTTTCCCGATCCGCGCACGGGCGATATCAAGGCCGCCGGGAATCCGCTCAAGCTCTCCGAAAGTCCGGTTGACTACCGCCTACCACCTCCGAAGCTCGGTCAGCATACTGCCGCGGTTCTCGGCGAAGAACTTGGCCTGAGCGCTGATGAAATTTCAACCTTGCGCGCGCGTTCGATCATTTGACGCGACCGCAAACGATTCAATGATCCGTACAAGGTCGTAACGATGCTGAATGACGAACAACGTCAGATCCAGGAGTTGCTGCGGCGTGTAGCGCGCGAGAGGGTAGCGCCACGCGCAGCTGAAATCGATCGCACTGCGGAGTACCCGCAAGACATGTTCGACCTGCTCCGCGGTCTTGGAATCTTCGCGCTCCCGTTTCCCACCGAGTATGGCGGTGCGGGGAGCACATTGAGTGCATGCGTTGCGGTCGAGGAACTTGGTCGGGTCTGCTACAACACGGCCTATCTGCTGGTGGTCCAGTGGACGGCCTTCGGTGCGATCCTGGCTGGCGGCTCCGACGAACAACGGCGCAGTCTGCTTCCGGATCTGGCAGCCGGGAGCAAGCGTGCGTCGATCTCCGTGACGGAACCGCAGAGTGGCTCTGATGTCAGCGGTATAAAAACTCGGGCCCGGCGTGTGCCGGGCGGCTACAGGTTGTCCGGGGCGAAGGTCTGGTGTACTGGCGCTTCGGTATCCGACTACATTCTCGTAGCGGCACGGACCGGGGACGACGATTCGCCCGCCGCGATCAACTTCTTCCTGGTTCCGCGCGGAACCGAAGGCTTCCAGGTCGGCCGCAAGGAGGAGAAGGCCGGGGCCAGAGGAATTCCCTCCTGCCCCTTGTTTCTTGATGAAGTCTTCGTGCCGGCCGACAACTGCCTTGGGCACGAGAAAAGCGGCTTCAAACGTGTGATGGAGGCGTTCAACACTGCACGTCCGATTCACGCCGCGCGCGGCGTCGGTCTGGCGCAAGGCGCGATGGATCACGCGATCGAGTTCACGAAGAATCGCGTTGCGTTCGGGCAGCAAGTCGATCAGTTCCAGGGCGTGCGCTGGATGCTGGCCGATATGGCGATACAGACCGAAGCCGCTCGCAGCCTCGTGTACCGCGTGGCAGCGATGATAGACAACGGTCTCTCCGGAAAGATGCTGGCCCCTTTCGCCGCCACCGCCAAAACTTTCGCGACCGACGTCGCGATGAAGGTCAGCACCGACGCGGTTCAGCTGTTCGGCGCCTCCGGCATCACGACCGATTATCCGATCAACCGGTACATGCGCGACGCCAAGGTGCTCCAGATCATCGAAGGCACCAATCAGATACAGCGGAACATTGTGGCGAACGCATTGCTCGGCCCAATCGCAAAGACGCAATGACATCGGAGGATCAAGCATGGAAACAGTCGGGGTGGGTTTCTTCTTCGAGGACATGCCGGTCGGACGTTCGTTCCGAACCATCGGCCGAACCATTACAGAAGCTGATCTGATCAGTTACATAAATTGCACGGGAATGGTCGAAGTCCTGTTCACGAACGCGGAGTTTCGCGCGAACGAATCCGACATCAAGGGGCGGCTCGTTCCCGGCATGCTGTCCCATGCCTTTGCCGAGGGATTGCTCGTGCAATCCACGATGCAGCATACCGGCTTCGCATTCCTTGGCATGGATCTCGAGGTGGTGGCGCCTACGTTCGTTGGCGACACGATTCACGTGGCGGTTGAGGTTCTCGAAGCCCGGCTCTCGCGGAGCCGGCCGCATAGAGGCATCGTGCGCACGAGCAACCGGGTCATCAACCAGCGAGGGGAGCTCGTGTTGAGCTACACGCCGACCCGCATGATCAAGTGTCGCAGCGGGCTCTCCTGACTTCGAGCGGTCAGGTCCCATGCCGATTCCATCGAGTGGACCACTGAAAGGTCTCAAGGTTGTCGAGATGGCCGGTCTGGGGCCAGCCCCGATGTGCGCAATGCTGCTTGCCGACCTGGGCGCGACCGTGATTCGAATCGATCGGCGCGTACCGGCCGACCTCGGGCTCAGCCGCCCGCGCAAGTACGATCTGATGCTGCGCAATCGGGAAGCGATCGGCGTCGACCTCAAGGATCCTGCGGCGATCGAGCTGGCGCTGGAGCTGATCGATCAGGCCCAGATCCTGATCGAAGGGTACCGCCCCGGGGTGATGGAGCGTTTGGGCCTCGGGCCTCAAGTGACGATGGCGCGGAATCCCAGCCTGGTGTACGGCCGTGTGACCGGCTGGGGTCAGGAAGGTCCGCTTGCTCGCGCGGCCGGGCACGATCTCAACTACCTTGCATTGTCGGGCGCGCTGCACGGCCTGGGCCGCAAAGGTCAGGGGCCGACCGTACCGCCCAGTGTCATCGGGGACATCGGAGGCGGTGCGCTTTATCTGACGATCGGGCTGCTTGCGGCGTTGGCCCATGCGCGAACCACAGGTGAGGGTCAAGTCGTGGATGCCGCGATGATCGACGGCATCATCTCGATGCACACGCTGTTTCTCGGTTTGCGGGCAGCGGGATCGTGGCAGACGGAGCGGGGGACCAATGCGATCGATGGAGGATCGCATTTCTACCAGGTCTACGAGTGTGCCGACGGACGATGGGTGTCCGTTGCTGCGGTCGAGCCGCGGTTCTATGAAGAACTTCTTCGACTGTTGGAAATCGATCTTGCCGAGATCGGAGCGCATACCGATCCCGCGAACTGGGAAAAGGGAAAGGCTCTGTTCGCCGATCGCTTCCGTCGGCGTACTCGCGCCGAGTGGTGTGCCCTGATCGAGGGTAGCGACGCCTGTTTTGCACCAGTTCTGACCTGGGAAGAGGCATCCGAACATCCGCATATCAGGCATCGCAACGCGTTCATCGCGGTCGATGGCGTGGACCAGGCTGCGGTGGCGCCGCGCTTCAGTCGCACGGTCCCGCGCCATCCCAGGCCGCCACGCGAGCCCGGCGCACCAGGGAGCGAGTTTGCCTTGCGTGGGTGGCTGGCGGTCGAACGGATTCGCGAATTACAGACGGCAGGCACGATCGCCGGGCATGCCGAGAGCGACGATCAACTCAACAAAGGAGACGCCGATGATTCGAAGATTGATGCTCGCTGTGACCGCCCTGCTCGCGACGGCGGGGCCGCTCGCAGCCCAGGATAAGTATCCGGATCGGCCGATCAAGCTGATCTTGCCCCTGCCCACCGGCTCCGCGACCGACACCGTTGCCCGCTTGCTTGCGAAGTCGTTGGAGCGATCGCTGGGACAGGCGATCATCGTCGACAACAAGGCCGGAGGCGACGGAGCCATCGCAGCTCAGGCGGCTGCCAAGGCACCGGCCGACGGGTATACGTTGTTCTTTGCGACAAACAGTCCGATGTCGGCCGTGCCGGCGCTCAGAAAAACGCCCGGATACGCCCCACTGGAGGATTTCACGCCGATTTCCCTGGTGGGCCGGTATTCGCAGTTTCTCTGGGTGAGTGCGTCGAGTCCCTTCCATTCTCTGCAAGACCTGATCCGGTACAGCAAGGAGCACCCGGACAAGCTGAGCTACGCGACCGGCAATACGGGCGGAATGGTCGGGATGTCGCAACTGATGGGTCTGGTCGGACACCCGAAAATGGTTCATGTGCCCTATAAGGGCGAACCGGCCGCACTGATCGACGTGGTGGCCGATCGGGTCGACGTGATCATCGCGACGCCAAGCGCCGCCGGAGGATACGCTGCGGATGGCAAGCTGCGACCTTTGGTGACGACCCTGGCGGAGAGAAGCGCAGCGTATCCCGAGGTACCCACGATGGCGGAAGCCGGCGTGCCGGAGTTCTCGATCACTCTCTGGGGAGGACTTTTCGGTCCTGCAGGACTCGACCCTGCCATCGTCGAGCGATTGGTCCGTGAGGTCAGATCGGCGCTCGCGCAGCCGGACCTGAGGAAGCAGCTCCAGCAACTGCAATTCTTCCCGCAGGCGTCGGGCTCGGATGAGTTGAGACGTTTTACGGAAGAGCAGTTGGTGGCTTACAAGGATGTGCTCCGGGGAGCCGGCGTGTTGGCCGACTGAGGCCGATCGGACTCTCAACCGCCGTCGAGCAACCGGCGTGCGCGTTCGATGTCTTCGGACCCGGGTCCGGAGGGGGCGACGTCAGGCCGGTCGACGCTGCGGCCCTGCGCGCCCGTGGCTGTGGCCGACGAACTTGCGCCCGCGGTCTCGCGCCGCCGCTGCATCGTCAGCCACACCCCGATACCGGCGGCCAGCAGCACGAACGGACCGAACCAGAGCAGCCAGGTGTTCGACTGCACCGGCGGCCGGTACAGCACGAACTCCCCATAGCGATCGACCAGGTAGGACTTGATCTCGTCGTCGCTGCGGCCTTCGACCACCATCGATTCGAGCTGGCGGCGCAGGTCGACGGCGAGCGAGGCGTCGGAGTCGGCCAGCGTCTGGTTCTGGCAGACCAGGCAGCGCAGTTCCTCGGCGAGCGCGTTGTAGCGGGCCTTGTCGGCCGCTTCGGTCAGCAGGCTTTCGCCGATGCCGGGCGCCAGATAGGGCTGGCCGGTGGCGAACTGGGCATTGGCCGGGCCCGGCTGCGCGGCGAACGACAGCGCGACGAGGCTCAGGAACGCCGCGCCATAGGCGATGGATTGCGCAATCGCGATCGCGCCCGGCTTCGTGGAGTCGAGGACTGCGAACAGCAGGACCGCGTTCGCCGCAAATCCCACGAAAGCCGCGAGGATGGTCGCAGAGGTGTTCTTCCGAATCT
>ENA-UOUJ01000381-UOUJ01000381.1-activated-sludge-metagenome-genome-assembly--contig:-NODE-381-length-32368-cov-5.384304_pt1 | contig 32368 bp, 24 predicted proteins | sample MGYA00249839_ERZ747224 | MGnify/ENA primary metagenome ERZ747224 (study PRJEB28782, sample SAMN03220277) | activated sludge metagenome | biome: wastewater; feature: sewage sludge; material... | reverse complement strand
GCTGTACGGATACCGTAGGGAGTAAAGCTCCTCCTTCAGCAATAGCGAATGTACCAAAGGCAGTTAATCCATTGGCACGTGTACTGGTAGCTGTGCGTGTACCTACTGTGGGATAAGACCAGGTTCCGGCATCATAACGCCCCACAATAAACGAAGCTGTATTAGCACCGGCATCCACATCAGAAGCACCAAAATTAAACACCCCAATGCAACTGGTAAAAGTAACAGATTGATTGGTTACTGTGTAAAATCTGTTTACACTTAAATTCTCAACTAAATCAGAGGTTAAGATGTTTGGATGTTCACTACCGGTAGTGAATACACGTACCGACCCGCCTGCAGACACGCCGCTGAAGGTTAAATTAACCGGCGCATATACTGTTGCATCCCCTACGGTGAATACCAGTAAAGTAGTGGATGTATTTACCCCTATCCTGAGATTACCCTGGATATATCGGGTTGCATTGGCACCGGTAACTGTTGAACCTGTAGTTAAATACACTTCATTGGAACCGGTAATGATTTTACCATTTGAAAATACCACAGCGCTTGTTCCACCTGTAACATGCGCATCTATACCACTTAACGTAACATGGTTGGAGTTTACAATGTTTAATCCAAAAAACTCAGTTATCACACTCCCTCCAATTTGCTGAGGTGTCGTTCCACGCATATACACCCTTGAGGATGCAGCGGTAAAAGCACTGTTATTCGTCCAATCACCATATACATTGAATACGGTAGCCGTTCCGGCATTAAACGTTCCTTGGGTGAAGGTTACATTACCATTAGCGGTGATCGTATTTAATGAACCACCCACCGCAATGCTCCCAGCGGCTTTGTTCAAAACTATATGATTAAACGTTTGACTGGTAGCCGTTCCCGTTATGCTCCTGCTATTTGTAGACTGAAACGTAACAGTTGATGTGGCCGGAACAAATCCATTGTTATTGTCGCTGATAAAATTTCCACTGATATTGATGGCAGGACTGTTTGTACAGGTGTACACACAACTGCTGCGGATATACAAATCGTTGCTGACATTTACTGTTCCGCCTGAATGTGCCACACTTCCTGTTTGGGTTCCATTCCCCACATTCAGGTTATCCGTGTTCAATGTGCCTGAAGAAACATTCACCGCGCCATTTACCCCTCCAACTCCTATATGTATTCCACCTGCAATGTTGGCTGTTCCTCCATCTACTATGAAGGTACCACCAGATACCAATACACCTCCCTGCGCATGTACGGTATTGCCATTGGTTCTGAATGAACCCGCTGTACCAAACATCGCCCAGAAATTATCATTCACCCGCAATGTTCCATCCGCATAAAAATTGCCGTTTTGTAGGGTAAGAATACTAAAGGCGGAAGCTGCATTTGCTCCTGTTCGTACATATTTTGTTCCGGTACCCCCCATTTGAATGTGTGAGCGTACCGTATAAGTAATCACCCCATCTACACTGATGTTTCCGTTCACCCTGAGCAAAAGGGGATTCACATCCCAGTTTACATTATGTGATAAAACACCATTGGTTGATATAGTCAGATTATTAGAGATTATATAGTTATCATTCGTTGCATTTAAATGCAAAGTACCACGCGTAATGGTGGCATTATTGTTTACCGTAAAAGCCTGGTTGTTACTCGAAACAGTAGAAACGGTGGTGGGCTTATTGATTACGAGATTGTAAAAGGTAGATGTGGTTGCACCGCTGATTATCTGAGCTCCGGCACCATTGTAATTAACGGTTCCGGTTCCCGGTATCAACTCCCCTCCTGAAATGTTTCCACCAATATTTAATTGTCCGTTTCCCAGAAATTCAAAATCGTTGTTATTTCCCATGGTGATATTTCCGCTCACATTCACTGTACCATCCGTCACCCTCATCCTCACCACGCGGCTGGCAGCACTTGATGCTGTCATGGTTACAGAGCCTGCCGTTAACGTACCATTACCCACCACAATTTCTTTTGTTCTTGTGTTAGAGGTGGGTTGCTGAATGTTGATGGCACCACTTACAGTTAAACTATTGGAACCGGAAATGGACACTTCATTGTCCCGGTTCCCACTCGAAATAGTTAGTGTGTTACAAACGGCCGCCGTATTCACCGTAACATCCCGGTTATTGGGAATCACTACATCATGTGCTGCCGTAGGCACTACACCTAACGACCAGTTGGATGCCGTGTTCCAGTTACCACCGGATGAACCAGAATATGTATTGGTTTGAGATGTACCCTGCAAGGCCATTAAAATGAGCAGGGTAATGAAGGGAGAGATCTTTACAGTGAACTGCGCACTTTTCACAGTCACCTTGCGATTGCTTGTGTGTTGATTTTTCATTATATTGGATTGTTAGGACTTTCGTCTATACCGTTTGGAGAGTACAGACAACATACTAACGTACACCATGCCTCATTATTATTTAACACATAGAATAATTTCTATAAAGAAATCATTACTATTCTCCTTTCTAACTGATTTTCAATAGATATAAGGATAAAAAACGACTTGAATTTATATAAATCTTTATGTATAACTAATTGGTGATTTTTGCATAAAAAGTAATATATATATGATTTTATTGCTGATTTTCAATATATTACGTAAATTACTCAGACTCTAATTTCCCTGATATGAATGACGCCTTTCTGCGGCTTGCTCAACATCCCGTAAAATTCAAGTGGTTTCTGATGATGCGGTTACCGGCCGCCTTTTTTTGCGGAGTGCGGCTCAGGTACATAGATGTGCATAAAGCTGAAGCAACCGTTCCTTACAAATGGTTGACGCAAAACCCTTTTCGAAGCACTTATTTTGCCTGCTTGGCCATGGCGGCAGAAATGAGCACAGGTGTTTTGGCCATGGGGCACCTCTATAAACAATCCCCCATGAGTATGCTGATCGTTAAAATGGAGGCCCGGTATTTCAAAAAAGCTACCGAAAAAGTTTCCTTTAGTTGTGAGGAGGGACAACGACTCCAACAGGTGATAGAGGAAGCGCGGGCAAGCGGCAAACCCCTAGAATGTACCGTACAATCAGTGGGGTATAACCAGGCAGGTGAAAGAATTGCTGAATTCAATTTTACCTGGAGCTTTAAATCCAAATCTACCGGAAAGCCGGTACGTGTGTAGAGTTATCTGTAAATTGCAGACCCGGAACGCCGGATGTGATTAATAATATGGCTAAAGAACTACGTAAACAGGAAGCGTTGGAATACCATGCCAAAGGCAGGCCGGGTAAAATTGAAGTTGTACCTACTAAAGAAGCTAAAACCCAAAGGGATCTTTCCCTGGCGTACTCGCCCGGTGTGGCCGAACCTTGCAAAGAAATTGCTGCCGATATTGAAAACGCATATAAGTACACCGCCAAGGGAAATTTAGTGGGTGTAATCAGCAATGGTACTGCCGTACTTGGTTTAGGGGATATCGGACCGGATGCCAGTAAACCGGTGATGGAGGGAAAAGGCGTTCTTTTTAAAATATTCGCTGATATTGATGTGTTTGATATTGAAATCAATGAAAAAGACCCCGACAAATTTGTGGCAATTGTAAAAGCACTTGAACCTACTTTTGGCGGGATTAACCTGGAAGATATTAAAGCCCCGGAATGTTTCTATATTGAGAATGAACTCAAGAAACATTGTAAGATTCCGGTGATGCACGATGACCAACACGGAACGGCCATCATATCAGCAGCCGCCTTAATGAATGCACTGGAACTCCAGAAGAAAAAAATTGATAAGGTGAAGATTGTAGTGAATGGTGCCGGTGCCGCCGCTATGGCATGCATCAACCTCTACATCTCTGTTGGCGCACGTCCTGAAAACTTCATGGTGTTCGACATCAACGGTATCCTGCACCACGGACGAACCGATATCCCACATATTAAAAAACACATTTGTGTTGATGCCAAATATGCGGGATACACTTTAGACCATGCGATGAAACATGCAGATGTATTCGTAGGACTCAGTGTTGGAAATGTATTATCGCAGGATATGATCCGGAGTATGAACAAAAATCCGGTGGTATTTGCCATGGCCAACCCCGACCCCGAAATTACATTTCCTGAAGCAGTGGCTGTTCGAAAAGACCTGATCATGGCTACCGGACGAAGTGATTATCCGAACCAGGTAAATAACGTACTCGGATTTCCATACATATTCAGAGGCGCACTGGATGTACGTGCCACCTCTATCAATGAAGCCATGAAACTGGCTGCCGTAAAGGCATTGGCAGAACTCACCCGTTTACCGGTTCCGGATATTGTAACCCTCGCCTACAACCAAAAACAAATGTCGTTTGGAAGCGATTACATCATCCCCAAACCCATCGATCCGCGTTTACTTGCTACCGTTGCCCCGGCAGTTGCCAAAGCTGCGATTGAAAGTGGAGTGGCCCGTAAAACCATTACTGACTGGGATGCCTACGAAAGTGAATTGAACAGCCGGTTAGGACTGGAAAACCAACTGAGCCGCGCATTGGGGGCTAAGGCACGACAAAACCCCAAACGTGTAGTATTTGCAGATGCAGAAAACATTAAAATTCTGAAAACAGCACAGCTGGCACTGGAGGAAAACATCGGATACCCTATCCTGTTAGGAAGCGAAAATAAAATCCGTAAAATTGCGGCAGACAATTCCATCGACCTGGAAGGCATTCCCATCATTGACCCTAAAACAGACAGCTCCGAAGAAAAAAGAAAACAGTTTGGTGAACTTTTCTTTATGAAAAGACAACGCAAAGGAGTAAACCGATACGAAGCCATTAAGTTGATGAAGGAAAGAAACCATTTCGGTTGTATGATGGTGGAAACCGGCGAAGCAGATTGTATGATTAGCGGGTTGAGCCGCAATTACCCGGATACCATCCGTCCAGCCCTGCAAATCATAGGCATGGAAGAAGGCGTGAATAAGATTGCGGGTATGTACCTGATCTTCACCAAGAAAGGACCTATATTCCTGGCCGATACCACCGTCAACTTCAACCCCACCGCCGAAGAACTGGCAGAAATTACCCTATTGGTTGCAAAAGAAGTGAGACAGCTCAACATCATACCACGCATTGCCATGCTCTCCTATTCCAATTTCGGGAGCAGTAATTCTGCGGAAGCCCACCTCGTTCGCGAAGCAAGGTTCATCGTAAAGAAAAAAGACCCCACCCTCATTTGCGACGGCGAAATGCAGGGAATTCTGGCCTTTAATAAAGAAATTCTGAAAGAAAATTATCCCTTTACAGAATTGATTCAGGGCGAAATCAACACATTGATTTTCCCCAACCTGGCCGCCGGAAATATCGCCTACAATCTCTTACAGGAACTCGGCGGATTCGATAGCATCGGCCCTATCCTCCTCGGAATAAAAAAACCGGTACACGTATTGCAACTCGGCAGCTCAATACGTTCTATATTTAACATGACAATGATTGCGGTTATAGACGCACAGTCTAAAACCAAAACCGATACGCGTGAGTATGTTAAGAAAAGTAAATGGTGGAAACGCAAACCGGTACAAAAATAAATTGAAGACACTAACGATTACGCATACATGAAGATACTCAGCCAAATCGGTTCTTATGCTTTAATGATCAAGGGCATGTTCAAACGCCCGGAGAACCCCAAGGTGTATTGGAAAGAATTCATGCATCAATGCTCCGATATCGGAATACGCTCCCTGGGTATTGTTTCCATCATTTCCGTATTTATTGGTATGGTGAGCACCTTCCAAACAGCGTACCAGTTAACCAGCCCACTGTTATCTAAAACGGTTATTGCTCAAATTGTGAGAGATACGGTAATCCTGGAGTTCGCCCCTACACTGGTATGTATTGTGCTGGCCGGTGTGGTAGGTAGTAAAATTGCCAGTGAACTGGGCAACATGCGGGTAAGCGAACAAATTGATGCACTGGAAATTATGGGTATCAATACCAAAACGTATCTCATCCTGCCCAAAATTGCTGCCGCCATCCTCACCATACCTATACTGGTTATTATTGCCATGGTGTTGGGTATTTATGGCGGACGATTGGCCGGATCTATGGCAGGCATTCTGTCAGTGGAAACATTCGACCGGGGGTTGCAGGAAGGTTTCGTGCCATTTAACGTAACCTTTGCCTTGATAAAAGCAGCCACCTTTGCATTCATCATCAGCTCTATCCCCTCTTATTACGGTTATAATGTAAAAGGCGGTGCACTGGAGATAGGAAGAAGCAGCACTTCGGCTGTAGTGATTAGTTGTATATTAATATTATTGGCAGATTATATTCTGGCTGCACTCTTACTCTAACTCTGTAACATGATTGAATTTAAAAATTTAAAAAAGAGGTTTGGTGAAAAAATAGTGCTGGATGGCATCAGCCACGTAATGGAAACCGGGAAAACCAACCTCATCATTGGCGCGAGCGGAAGCGGTAAAACGGTTTTGCAAAAATGCCTGGTGGGCCTGATTGAACCGGATGCAGGAGAAATTATTTATGACGGGGTGAGCTTTACCCAAATGACCTCAGAAGAAAAAAAGAAATTACGCCAGGAAGTGGGTATGCTGTTTCAGGGTTCCGCTTTATTCGACAGTAAAACAGTGGAAGAAAACATCCGTTTCCCATTGGATATGTTTACTAAGCAATCCATGGCTGATAAAATAATACGTGTAAACGAAGTGCTGGAACGTGTGAATCTATCCGGCACCAACCGAAAGTTTCCCTCTGAACTCAGTGGTGGTATGAAAAAGCGTGTAGGGATTGCCCGTGCCATCGTTTTGAACCCGAAATACTTGTTTTGTGATGAGCCGAACTCCGGCCTCGACCCACAGACTTCCATGGTGATTGATCAACTGATCCGCGACCTCACCCTTGAATTCAATATCACCACCATCATCAACACCCACGATATGAACAGTGTGATGGAAATTGGTGACAATATCCTTTTTCTGGTGGATGGTAAAAAAGAATGGTATGGAAACAGCGAAGACATCATCCTTTCAAAAAATGAAAAACTGAACCGCTTCATTTTTGCTTCTCAGTTTTTGCAGGATGCCAAAAATATGCGCATGATGCAGTCGGGTGAAGGCAAATGAAGTGAATCAGCCCTGGTTATATGAAAATTGGCTTAAAAAACGCATCTCCTTATCTTTGCGCCACATTTCAGAAAATCATCAATTTTTAGCATGTCAGTATTAGTCAATAAACAATCAAAAATCCTCGTACAGGGTTTTACAGGTACAGAAGGTACATTCCATGCCACACAAATGCTTGAATATGGCACTCAGGTGGTGGGCGGCGTAACACCAGGTAAAGGTGGAACCACCCATCTCGACCGTCCGGTTTTCAACACCGTATCCGATGCCGTTCAGCAAACCGGTGCCAATGTGAGCATCATTTTTGTACCTCCGGCTTTTGCTGCGGATGCCATCATGGAAGCTGCCGATGCAGGTATTTCTCTTGTAGTGTGTATCACCGAAGGTATTCCCGTTCAGGATATGGTGCGCGTGAAGCAATTCCTGCAGGGAAAAAACACCCGGTTGATCGGACCGAACTGTCCGGGTGTAATCACTGCCGACGAATGTAAAGTGGGCATTATGCCGGGCTTTATTTTCAAAAAAGGACGCATCGGAATTGTTTCAAAATCCGGTACGTTAACCTACGAAGCAGCCGACCAGATTGCCAAGGCCGGCCTGGGTATTTCTACAGCAATTGGAATTGGCGGAGACCCCATCATCGGAACTACTACCCGCGAAGCGGTTGAACTGTTCATGAACGATGATGGAACAGATGCCATTGTAATGATTGGAGAAATCGGTGGTAGCATGGAAGCGGAAGCTGCACATTATATTCAATCTACCGGAAATAAAAAACCTGTTGTAGGTTTTATTGCAGGTCAAACCGCACCTCCCGGACGCAGAATGGGACACGCCGGTGCCATTGTGGGTGGCGAGGATGATACCGCTGCTGCTAAAATGCGCATCATGCGTGCCTGTGGCATTCATGTGGTAGACAGCCCCGCAGATATCGGCAAAACCATGGCCGAGGTGATGAAGTAAGATTACTCAAACCCTTTAAATACAAAGAGGCTGTAACAAACTACAGCCTCTTTTTTATTTCCGTGTGTAAACAATCAATCGCGGTATTGGGTGATATAATCCGCCAGCTTATCCTTACTGCTGCTGAAGTTGAATACATCATACACGATGATGAAATTTGAACGGTCAGTTGTAACAGGATACAACATCTTCGCCAACTCCAGTTTGTTGTCTTCGAAACTCAGTAACTCCAGCAATTCTTTCGCCTGCGCAGCAGTGAAGGCATTATCCTTAATGGCCTGACGGGCAATATTCACTTTAGTCTGATCAAATGATTGTCCACCAATGGTTTGTTTCAGCTGAGTAAATGAAGTTGCACTCATGGCCTGGCGGTGAGGCTGATTCCATCGATCATCATACTCATAATAGTCGTCATCGTCATCATGCTGATAACGCCCGCTGCGATATACGATGCGCTCCTCATCCGTAAACCCACGTCCAAATCGGTTGATGAATACATCGGTATGAAACCCTCTTCTCAACTGAACATAACCCTGATACAATAAAGTGCCGGCATTGCCCATACCGAAACCGCCACCACGGCCGTTTCTACCGGTATATACTTTTATTAAATAACGGCCGGCAGACAAATTGTTGAGGTGAATGGAACGATCCCGGTCACGGCCATTCAGGTAATAAGCACGCCCGTTAAGGGTAACATATGAAATATCTTTCATACTGCTGATACTGAGACGGGTAGTGTGTGTTTGAGCTGATAATACCAAAAAAGCAAACATTGAAATCATGAGTGTACATATCTTTCTCATAACAATTGATTTAAAGTGAACAATGCATTTCGCCGTGTGACCTTACCCTTCGAATGATGTAAACTATACACGCCTCAATATTTTGTTAAACAAAAAAGTGCACGGCAAAATATGTAATCTTCACTTAATTTCATTGTACATATCCGGCATAAATTTTTTAGTCCGGTATAAAATGTATCAGGATGAAAAAACTTTTCCTCATTGGGTATTTATGTGCCCTATCGCTCACCGTTATATCGCAGCGAAACAATGATTTTGAAAATCTGTGGAAAAAAGTAGCCGATTTTGAACAAAAAGGGCTCACTGCAAGTGCGCGAACAGAAGTACAACAGATTCACCGTTTGGCCTTGTCGCAAAAGAACGAACCACAGCAACTCAAGTGTGCGATGTATTTGATGAAATACCGCAACATACTCGAAGAAGACAGTGATGCTTCCAACTTGATGTATATCGATAGCCTGATTTCGAAAACACACGGCGCAGCCCGGCAGGTTTTATACACCCTCAAAGGAGAACTGTTGGAATCCTATATCAAAAACAACCTGTATGCCATAAGAAACCGTACAAGAGTGGCAGTTACACGAAACGAAAAAATTGAAACCTGGAGTTTGCAGGAACTGGCTGATTCAGCCGATGCCGCTTTTCAGATGTCGCTTCACCCTATTCAACTCCTGCAATCTACACCTGTAGAATCGTTCATGGATATTTTGCAGGAAGGGAATGCCCGTTCCTTAAGACCAACACTTTATGATTTGCTGGCCCATCGAGCGTTATCCTATTACACCTCCATACACTCCCTGCTTACAGAACCTAAAGACATTTTTACCTTAAGCCAGAACGAATTGTTTGCACCGGCAGAAACATTCATGCATTACACATTCCCAACCGCTGATTCATCCGCATCTTATTACAGAGCAGTTGTTTTATTTCAAACTTTACTTAAAACCCATCATAACAAAAACCAATCAGCTTTGGCTGATGCAGACATCAAGCGCTTGTATTTCTTCAAACAATATGCAGTGCATGAAAAGGCGGATGCATTGTACCTGCAGGCGCTAATGAATTTGGAAAAAGCCCATACCGCTCACGCTGCAATAGGTGGCCAGGTGCTGTATTTGCAAGCGCTTTACTATTACCATCGCGGCAGCAAAGCGAACCTTGAAACACAACCTGAATTCACCATGGATTGGGTAAAGGCAAAATCAATAGCTGACGAGGTTGTAAAAAAATATCCGGGAACTACCGCTGCTGATGACGCCTACAATCTTACCGTCAAAATTGCCATACCGGACATTCGAATGGTTACGGAGGAGACGCTCATCCCGGATCAACCGGCACTGGCACTGGTGAGATATAAGAACGCATCAAAAATACATTTCAGAATGATTCCGCTAACCGAAGCGGAATGGAACCAGTACCAGCGATTGGGCGATAAAAAAGGTTGGGAAGTATTAACCAAACTCAAACCCGAAAAAAGCTGGTCGGTTGATTTACCCGATCCGGGCGATTACAGAATGCACACTAGTGAAGTTGCAATCCCTGCTACCTCTTCAGGAAATTATTTGTTGTTAGCAGATATCCGCGGAGATTTCAGCACCTCCCGAAACTTTCTGGTGGCAAATTTTATTCAGGTAAACAGCCTGATGTGTATCCGCAATAACCAAAAGCAGTATCATATTGTAAACCGATCCACCGGTTTTCCGGTGGCAGGTGCAGAGGTAACGGTAACTTTTACAGACAGGGATAACAAACCTCAACCCGGCGCAGAACCGGTGGTTGTTAAATTAAAAACCAATCAGGCCGGCATGTTTGAGGCTCCTGTTGCTGATGAATCAAAAAATCAAAAAGCAGACATTGTGGTACAACACCGTAATGAAAAATTGTATCTCTCACATTGGAACTATTATTACAACGGTTATCGAGAAGAGGACAGTGATGAAACAGAAAAAATTCTCTTATATACCGACCGATCGATATATCGCCCGGGACAAACGGTGTATTTCAAAGGCATCACCGTTACCAACGATACAAAAACCGGAAAGACAACCCTCTTGAAAAATCATACGGCTACTATTGAGTTCGAAGATGCCAATGGAGAAACCATCCAATCCGAAAAATTCACCAGTAATGCATATGGTTCATTTTCAGGAAGCTTTATCATTCCACCTTCGGGATTAACGGGTGAGCTTAACCTGTACCACGAAGAATCCGACACCTATCTGCCCTTCCGGGTGGAGGAGTACAAAAGGCCCACCTTTAAAAACAACCTTCAACTTCCTGAAGAAAAGTATGCCTTACGGGATAGCATACACGTAAAAGGAAATGCTCTTTCCTATACAGGTGTTGCTGTTGGAAACGCAAAAGTAACGTACACCGTTAAACGAAGAGTAAATTTTCCATTCCGCTATTGGAGTGGAAGTAGCAGAAAGGCGCCATATTACAGTAACGAGAGAGTGATTGGTACGGGGGAAACTAGAACGGATGCCCAAGGGAATTATCGAATCTTATTTGAAGCATTACCCGATGAAACGGTAGATCCCAACCTGCAACCCTATTTCAACTTTGAAATAAATACGGACATTACAGATCTGCAGGGGGAAACACGTTCTGCCAACCTGAAGGTGAACATTGGTTACCAGGATATCCTGCTAACACCGGCAGGACCTGAAACCATTCTTGCGGAGCAACTCAACAATCAATTATTAAGCAGCGAAAACCTGAATGGTGTTTTCAAAAGTGTACCGGTGAACATACAAGTGGAGCAAATGGATGCTCCGAAAACACCTTTACGTGAGCGGTTGTGGGAAGTACCTGATCAGTACTCCATGTCGAAAGATGCGTTTAAAAAATGGTTCCCGCATGATCCTTATGGCGATGAAAACAACCGCGCACACTGGAAAACGTTAAGCATCGCCATGCAGTTTACCGATAGAACCCGAGAGAACAAAACCATTCGATGGCCGGGCAAAAAGCTAACACCGGGATGGTATCGCATCACGTATACGTACAACGGAACATCCGGCAAACCTGTTATCGCCCAACAATGGATGAGCATCTCCGGCAATACCCCGGTGAATGCCCCCATTCAACTTTTTGCAGACAAGGATATTGCTGAACCCGGAGAGTCACTGAACATAACCGTTAAGACAGGTTGGGATAAGGTATGGCTGATACAGAGCACAGACCGCATGTTGGAACGCAACATCAACCAATACCACACACTATCTGCCGGAAAAAGCCTGCAACAAACATTGGATTTGAAAGAAACAGACCGGGGTGGTATGAGTGTACAATATGTTTTTGTGTACCAGAACCGGATGTATAATGCGGGGAAAGACCTCATCGTCCCTTGGAGCAATAAAGATTTATCTGTAACATTCAGCACCTTTAGGGATTTAACTCAACCCGGACAAACAGAGACATTTACCGTGCATATCTCCGGCCCCAAGAAAGAAAAAGTTACGAGTGAAGCACTGATTAGTATGTATGACGTCTCGTTAGATCAGTTCCATCCACACCAATGGAATCCAATGAAATCGTTGTTCCCGGTGTTATCGGAAAGGACGTACTGGACTGCCCTCCATGTAAATACAAAAGAAGCACTAAATGCTACCTCCTTATACCCTGTGTACAAAAAAACGAAGCAAGTACAATATGACCGGTTGATAAACTGGGCTTATACTTCACGCCAACAGGAGTACTATGAAAGAGATGCCGTCAGTGAATATGAACTTGCTGAATACGATGGTGTAACTGATGATAACTTTTTCTGGACTGAAAAACGTACGATGTATACTGGAGCAGCCAGTAAAATCACTGAGGCTTCGCCTCCACCTGCTGACAACACACCGGTTTTTTCCGGAAAGGTGCGCACCGATTTCAGAGAAACTGCATTTTTCTATCCACATCTCGTAACGGATGAAAAAGGGAATATTTCATTTACGTTTACCATGCCTGAATCGTTAACACAGTGGCGCATGATGGTTTTGGCGCACTCAAACAGCCTGGAAAGTGGATATGCTGAAAAAAACCTAATCACCGGTTTGCCCTTGATGGTGCAAATGAATGCTCCACGGTTTTTCAGAGAGGGTGACCAACTGGAGATTCCGGTGAAAATTTCTAACACCACCGATAGTGCCTTTTCCGGCTCATTACAACTGGAGCTGATAGACGCACAAACCACACATGCAGTAGATGGCTGGTTTCAAAACGTGTTCCCTTCTCAGCATTTCACTGTGGAGGCACAACAAAACAGTGTAGTGCACTTTCCCGTACAAATACCGGTGAACTTCAACAGCGCACTTAAAATCAGGGTTAAGGCCGTTTCACAAAACGGGCAATACAGTGATGGGGAGGAAAAAATATTTCCTGTTATGATGAACCGCACACTGGTTACCGAAGCGCTTCCATTCACACTGCGCGATGCCAATGAATTGCATCTGGAGTATAACAGATTGTCAGCTTCCGTAAATAGCTCCACATTAAAGCACCATTCCCTCACGGTTGAATACACTTCGAATCCGGTGTGGTATGCCATTCAGGCCTTACCCTATCTGATGGAGTATCCGTATGAATGTAGCGAACAAATTTTCAGCCGGTATTATGCCAATACCCTCGCATCATTCATTGTACATAAAACACCCGGTATCCGAAAAGTGTTTGAACAATGGCAACAACTGGATACTTCAGCCCTGATGAGTAATCTGTTGAAAAACCAGGAACTGAAATCTGCTTTGCTGGAAGAAACACCCTGGGTGTTGGAAGCACGCGATGAAAGTACTCAAAAGAAAAACATCGCCCTGTTGTTTAACCTGACCAGATTGGCCGCAGAACAAGAGAACACCTTGCAAAAACTGGCCGGATTGCAAAATGGAAACGGTTCTTTCAGCTGGTTTGCGAACGGTCCTGAAAATCCCTGGATCACGCAACACATCCTCACCGGATTGGGCAGGTTACAAAAACTACAATCACCCGACAGCCTGCATCCTGCAATAAAAACGATCACGGATAAGGGATTACCGTATTTAAATGGTGAATTGGTAAAAGCCTACCAGCGGGCAAACCGGGATAAAAAAAGTGCCGCAGCCAATCAACTGACTCCTTTAATCATACATCATTTGTACATGCGTTCACTCTATCCGAATGCACCTTCCGAAGCAGCAGTACATAAGGCAGTTCAATATTTTATGAAACAGGAAAAGAAGTACTGGAACAGTCAGTCGCTGTATATGAAAGCAATGATTGCCCTCACACTTCATCCTTCTGATGCAAAAACATCAAGATCCATCCTGAGATCATTGAAAGAAAATGCGATCTACCACAAAGAGCTGGGCATGTACTGGAAGGAACTTCAAAGAGGCGGATATTACTGGCATGAAGCACCGGTTGAAACCATGAGCATGGTACTGACGGCCTTTAGGGACATTTCGCCTACTGACAAACACATCAACGATTTGAGCCTGTGGTTATTAAGGAATAAGCAGACAACACACTGGAAAACCACCAAGGCTACTACAGATGCCGTGTATGCCTTACTGTTAGCCAATACACAAATACAATCGGAACCGGCCCAAGTGCGTGTACAAATGGGCAATACAACCCTACAAGCTGCACCGGAAGATGCCGAAGCCGGAACCGGTTACTTTAAATCAATCATAGAAGGAAAAGAGGTGGATGCTTCCATGGCTCAAATCCACATCAGCCGCGAAAACAGCCGACCGGAGGATATCCTTTTTGGTGGTGTGTATTGGCAATATTTTGAGAATCTGGATCAGATTACCTCTTCAACTACTTCACCTTTGTTGTTGAAGAGAAATTATTTTGTGGAACATCAAACCAATAAAGGACCTGTATTAACACCTATTGAAGATGGCGCATTGGTGCCTGTAGGCAGCAAAATAGTGGTGCGTGTGATTGTACAATCAGACAGAGATATGGAATACATCCACCTGAAAGACATGCGGGTGTCAGGCATGGAACCGGTAAACGTACTCAGTGGTTACAAATACAGTCATAATCTGGGATATTACGAAAGCACAAAAGACCTGGCGAGCCACTTCTTCATCGACTATTTACCCAAAGGCACGTATGTGTTCGAGTATGCATTGTTTGCCACACATGCCGGAGATTTCAGTACCGGAATTTCCAGCATACAATCTATGTACGCACCTGAATTCAATAGTCATAGTGAAGGTATTCGAATACAAATAACGGGAGATGAATAAACTGTATTTGTTTCACTCTATTGTTTGCGAAGAGGGATAGCGGAAGTATCGATCCCTCAATTGAAGTATTGGTTTTTCTATGTACTGATAAGATACATGTGCTGCAACCACTGCAGCTAAACTATACAGAGGGAGCTTCAGTATCCAGGGATGGTATTGTAATTTGGCCAATGGTCCGAATGCATCAAAATCAATACGGTTCCATATATATGCGTAAAATAAATCGTTGGTGAAGTAATACGCTATGGGAAGATGATAAATATATATTCCGTAAGATATGGTGCCTAAATACACCACCCACCGGTTACTCAGTGCAGTTGCAATCCAGGGTGTTTGAAAACCCTTGTGCACGGCTTTCAAAATGAAGAACAATGATATAAGTGGAAGTATGATGGGTTGTACACCTAATGGATAATGCAGAAAAAATAGCAATATTAAAATGGATACGGGTTCTATCCAACCCTGCGCTAACCATCTGAAAGAAATTTTCCCTTCAGAATAATATATGGCTCCTAAACCCCCTAATGCCAGTGAGAATGCCCTTGGAATCAGCCCGTAATAATTATAGGGTGTTAGGGAAGGAACCACATGCCAAACCAACTGCAATCCGCAAAAAAGTATCAATCCCCATAAAATAACCTTTAATAATGAAGGATATTTTTTTAACCCGAGGACAAGCCACGGCCAGAAAATATAAAACTGCTCTTCCACACTTAAAGACCAGAAATGTGTGGTATGGTTCAGCGGAATGTCGTGTATCACTACCGCATAGTTGTATGTATAGGTTAAAAAATAGAGGATGCTTTCTCGCACATGCGGAAAATTCACTAACCACAAAATGCCCAGCGTAAGGTAATAGATGGGAAAAATGCGCAGGGTTCTCCGCCCAAGAAATTGCAGGTATGTTTTACCGGGAGTGCCGGTTTGTTTTAGTAAAATGCCCGTTATCAGATATCCGCTGATGACAAAAAACAAATCTACACCATAATATCCCGCACTGAATTTTTGTCCAATGTAATAGGCAAAGTGCTGTAGCAGCACGAAGCTGACAGCCACAAACCTTAAACCATCTAACTGACGGATGCGTTTCAAATGACAAGTTGAATGATGAACTGAGATAAATATATAAAGATTCAGCCAATGACATCTGCTGTATAAAATTTTATCATTCCATCTACTTATGATAAATTGGAAACCAATTTAAAGAACTCAATACCATATGTCGCACCCCACAGCACCCGCACCTGTTCCCGAAAAGGAACAATTTACCATGACGCTTCAGTTTCGCCGACTTGAAAACCTGCATATTTTTTTCTGGTTGGTGAAAGATATCAGCTGGTGTCTGGAATGGCATGTTACCGGTATCGTGATGATTGTTCCCACTATGACGGCGGGTTTTATCATCACCCGAAAATTCTGGCACATATTCAGTGAACGATGCCATAATCTGGCAGTATTGCTTTGGATTACGGCCAATGCCTATTGGATGATTACCGAGTTTTTTGGTTGGGACGAATTATTGGTTCCATACTTCAATATCAGTTACCGGCACTTCACCATGCTGCCTTTCGGTATTGGAATCGGAATTATGCTGTATTACTACCTTTGGTGGAATCCGCGCCACAAAAGCCGGAGCATTGCAATGCCTTTGTAGAACACACCGGTTTCTGTCATTTGCTCTATCTTTGCCACCCTGCAAAACAGCTTTACCATGTACAGAACACATACCTGCGGTGAATTGCGTATTCAACACCGCAACGCTGCCGTTACCCTTGCCGGCTGGGTACAAACCATCCGGAAATTCGGTGCCATTACTTTTGTAGATTTGCGTGACCGTTACGGAATTACTCAACTGGTATTTGAAGAAAGTTTAAACGAAGGTTTAGAATCACAACCCCTCGGCCGCGAATTTGTATTGCAGGTGTCGGGCACTGTGAATGAGCGCAGTAATAAGAACGTTAATATACCTACTGGAGAAATAGAAGTAGTTGTTCAATCTTTCTCCATATTAAATACATCCGCCACTCCACCTTTTACCATTCAGGATGATACGGATGGTGGCGATGATTTAAGAATGAAATATCGCTATCTAGATCTGCGTAGAAACCCGGTTAAAAAAAATCTGGAACTTCGATATCACGTAAACAGAAGTGCCCGTAATTATTTGCATGAGCAGGGTTTCATGGAAATTGAAACACCATTCCTTATTAAATCTACACCGGAGGGTGCACGCGATTTTGTGGTGCCATCACGCATGAATGCCGGACAGTTTTATGCCTTGCCCCAATCTCCTCAAACTTTCAAACAATTATTGATGGTAAGCGGATACGACCGTTACTTTCAAGTGGTAAAATGTTTCAGGGATGAAGATTTGCGGGCTGACAGACAGCCGGAGTTTACACAAATTGACTGTGAGATGTCGTTTGTAGAACAGGAAGATATCCTTTCCTTGTTTGAAGGCATGATTAAACACATCCTGAAAGATGTAAAAGGAGTGGATTATACACACACCGTAGAACGCATTACATGGGAAGATGCCATGTGGACATACGGAATTGACAAACCCGATACACGATTCGATATGCGCCTGGCCAACCTGCGCTATCCTGTACACACATTTCCTGAAAGAGAAAATCTGGCTCACTTGATTGATCAGGCCGGATTCAAAGTGTTCGATGAAGCAGAAACCGTTATCGCCTTGAGCGCCCCCGGCTGTTCCGGTTACTCCAGAAAACAAACCGACGAACTAACGGATTGGGTTAAACGCCCTCAGATAGGCATGAACGGACTGGCATTCATTAAAGTTCAGCCCGACGGATCGTTCAAAAGCAGCATAGATAAATTTTATCCGGAAGATCGTTTGAAAGCCATTGCCGAAGCTGTACAAGCCCAGCCGGACGACCTGATTTTACTCCTAGCCGGACCGGAGGAACGCACCAGAAAAGCCGCTGCCGAACTTCGTTTATTCATGGCCGAAAGACTGGGTATGAGAAAATCCGACGAATTTAAACTGTTGTGGGTAGTGGATTTTCCGTTGTTTGAATATGATGCAGAGGGAAACCGTTGGGTAGCCCGTCACCATCCATTCACCTCGCCCAAACCAGAGCATATCGACCGGATGATTCAAAACAATCCGGCTATTGAAAATGCAGCTGAATACCTGAAACATCCCTATGCCAACATCAAAGCCAATGCGTACGACATGGTATTGAACGGCAACGAAATTGGAGGCGGGTCTATCAGAATTTTTCAACGTGCACTGCAGGAAAAAATGTTCGCTGCTTTAGGTATGGATGAAGAAGAACAGAAACACAAATTCGGATTTCTGCTGGGCGCTTTTGAATATGGTGCTCCACCTCACGGAGGACTTGCCTTTGGATTCGACAGACTCTGTGCCATTCTTGGAGGTAGTGAGGGTATAAGGGATTTCATCGCCTTTCCAAAGAACAACAGTGGCCGCGATGTGATGCTGGATGCCCCGTCAGCTATTGATCAGGCACAACTGGAAGAACTGAATATCCGCATCACGCCTGTTCAGAAATAATTATATAAAAATGAGCTCCATCCGCTACCCGTAATAGGTGGCGGATTTTTTTTACCTTACAGGATAATGATTCAAAAAATAATTGCTTTCATTTTTCTGTTTGTATATACACTATCGGGAAAAACGAATGCCCAAACACTCACTGCGGCCGATTCCTTCTTTAACCATTTGAAAACACACTGCGGTAAATCATATGAAGGACGAATCATAACCGGTGGCAAACTAGGCGATGGTTTCACCGGAGAAAAACTGGTGATGCAAGTGTTGTTCTGTAATGACAACAGCATAAAGATTCCATTTTATGTAGGCAATAACCGTTCGAGAACATGGGTATTTACACGCAATAATAACCGCATCCGCTTAAAACACATTCACCGGCATGCTGATGGCACCGAAGACCCCATTTCAATGTACGGAGGTACGGCCAGCAACAGTGGCAAAGCCAATCTTCAGTTTTTTCCTGCTGATGAATTTACCTGCAATATGCTACAGGCAGCCTGTACCAATGTATGGTGGGTAACATTGAATGATACTGCATTTACCTATAACCTGAAAAGGGTTGGAAGCGAACGGGTGTTCAGTATTTCATTCGATTTATCGCAGCCGGTTGAAATACACACCACGCCCTGGGGTTGGAAAGAAGAAGAGTAACCTGTTGCTAAAGAATTGAAAAAAGACGCAATGTTCATGCGTACGCCGCTTTTGGTTCCATAAATTTACAAAGTGAAACCATTGATGATATTTTTGCTTCTGTTTCCACTGAATACCGTGGCCCAGATACCCGACACCTTGCCGTTCCTGTACAAAGACCGTCAGCAACTGGAACGAACGCTCATCAAAAACGTGATTGAAAAGAATCTGTCACTGCCGTTGGCTGATAGCACCGAATCGCGCTGGAGTAGTGCCTTCTTTGCCATTCAATATTTGCATAAACACACACCCTGGATTGAACACCGCATACGATACGCTGTAACGGAAATGCATACACGTAGTCAGGAATTTCAACGGGCTTTACTGGAAGTGCTGTACGGCATGTATCCGGATGCGTTTCACAAAGAAGTAAAAGCCTTGTTGGAGGAGACCAATCATTCCAAGGTTTTTGCCATGGCTGCTCATTATTTGATGCTTCAACCCAAGGAAGGTCTGTACAAAACACTGATGGATCAGGTAACTGCGAACATCCGCCAACTTCAGGGGAACCCATGGATGGAACAATTGCTTTTTCACTTACAGGATGCACCTGAAAGGTATCCGGATATCACACCCTTTCTTGATCCGGAATACCTCAAAGGACAGGTACTCGTTATCAGCATACAAAGAAAGAACCGGAATTATCCGGGATTGGCTATTGTTCGCAACCGGGATGGGCAGTATGTAAAAGATAGTCTTGGAAATTTTATCACGATTCCACAATTGGCACGCAGTTTAAGTGGCCTCCCCGGTTATCTCACCAATGGCAATACACCGGAAGGTATTTTACGCATGGATGGTTATGGCATTTCAAAGGCAGGAGCGATCGGGCCCACCACCAATCTACAACTCACTTTGCCTATGGAATATGATGCACGGCATTTCTATCGGGATTCAATACAAGTAGACAGTATCGGTAATATAGAACACTACCGTCAGTTACTACCCGAAAGCTGGAGAAATCATTTCCCGATCTATGAATCGTACTATGCCGGAAAAGCCGGCAGGCATGAAATCATCGCGCATGGCACTACGGTGAAACCTTCATACTATCGCTCTAAACCATATTATCCTTTCACCCCTACGCTGGGTTGCTTATGTACGAACGAAAGTTGGGATGATGCAACCGGCCAGCGGAAGGACAGCGATCAGCTTAAACTCGTGCATGCGGTAGAAAAAGCCGGAGGCCCGGATGGATACCTGATTGTTCTCAACATAGATAATCAGCATAAACCCGTGCAACCGGAAGAAATTTTAGATTTATTAAAAAATGCGGGACAGCAATAATCCGTCCTACCTTTGCGGTATGTTACCTCCCTTAGCAGAAAGAATGCGGCCAAAGCGGTTAGATGACCTGATAGGGCAACAACATCTTGCGGGAAAAAACAGTATCCTCAGGTTGTCGGTTGAGCAAGGCAATGTGCCCTCTATGATTTTATGGGGACCACCCGGCGTAGGTAAAACCACCATCGCGCACATCATCTCACAGGCATTGAACCGTCCTTTTTATAACTTAAGTGCCATCTCATCGGGAGTAAAGGATATCAGGGAAGTCATTGCCGCAGCGCAGGATTCAGAAGGTGCCATTTTGTTCATTGACGAAATACATCGTTTCAATAAATCACAACAAGATGCTTTGCTCGGTGCTGTTGAAAAAGGAATCATTACGTTAATTGGTGCCACCACAGAAAACCCTTCCTTTGAAGTTAACAGCGCCTTATTGAGCCGATGCCAGGTGTATGTATTAAAGACGCTCGACCGCGAAGACCTGGAAACCCTTTTGCGTAAGGCCCTCGTACAGGATGAGGTGTTGGCTGCTGCGGGGCTGATACTTAAAGAAACAGATGCATTAATCCGTATATCCGGAGGCGATGCCCGTAAACTGTTGAATTTACTTGAACTGGTAGCCACTCAGTCTCCATCCGGCACCACCATTACCGATGATGTAGTGATGCATGTAGCACAACAAAAAATTGCGTTGTACGACAAGCAGGGAGAGATGCATTACGACATTATATCTGCATTCATAAAAAGCATGCGTGGTTCAGACCCTAACGGTGCCGTGTACTGGCTGGCGAGAATGATTCAGGGAGGAGAAGATGTAAAATTCATCGCACGAAGAATGGTCATTTTTGCGAGTGAAGACATCGGCAATGCCAACCCCAATGCGCTCTTACTGGCTACCAACACGTTTCAGGCGGTGGCGGTAATCGGTAATCCAGAAAGCAGAATTATTCTTTCGCAGTGTGCAATCTATCTTGCCACTTCCGTAAAAAGCAATGCCTCCTACATGGCTATTGAAAAAGCACTGGAAACCGTTCAGCAAAAGGGGGATTTACCCGTACCACTGCATTTACGCAACGCGCCTACATCCCTCATGAAGAAAATGGACTATGGTAAAGATTATAAATACGCCCATCAATACGAACATAATTTTGTGCTGCAGGAATTCTTGCCGGATGCATTATCTGAAACACGGTTTTATGATCCACAAAAAAATGCAAGAGAAGAAGAAGTACGAAAATTCTTAAAAGAACGCTGGAAAAACAGATATGGATACTAAAAGAGATATTGAAACCAGAGCAGATATTCAACAGGCCGTAGAATTATTTTACGAAAAGGTAAAGGCAGATGAACACCTTGGTATCATATTCAATGAAATAGTCAATATGCACTGGGATACACACATCCCGCTCATTGTAGATTTTTGGGAAACGATCGTATTAGACAATCCCGTGTATCAGAAGAATGCAATGGAAAAACATTTTCATCTGAACCAGATCTACCCATTAAAAAAACTGCATTTTGATGCCTGGCTAAAACATTTTCACGAAGCCTTTGATGCGTGCTTTGAAGGTCCGAAAACTACGCTTGCCAAAAAAAGGGCTGATTCGATTGCAGCCATTATGCAGTTTAAAATGGAAGAACGAACCAACGCACAAAAATAAACGTAATGGACGCTACAGTACAAACCCATTGCCTCCCGTTTCATTCACTGAACACGAATCAGTTGTACCAAATACTGCGGGCAAGGCAGGAAGTGTTCATCATTGAGCAGGATTGTAATTATTTAGATTGTGACGGAAGGGATTTGCCAGGTGAGCATCTTTGGATATCATACAACAACGAACTGGCAGCCTATGCCCGTCTGTTACCTCCGGGCGTAGCCTATGCAGGCAGTAGTATTGGACGGGTGCTAACCACTAAACCCTATCGTGGTAAAGGGTTCGGGAAACAATTGATGGAACGCGCTATCCATTTGCTCGAAACCCAATATCCTCAAAGTGCAATCTATATCAGTGCTCAGCAGTATCTTGAAAAATTCTACAGTGATTTGGGGTTTGTTTCTACCGGCGAAAGCTATCTGGAAGATGACATTCCTCATATTAAAATGATCCGGCCGGTTCAGCCCCACGGTAACATATAAAATCTATCCACTTTCTATACGATTGATATCTACGGCATTGTACCGGAGCAGGTCTTTACGCAATAAATAGCTGTCGGTTTACGTTAAAAGAATTAAACATACTAATCTGTTGTAAGGATAGTTCTGTTTAATCAAACCGACCCCAATGAAACAACACTACCTCCATTATGTTGCCGTATGGATAAGTGCAGCGCTTGTTTGCTTCATCAACCCGTCAAAAGCTCAGCATATTACTGTTGGGGGCCAATCTATGCGCATTGAAGCAGGCATCAATTTCGGACCTACCTTTTTTCTCGGTGATCTGGGAGGCAACAGAGGTGTAGGAACCACCTTCATCAAAGATGTAAATCTGGAACTCACCAAGCTCATGAAAGGAGGCTTTGTAGTATTCTACCCTACCGATTGGCTTGGATTCAGGGTGGCCGGACAGTACACGCATGTTGCCGGAAGAGATGATATCATCAGTACAAAAGGAGAAGATGAGTTATGGAGAAAACAACGTAATCTCGATTTTAAAAGTGATATGTGGGAAGCGTATGCTGCTATTGAGTTTTATCCAACATTATTTTTAAACAGAGGCAGTGATGAGGTGCCCCGTTATCAACCGTATGGTTTTATTGGTGGTGGTATTTTTAAATTCGACCCGATGGGTTCTATTGCGGATTCAAGAGGTATTAAAACATGGCATCGTCTGCACCCACTACGTACCGAAGGACAAGGCATGGCGGAGTATCCTGAAAAAAAACCATATAAGCTCACGCAGTTCAACATCCCCATGGGAGCCGGTGTAAAAATTTTACTCACGGAGCGCATGAACACCAGCTTTGAATTATTATATCGTAAAACCTTCACCGATTATATTGATGATGTAAGCACCTCGTATATTGACCCTGATATGTTTGATGTGTACCTCAACCCACAACAGGCATTGATTGCACGTCAAATCCATGATAAAACCATGGGCATTATCACACCAGGAATTAACCGTTACGAACCGGGCACACAAAGAGGCAATTCGAAAAACATGGATGCCTATTTCTCCTTTCTGATAAAATTCGGTTTCAAACTCGGGCCATTGGAAAACAGTCCGGGATATCGAGAAAGAAGACAAACACGTTGCCCGCATTTCTATTAAACATTCTGTTCAACCTAAATACTAGTACTGACCCATGTAAAATTATCTGTCAACTAAAAGCTACGCTATGCAACTGCTCAAAAACCGAAAATGGATTATACGGATTATTATCATCATCACCTGTTTTATTGCAGCGATGGTGTATCAATCAACCCGGGCACTTGCACAAAGTGTAGAAACTGTTGTGGAAACCATTAAAATTCAACAAGCAGGAAACGATGCCATTCAGGTACAGGTTCGCACCAGTGATGGAAAGCCGGTACAGTTTCAGATAACATCAGAACAAAACGGCACTACGTACAGCACTACTTTGATTCATTCGAAATTAACCATGATCAAAAATATACAGAAAGGCAATTACAGCTATCTGTGTATGGTGAAAGATAAAATCGTGTACACCGGAAAATACAGCATGCGCTGAAAAATGCCATGATTGATAGAAGAAGTGCAAGGTATACAACAGAAGATTACATCCCATGGAAAACAACGTATAGTCTTATACGATGACCCCTGAAACCACATTGTTGCTTCGTTACTATGCTTTGCCTTCTTTTAGAAAACGTTTCAGGATAATTCTGCTTTAAGGAATGGGGCCGTATGGCTGCCTTTTACAACACTCAATGCTTCCGGGGTTCCTTCAAACAATACCTTTCCGCCACCAGCACCCCCTTCTGGCCCAATATCAATAACGTGGTCTGCCATCTTAATAACATCGAGGTTGTGTTCAATCACCAGCACAGTGTTTCCTCTGTCGACTAGTTTATTCAGCACATCCATCAGCAGTTTGATATCCTGAAAATGTAAACCCGTTGTGGGCTCATCCAAAATATAAAACGTTTTACCTGTATCACGCAAGCCCAGTTCAGTAGATAATTTCACACGTTGTGCTTCGCCGCCACTCAGGGTTACAGCGCTTTGTCCTAGTGTGATATATCCCAACCCCACATCCTGCAATACTTTTATTTTTCTGTAAATAGATGGAACGGCATTAAAGAATTCCACGGCTTCATCCACCGTTAAATTCAACACATCACTGATAGATTTTCCTTTGTATCTGATTTCGAGTGTTTCGCGGTTATAACGTTTACCGTTGCATTTTTCACAATGTACATACACATCCGGCAGAAAGTTCATTTCTATCACACGCATACCGCCGCCTTCACATACATCGCATCTTCCGGTTTTAACATTAAAAGAAAACCGTCCCGCATTGTATCCTCTGATCTTGGCTTCGGGTACAGCCGCAAACAATGTTCTGATATCAGTAAAGAAACCACAGTAGGTGGCCGGATTACTGCGTGGGGTGCGCCCGATCGGACTTTGATCAATCTCAATCACTTTATCAATATGCTCCAACCCGGTGATAGATTGATACGGCATAGGTTGCATACGGGATGCCGGGAAACAATGATTTGACAACAAAGGGTACAGCGTTTCATTGATAAGCGTAGATTTTCCGCTGCCGCTCACTCCGGTAACCAGTATTAATTTCCCCAGTGGAAAATGAACCGATATGTTTTTGAGATTGTTGCCTGTAACACCCTCCAGGCAAATGTGATGCCCGTTTCCAACTCTTCGTTTATCCGGAACCGTTATTTTCAATTTACCGTTAAGGTATTTGGCAGTATCTGAAGCAGATTTTAAAACAGCTTGCGGCGTACCTGCAGCAACTATTCTACCGCCATGTGTTCCGGCACCGGGGCCTATATCCACGAGATGGTCAGCGGCCAGCATAATATCTTTATCGTGCTCCACCACCAATACAGAATTTCCGATATCCCTCAGGTTTTCCAGTGCCTGAATCAGTTTACGGTTATCGCGTTGATGGAGTCCGATGCTCGGTTCATCAAGGATATACGTTACACCCTGGAGTTGAGACCCTATTTGGGTTGCCAAACGGATGCGTTGATATTCGCCGCCACTGAGGCTGCGGGAAGGCCTGTATAGTGTGAGGTAATTTAGTCCAACATTGAGCAAAAACCCCAATCGTTCACGTATTTCTTTCAACACATCACGGGCAATGGCATTTTGTTTAGATGATAAATGCTTTTCAATTCCATTGAACCAGTTAAAGAGCTGGTCAATATCCATCTCACTTAATTCTGCAATATTTTTCTCGTGAATTTTAAACCATAAGCTTTCGTTTTTTAATCGGGTTCCATTGCATGTGTTGCAGGTGTTCATCACCATAAACTTTTCAGCCCACTGCCTCACCCCTTCTCCTGCATTGGGCGAAGCAAACCAACGCTTCAACATGGGTACAATGCCTTCATAGTTTGATGCGTACAGATTCCCTGAGGCTTCTTCATTCATATCCACTTCCAAGGTGCCGCCGGCTTCATTGCCATACAAAATGATGTTCAGTGATTTTTCATTCAATTTTTGAATGGGTGCATCCAAATCAATTTTCTGTTTTTTAGCTAATTCCCTGATCTGTTTGAACACATACGCTTCCCGCTCTTCCCCTAAGGGTTTCAAACCTCCTTCATTCAGTGATTTCGTATCATCCGGAATCAGTTGATGCATATTAACGGAGTACATGGTTCCCAGCCCCCTGCATGACGGGCATGCACCATATGGCGAGTTGAAAGAAAACGCATTGGGCGAGGGTTCTTCGTAACTGATGCCGGAATCGAGGCACATCAGTTGTTTACTGAACTGAACCACTTTATTCGTATCGTGCAATAGTAAAAATAAAAGGCCTTTACCCAGTTGTAATGTTTGTTGCACCGTTTTACTGAGGCGCACTTTCATATCGTGTGTAACTTCCAGCCTGTCTACAACAATTTCAATATCGTGAATCTTATAACGATCTACCTGCATTTTGGGAATCAGATCGGTTACCTCACCATCCACACGCACTTTCACAAAGCCTTTTTTTCTGATGTCTTCAAAAAGTTCACGGTAATGTCCTTTTCTTCCACGGATGACGGGAGCCAGTACTGATATTTTTTTACCCTTGTATTTTTCAAAAATGGTATATACAATTTCTTCTTCACTGAAGCGAACCATTTTTTTTCCGGTATTATAGCTGTACGCATCCGAAGCGCGGGCAAACAACAGGCGTAGGAAATCATAAATCTCCGTGATGGTGCCTACGGTGCTTCGCGGATTTTTATTGGTGGTTTTTTGTTCGATGGAAATAACTGGAGAGAGACCGGTAATTTTATCTACGTCTGGTCTTTCCATATCTCCAATAAACTGACGAGCATACGCGGAAAAACTTTCCATGTAACGTCTTTGTCCTTCATTGTAGATGGTATCAAATGCAAGAGATGATTTTCCACTTCCACTCACACCGGTAAAAACCACCAGTTTATTTTTTGGAATGGCAATATCAATATTCTTCAGATTATGTTCACGGGCGCCGGATACTACAATATAGTCATGCAGTTCCTCTTCCTTTACTTTTTTACTTCGGGCCATAGAGCGAATTGGATGCAAAGATACAAAGCTGTAATGGCTTAGTTGCTAATGAAGATGAAAGACTACACAGGACATGACGGTTCAAGCAATATCCCTTAATTTTGCAGCCATAACTGTTGCATATGATAAAGACAACCCACAAAATTGTATTTGGTGCTTTGATAGGATTCTCATTAGCCGGTGCTTCTTCCTGCGCTCCCGCAACCCGTACCCTGGCAGTGGAAGAAGGCTGGGAGCTGATAGGGGAAGAGAAAGCCAATTTCGTAAAAGACCGGGATGAAATTATGGTGAATTCCACCAGTTTATTTACCGACATCCGCATAAAGGTGGAAAATAAAAAACTGATTGTACACAACTTTAAGGTAGTATATCCGAATGGCGATAAAATGCAACCGGCAATGCCTTCTTCACTCAGCCCGAATCAGTACAGTTCGGTGATTCACCTCTCACCCACCGGCAGACAATTGCGTAGTGTGGAATTTAAATACCGTTCTACCGGAAATATTTTGAAAGGCCGCGGGCGCGTGCTGATATTCGGAAAAAGGTATACAGGATATTAAAAACATCTTAAGCAATGCATATCAAAAGCTCCCGCGAATTGGCAGGAGCTTTTTTTATAAACAAAAGCGGATATACTCTATTCCTGTGTGCGGGATTGATAAAACTTTTTAAAAGCCTGCATGTGTTCAGGAGCTGTGAACAATTTCTCTAAACGTTGATAGTTGTTTTTATCAATGGTGAAACCATAGGCGTATTGCACAAAATCCAGTTTCATTTTTTCGTCGGTGATGAGGGTAGATACATCAGAAATCTGACTCACGAGCAAACAATAGGCCGTTGCCATTTCTCGCGCTTTTACGAGGCGTTGCTTATCATTTTTAGCTTCTTCTACTACTTGTCTGGCCTTTTGAAAATCAGCTTTCATCATGGGCCAGTCGTTACATTTTTTGGAAGGATATACTTCAGCTTTTGATTCCTTTTTGGGTTCTGCTTTTGTTTCATTTTTAGCTTCGGTTTCAGTTTGGGCTACGGCTTTTGATTCTTTTACCACTTTAGTGGTTTCAACTTTTTTAACCGCAACCTCTTTGTTGTCTGCTTTTGCTTTTTGAGGTGCAGGTGCTTTCACAGCAGCGCTATCCACCGGCAGATTTTTTTTCGTTTGAGATACAGGCTGACTGATTTCTTTTTTAGTTGCAGGTTCAGTGGCCCGGGGTTCCTTTTTTTCTGTTTCAGGTTTAGCACCCGGTGTATTTGTATTTGGTAAACTCACTGTAGCCCCTTTCACATTGGTTAAAATGGCATGGGTGTTTTGTTTTTCCTCTTTTGTATCCTCCGGGGTGTTTTCGGGAATCTTTTCCGGTGCAGATTCTGTTTCCGGCCGGTTAAAGTAAATCACCTTCATTCCTTCTTCCGGTTTAAACTGAGGATTGGGTGTTTGCATAGAGAAGAAAACGAAGCGTGCTTTTCCAGATTTATCTTTCCTGATTCTATACGTTGCGTCGCTCATTTTGTAATTATCATCCATGAGGTACAACCGTTTGGTAATGGGTTGAATAGCCGTACTTTTAAAATCTGCCTTTACGGTATAATATTCACCGGATAGTCCATCTAACCTGATTTTAGTAACCGCCGTTTCATTCATTTTTTGTCCGTTCAGATATAAATAAAACGGATCCCCTTGTTCTGATATAATCATCAATGACCCGGTGGGTTGTGCGTAAGAAAAAACAGGCAGTAACAGTAAAAGCAATATCCTCCACATCATATTGTACGATTTACTGCAAATATACATTCATTTCACGGGGTGATGAGGAAGTGCTGCAAACGAACTGTGCGTCAGGGGAATATGCGGATAATCTTTACAAACCTTTCCAGAAAATACGCGTTCATGCCTGTAATGGAAACGCCGCGGTTTCCGCCGGAGGCTGAATGGATAAATCTCAAAACGCCTTTTTTGTTTTCTGTGATGATGCCCATGTGCCCGACTTCGCCGCTATTCGGATTGCTGCCGGTGAATAGGATTAAATCTCCCCGGCGACTATCCAATGAACCCACTGCGCGACCGGCATATGTAAAATCTTTTGATACACGTGGTACCTTAATGTTGTATTTATTAAACACGTATCCGATAAATCCGGAGCAATCCATCCCCTTGATACTCATACCACCATATTTATACGGAACCCCTACCAATCCTTCAGCAAAAGTGACGAGTTCATCCGGATCAACTGAACGGGTATTGATTTGAACTGGCTTCACCTTTCCTTTCAAACGCACCTGGCTTTGAATGGCTGTATGGGGCTTATTTACCGGCTTGCTACCGGATGATTTTCTGGAGCCGGCACAAGAAGCCAATAAGGTTGCCACTGCACATAAGAAAAACCATTGTTTCATCATAGAGTACAAATGTACATATTTTTATTTCGTATATTCGTAACAGTTAGTTATCATAGGCAGCGGCCCCATCTGCTTACAATACCACCACTTTTCTGATTTTAACAGGTTGCATCAACCGGTCTCCGGTTGCCGGCAGGTTATGGATTTTCTTCACGGTTTTCATTCCGTTGATCACTTTCCCGAAGACAGCCATGCCCAGGCTGTCGGCAGTGCCTCTTCTGCCGTAGTCGAGCGGCGATTGATCTCCCACACAAATAAAAAATTCACCGGAAGCGCTGCCCGGAGTGGTTCGGGCCATAGAAACGGCACCATCGGTATGTGTTAATCCGGTAGTACCGGTATGTTCGTGTGGAATATGCGGAATGACAATAGACATTCCATGGACCCCTCCCTGAATCATTCCGGTATTGTATGATCCGCCGGGATCGGATTGCAATACACGATAAAACTGTGCATCATTGAATTTACCCAGCTTCACCTGTTCTAAAAAATGTTGGGCCGTTATGGGTGCTTGCTTCACGTTCAACTCAATATCTATATCTCCTTCAGTGGTGATGAGTCGAACTACCGGAAGATCGTTTTTAGAAGCTGTGTTGCATGACATCCACAGGATGGCAATCCCCCAAAAAATGATTTGTTGAAGTCTGACATTGGAAGATAATCTCACAGGAAGGGCCCGTTTGATAATACAAGTTAAAAATGATTGCAAGTTTTCCATGAAAATGCCTTTAAATAACCTGAATTACATGAAATTTGCAAAAAACAGGACATGCAAATACAGGTTTTAAAATCGAAGATACATCGTGCCACCATTACAGAGGCCAATCTGGCCTATGTGGGCAGTTTAACTTTAGATGAAGATTTGATGGATGCAGCAAACCTGATTGAAAATGAAAAAATTCAGGTTGTAAATGTCAATAATGGGGAGCGGTTAGAGACGTATATCATCAAAGGCGAACGGGGTAGCGGGGTGGTTTGTTTGAATGGTCCTGCAGCGCGCAAAGGAGCCGTGGGAGATATTATCATCATTATTTCCTATGGGATAATGGATTTCGAAGCGGCCAAAACATTTCAACCACACATTATATTTCCATCGGCGAACAACAGATTGAAATAGATATGATTCGAACAACTACAACTCAGGATAACAGTAGTTCAATACATATACACAAATAATATATATAGTCTAAAAGAAAGTCCAACTGACCTAGTTGAACATTAATAGCTTATCTTACAGATGTATGGTATTTATTGATCGCGTGTTACAGGAACCGTCCTACGGTTGGAGTAATGAAAAGGGTGAACTCATCAAACCCTCAGTTAAAACGTTATTTAAGGAAGCATTTCGCAGGATAAATGTTTTTAAGGACAAAAGAAACTGGATATCTCTCATCAGCTGGCTGATGGTGGTTTGTATGGTGCCATTCTTTTATTTTTTCCTTTTTGAATATTTTTCGATTACGATGTTGGTGGTGTTTTTGGTGTACGCCATGATTATCATGGGCACACATGGTACCATTTGGTTTCATAGATATTGTACACACAAATCGTATACATTCCGTCATCCCATTTTTAGATTCATTACTCAAAACCTGGTCATTCGTACATTTCCGGAGGAGATTTATGTTGTATCGCATCATGTGCATCATTCGAAATCAGATGAGCCGGGCGATCCTTACAATCCGCGGGGAGGATTTATGTATTGTATGTTATCGGATGTAAACCATCAGAGCATTTCTAAAAACCTGAGTGAAGAGGATTATAATAAAGTGCTTCATTTTATGCGGAATACCGGTGTTCCGTTGAATAGTTACAAGGGCTATCAGCGATGGGGATCGGCCACAAACCCTTTCTATAACATCCTGATGTGGATTTTCAACTGGGCATTTTGGTATGGAGTAAGCTACTGGATCGGCGGTCATGCACTGGCCTGTACTATTTTCAGCGCAGCGATGTTCTGGTTCATTTTTGTACGTGCATTTAATTATACCGGCCATGGTAAAGGGGAAGAGAAGCATGTAGATGGCATTGATTTCGACAGAAGAAACTTATCCCTCAATCAAATGCGCCCGGGATTATTTGCCGGAGAATGGCATAACAACCATCACCTGTATCCCGGCAGTGCCAGGGCGGGGTTTTTGAAGTATCAGTTAGATTTACCCTGGATATACATTTATACCCTTTATAAACTGGGCGCGGTGACTTCTTTCCGCGACAGCAAAGCTGATTTTGAAAAACGATACCTGCATCCACAAAAGAAAATGCAGGAAGCTGAACTGAACTAACTGCAAAGCATATACGAAATTATACCGGCTACAGGATTACAAACCGTGTGTAATCCTGCATGATGTGTACCCATATGCAGGCTGAATCGAACCTTTCTGTTCGTAGCAGGCTACCCTTTGATTGCTTTAATAACAATTGCGGTCCCTAAAATACGCCCCGAAAAATAGTCTTTAGAACTCGATTACATCAAACAAAAAAGCCCTCGAAAATCAAAGGCACGTTGGTGATGCAGTATTCGAACAAGCACCTTCCCGACACAAAGTCGTCGGGACGCGATACATCAACATAAAAAAGCCCTCGAAAAATCGAAGGCACGTTGGTGATGCAGTATTCGAACAAGCACCTTCCCGACACAAAGTCGTCGGGACGCGATACATCAACATAAAAAAAGCCCTCG
>ENA-UOUJ01000380-UOUJ01000380.1-activated-sludge-metagenome-genome-assembly--contig:-NODE-380-length-32396-cov-4.719953_pt1 | contig 32396 bp, 26 predicted proteins | sample MGYA00249839_ERZ747224 | MGnify/ENA primary metagenome ERZ747224 (study PRJEB28782, sample SAMN03220277) | activated sludge metagenome | biome: wastewater; feature: sewage sludge; material... | reverse complement strand
TTGCAGCACTGTTGTTGTATGGATTACCCGTACAGCCACCGTTTACAGTAAGCATTAACGCACCGCTTGCATTGTTATTAACCATGAACGGCAGGGATGTCCAGTTAGAGAACGTGTTTCCACCACAAGCAGTACGAACATGCAGGTAATAATTCATTGATCCCGGTGTGAATGTTGCTCCGGTTACACTATTGCTGGTCGCAGCAGTACCACTTGTCGGAGGTGTGCTGCTGGTAGTAATAGCATACTGATAGCCAGGAGCACCTGTTACCGCACCCCATCCAATATTGGCTGTTGAAGTACCAATATTAGTAACAGTAAGCGCCAGAGGATCAGAACAAGCAGGTGTACTTTCTACAGCTATATCGTCAATCAAGATGTCGTTGTAGAATGGAGTTGATGCAGTACCTGTGTACATGAATCGCAATTGAGTAGTTGTAACTGAGCCAAGTACAGACAAAGGTGCAATACGCTGATTCCAGCCCTGAGGCAGACTTTGTTGTACCGAGTCGAGTGTTACCCAAGTTGTACCATTCCAAGCTGATACGATAAGCTTATTGTTACCATTAGCAGCAGTATAGGTAGGATTGTAGCTCATCAGGAAGTAACGAAGACGTCCGTTGGTAAGTGTGGAAATATCAATTACCGGAGAGGTCAATGTTGCTGTTTGGTTATTGGTTACATAAGAACCATCTACCCATGCAAACGTACTACCTGATATACCAGAGTGATCGGAAGCACCAGCTGCGTCATAACCAGGACTTGAATAACCCGTACCAAACATCCAGCCATTAGGAGTAACGCCACTGTTAGTCCAGCAGTTTGGTGTAGTCGTGCCATTGAAGGCTTCAACAAGCGGAGCAACAAACGTAGAACATGGCGTTGTAAAGTTTACACCAGCCCATGCACTTGTATCTGTTGAGGAGCAAATTGCACGAATGTACATTGTGTAATTACTGCTGGCTGTAAGACCTGTAGCATTTGCAATAGTATCACCAGGAGTTTCAAGACCAGATGTTATGGAAGTAGCAGATGGCAGCGCGCCTTGCGGCACAACCACCCACTGATAACCAATACCAGGGTTTGAAATACTTTGATTCCATGAAACAGTTGCAGCATTGAACACTGTAGTACCTACTGTAGGTGCTGTGATTGGCATACAAGTAGGAGGCGGAGCTACATGAATCGTATAATCGTGAGCCTCTCCATAAGTATAAGAAATACACGGATCAATAGTAGATGCTGGTGATTGAGCATATACCAAACGAACACGCATTCTATAAGAGCCCACAGCAAGATTTTGCGGAACAGTAAAGGAGAAAAGTCCAGTACTTGTATTACCTATGTTATCAAGGGTTGCAAAAGATTCTGTGGATTGGAAGACACCATCCAGGCTCGTATCAATCCAGATTCTTACATACTCATTGCCGGAATAATTTGTGGTAACGTTACCAGAATAGGTGAGACCGGGAGACACAGTAGCTGACATGTTTGTATGATCGTAGTATCCGCTTGCGTTACAAGGAGTATTCAGGTTATTGATTCCAGGAGGAAGATCACCTGCAAATATCACGTCTTTTATATCATCGCCTACTCCACACGCGGTAGTGTATAGAGGAGTGCAATAACATTGCATCGGAGGATTCACAAATACAGTGAATGAATTAGAGTAGGAAAATCCACCACCATTCGCACAGGTAACTTTTAGTCTATAATCAGTAGTTGAAGTAATACCGGAAGCTACATTGAAATTAGGAGTTGTAGCACCACTTATTGGTGTCCACAGTCCCGCGCCGGTAGGTGATTCTTCCCATTCGTATATAATTCCTAAGCCCACATCAAAGGCTGTATCGCTCAGCGCGAAAGCTATAGCTGGGCAAATACTATCTATAGCATACGCGATACCGGCATTAGGAGTACCTGAACATGCTCCAGGCACATATATATTTACGGCATAGTCTTCTGTTTCCCCGTAGCTATAAGTGTTAGAGCACGCGCTATTAGAAGCTATTATTGCGTTATAACTAGAGCGTACACGCAAAGCAGTGAGACCGGTCATAGCAGTGGATGGAATTGTTACAGATCCGCTGTAAATCCATGTGGATCCTACTAGTCCGCCCGTCAATGGTATGAATTCGGAAGTATCAAAGGTTCCGCTTTGATCATAATCAATCCATCCTGCGGCATATTCTGTACCACCATTTGCTACATGCACTGTCAATGTGTAAGTCTGTGTAGTACCGATACTTGCTGCCGCTACAGTGCTCTTGTAATCAGAATGAGATGCATTAAGACATGGCCCTGTTGGATTATTGATGGTAGCAAAATCTGTTAACGTAATATGGTCTCCTGAAGCACAGCCGTTTACAGTTGTTGGTATGCAATAGCAACTATAGAAGCCATTGATGCTAATTGACCATGTATTTGAAACGTCAAATCCTCCACCGTTGGCACAAGTAACAACAGCCCGATAATCAGTAGCGCTGGTAATACCAGAAGTTGGCGTATAAGAAGGAGCGGTAGCACCTGTAATAGGTGACCATACACCTGCACCCGCTGGTGATTCCTCCCAACTTATGGAGATGCCCGAACCTACTGTAAAACCCGTAAGGCTTAAAGTAAAGGGAACATTTGCGCAAACGCCCAATGGCCCGGCCAGCGTACCTGCTACAGGATTGCCCATGCAAGGTGCTACTGTAAACTCTATAGCTCCTATATCAGGCGATATAGGACTTCTTGTAGCCCCGTTTATATCAGTGGTAATACCAACAGGAGTTCCAAGATCATTCAACAAAGCATTTGTAGGCATATAGTTTCCGCTCGCAGGTGCTACAAACAAAGGATCTACATCAATACTGTTCTGGTCAAATGCGCTGCTGCTTGCACCTTTCCATGCCGCAAGTGTGGCATAAGTTGTAGGCGAAGATGTAGAAGAATAAGCTACATAGTTTGTACCGCCTGTAGAGTTCAGATAAAGGTTGTTGTGATTAGATGTTTTACCTGCCCCTGAAAAATATAGAAGATATTTGGTTCCAGTATTAGGTTGCGTAATAGCGATGTTATTGTTCTTAACATCCACTCCTGCCGTACCTGTAGCATAAATACCATAAGTAGTACTTCCCGACTGAGCCGTATGATCCAATACAATAGTGTTATGATATACCTGTATGTAAGTAGCGCCAGTTAGATACATACCGCCTCTGGTTCCGATACCGTTGATATTCCCTATTACATTGTTGTAAAGTTTGTTCTCATTTCCTAAAGAGGCTGCAGAAGTAACATAAATAGGATAAGCGGTGAAACTTGCTGAAGGATTAGAGCCTGCAGGATTGCGGATAAGGTTCTTTTCAACAAGTGTATTGTTACAGCCTGTACCTAAATATACTCCATAGAATGTACTTAGCCCTGCTCTTGTAGGTCGTTCAATTATATTGTTGGCAACCGTGCCACTTCCTTGCTGTAAATAATAAGTACCATAAAGGTAAAAGTCCTTTACATGACAGTTAAGGATATTGTTGCTCATGTTACCAGCGGTAGATGTGCCGTAAAACACCATCCCGAAGTAGCCGCCGGTTACGGTACAATTACTGAATGTATTGTTACTACCGTTTGCGCCACCAGTTGAATAAGAAGTAGCAGAACCGGACATCACTACCCCGCAGGATGTAGTACCCGTAGTGGTAGTGCTTGCATTTATCGTACAACTATCAAATGTATTGTTGTTTGCACCATTAGAGAGATGCACAGCAAAACCATTCGTTACGCCAGTAGCTGCAATCGTGAGATTATTAATGTCGAAATAATCGGTGCCATCCAAACGTAGTGTTGCATAGTTTGTAGTTGTACCCGCATTGGTAAGTGTAGCTCCGTTACCATTAATTGTAATAGTATTGGTAGTTGATGCACCTGCTATCTGTGGTATCACCACTTGTTCATTATAAGGTCCGCTACCTGTGGCAACATTCAGCACCACAGGGCCGCAAATACCAATATTTTTTAAGTCGTTAACAAAAGCTGAAAAAGTCTGATAGTTTCCACTTCCTGTTGCCTGAGCAGAATTCAAAGTATATGTTCCAGACAGCGATGGAGCTAAAATTTTTGTTACTGTATCATTAGTATTTGTAGTGTCTACACCCCCATTAGGATTGGATGTCCAAACTACAATAGTATCTGCATCAGTGATAGTTTTAGTTCCCAGCATTAATTGAATCGAGTTAGGATTAAGACCTTGAGCAGTGTCTATCAACTGATTTATATTAAAGGGTGTTTGTGTAACCCCATTCCATGTCCAATTAACAACACCACTATTAATTTGATTAATGCCATAATTCTGTACGGTTACCCAAATGTTCTGATTACCAGTACAAAAAAAGCCAGGAGTGTCAATGCTGGCAATACCAATATCATTTAACCCGCTGGCCCTAGGATAGTCCAGTTTCATGTAAACGCAAAAGGCAACAGATGGAGAATAGCAAAGACTTGCCGATACACCACTGGCAGCATCAGCCGTAAAAGTAATTGTCCCATCAGCTGCCCAGCTATTAATGCTGGACATCGGAATAGAAATAACTATACTGTCATATGGCACTGCACACTGAGTGTTACTTATACCAGTAGTACTTGAGACTGTGGTTCCTAATATAGTACTGCTACCTTCGCCAAGCACATCCATATATTCACCCCCCGCCACTTTGCCATCAAAATCGCCTCTAAAAAATACAGTTAATGTACCATTACCGTTCGCATTAGGAGTAGCTCCAGTAAAGTTTACAATTTCATTACCGCCAGCAATATTGTTACATTGGGCAGTAGTAGTAACAGAGTAATTCTGAGCATGTGAATTTAAATTGCCATAACAAACAAAAATGAGACACAACAATAGCTTTTGCCAGTCTCGACATTTTGCAACTTGTCTTTGTAAAAATTGATTTGTCATAATGGATAATCTAGAATAACGCCTACTCTTTACAGGATTTTCGGCTTCCTCCTTAAAAATGTTCTAATTAGTTCTGTATAGTACCCCGATCATTTTTTAGTAAATGATCTTACAAAAATTTGGAGAAACGATCCGCTTCTAAGAAAGCAGAAAATAACAAGTGATCATCAGAAGTATGTTCCCGGTAGGGCATGGCGCTGGGTAATGTCAAAAATTAAATCCTATAGATACAAAGAGTCACAATGCATGGCTTTAGAAAAGCAATGTGAAATAAATATAGGAAAAAGTGACTCTAAAAAAGTATAACTGCGATAGAAAATAATGCTTTCTGTAATCCTTATGAAATTGCTGTTAAAAGGCGATTAGAGTGGGGTTAAAATGCGCTACAATTTGCAGTTTTTGGAATGTCTCTCGCTATCTCGTTTGTTCTTCTTCTCAAAATTTTTCTTCAGTGCATCAGTAAGGTCAACGCCGGTTTGGTTGGCAAGGCAAATTAAAACCCAAAGCACATCTGCCATTTCATCTGCCAACTCTTTATTACGATCCGTGTCTTTGTAAGATTGTTCTCCATATTTTCTTACCATCAATCTCGATAACTCCCCAACTTCTTCCATTAATATTCCAAGGTTGGTAAGCTCAGAAAAGTACCGCACGCCCACTGTTCTAATCCACTCATCTACCTCTTGCTGCGCTTGTCTTAATGTTAAGTCCACGGTATTCAATTTGTTTGTTTTCACAAAATAATAGAACTTGACCGGATAATTTTATCGGAACAGAATCGGGCTACATGCAATCATACACCTCGGATATAGAAGCAGCAAAGGCGCTTAAATTTAAGTTTGAAGAAATAAAGAAATCAATTGGGCAAATAATAGTTGGGCAGCACGAGGTAGTAGATCAACTTGTTATCTCTATACTTTGCAACGGGCATAGTTTGCTGGTGGGCGTGCCAGGTCTTGCGAAAACCTTGTTGGTAAAAACGGTAGCCGATGTTTTAGAGCTTAGTTTTAAGCGCATACAGTTTACCCCCGACCTGATGCCAAGTGATATAACCGGTGCAGAGATCCTTGATGAAAGCAGACAGTTTCGGTTCCTTAAAGGTCCCATTTTTGCCAATATCATTCTGGCAGATGAAATAAACCGTACACCTCCTAAAACCCAGGCTGCGCTGCTGGAAGCCATGCAGGAAAGAAACATAACCGCAGGTGGCACTCTTTATAAATTACCTGCGCCTTTTTTTGTACTTGCTACGCAAAACCCTATTGAGCAGGAAGGTACTTATCCACTACCCGAAGCCCAGCTCGACCGTTTTATGTTTATGATTACGCTCGATTATCCCAGCTTTCAGGAAGAAGTAATGATTGTAAGAAATACTACTGGCGCTGTACAAGCGCAACTCCATAAAGTATTGAGTGCTGAGGAAATTATTCAATTTCAGGAATTAATACGTCGTGTGCCTGTACCAGATAATGTACTCGAATATGCAGTGGGTCTCGTACATAAAACCCGACCCTCCAACAGCAATGCTCCTGCACAAACAAAACAGTACATTGCATACGGCGCAGGGCCTCGCGCTTCACAATATTTGATATTAGGCGCTAAATGCTATGCGTTACTAAATGGAAAATACTCACCCGATATAGAGGATGTACAAGCAATGGCATTATCCGTTTTAAGACATAGGGTGGTAAGAAATTATAAAGCTGAAGCAGAAGGCATTTCACAAGAATCTCTCATTAATCAATTGCTCTGATAAACACATGATCAATCTCGTAAAAAAAGCACGTTTCTTAAAACAAGAATTTACGCCTATTCTCCAAAGAGTATCGCCGGATGCTGAACGGCAATGGGGAAAAATGAATGTACAGCAAATGGTAGAGCACATGACCGATGCTGTGGCTATGGCTTATGGGAATCCGGTTCATGAGTTGGTAACACCTGAAGACCGGTTGGAAAAAATGCAGGACTTTCTGAAAAGCGAAAAAGACTTTAAACCGAATACGCCAAATAGTCTGTTGCCAGAAGAGCCACGCGCTACACAACAACCTTCATTGAGAGCGGCAATAAATGAATTGCAGGAAGAGATCAATAATTTTTTCAACGCTTTTGATACCGAGAAGAAAAAGTACGTAATGAACCCTTTCTTTGGCGAACTTGACTACGGCATGTCTATTCAACTTTTATACAAACATGCGTGGCATCATTTAAGGCAGTTTGGAATTGAGAAAGATGCCCATCACGTGTGATCAGGATTTAACTGCACTGATAAAAGCATAAGGCATTTCCATCTTTTTATTATGGTGTAAGGACGACCATCCCACACAATATTTTCGTCCTCTTTGAAATGAAACCAGAGTCCGTAAGGGGCTCTTTTTTCATAATTCACAGATATGCTAAACGGCTTTACAGAAAGGTAGCCATTTCTCATGTCGCTCAATGCCTGAAAGATGGGGAAGTTGGCCTCGATTACAGAATCTTTCCAGGGTTGTTGCTCGAGCCAGGAAATGGCTTCTTGTTTTGTTTGAACCAAATGGAGATAAGACATGTCGGCGGTGTCCTCAAATTTTCCTGTGTCCATAGATAGAAAAGAGGTAATGGCTGTGACGGCAATAAAAGTTCCGAGCGCTGTTGTTTGCCATTTTGTTTGCATTTTTAAAAAGAGAAATTGCGCACCATACACTCCACCCAGAACAACAAACGGTAAAGCATATAACATATAGCGCGAGAGATAGAAATTGAGATCTGCAAAGGCAATACAAGCCAAAACAAACAGGATGAAAATGTTTATCGTTCTACGAAAAGCATTCCTTCGCAAATTGACGATCACACCAACCGCTATTATAAAAATGCCGGGCAATGTTCTTCCCTGTTCCAGCAATGTATCTCTGGCAATAATCCAGAGTTGCTCTATCAAACTTGCATCGAGCCGAAGGTATCCCATGTGTTCTGGGAAAAAATACCAGCCGTTTTGTTTTTTCTGAATAATTAGAAACAGCCCATAAATCATAAATGGAACAGCCGCTAAAATGTATCTGGAAATATTTCGCAGAGAAAAAACCCTCTTCTCTAACAGGCTGTCAACAAAAATAACCAGCATAGCAAGTGGCGGAATAATTATTGCCGATTCTTTGGTCATCATAGCAAGCGAACCGGTTATAGCAAAGATCACCCACCTGTTTTTTACTATTGCCCAGATAGCAGGAATTGTAAAAAGTGTGAGCATCATTTCAGGCAGAATAACGCCAGCCATTGCAAAAAACATGGGTTGCACAGCAAGTAAAGCGCTCGACACAAACGCGATCTTATTGCCAAACAAATCTCTTGCGCAGTAGTAAAAAACAATTAAAGTCGCCACTGCCAGCATTATGGAAAATGAATGTCCCGCTGCAGGAGTATCACCTACAAGATGAAACCAACTTGCCTGACTGAACACAAACAATAAAGGATGCCCGCGCGAATACAAAGGTTCTAAACTGGAGGGAAGCAATCCGATAGTTCCATTATCCATCATCTTCAAAGCACCGGGCACATACACACCAAGTTCATCCCAGAAATAAGGAGTAGCGATGGTTTGGATTTTTAGTATTGTAAAAACCACCACGACTATAGCAAATAGCAAAGTGAAAATCTTATAGCTACTATTTCTGAAGAAAGAGTGCTGCTCAAGCATGTTTGGAATTCAGTTTTATAAAAGATGAAAACAGGAAATAACCTACAAGTATATTTGGAATATGCGTTTGTGCCACGCAAAATAAATGATTAACCCTTTGTTACAATCTTTTTATCCGGCGAATTCTTTTGTTAACAGGATCTATCCTCATCTTATACCGGCAAAGCGTCTCGTCAGTTTTTGTTGCAACTCCCGCAAGCAAAACACCCGGCACACCAAACATGATTCCACCTGCTATCATTGCCGGAGCGGAAAAGGTCGTTCCGCCGCAGAGGTAATTTGCTTCAAAAACAAAATCATCATTTTCGTACTGTAGTTTCTGCCACCCGTTTTTAGTACGTCTGTACCATTCGCCTTTACTAAAAACAGCGAATGCCGATCGTACATAGGCAACCTTTTTTCCGCGTGCGTCAAGGAAATAAAACTCCGAAACCTTTTGCATATCCTTCAAAATGTAGCCATGCAGAAACATTGTATCTAATGGTTGATGCGCAAGGAAATCTTCTACAGTAGGATAGATACCTTCTTTATAATGTTTGGCAGAGAACAACAAGTTTTCTGATTTTTTTCTTGTTAGAAAGTGGGCCATCTCATCGAACCGGAAATGGGTAATATTTTCCGTAGAAAAGTTTACCTGTTCATTCAAATCAATCAAAACATCAGCAAACAGATCGCTGGCATGAGGCAACATAGTTCTTTCAAGCCGTTCGTTTTCCCACTCGTACAGCGTGTCGAGAACTTTTACAAGACGGTATTTATTCTCTCTTCCTAAAAAGAAAAAGCCCCGGAAATAAAGCGAAGCATAAGGAGCATTTGTAGTGAAATTAAAATCATAAAGTAGCAGTATCAGCGTGTCGGTACTTAGTGGTTCTATTGGCAGCAGGCTGCTAGATAATTTTTGCAATGCTTCACTAAGTGAAGGCTTAACGACTACTTCTAAAGTTTTTGCATAGAGACCGAATTTCACTTTCCCTAAATTGCTTTGACTTGTGCTGTCTATAACTTTTAAATTTGGATAGGCTGAAAACTTGTTAATGCGCTTTGATATTGCAGGTTCGAAATTGATAGTCTGTGTTATCGCTATTTTTGGCAAGCCTGTAAGAATGAATAAAATATAAAATCCAACTTTAAGATGCATCTGGGCAAATTAATTACTGACTTACGAATTTCCGAAAAGTTTTTTTTGAACACATAGAAACATAGTAAAGCATAGCTCTTACAATGCGCATTTCTAACTGTTAACTATGGCTTCTCTATGTGCTTCTATGTACCTATGTGTTCAAATTCATACGCTACCTCAAAACCATTAAATTGCACCCTCAATTCACAATTCATAATTCACAATTCAAATTATGGCTTTAACGCAACTGAAAAACTACGCCGAAGGTAAATGGATAACAGCACCCAGGGAAGGCGATGTGCTTTACAATGCCATAACCGGCGAGCCAATTTATACAGCAAGTAGCGAGGGTCTTGACTTTGGCGCAATGATGGACTATGCAAGAAAAGTAGGTGGGCCGGCGCTTCGCAAACTTACTTTTCATGAGCGGGGAAGAATGCTGAAAGCGCTCGCGATGTATTTGCTGGAGCGGAAAGAACATTTCTACAAGATCAGTACACATACAGGTGCCACACGCGCTGATAGTTGGGTGGACATTGAAGGTGGAATCGGTAATCTTTTTGCTAACGCCAGTCTTCGCCGTCAGTTTCCTAACGAGCGATATTATGTAGATGGCGATGCGGTGAAACTTTCTAAAAATGGAACGTTCATTGGTCATCATATTATGGTGCCCCGCGAAGGTGTAGCTATTCATATCAATGCCTTCAACTTTCCGGTTTGGGGTATGTTGGAAAAGATTGCAGTAAATCTTTTAGCGGGAGTACCTGCAATTGTAAAACCCGCAACGCTTACTTCATTTCTTACGGAAGCGGTTTTTGAAGAGATCATCAAATCAAACATTCTGCCTGAAGGCTCATTGCAACTAATTTGTGGCGCTGCGAGAACTATTCTCGATACGGTAGAAACACAAGACGTGGTAACCTTTACAGGATCTGCTGATACCGGAAGAAAGCTGAAATCGCATCCACGCATTTTAGCCGAAGCTGTACCGTTCAATATGGAGGCAGACTCTTTGAACTGTTGTGTGCTGGGTACTGATGTGCAAACAAACATGCCCGAGTTCGACATTTTTATAAAAGAAGTGGTGCGTGAAATGACTACAAAAGCCGGACAAAAATGTACGGCTATTCGTCGCATTATGGTTCCGGCCAACATGGTGGAAGATGTGCAGATAGCACTTGGCAAACGTCTGAAAGGAACAACCATTGGCGATCCATCGGTAGAAGGTGTTCGTATGGGGCCGCTGGCAGGAATTTCTCAAAGAAATGAAGTGCGTGAAAAGGTGCAATTATTTGCAAAAACACAACAGATAGTTATTGGCGATCTTGAAAAATTTGAAGTGATAGGCGCTAACAAAGAAAAGGGTGCATTCCTTCCACCAATCGTTTTTTTCAACGACGATCCTTTTAATAAAGTAGATGCCCACAATGTAGAAGCGTTTGGTCCGGTTGCTACAGTCATGCCTTACAACACCCTTGACGAAGCAATGGAATTGGCAAAAATGGGACGCGGTTCGCTGGTGTGTTCCATCATTACGCAAGATGATGAAATAGCACGCGAATTTGTTCTTGGTACTGCGGCTATGCACGGACGAATCCTTATTCTCAACGCCGATTGTGCTAAAGAAAGTACTGGTCATGGTTCGCCACTTCCTATGCTGGTGCATGGTGGTCCCGGACGTGCGGGTGGAGGGGAAGAAATGGGAGGCAAGCGCGGCGTTATGCACTATCTGCAACGCACAGCTATTCAGGGTTCACCTACCACAATTTCTAAAGTTACAAACGTATATCAGCAGGGAGGAAAGCAAAACGAAACAGAAGTTCATCCGTTCAGAAAGCATTTTGAAGACCTGCAGGTTGGTGATACAGTTATTACTGCAAAGCACACAGTTACTGAAACGGACATCACCAACTTTGCAAACGTAAGCGGTGATAATTTTTACGCGCACATGGATGCTACTTCACTTGAAGGAACCATTTTTGAAGGTCGGGTAGCGCACGGTTATTTTATCCTTTCAAAAGCGGCAGGTTTATTTGTAGATGCGAAGAAAGGCCCTGTGTTGCTCAATTACGGTATTGATGAATGTCGTTTTACAAAACCTGTTTATCCCGGTATGACGATAGGTGTGAAACTTACCGTAAAAGAAAAAGTAGATCAGGAGAAACGAACCGAAGAAGATATAGCTAAAGGAATTGTGCGATGGCTGGTTGATGTGTATGACGAAACAGGGGAAACCGTTGCCATCGCAACCATACTGACAATGGTGAAGAAACGGAACCAAGATTAGATTCAACTACGCTCAGATAATTGTCTGAGCGTTTTATTTTTCCCTGATTTGGTAGTTAATCCCATCTCCCACCATCGCGCGCTGCAATGAATCGGGTAACTGCTTCACGTATTCAGCCATCCATTTGCTATCGGGCATGTAGTAAAGGGGAATGCTGTCCCAAACTTTATACTCAGGATTGACCTTTACAATTACTTCTGCGGCCACGGTATCTGCCCCTGCAATTTGCCTTGGCGTTATTGTGTAGCGACTGATAGTGCCGGGAACCGGAGCGGCTACTTCCCATTGATCGCCGCACACTCCATCGGTGTATAAAAATGGTACGTTTCTCAACCTTGCTTCCTTTAATGCCTTCGCAGTATGGAGATAAGTTGTGATTCTGCGTTTGTATTCTGAGTAGGTAAAAGTGTTGATGCAACTCGTAATGATATTTCCTGCCAAACCGATAAATAGAACTGCGGCAATACCCTTCGACAATTTCACGAATCCATATTTTGCTCTCAAGTCTTCAAGAAGTGTAATGATAAGAATGGAAATGGAAGGAACGGTATAGGCTGTGAGTCGTGCCACACCTCCCACAATTTTTCCGGTAAAGAGCAAGCATAACACCAACACCAAAAGAGCAAGAGCATAAACTGTAAAATAGTCGAGCAGTGTGAAGGTGTTTATTTTCTTCCTCAGTATTCGGTAAGCGGCATAGCCAAACCCTGCAATTCCCAACACACCAAATATTACCTCAAACAAAAATCCTGAACCAATCAGCGCAAACAGGTTCCAGAAATTCTGAAAGACGTTTGGTTTTCCTCCGTCGTAATAAACCTTTAAGTAAGAATCGTACATGTTTTTATCGGACATTACATGCTGAACATCTACCAAATAGAAAGCAAGGATACTTAACGCAGCGAGCACAAGTGGCGCATACAAAGACGAGAAATGACGGATGCGGTTTCCTGGAAAGTTTGTTTTGCTAAAAGAAGCCAAAAGTATAACCGGATAAATGGGCGCAACAACTATTGGATAGGTGTAACTCAGATATGGGACTGCCCAAAAAATAATACAGACCAGTGCGTATTGCAACCTGTTTTTTATTCCTTCTCGGCTTATTTCCAGCAATACAAATAATTGCCACAACGCAACCAGACAGAGGAAAATATCCATTTCATATTGTTTCACCTGGGTTAGATAGTCGGTGAAGGTTTGAGAGGAAACCAGAATCAGGATGAATAAATAATGCAGCGCTTGCCTGCGTGGAAAGAATTTTCTTTGGAGATAAAACAAGAGAAACACACTTGCCACACCGATAATAAATGGGGGCATTCGTAGCGAGGTGTAGCTATAATCGAAGTTGGAACTGATAAATTTTAAGAGCGATAAATAGACACGCGGACACTCCTGTAGTAGGTCGAGTCTTCCCCAAAGCGCTTCGTAGTCTTTGAACTTGATGTTGTAAATCAAACGCCATTCGTCATTCCAAAAAGGGCGGATAGGAAAAAGTACGCTTGCAGCGCCAAAACACAACAGGTACACCACAAGTCCTATTGTTGCAAACTTTGCAATTTTTTCAATCCTCTTAATTTGCACTTTGTAAAAATCTACAACAAACACTTATCAAACAACTCTTTGCCGGTCCACACTCTTTTTTAATTAAGTCCTATTTTTACCGCACAACATCAGATTTACTATGCACAACCCAGAAGGATATGTACGCACCGAGATTGACCACGGTATTGCAACCATAGAATTTTTTCATCCGTCCAGCAATTCATTACCAGGCGTTATACTTTCCGATCTTGCCAAGACAATTAATGATCTTGGAATTGACGACAGAGTAAAAGTGATAATCCTGAAAAGTGCAGGGGAAAAGGCATTTTGTGCAGGCGCATCGTTCGACGAACTCGTGGCGATCAGTAATGAAGCAGAAGGAAAAAAGTTTTTTAGTGGCTTTGCGAATGTTATCAACGCCATGCGCAAAGCACACAAGTTTATTATAGGTCGTATTCATGGTAAAGCAGTGGGGGGTGGAGTAGGTCTTGCAGCAGCGGTAGATTATGCAATAGCTACCGAAGAAGCTTCAGTAAAGCTTAGCGAACTGGCAATTGGTATTGGTCCTTTTGTTGTAGGGCCGGCAGTGGAACGAAAAATTGGATTGTCTTGTTTCTCGCAACTTGCAATAGATGCTACCGAATGGCGCTCTGCTGAATGGGCAAAAAAGCATGGTTTGTATGCGGAGATCCATGGGAGTGTAGATGAACTTGATGAGGCGGTAAATAGTTTGGCCGAGCGTTTGTCTCATAGCAGTCCTGATGCGATGCATCAATTAAAAAAGATTTGCTGGCAAGGAACGGAACACTGGGACAACTTGCTTAGTGAGCGTGCTTCTGTAAGTGGTCGTCTGGTATTAAGCGACTTTACCAGAAATGCTATTGAGAAATTTAAAACCAAAGCAATAAGATAACCTGAAGCGCCGCAAGGCGCTTTTCTTTTGCAATACAACCAGGGTCCAACTAACACAATTTTTGCTGTTCCCATTTTTGTCGGTAATTTTTACCAACAATTTTTAGCTATGCTTCATATTCTCGTTGCAACAGATTTTTCAGACGTAGCAGATAAGGCGATAGATTATGCCTGCGGTCTCGCCAGAGATTTTCGCGCATCTGTAACAGTGCTTCATTCTTTCACCATACCGGTAACTTTTAGCGACACGCCTATGCCCGTAATGCCTGTGGATGAAGGAAAGGAGATTGCAAAAGAGCGGATGAAGGAAGTTGTGGACAATCTGCAAAACACTTATCCGGGTATTTTGATTAATAGCAAGATCATGTTTGGAGACATTACTGATTGCATTGAAGAATATGCTGAAGAAGCAAAACCCTGGTTGATAATATTGGGTAATAGCGCCACAGAAGATGCGCCTTTATGGCTCGGCAGTAATGTGTTGAGCGCACTGAAAAATCTAAAGCATACCGTGGTAGCAATTCCTCCTCAATGTGTTTATACAAAACCTGAGAAGCTATGTTTTGCCTGCGACTTCAAGCATATTGCAGATCATTTACAAACTGAAAACCTGCTTCATCTTGTTACACAAACCGGTGCCCAACTTCATGTGCTGAATGTTGATCACAATAACAAAAACTTTACGGCAGAATGGACACTTGACCATACAGAATTACAGGAAGCATTGTCAAAGCTCAACCCGGTTTACCATTTTGTAGAAAAAGAAAATGTGGAAGAAGGAATTCAGGAATTCATTGAAGCGAATCAGATGGATTGGCTGATAATAGTATCACACCAGTATTCTTTCTTCGAAAGCTTATTTCATAAAAGCCATACTAAAGCGATCATGAAAATGGTGAATATACCGCTGTTGGCGATGCGTGGTAGGTGAGATATTGGATTTGAAGGGTCTAACGTTTAGTATTCTTCTCCTTATTAGATTTTGCCACTCCTATTACACTGCGGTAAGCAAACTGTAAAACCTTCCATTTTATGTAGCCCACAACCACGTCTTTTGCCAGTCGTTCAAGCGGGTTAGTTCGCTTTCTTCCTGAAGAAGAATTCTTAGACATCAGCGTAAGAATAGGAGGAGCCATTGCAAGGACTGCACTAAGAATAGATTTTGAACCGACAGCTGATAATAAACTTCCTAATAGACCCGCGCCTGCTGCATCTTCAGCATTTGCTTTTCCGTTGTCCATATCCTTAAAGCTTAGCCAGTCGTCGGTATGCTTTTTCGCATATTTCAGAACATGCTTTTCTCTCTTTAGTTCTTCAAGGCTATGCAGTTGTCTGGAGTATAGTTTCATCTTGCCAATTGGTTAACTAGTCCACTTTTATATCGTCTCTTGTTTTTGCCTCTGCTTTTTGGTCAGCATTCTCTGCCTCCGTGGCTGTCATAATGCGTATGAACACGCTTGTAAAACCATTGGTAATAGGTGCGCGTAAAACGAATAGAATAACGAGCAACAGTACATAAAAGCCTGCTGTAATGAAAAAGCCACCTGCTCTGGAGTCGAGCAGCGAAGAAAAATATTCCCCAATGCCAATGCCTACAAAAATGAGCATAGAAACGGAGAGAAATAGTCCGATAAAAACAAAAATCAAATAGCTCAGTATATTGGAAATACGCTCTATCAATCCGAGTTTAAACAGGTTGATCCGTACCTCTATATAATGAGCTATTTTGTCTTTCCACTTGTTGATAAAACTCATGCGCGGTATTTACCGATTAAGCATTATAGATTTCTTCTTCAAGATCCTGAGGAACGCCTTTTGAAAATTTGTTTTTAAAATCTGCAAAGCGATCGCGGATGCGCTCCATACCTTCCTGGCGTTTGTCTTTATCCGTTGCGAGAATGTAACCAACAGCCGCACCAACAGCAGCGCCAATAAGAAGGGTTGCAACAGTTTTTCCTGTGTTTGCCATAACGTCTAAAATTTTTGTAGTTGAGAAAAGGATTTCGTTTGCAAAGGTAATAAAACCATGCCTGCGATTTTTTTTGGCAGGGTTTTATAATCCATTGACAAAATGTGACTTGACGACACACACAATAAAATGAGTACACTGAACACCGAAAAACTAAAGCAATATCTCCTTCTCACCGTTATTATCATTCTTATAATTGTACTCGGCTGGCAGATCATCAGCTTCCTTCCCGGAGTGCTTGGCGCTATTACCATGTATATTTTGATGCGGGAACAATACTTCCGTCTTACCGTTATTGAAAACTGGAAAAAATGGTTTACCGCAGCGGTGTTTATTAGTCTCTCTTTGGTGGTGTTTGCTTTACCCATCGCTGTATGTGCGCAACTTCTCATTCCTAAGTTCTATGCAATTGTTCACGATCCGCAAAGGTTGAACAGTATGCTGGATACACTTACCCGTAAGCTTCAGATGATAATTCCCCAACTGCGGATTGACGAAACCCAAATACAAGAATGGGCGCAAAATGCGGCGGCTTCCGTGCCTGGTTTACTTAGCGAAACGATTTCCTTTATTACAAATCTGGTGCTTGCGTTTTTCCTCCTCTACTTTATGCTGGTGGACGGAAGAAAGATGGAAAGAAGGATTCAGCGATTTCTACCATTGAAAGAAGAAAACATAGAAGATGTGTGGAGTGCAACTCGAATAATGGTCATATCCAATGCCATTGGAATTCCGATGCTGGCTTTGGCACAGGCGATTGTGGCGGGGGGAAGTTATTTTTTTTTTGGGGTTGACGCTCCCATATTTTGGGCGATCATTACGGGGATTTTTTCTGTATTGCCCATTTTGGGTTCTGCCATTATTTGGGTACCGTTAAGCATTTATATGATTATCACAGACCGTGTAGGAGCAGGCGTGGGATTGATACTTTATTCTGCAATCATTACCAGTAGTGTGGACAATGTACTTCGCTTTACCATCTTGAAAAAGCTTGGAGATGTGCATCCTGTAGTCACCATTTTCGGAATTATGGTGGGTGTGCCTCTGTTCGGATTTATGGGATTGATTTTCGGACCGCTGCTGATTTCTTACTTACTGTTGTTGATTAAAATCTACCGTGTAGAATTTTCGCCACGAAGCAACACATTTGGCGACAAAGCAATGAGTCACCCACCCCAAAGGCGAAGTCCTTAGAGGTAATACCGGTTCTCTTCAATGTACTTAAACACTTCGTTGGTCATCAGATAACGCACACTTTTTTTCTCCTTGATTTGCTTACGAATATGAGTAGAGGATATGTCCAGTAAGGGTGCATCCATCACGGTGATATCGGCACCATGTGTTTCCTTGATTTCAAATCCCGGACGCTTGTATATAACAAAAGAATAGTTTGCTACAAGCTGCTCAAAATTTTTCCAGCGATGAATGTTTTGAAAGCTATCTGAACCGACGATTACTGAAAACTTTTCCAGCGGAAATTTTTCAACAAGGTGCGTAAGCGTGTCAATAGTATAGGAAGGCTTGGGCAAATGAAACTCTACGTTGCTTGCACGAAACTTCAGGTTGTTTTGAATGGCGAGTTCTACCAGATGCAGTCTGTCGTATTCATTGAGGAGCGAATGAGCTTCTTTTAAAGGATTATGAGGGGAAACAATGAACCATATTTTGTCCACCTCTGTATTCTCAACAATATGATTGGCTACAATTAGATGACCTATGTGAATGGGGTTAAAGCTTCCGAAGTATAAGCCGATGTGCATGGCGCAAAAGTAGTGGAAAACCGCAAAGCCTTTTAGAGGAATTCAATAGCTTAAGTAGCAGATAAAACCTCACTTTCCTTCCTTTCATGCAGCAGAAACTCCATTGCTTCACCTACAATAAAAAAACTCCCTGAAATCAATAAAGCATCTGAAACCTGCATGGAACTTTGCGCCGCACCCACTGCTTCGGCAACTGACGAATACACATTTCCCTTCAGTTCAAACTCCTGCGCAATTGCATAAACTTCTTCTGCGGGCATTGCTCTGGGAATATTTGCGTTGCAGAAATAATAAACTGAATCTTTTGAAAAAAGACCCAGCGCCTCTCTCACATCTTTATCCTTTACAAATCCTACCACTATGTGCTTTTGTGTAGCCTGCACAAATTCCCATTGATTCATTACCTCTTTAATGCCGGCAGGGTTGTGCGCTACATCGGAAATGATCAGAGGTTTTGTACTTAGACACTCCCATCTTCCATGCAAACCGGTAAGCTTTTTTACCTTCGATAGAGAATCAATAGCATGTAGAATATCAAGGTTCCAGCCCTGATTTGCCTGCAAGATTTCGATTGCGGCAAGTACTGTTTTGATATTGTTTAATTGATAAGTTCCCAGCAAATCAGTTTGCAGATCATACATTTCTCTGCGGGCTTTTCGTATCGCTTTGAAGTATTGAAAACGGGTGTCTTGTTTTACTCTAACCAGATCCCAAAGAGCCTGCGCATAATAAACTGTGCTTTGCCGGTGAATGGCAGTTTCGAAAAATACGTTTGTTGTTTCTTCAATTTGCTCGCCAATAAGAACTGGTATTTGCTGTTTAATAATTCCTGCTTTTTCAGCCGCAATTTCCTTCAGTGTGTTTCCTAAAACATCTTTATGATCGTAGCTGATATTGGTGATGATAGAAAGAACCGGTGTTATAATATTGGTGCTGTCGAGTCTTCCTCCGAGACCAGTTTCTATGACGGCAATATCTACTTTCTCCTCTGCAAATACTTGAAAGGCCATTGCCACTGTAACCTCAAAAAATGACGGTTCTGTTTCTTCGATAAGTGTCTTGTTTGTATTTACAAAATCAACTACCCAATTTTTACTTACAGGCTCACCATTGATCTTTATTCGTTCCCGAAAATCAACGAGATGGGGCGAAGTGTAAAGCCCAACTTTATATCCGGCATCCTGAAGGATTGCAGCCAGCATGTGACTGGTGCTGCCTTTGCCATTTGTACCGGCAATGTGTATTGACTTGAATTTGAGATGCGGATTGCCTATTGCCTCAGATAACTTTTGAATATTGGTAAGGTCTTTTTTTATTGCATCCTTCCCCAGCTTCGAGAAGATGGGCAACTGCTCATACAGATATTCAAGCGTAGCCTGATAGGCCATTTCAATTTCCATTACTGTGCGCGTGTTTTGAAAACGAACGTGATATCGCCGATTTGCTCGGGAGCCGCGTCAGGATTTTTTGAAAATTTAGCTTGCGAAAGTTTCTGAAGTGCAATGTCGCTCAGCCGCTTATTTGGAGAACTTTTTATCGTTTTGGAAATGATATTGCCTTCCCTATTCACCTTTACACGAACCACCACTTTCCCCCCCTGATTAAATTCAGCAACAAATTGTCTGGGAGATATTTCTCTACCTGAAAAGTTATGGCTGATGCCTCCTGTTCCATTGCCGGGCGAACCGGTATAATTTGCAGAGCCAGGTGTACCGCCGGGTACTCCGCGATCTCCTTCACCTGTAGTATTTCCTTCGTTAGTGCCTGGTTGGTTGGTTGATGCGTTATTGCCGCCGGGTCCTGCGCTGGCGCTGTACACATAACGTGGGCGCTGGGGTTGTGCGTTGGTGTTAGCGTTGGTTTGTCGTTCGGATGTGCGGCTTCTTTGATTATTACTTGGCTGCGAATTGAATCGGGAATTATTTGTGCTGGTTGCAGGTGGCGCAATAGCAGGAGCATCCGGATCATCTGACTGCATCAGGTCGCGTGTTTCCTCGTTTTGTTGCGCGGCTGATTTATAGATCGTAGCGACATTGCTTGCAGAAGGTGCATCGGTTGACATAGGTTGATCAAAACCACTGCCTTCGTCGCTTGTACCGAGATTCACTTCCATTCCCAATTCTTCCACCGGCGCAGTAACCGGTGTAGAATAGCTTAGAAAAATAAAAAGTAAAAACAACAGAATGTGAACCACCACCGTGGTAGCCGCTGCTTTGATATTGACTGGTTGTGTGGTTGCTGTCATAAAAGAAGTTCATTCTAAAAATAAAAAAACTAACCTACGGGTAACGTTAATGTGCAAAGTCGTTATCGAAATTTTTCATTCGCTCGATAGGCGGGTTATAATACCCAAACTTTAAATTCGGAAATTCTTCCCGAATCAATTCCATCATTTGCTTAATCCCCAAACACTCCCCTGTATCAGTTACTCCGATTTTTCCAAGATACCAATCAGGATCAATGTTGAAATTGCGCCATTGGATCATGGAGAGATTTGTGTCTTTGATAAGTTGGCGCAGTGCTTCGTATTCCTCAACACTGTCCGTCATACCAGGAAAAGTAAAATAATTGATAGAAGTCCATCCTCCGTGACGGTTCACAACTTTCAAGCTTTCAACAATGTCTTCGAACTGATAATTGTTAGGCAAGTAATAACGGGTATAAATTTCCTTTCGCACCGAATTAAGACTTACGCGAATACTATTTAAACCAGCCTGCATTAGTTTTTCCACTACATCGGGCTTGCTACCGTTTGTGTTGATGTTGATGCTTCCCTTTTCTGTATGCTTTCTTATTTCAAGAATTGCTTGGCGAATCGTTTCTCCCATCAGCAGTGGCTCACCTTCACACCCTTGTCCAAAACTCACAATAGGGTATGGAGCATGTTCAAGATGAGGTACGGTAAATTCTACAATTTCTTCCGCAGTTGGTTTAAACGTGAGTCGGTCTTGCGAGGAAACAATCGTTTCATCTTGGGGTTGAAAAGAAATGCAGCCGATACAATTGGCATTACAGGCCGGAGATGTTGGAATAGGACACTCCCATCTTCCAATAAAATAATTTCTAGCAGCAGGACAGTGATAGGTGAGTGCGCAATTATTGGCGAGGTGCTGCACCAAACGGTTTTGAGGATATGCTTGCAGCAAATGCGCCACCCCTCCATTTATTTTCTCTTGGTCATAGCCCGCACATTCTTGTCTTACATCGCGCTCAATTCTAACAGCCGGTACATAAAATTTATCATTCCACCAGCCCACTGCTGTATAGCAAAACAAAGGAAGCGTTTCCGCATCGGGCATTGTTTCAAACGCTGCGAGATAATACCCCGTGTGCGCCGGAGGAATGAACGCAGCTACTGCCCAACCTTTTTCGCAAAGGCGCATTTCTCCTGTTTTCACGTCTATACCAATTCCCCTTCGTCCGGGTAGTTCATACAAAGAGCCACCATCCGGCAACTCAATAAAATCCTCAGCCTCTATCGGAAAAGCATCCCATCCCGAACGCCCTACTACATAAAGAGAAGTGTCTTCAAAAATCTTCCCCTTTCCGTCGGAATAAAGTAAATATGGGGTTTGCTTGAGCATGAACTTTCAAAAATTAAAATTGCAAAATCATTGAAGAAAAGAATACCCAATTACCAGGCATATTTTGTTCTTTTTTCCTTACTGTTGGCTATGCGTTCGTGACAGAAACGCTGAAAACTTTCCTTGTCGAAATTAATGGCTTTGATATTCCACTGAAATAAACGGTTGTCGCAACATTCAATGGTCAGCACACCAAAACGCAGCAAAACAATTTCTACTTCCCACCATTCCAAAAACCTTTTGCGCGAGGTAAGCGGCAGTTTAATGCCACGTTCATCAACATGAATGTATAGCGTGTTGTCGCTGATGCTCTCCCAATAGAATGCAAATAAAATGGCGGCAGCCACTATGCCATACACAATAGCGGCCATCACAAGATCGTTCATGGCTGCAAAACTTGCGAAGCATAATAAAATGCCAAGCTCAATAATGCGCAATACTCTGTTTGTTTTCTTCTCCATTATCCACCTGCTTTTGGAGATTAATAATACAAGGAGAGTAGCGCCTGCCAGAAGCGTCACCGCTCCACACGCGCTAGGAAAACTTAACATCGTAAACGCTTCTCGTTGGCTTCCTGAAAGGCTGTTAAGAAGATATTGGATCAATAATAAAAATGCTCCGGTTGCAACTAAGGTAAACGTGACGATTAGATGCAGCGCAATCACCTGTTGTCGCTTCACTTTTTCCTCCGTCAGCGGTAGTTCAAAAACCATGTTGCAAAGGTAGGCTATTCGGTTTTGCGACAAGGAGCCGCGCAATAGAGAACTTCGTTAAATAAAGCTAACAACTGAAGCCTCACTTCTTGCTTTCAACATCCGGTTGTTGTTATGAACATCTTTGCGTAGCTCCACGTCTTCATAATTCATTTCCTTGAAAAGACGTAAGGTTTCAGTTGCATAATCCTGATGCAGTTCGCAATAAATGGCACCACGCGGCAAGAGATTCGTTTTCCCGAAAAAAGCAATTTCTCTGTAGAAAATTAACGCATCATCATTCGGAACAAAAAGCGCCAATGCAGGTTCAAAGTCTTTTACATTTTTATCGAGCTTTTCTTTTTCAGACAGCGGAATGTAGGGCGGGTTGGACACAATCACATCGTAGTGATTTAGTTGAGACCGGCTTTCGGAGTCAAGAAAATCAAGCGCAATAAAATTTATTTCTTTCTGAAAGCGCTGTGCGTTTTCTCGCGCAATGTAAAGTGCATTTTCGCTGATGTCGCAGCTTGTAATAGTTGCATTGGGCAATTGCATTTTTAAGGCAATAGAAATGCAGCCACTTCCGGTGCCAACTTCGAGAATTGATAAAGAGCCTTTATTATTCCAGTCTGCCACTATCCATTGCACCAACTCTTCGGTTTCAGGACGAGGAATGAGCACGTGTTTATTCACCCGATAAGGGTTTCCCAAAAACCATTGCTGTTCTGTAATGTATTGCAGTGGCTCTCCCTGCATTAGTCGCAAAATCGCATTTTCTAAGTTCGCTTCCTGTTCGTTCGAGAGAAGGGAACTTTTTTCCATCAGCCGCTCAAGTTTTCCTAATCCGGTAAGGTATTCAAGCAGTTCGTGCGCAATAGCTACCGCTTCATTTGCGTCATAAATCGTAGCCAGGTCTTTCCTGAGATATTGAAACGCTTGCTGGTAAGAGGGCATGGCGTAAAGATAGGCTTATACCTTTTCTTCCTTTTCCAAATAGGTTAATACTGCTTTGATCTCATTGTAAGAACACGCATTGCCCGTTACTTCTCTGATGCTCGTAATATTTTTGTCAGGACTGCGCTTAATTGCCTGTTGAATTACAGCTTGTTTTTCTTTGGGAACAATCTGTTCTAATTTTACTTCGCCAGTAATAATAAACGATAACAGATGGCCTTCAATTGTTCCTTTCACTAAGCCTCTTTCTTTAGCTATTTCATCAATAGATTTTCCTTGCTGGTACATTTCCAAACTTAGAGATCTTGTATCTTCCTTTACAGCACCGGCTATGATATTTGGGTCTGGCAAATGAGGAATATGCTTGTGTGTGTTTTGATAATGTTCGAGTAAATGCGTGATGTTTTTGCCCTGTGCCATACCATTGGCTAAGGTCATTGCCTGCTCAACTTGCTGTCTTTTCCGAATGATGAGTGTGTAGAGCGGCTGTAGCGTGCGAAGGTATTTTTTGGTCTTAGCTTTCACTTTTGTTTCATCAAAATGCTTTTGCCAGGGTTGCAACAGATTGTCATTAATTTCTTTCTCAAAATAACTTGCTGCAGCTTTTAGTCGTTCGCTCAATGCAGTATAACCATCTCTATCACCTTGTTCAATAAGTTGTTTCAGTTGGTTCAAAAATTTGTCGCCCACATCTTTGAGCTTTATTACACTTTGAATAGTTGCCGCTGACCATTGAATTGCATCAGCCTGGTTTGGAATTTTAATGGTCGAATATGCGTCATGATGTTCGCGGAAATGTTCCAGCACTTTCTCCCACGTAAAACTTTTTAGTAGCCGCTCGGTGATGTATTCTTTCTGTGCAATTTGCAGGGCTTCAAGAAGGTTTTGTCTGTCTTGCTTCATTGCACTAAAATTGGTGATCCTGCTTTCTGTGTGAATGGCAGTCGGTGTGATTTGTGAGGAAAGTACCAAACCACTTAATGAAGTAAGGCGACTGAGCGCTACATAAACTTGTCCCGGTGCAAAAGATTGTCCCGCGTCTATAATGGCCTTCTCGAAAGTGAGTCCCTGACTTTTATGAATCGTAACTGCCCACGCAAGTCTGATGGGATATTGTTTGTAAGAACCTAGTTCTTCTTCTACTATCTGGTCTGCTGCTTCGTTATATTGATAGCGTATGTTGCGCCACGTTTCCTGTTCCAGTAAAAGTTCTTCCCTTTCTCCAGGAAAACGAATAAATATCTCTGTGCTTTTTATTCTGCTTACTGTCCCAATTTTTCCATTGTAGTATCTTCTTTGTTCACCCTTGTCATTTTTGATGAACATAATTTGCGCACCTTCTTTCAGCGTGAGTTGTTTGTCCACAGGCAAGGCATGTTCGTTGAAATCTCCGGTTAAAGTTCCTTCAAAATTGTGGGCCTCATTGTTCAGTTTTGCCAGTGCGCTTTGGTTTATTTTGTCGGCTTTGTAATTGTGGGAAGTGAGTATGATGTAACCTTGCTCAGGATCGGGGTAGAAATAAGGATCGTAATATTTATTGAGCAACCGAAGGTCGTCATCTGTTGCAATATTGTTGCGAATAGCATTTAATAATGCAATAAAATGTTCATCGCTCTGCCGGTAAATTTTATCGAGTTCTATGTTAATTGTTTTCGTTTCGCTCATCACTAGTGCATCAAAGAAAAACATGCTTTTGTAGTATTGGCTCATTACTGACCATTCTTCATCTTTCACAACCGGGGGCAACTGAAACAGATCGCCAATATATAACACCTGTACACCTCCAAAAGGTTGGTTAGGGTTTTTTCGGAAATGCCGTAGCACGCCATCCATCGCATCAATCATGTCAGCCCGAACCATTGACACCTCATCTATCACCAGTAATTCCAGTTCTTCAAGCAGCCTTCTTTTTTCTTTATTAAAGCGAATGTTTTTCAGAAGCGTTTGCAAGTCTGTACCGATTGCTGGTGCATTACTAAAACCCCGCTGCCGCACCGGAATGAATGACCCAAGCTGAAGTTGAAAAAAGGAATGAATGGTAACGCCACCCGCGTTTATTGCCGCTACGCCGGTGGGCGCTAAAATCACTACGTTTTTTGAAGTATGCTCCTTAATGTATTTTAGAAAAGTAGTCTTGCCTGTGCCTGCTCTCCCTGTAAGAAAAATATGCCTGTTCGTATGCAACACAAAGGCCTTGGCTATTTCAAAAAGCGATAATTCAGAGGAGTTTTCCATTTCAATAAAATTAGGCAAAATGCTTAGCACGATTTTTTGGCTAATAAGCAACGTGCTACAAATTTAAAGTTTAAGAAAATGTCAAGTCTTGGAATTCTTGTTATGGTTGTAGCGTTTTTGCTGCTCGTTTTATTGCTTTTAAGCAAACCCAACAAAGCAGATTAACGATTGGCAATACGCTATTTTTGTTCGCGATGACAGACCATCATGGCTACATACATCGCTGCCTTGAACTTGCCGCAAAAGCGAAAGGTTTGGTTGCCCCCAATCCGATGGTGGGTGCGGTGCTTGTGTACAATAACACAATTATCGGCGAAGGATTTCATGAAAGATTTGGAGAAGAACATGCAGAAGTAAACTGTCTCAAATCGGTAAAGGAAAACGACAGGCACTTAATTCCTCAAAGCACGATGTATGTAAGCCTTGAACCTTGCGCTCACTATGGCAAAACACCACCTTGTGCTTTACGCCTTGTGCAGGAAAATATCAAGCAAGTAATTGTGTGTAATGATGATCCGTTTGACAACGTAAACGGAAAAGGGTTTGACATTCTTCGGGCAAATGATATTGTAATCCAGAATGGCATTCTTGCAAAAGAGGGGTTGTGGCTGAACCGCAGATTTTTTTGTTTTCATCAGCAGAAACGTCCCTACATTATTTTAAAATGGGCGCAAACGCAACAAGGTTTTTTTGCTCCGCTCAACCGGTCAAGATTTCAGATGAGCAACATGCATAGTCAGCAGCTTGTTCATAAATGGAGAACAGAAGAGGCTGCAATTTTTGTGGGAACGAAGACAGCACTGAACGATGATCCGCAACTTACCGCAAGGCTTTGGAAGGGAACGAATCCGCTACGCATAGTAATAGATAGAAGACTTGAATTGCCTGAGTCGCTGCAATTATTTAATAAGGATGCAACTACCTGGATCATTAATGAAAGGAAAGAAGAAAGTAGAGACAACAAGAGATATATACAGTTAGATTTCGGCGAAAGTGTGATAAAGCAATTGTTACAAAAACTGCATGAAGAAAATATTTTATCACTGATTGTAGAAGGTGGTGCAACTTTATTAAGAAGCTTTATTGATGGCAACCTTTGGGATGAAGTAAGAGTGTTTGAAACAGAAAATATACTTCACGAAGGTATCGCCGCACCTTTATTTTCAAACGCGAATCAGGCATTTTCATCTCAGCTTGGCACTGATAAATTGCATGTGTATGTCAACAAGCAAAGCGCCTATCAATATGTTCAGGAAATGGAACTGTAACCTATGACCTATCTCATTGCTACCATTTTACTCAACACAGTTTTGTTTGCCCTTTTCAAACTGTTTCCAAAGTTTAAGATTGATGGACTGCAGGCTATTGTTGTCAACTATTTCGTTTGTGTTATTACAGGAAGTATTTTCTTGGAAAAATTTCCCATCACCACAAAATCCTTACAACACGATTGGTTTCCCTGGGCATTGTTGATGGGTGCAATGTTCATTTCGCTCTTCAATCTTATAGCATGGCGAACGAAAGAAGATGGCATGACAACGACCACTATTGCTAATAAACTGTCGCTGGTTATTCCTGTATTATTTTCTGTATGGCTTTACAATGAGCAATTAACCTTTCTTAAAATCCTCGGAATCTTAATTGCCGCACCTGCAGTTTATTTTACTACGCGGGCAGATAATTCTCAGCCTCGAAGCATTCTGTTTCCCGCGTTGCTCTTCGTTGGTAGCGGGCTGCTCGATACTTTAGTAAAGTATGTAGAGGATAGTTTTCTGCAAGACTCACAGGAACAGGCAGAATATACGATTCATCTTTTTGCGACTGCCGCTATAATTGGACTGTTTGTAATTGTTGTTCAAAAACTGAGGGATAAAATCAATTTGCATGGGAGAAATATGGTTGCAGGCATTTTGTTGGGGGGGCCAAATTATTTTTCAATTTACTTCCTCATCCGCTTGCTGCACAGCGATTTTTTACAAAGTTCTTCTGCGATTCCCGTCAATAATATTGGGATCGTTTTACTTTCAGCAGTTTCGGCAATAGTTTTTTTCAAAGAGAAAATTACCTGGAAAAGAGCGCTTGGTTTGTGCCTTTCAATTGTGGCAATTTTGTTGATAGCGCTATCTGATTTGTATGGATGAACAATTTAAGTATCGAACAATAACACAACCGACAACGGGTGATTTCCGTGATCGGGGTAGCAAGTTCTTTGCATTTGCTTACCCCGTAAATAATGCAGAGCAAGTGAAAGATTTTTTGAAAGCGTTGAAAAAAGAACATGCAAAGGCGGTGCATCATTGCTATGCTTATCGTATTGGAACAGACGGAACACGGTACCGTGCGAATGATGACGGCGAACCTTCCGGCAGTGCAGGAAAACCTATTCTGGGACAAATTGATAGTGCAGGTTTGACCAACGTATTAGTTGTTGTAGTTCGTTACTTCGGTGGTAGCTTGCTGGGCGTACCCGGATTGATAAACGCTTATAAAACTGCAACAGAAGATGCGTTGCAAAAAGCTGAAGTTGCTGAAAAATGGATCGAAGAAATTGTAACGTTGTCTTTCGATTATCCTGTGATGGGTGAAGTAATGTATCTGCTCCGACAAAGCGAGGCAACTATTTACAAACAAGATTTACAACTGTTTTGCAATGTGAAGGCTGGCATTCCAAAGAAGCACGCAACTGTTTATCTCCAAAAGCTTTCGGAACTTCGCGGTGTAAAATTTACCCGGGATTTACAGGATTGAAAGATTACCGGACCTTATCAAGGCAAGCCCTTGAATCTTATTACTCGTGGTTCAGACAAGAGAAAGAAATACACACCTCATAAAACAAGAAGCTTTGCGATTAGGTTTCATGTCTTGTGGTATTGCAGTTGCAAGGAAGTTAGATGACGATGCGCGAAGGCTGGAGCAATGGTTGAATAAGGGCTTTCATGGTTCGATGCAATACATGGAAAACCATTTCGATCTGCGGATTGATCCTGCCAAACTGGTTCCTGGTGCAAAGTCTGTAGTTACTTTATTGCTCAATTATTTTCCTTCAGAACAACAGCAACCTCAAGCACCGAAAATTGCGAAGTATGCCTGGGGAACCGATTACCATTATGTAATAAGGGAAAGATTGAATGAAATACTTGCGTTTATTAAAGACAATATTGGCGAAGTAAATGGAAGAGGATTTGTTGACAGTGCACCTGTTTTGGAAAGAAGTTGGGCAGTGAATAGCGGATTAGGTTGGGTAGGAAAAAATGGAAATTTGCTTACAAAACATTCCGGCTCATTCTTTTTTATTGCTACCCTTATTACCGATCTTGAACTAACACCTGACCCACCTTTTAAAACAGATCATTGTGGTTCTTGTACGCGATGTATGGATGCTTGTCCCACGCAGGCAATTGTATCGCCAACAGAAGTAGATGGAAGTAAGTGCATTTCCTACTTTACCATAGAACTGAAAGAGGAAATCATTCCCAAAGAATTTCAGGAAAAGTTGAACGGATGGGCATTTGGTTGCGACGTTTGCCAGGATGTTTGTCCGTGGAATCGCTTCTCAAAACCAAATAACGAAACTGCTTTTCAACCAATTCCCGAAATACTAAACCTTTCTTTAAACGAATGGGAAATGATGAGTGAAGAAGCTTTTCGGAAAGTGTTCAAAAACTCTCCGCTGAAACGCTCAAAATATCGTGGCATTCAAAGAAATATCACTGCAATAAAAGTTCAGGACTACTGAATTTCTGGATCCACTTTAGTTGAAAGGCGGAAACTATCTTTGCCGTCATGAAGGCTTACAACATTCTTCTTTTAGGGTCTGGCGGACGTGAGTGTGCATTTGCATGGAAACTGCGCCAAAGTAAATATTGCAAAGAGCTTTTTATTGCTCCGGGAAATGCTGGTACTGCGCAGTTTGGAACAAACGTAAATCTTGCCGTTACAGACTTTGAAGCGATCAAAGCTTTTTGCCTTGAAAACCATATGGATTTGCTGTTGCCTGGTGGAGAAGATTCATTGGTTTCAGGCATTTACGATTATTTTCAGCACGATAAACAACTCGATCATATCATTGTCGCAGGACCATCAAAGCAAGGCGCACAGCTTGAGGGCAGTAAAGCATTTGCCAAGCAATTTATGCAGCGCCATAATATTCCAACCGCCGGTTACAGAGAATTTGAGGAAGCTAATTTTGAGGAAGGTATTGAATATCTCAGGCAACACAGTTTGCCAATCGTCCTGAAAGCAGATGGACTTGCTGCGGGAAAAGGAGTAGTGATTGCGCAAACGATTGAAGAAGCAGAGGAGACATTTACGCGCATGATAAAGCAAGCCCAGTTTGGAGATGCAAGTAAAAAAGTGGTAGTAGAAGAATTTCTTACCGGCATTGAACTTTCTGTTTTTGTTTTGAGCGATGGGACTAACTATGTTTTGTTTCCCGAAGCGAAAGATTACAAACGTATTGGTGAGGGAGATACAGGACCAAATACAGGAGGAATGGGTGCTATTTCTCCCGTTCCTTTTGCCGATGATGTTTTTATGCAGAAAGTAAAAGAGCAGATTATCGTCTCTACCGTAAATGGGTTGAAACAAGAAAGCATTACTTACAAAGGCTTTATCTTCTTTGGTTTGATAAGTGTGAATGGCGACCCTTTTGTGATTGAATACAATTGTCGCATGGGCGATCCTGAAACAGAAGTCGTGATGCCGCGATTGCAAAATGATCTTGTAGAATTATTAACTGCAATGCACGAAGAAACACTTGATACTATTACCGTTCAACATGATGAAAGAGCGGCTTGTGCAGTGATGCTTGTGAGCGAAGGTTATCCCGACTCGTATGAAAAAGGAAAAGTGATGATGGGATTTGAGCAAGTGCAAGACAGTATTTTATTTCATGCAGGTACTACAACCAAAGACTCCAACATTCTTACTAATGGCGGACGTGTTATAGCCATTACTTCCTACGGAGAAAACATCAAAGATGCACTTGCAAAATCTTATGCGAATGCCGAACACATACTTTACGAAGGGAAATACTATAGAAAGGATATCGGTTGGGAATTTTCATAGAAGTTTTCCAAAGCTCTCAGAGGCAATCTCTTTGTTTGAATAATAATTATTTTTGTAGAAAGCACCGTAATATGGTTATTTCAGAAATAAAGCTTTACGAATTATTAAAGGCAAAGATTGGAGAGAAAGAAGCCGAGGCTTTTGTAGAAATTTTGGAAAGAAAAGTTGATAAAAAGTTTGAGGAACGCAAAAGCGATTTTGCTACAAAGGAAGATATATCAGGGCTAAGAACAGAGTTATTAAGAACCATATACATTACCTCCTTAGGGCAGTTGTTGGCTATTGTAGGTTCTGTCATTGGGATTATTCTTGCACTTAAGTAAAGTGCCGAAAAGTTATCGAAGCTCTTTAAACGCTTCACCTAAAAAATCTACTACATCTCCTGCAATCATTGATTCCATACTTTGCACTCTCATTGCTTTCTCCGCAGCTACCCCATGTAGATACACGCCCAGCATCGCAGCATGTACCGGCGCGTATTTCTGAGCAACTAACGCAGTTATTATTCCCGTCAGCACATCGCCCGAACCACCTGTAGCTAATCCCGCATTGCCCGTAATGTTATACCAGCACTCACCCTCTGGTGTAACGATAGCAGTGTACCGATCTTTCAATACTATAATAATGTTGTAGCGCATAGCCTGTGTGCGTGCATGTTCCAGGCGCAGCATACTATCTGCTGTGGCTCCAAATATCCTTTCAAACTCCCTTGGGTGCGGAGTAAGAATACTATTTGCAGGTATTTTATGCAGCAATTGCTTCTTCTTGCCTATAAGGTTTAGCGCGTCTGCATCTATTACCAATGGTTCTTTGCACGCATCCAGCAGTTCTTCAAAAGCCTCAAGTGTTTCAATATTTGTACCCATACCCGGGCCTATACCTATGGCATCTGCACTTTCCCAATCCCTAATCTCCTTTATATACTCCTCTCCGCTCACTGTGCACATAGCCTCTGGTGCCAATGCCTGAACCACACCATACCCGCACCGGGGCACCACACTCCGCACCCGCCCTCCACCACTGCGCAATGCCGCACACACGCTCAATGCCACTGCACCCATCATACCATAGCTGCCCCCTACTATCATTGCTATGCCGTAGCTCCCTTTATGGGTAAACGGTTCACGAGGTTTGTACACATCCCCCACCGCTGCTCTGTCTGTAATATGATAATTACTGTGCGTAGCATTTATAAACGTCTCACTCAACCCTATATCCAGCAAATGAACCCTGCCCGCATACACACCCATCTCTCCATGAAGAAACGCACGCTTATAAAACTGAAAGCTCACCGTATCGTCCACCCGCACTATAGCAGCCCCAGCCTGTGCCACCGTATCTGCAGGCATACCACTCGGTATGTCTATCGCCACCTTTCGGTTTGGCAACTCATTTACATGCCCCACAAACTCCGCCACCCAACCCTCCATAGGTCTATTCAGCCCCGTGCCCAATATAGCATCTACCACCACCACATGCGGCGGTATATCCGTCAAAAAAGTACCCTTTTCTACCACCGCTACCAGCCCCGCATCCATATCTCTCAGCATCTTCAGGTTGGTTGCACAATCTTCCGACAATACCTCCGACACCTGCACCAAAAACGCCTTTGCACCATAGCCCCAGCCGTGCAGCAGCCGCGTTATGGCCAGCCCATCGCCCCCA
>ENA-UOUJ01000379-UOUJ01000379.1-activated-sludge-metagenome-genome-assembly--contig:-NODE-379-length-32466-cov-4.541637_pt1 | contig 32466 bp, 31 predicted proteins | sample MGYA00249839_ERZ747224 | MGnify/ENA primary metagenome ERZ747224 (study PRJEB28782, sample SAMN03220277) | activated sludge metagenome | biome: wastewater; feature: sewage sludge; material... | reverse complement strand
ATCATATAAACCCGATCGCCAACCCCAATGCCCAATGCACCGCCACTGGCGCCTTCACCGATGATTATGCAGATGACAGGCACCTTTAGCCTGATCATTTCATAAATATTCCGTGCAATTGCTTCGCCCTGTCCGCGCTCTTCGGCTTCGAGGCCCGGGTAAGCTCCAGGGGTGTCAATCAGTGTGATGATGGGTTTGTTGAACTTTTCGGCTAACTTCATCAGTCGTAGCGCCTTCCGGTAGCCCTCAGGATTGGCCATCCCAAAATTTCGCAATTGCCTTTTTTTGGTATTGGATCCTTTTTGCTGACCCAGTATCAGCACCGTCTGGCCACCAAGCGTTGCAAATCCGCCCACCATTGCTTTATCATCCTTCACATTTCTGTCGCCATACAGTTCCACATAGTTTTCAGTCATTTTTTCTATGTATTTATGGGTGTATGGCCTGTCCGGATGGCGGCTCAACTGTACCCGTTGCCAGTCAGTAAGGTTTTGGGTAATGGTTTTTCTTGTTTCATCTACTTTGTTTCGCAATTGAACAATCTGTTCGCTCAGGTCTATTTTTGTTTTCTCCTGTCGCTCTTTTGTCAATTCGATTTCTTCCAATAAATCCTTTATTGGTTGTTCGAAATCTAAAAACTGTCTGTTTTGATCCTGTGGCATATATTATATATTGCTATTTGGAGCGACTAAATTACAGTATTATTAAATAAACTTGATTTTTTTATTCGTAAGAATGAAAAATAATGGCTCAAACAGGCAAAATAGGAGGTAGTATGCGATGGAAAAATAGGACTCCATTTAACAAAATTTTCCTAATATGCTTAAATTCAATTTAAAAGAGATGCAAAAGATAAAAGACTGAATTATTTAGTTTAAATTGCATGTTTTATCCTAAATGCAGATTTGTTTGAAAAATCATGAGATAATATTACCAAAATAGAAATTATTTAAATATGAAAAGAAAAGAATTTTTGCAGCAAACAGGAATTTTAAGCGCCGGTTTGATGGCCGGTAAAGTATCATTCGGTTCCAAAGTTCAGGATTTTCCGGTAGTGCGGGTAGCCGAAGCAAACCGTAATTTTAAGAGTGAGGTGATTGAAAGAGCTATCAAAACCTTTCAGTCGAAAGTGAAGAACAAGGAGTTGGGCTGGTTGTTCAACAACTGTTTTCCTAACACACTCGACACCACCGTCTTTTACGAAGAAATTGGCGGTAAGCCCGATACTTATGTTATCACCGGCGATATTGATGCCATGTGGCTTCGCGACAGTTCGGCACAGGTGTATCCTTATCTGCAATTCAGCAAAGAGGACAATGCCTTGCATAAATTACTCAAAGGCGTAATTCGCAAACAAACGCATTTTATTATAAAGGACCCTTATGCAAATGCCTTTTATAATGACGATAATAAAGTAAGCGAGTGGAAAGAAACGGATGACACCGATATGAAACCGGGCATACACGAAAGAAAGTGGGAGATAGACTCGCTTTGTTACCCAATCAGGCTGGCATATAAATTCTGGAAAGTAACCGGAGATACGGCGCCTTTTGACAACAAATGGAAAGAGGGAATTGAACAGACGCTGAAAACATTCAAAGAGCAACAACGTAAAAACGGATTAGGTCCTTATAAATTTGAACGCAAAACATCATGGGCTACTGATGGTATTCCGATGGGCGGATATGGTTATCCGGTAAGGCCAAATGGGTTGATATGCTCCATGTTCAGACCCAGCGATGATGCAAGTATTTATGCTTACCTCATACCCTCCAACTTCTTTGCAATGGTAAGTTTAAGGCAGGCCTCGGAAATGGTGAGGGTTATCAGTAAAGATAATAAATTAGCTTCTGAACTAGCAGCGTTGGCAACCGAGGTAGATGCTGCATTGAAAAAATATTCAACTTTTAATCATCCCAAATACGGAAAAATTTATGCTTTTGAAGTGAATGGGTATGATAGTTACAACTTGATGGATGATGCCAATGTACCCAGTTTGTTAAGTCTGCCTTATCTGGGCGCTGTAAAGGCAGGCGACCCCATTTATCAAAACACCAGAAAATACATCTGGTCTTTGGATAATCCATTCTTCTTTAAAGGAAAATATGCCGAAGGTATTGGCGGCCCACATATTGGTTTAGATATGATTTGGCCAATGAGCCTTAGCCAAAAAGCGCTTACCTCATCCAATGATGCCGAAATAAAATGGTGTATTGATACTTTGCAAAAAACGCACGGTGGCACCGGTTTTATGCATGAATCATTCCATAAAGACGATCCAACCAAGTTTACACGTAAGTGGTTTGCCTGGTCTAATACTTTGTTTGGAGAGCTGCTGTGGAAAACGTTTAATGAAAGACCGCAATTGTTGAAATAGATGTTAGACGTTAGATATTAGACGTTAGATGTTAGACGTTAGATTTTAGCTGGAGAGTTGTTTTTGGTGAATAATTACTCTGAAATAAATTGCTTTTGTTTGGTCGAAATTTTTGGACGAAAGCGTTTGGTGTGTCTGACTGGTTTTTCTGAAAAAGACATAAACTAAAATTTAGAAATACAGCAATATAAATTTATAAATTTTGTAAATAAAGCTTATGAATCGCTTTTTTCAATTGATCCTCATTATTTTAATCGGTTTGACAGGTAATGCTCAGCCGTTTTCGCCTGTTTCTTATGTAAATCCTTTGATGGGTACGCAATCGAAATATGAATTATCCACCGGCAATACTTATCCTGCCATTGGCCGCCCCTGGGGGATGAACCTCTGGACGCCGCAAACCAATAAAATGGGTGATGGATGGGTGTATCAGTATCAGGCAAATAAGATTGTCGGGTTTAAACAAACACACCAGCCTTCGCCCTGGATGAATGATTACGGATATTTCACAATTATGCCCACCGTAGGCAAACAGGTTTTTAAAGAGTCTGAACGTGCCAGTTGGTATTCGCATAAAGCAGAAATTGCACAACCGCATTATTATCGAGTTTATTTGGCAGATTGGGATGTTACCACCGAAATGGCGCCTACACAAAGAGCTGCTTCATTCCGGTTCACTTTTCCTCAGACAGATCAGGCGAATATTGTAATTGATGCCATTGATAAAGGTTCTTATATAAAAATCATCCCTTCCGAAAACAAAGTAATTGGGTACTCCACCCGAAACAGTGGCAGCGTGCCAGAAAATTTCAAGAATTATTTTGTCATTTATTTTGACAAAAAGATGGATGACGCCAAAGCCTGGGATGATGGTAAATTTAGTGATGCAAGGGAACTGAAGAGCAATCATACCGGAGCAGTAATCAGTTTTAAAGGGTTGAAAAGGGGAGATGTGGTACATGCACGGATCGCTTCTTCGTTTATCAGTTTTGAGCAGGCAGAACTAAACCTGAAACAGGAAATCGGAGGAAAAAATTTTGAAACCATCCGTAAAGAAGGAGAGGCAGAATGGAACAAAACATTGGGCGTAATAAAAGTATCAGGGGGTACGGATGAACAATTGAGAACTTTTTACTCATGCCTTTACCGAATGGTATTTTTCCCCTTGAGGATGTATGAAAAAAATGAAAGGGGACAAATCGTACATTATAGTCCATATACCGGAAAAACAGAGGCAGGGTATAAATTTGCCGGTACCGGGTTCTGGGATACGTTCAGGGCATTGTATCCTTTCCTGAATTTGGTGTATCCTTCAATTGCAGTGGAGATGCAGAAAGGTTTGATCAGCGATTATAAGGAAGGCGGATGGCTTCCCGAATGGTCTTCACCGGGTTACAGAGGTATAATGATTGGGAATAATTCGGCTTCTGTGGTATCGGAAGCCTATCTGAAAGGTTTGAGAGGATATGATATTGAAACGCTGTGGCAGGCCTTGATTCATGGCGCCAACAATGACGGACCACATGCCACCGGCAGAAGGGGCGTGGAGTACTACAATAAATTAGGATACGTGCCCAATGACGTAAAAATCAATGAGAATGTAGCCCGTACATTAGAATATGCGTATGACGATTACGCCATTTATGCGCTTGGCAAAAAATTGGGCAAACCGGCAGCAGAGATTGATATTTACAAAGAGAGAGCCATGAATTACAAAAAGTTATTCCACCCTGTCAATCTACTGATGGCTCCCAAAAACAGCGATGGAACGTTTACGCCTAATTTCAATCCTTTTTCATGGGGCGGCCCTTTTACTGAAGGGAATAGCTGGCATTATTCATGGAGTGTTTTTCAGGATATTGAAGGGCTAAAAAACCTGATGGGCGGCAATGAAATGTTTGTGAGAATGTTGGATTCGGTTTTCATCATGCCTCCCGATTTTGGAGATTACAGTTATTACGGAGGCATCATTCATGAAATGCGTGAAATGCAGGTTATGGATATGGGACAATATGCCCATGGCAATCAGCCAATTCAGCACATGACCTATTTGTACAATTACGCCGGACAGCCCTGGAAATCTCAATATTGGATAAGAGAAGTGATGAACAAACTCTACACTTCGTATCCTGACGGCTATTGCGGTGATGAAGATAATGGCCAGACCAGCGCCTGGTATGTGTTCTCAGCACTTGGATTTTATCCGGTAACGCCTGCCAGCACTCAATACGTGGTAGGAACTCCATTGTTTAAGAAAGCCGAAATATCTTTTGAAAATGGTAAAAAACTCACCATCAATGCGCCATTGGCAAGCATTACAAACAAATATGTAAAAACCATGTCTTTAAATGGCAAACCCCTCGTAAAAAATCATGTTGATCATTTTGACATTATTAAAGGAGGAACTATTCAGTTTGGAATGAGCGCTGTGCCCGAAAAATCAAGAGGTGCAGGTAGTTTGGCATTCCCTTATTCAATGAGTTTGCATGATAATTAGAGCGTTTTTCAACCTAAAAAAAAAGACCTGAAAATTCTGAGAAGAGGATTATTATAAAAATACTTTTGTGTTTTAATTTGAATTGTTTACTTTGGCAATCAAAACATAATTACTTGCCGGATGAATAAGCTGCTTCAAAATATCAGGAACTGGAATATTGTGAGGAAATTTATTCACTTCGTTGTAGGACTTTCTACTTATCCGGGTATTGCCATTATCAATAAACTCAGATATTATGGCACCGAACATCTGGCAAGCCTTCCTAAGGCGAATGTAATGTTTGTAAGCAATCACCAAACTTACTTTATGGATGTAATCACACTGCTGCACATCTTTTCGGCGGTAAAATGGGGGAAGAAAGATAAATTAGGGCTGCCTTATTATTTTTTGAACCCCTATACCAGAGTGAATTATGTGGCAGCAGAAACGACAATGAAAAGCAGTTGGATGAGCCGATTGTTTCTGTTGGCAGGTGGTCTTACAGTACGTCGTACCTGGAATGAAAGCACCAAGGAAGCCCGCGCCGGACTTGATCCTTCGGATACCAGAAAAATAGAGCGTTCATTGGCCAACAACTGGATTATCACTTTTCCGCAAGGCACCACCACACCTTATGCCCCGGCAAGAAGAGGAACTGCCTTAATCATCAAACATCATAAACCCATCGTAATTCCGATAGTGATTAATGGCTTTTCAAAAGCATTTCATAAAACAGGGGTGACGGTAAAGAAAAAAGGAGTCGTTTTGACCGTAACTTTTAAGGAACCAATAAAAATTGATTACGATGCATCCGCTCAGGAAATTACCGATCAACTAATGGATGCCATTGAGCAAAGCAGGAAATTTGCGCCGGATATATTAAAAAATTAATAGCCTATTTTTTGTGTCTTTGTTCTAAAATATCTATTACATCCTGTAGAGTAAATCCTTTGGCCTGAAGCAACACCAGATAATGAAACATCAGGTCGGCGGCTTCGCCTAAAAACAAATCATTATTATTATCTTTAGCTTCAATAACAATTTCCACCGCTTCTTCACCTACTTTCTGAGCAATTTTATTGATGCCTTTAGCAAATAAAGAGGCTGTATAAGATTTTTCGGTAGGATTATTTTTTCGATCTGCAATCACTTTTTCCAATTCGTGCAGGTTGAAAGAATCGTTGGCTTTTCCAAAACAACTTGTATCACCGGTATGGCAGGTTGGGCCAAGCGGAGTAGCTTTTATCAGTAAAGTATCGTTATCACAATCTTCTAAAATTTCTTTAACCATCAGATAGTTTTCTGAGGTTTCTCCTTTTGTCCAAAGTCTGTTTTTACTGCGACTAAAAAAAGTAACCTTGCCCTCATCCTTTGTCTTTCGGAACGCTTCTTCATTCATAAAACCCAGCATCAGCACCTGTAATGTTTGGTAGTCCTGAATAATAACCGGTACCAACCCATCTGTATATTTGGAAAAATTAATCATTCTGTTTGTTGTTTTTTTACCTAAATTTTTGTCAGCAAATAATTACTATTTACCCTTAACCATTCACTAAATTCAAGCTCTGACACTAATATTCTGCTTTTTCAGATAAGCTTTCAATTCGCCGATTTCAATTTCTCTGAAATGAAAAATACTGGCAGCTAAAGCAGCGTCTGCCTGACCAATCGTAAACACTTCACTAAAATGTTCCATACTGCCTGCACCGCCGGAAGCTATCACCGGAATAGAAACTGAAGTACTGATTTCCTTAGTAATTTCAATAGCAAAACCATTTTTAGTACCATCGTGATCCATTGATGTCAGCAAAATTTCTCCCGCGCCAAGGTCTTCTGCTTTTTTTGCCCATTCAGTTGCTATAAGTTCAGTTGGCGTTCTTCCACCATGTGTAACCACCTTCCATACACCATCAAAGTTTTTTACATCTACCGCTAATACCACACACTGACTTCCGAAAGTTGCCGAAAGGTCATTAATCAATTGGGGGTTTCTAACAGCCGCCGTATTGATTGAAATTTTATCAGCGCCATTCTCCAACAGAACAGAAACATCCTCAACAGAATTAATACCACCACCCACTGTAAAAGGGATATTGATATGGGTGGCAATTTTTTTTACTAATTCTGCTAATGTTTTTCTTTTGTCAACCGTGGCAGTTATATCCAGAAAAACAAGTTCATCAGCGCCTTCCTCGCAGTAGCGTACAGCCAGTTCCACAGGGTCGCCCGCATGACGCAGATTTACAAAATTGGTTCCCTTTACGGTTTGTCCGTCTTTGATATCCAGACAGGGAATAATACGTTTTGTCAGCATTAATTATTGAATTGCTTTAATTCTTTTAAGGAAATGATGTTTTCGTAAATAGCCTTACCGATTATTGCGCCGTGACATCCGATATCGCGCAATTCTTCCAAATCCTTTATCGAACTTACACCGCCGCTTGCAATCAATTTCATGCCTTCTACCCGCTCAATAATTTTTTTATACAGGTCATTAGAACTTCCCTGCAAGAGGCCGTCTCTACTGATATCGGTGCAAAAGAACTGCTCCAAACCCTTGCTACGATAGTGTTTCAGGATATTAAACACATCTATATTGGTGGCTTCTGTCCATCCCTTAATCATTATTTTTTCATCCTTTACATCAGCGCCCAAAATGAAATTTTCAACACCAAACTTATTTAACCACTCCTGAAAAATATTGGGCTTCTTCACTGCTATGCTTCCCACAGAAACATATTTAGCGCCCGAATCAAAGGTAATTTGTACGTCCTGTTCACTACTGATGCCGCCACTGAAATCAATTTCAAGCTTGGTTTTAGTGGCTATCTTTTCGAGTACTTTCCAGTTTTTAACGTGGCCGGCTTTTGCACCGTCCAAGTCCACCAGATGAAGTCTTGTCAATCCGGCATCTGCAAACTGCATAGCCACTTCTTCGGGATGTTCGTTATAAATTGTCTTGGTTGCGTAATCGCCTTTTTTTAGTCTCACTGCTTTGCCATCAATAACATCTATGGCGGGTATAATCTTCATATTATAGTTCTAAAAAGTTTTTTAAAATTTTTTCACCTGTTTCAGCGCTTTTTTCCGGATGAAACTGTACTCCGTAAAAATTGTCTTTTTTTAGTGCGCTGCTAAAATCGTTAATATAATTGGTTTTGGCAATTGTATGTTCACCTATTTCTGCAAAATAACTGTGCACAAAATAACAATAAGAATTTTTCACTATCCCTTTAAACAATTCATTAGGTATTGGTTCAATATTGTTCCATCCGATTTGCGGAATTTTAAAATCATTGCTTCTAAACCTTTTCACTTCCGTGTCAAAGATACCTAAACATTCCGTATTATTTTCTTCACTGTTTTTGCAAAGTAACTGAAGCCCCAGACAAATTCCAAGCAAAGGTTGTTTGGCTGATTTTATGGCTTCATCCAATTTTCTTTGTTTCAAATATTTCATGGCAGAACTGGCTTCTCCCACGCCGGGGAAAATAATTTTGTCGGCTGACAGGATTTTCTCCAAATCATCGGTTACCTCTGCCTCTACTCCAATTCGTTTGAGCGCAAAGATTACCGATTGAATATTGCCTGCATTGTATTTTATGATTTTTACATCCATTGGTTACTTCAGAAGTTTTTATAAAAGTCCTTTTGTGGTGGGGATTTGCATGTTGCCTGGCGTTCTTTTTAGGGCCATTTTGATTGCTTTTGCCAAACCCTTAAAAATACCTTCAATTTTGTGGTGTTCATTATCACCTTCGGCTTTAATATTCAGATTGCATTTAGCAGCATCGCTGAATGATTTGAAGAAATGATAAAACATTTCAGTAGGCATTTCGCCAATTTTCTCTCTTTTAAATTCGGCATCCCAAACGATCCATGGGCGGCCTCCGAAGTCAATGGCTACCTGTGCCAGACTGTCATCCATCGGTAACAGAAAGCCATAACGTTCCATACCTGCTTTATTGCCCAGCGCCATGTTGAAGGCCTCGCCAAGCGCAATTCCGGTATCTTCAATGGTGTGGTGCTCGTCAATATGTAAATCGCCTTGCACTTCAATATCCAAATCAACACCACTGTGCCTGCCCAACTGGTGAAGCATGTGGTCGAAAAAGCCCAGTCCTGTGTGGATACTGCACTGACCGTTTCCGTCAAGATTTAATTTGATATGGATTTTAGTTTCGTTGGTATTTCTTTCATGTTCCACAACGCGTTGCTGCAATGCGAGAAAATTATAAATATCCTGCCAATCCTTTGTCTTCAAAGCAATGACCGGTTCAAGCTCCCGAATATTATCATTTATTTCACCGGCGCCCAATTCTTCATCCTGATTCAACCAAATTCCTTTGCAACCCATATTTTTAGCCAATTGTATATCGGTGATTCTGTCGCCGATAACGTAAGATGCGGCTATATCATATTCCGGATTGTTGAGGTATTTGGTAACCATACCGATACCCGGTTTTCGTGTGGGCGCATTTTCTTCAGGAAATGTTCTATCAATAAGCGCTTCGTTGAAGTGAATTCCTTCGCTCTCCAAATTGCGCATGACCAGATTGTGAACCGGCCAAAATGTTTCTTCCGGAAATTTTTCGGTACCCAAGCCATCCTGATTGGTTACCATCACTAATTCATAATCCAATTCCCGTGCAATTTTTTTCATCCAGGTAAACATACCCGGATAAAAAGTTACTTTATCAATTGAATCTAACTGATAGGTGGGAGGGGCTTCATTAATCAGGGTTCCATCCCGATCTATAAATAAAACTTTCTTCATTTTGATAATTGTCGTTTTTTGGTTTTCTCAGAAATAATTGTCTGAATCAGTTATCAGAAAATAATTAATTTTCAAATTCTTTCAATGCAATCATTAGTGAGCGATTCTCTTCTTCGGTGCCTACCGTAATTCTCAAACAACCTTCGCAACCTATTACATTACTTCTGTTTCTTACAATAATTCCTTTCTCTTGCAAATATTTGAATACATCATTTGCATTTTCCATTTTTACCAATAAAAAGTTAGCATCACTTGGATAAATTTTTTGAACAAAACCAATCGCCTTCAATTTTTCTTCCAACCAATGCCGCTGTTCAATAGTCTGACGTGTCCAATCATTTACCTCATCAATTTTCTGCAAACCTTGCAAAGCCAGTTCCTGTGTTGCAATATTGACGTTGTAGGGATACTTTACATTATTCATGATTTTAATAATCTCCCTACCCGATATGGCAATTCCCAGTCTTAATGCTGCCATTCCCCAGGCTTTTGAAAGTGTCTGTAATACTACCATATTCGGATAATCCAGAATGTCCTGGGCAAAGCTTTTCTGACGTGCATAATTAATATATGCCTCATCAATTACCACAATACCGTCAAAATTGTTGAGAATGATTTCTATGTCCTGCCTTCTGATACTGTTGCCGCTCGGATTGTTGGGTGAGCAGATAAAAATAATTTTGGTGTAATCATCCACAGCATCTGCAATTGCCTGAATATCCATCTGAAAATCTTCTGTCAATGGTACTTCGATAACTTTTACGTTATTAATTTCAGCAGCCACTTTATACATTCCATAGGTGGGCGGTAAAATAATTACATTATCAATTCCGGGTTCACAAAAAATACGAAACATCAGATCTATTGCCTCGTCACTACCATTACCCAAAAAAACATTATCTGCATTTACTCTTTTAATATCGCTGATGCGTTGTTTCAGTTTTTTTTGTATTGGGTCAGGATATCTGTTTACTAATTCTTCTTTTCCATCTACATCTAACAATACAGGAGAGCCGATGGCATTTTCATTTGCATCCAGCATGATGCGCGCTTCGCCGCTAAACTCGTGGCGCGCAGTGGAGTAGGGGGTTAAGTTTTTAATATTTTCTCTTACTAAATTGTATAATTCAAATTCCATAACTCAGATGATTTTTTAATTCGACATTCTTTTTTTCACGGCGTTGCTATGTGCCTGAAGGCCCTCGGCTTCGGCCATAGTAATAATAGTTTTTGATAAAGATTGTAAGCCGGTTTTATTTAATTGCTGAAAAGTTATTTTTTTATAAAAACTATCTAATGACACGCCGCTGTACATAGCTGCAAATCCATTGGTGGGGAGTGTATGATTTGTACCACTGGCATAATCTCCGGCGCTCTCAGGAGAATAATTACCTACAAATACAGAGCCTGCATTGACGATTTGTTTCAGCAAACGCTGAGATATGCGGCAAGCCAGAATCAAATGTTCGGGGGCATACAGATTGGATAATGCAACCGCTTGATTTAAATTTTTAAGAATGATAAATTTTGAATGTTTTAATGATTTTGCCACAATATCTTTTCTTGGTAGGTCTTTCATTTGTTTAACAATTTCTTTTTCCACCTCGTTTGCAATTTTTTTTGAAGTGCAAATCATTATTACCTGAGAGTCGGGACCATGCTCTGCCTGTGCCAGAAGATCGGATGCTACAAAAGCAGGCACACAACTATCATCTGCTATTACCAATACTTCCGAAGGACCGGCCGGCATATCGATGGCTATTTTATTTTGTACTAATTGTTTGGCTGCAGTAACATACTGATTGCCCGGACCAAAAATTTTATGAACAGAAGGTATTATATCTGTTCCGAATGCCATTGCTGCAATTGCCTGAGCGCCTCCGACTTTATATATTTTTGAAATTTTGCAAATAGATGCTGCATACAAAACGGCATCATTTACTCTTCCGTTTTCATCGCAAGGCGTACACAGAATTACTTCTTTACATCCTGCTATCAAGGCAGGTATGCCCAACATCAAAACCGTTGAGAATAAAGGAGCAGAACCTCCGGGAATATATAAGCCAACACTTTCAATGGCCCGCGATTCGCGCCAGCAGGTAATTCCTTTTGATATATGTATTTTTCTGACTTCTTCTTTTTGGGTGCGATGAAATAATTCGATATTTCTTTTTGCTTGTTGAATAGCAGCTTTCAATGGAGGGGAGATGTTTTTTACTGCCGATTTCAATTCTTCATCTGATACCTGAAACCGGTCTATTGCCACCCCATCAAACTTTTGAGCAAATTTTCTTAATGCAATATCTCCTTTATCCTTAACTTCTTTTATGATTTTACCTACCGCCAAATTTAGAGTAGTGTTGTCAAAAACAGGTCGGGTACAAATTTCTGACCATAACGTTTTTTCGGGTTTGTCATAAATATTGATACCCGAATTTTTATATTGAGTTAAAATATTTTTTACTGATTTAGACACTATTTAAAATTTAAAAAAATCAATCAAAAATTAGTTTTTTATTCAATCATTTTTTCGATTGGGATAATTAAAATCCCTTCAGCTCCGGCTTCCTTTAATTTTTCAATAACATTCCAGAAATCAGTTTCGCTGATTACCGAATGTACAGAACTCCATCCTTCCTTAGCTAATGGCACTACCGTAGGACTGTTGAGACCAGGTAGGTATTTTGTAATTTCTTTGATTTTACTATTGGGAGCATTAAGCAGCACATATTTATTGTTTTTAGCTTTTTTAACAGCCCGTATTCTGAATAATAGTTTATCGAGCAGTTCTATTCTTCTTGTTGAAAGGCTTTTTCCAGAAATCAGCACTGCTTCCGATTTCAAAATCGTTTCAAATTCATAAAGTTCATTGCTGAACAAAGTGCTGCCCGAGCTTACCAAATCGCAGATGGCATCTGCCAAACCAATACGAGGCGCAATCTCTACCGAACCACTGATTACGTGTATATCTGCATTGATTTTATTTTGTCTGAGCCATTTTTTTAGTATCACCGGATAGCTGGTCGCTATTTTTTTTCCTTCCAGACTTTGAATATTGATTTGTTTTTTGGACTTTGGCAAGGCAATGGAGAGCCTGCACCTGCCATATCCTAATCGTTCCACAATCTGGGTGTCTTTATTTTTTTCAAGAACCACATTCTCTCCTACAAATCCAATATCGGCTACGCCGTCTGCTACATACTCCGGAATGTCATCATCTCTAAGGAAAAGAATTTCAGCATCAAAGTTTTCGGTTTTTATTTTCAATTGATTGTTGCCGTTGGCAATTCCCACGCCACATTCTTTCAGTAATTTGATTGAATCCTCACTGAGCCTACCTGATTTTTGAATCGCAATTCGTAATAAGTCGGTGGATTGACCCTTAGAAGTAATTTTTTTTTTGTTCTGATTTTTCTCTTTTGATATTTTAGCCATACAATATTTTTAAATAAAAAAGGCCTACAATTTTTGTAAGCCTTTATTTTTTATTATGTTGATACATAACACCACCGGCTTACTTTGGTAAGTATGCAAAATGATGATGGATATGTACTAAATTTTTCATTTCGGGAGCAAATATAGTGTATAATAATAATTTAGAAAAAAAATATTTATTCTCTATCTTTACGTCAAATTTTTTAAATGTTACATATTACCAAACCTCTTGCTTTTATCGACCTTGAAACAACAGGTGTAAATATTGGCAGTGATCGAATTGTTGAAATTGCTATCATCAAGATTTTGCCGGATGGGAGCAAAAGCATTAAGCGAAAAATAATTAATCCAGAAATGGCAATCCCCAAGGCATCTACTGATGTGCACGGCATAACTGATGAGATGGTTAAGGATGCCCCAACCTTTGCCCAGGTAGCACGTGAGCTAAAACAAATGCTTGATGGCTGTGATTTGGCAGGTTACAACTCAAACCGTTTCGACATTCCGCTTCTGGTAGAGGAATTTCTGAGAGCTGATGTGGATTTTGACATGAAGGGTAGGAGAATGGTGGATGTGCAAAATGTTTTTCATAAAATGGAACAGCGCACATTATCGGCTGCCTATAAATTTTATTGCAATAAAACCCTTGAAGGCGCTCATTCTGCCGAAGCCGATGCCAGCGCTACACATGAAGTTTTATTGGCTCAACTTGAAAAATACCCCGAACTCGGAAATACAATTGAGTCTATCAATAAAACAATAGGCGAAGAAGTAATTGTGGACTTTGCACGCCGCTTTGTGATGGATAATGGGGTGGAAGTATTCAATTTCGGCAAATTCAAAGGAAAATCTGTTGCAGAGGTACTGAAAGCAGAACCTCAGTACTACGACTGGATGATGCGCGGCGATTTTCCACAGCATACAAAGCAAAAACTAACAGAAATCTTTACCAGAACCAAATTAAAAAAGGTTTAAAGGCAGGTTTCCTAACCTTAAACTTTGAACCTTAAACAATAAACTTCAAACGTTTTTCTTGGATAAACTTGTAATTATACCCACCTACAACGAAAAAGAGAATGTTTCTAACATAATTCATGCAGTAATGGAGTTGGAACATAATTTTCATGTGCTGATAGTGGATGATGGTTCGCCGGATGGAACTGCTGACATTGTAAAAGAATTGCAGGAAAAATTTCAAGGTAAATTATTTATTGAGGAACGTAAAGGAAAATTAGGACTGGGTACCGCTTATATTCATGCTTTCAAATGGGCATTGGAAAGAGGTTATCAGTACATTTTTGAGATGGATGCAGATTTTTCCCATAATCCAAAAGACCTGTTGCAATTACTAAATGCTTGTCAAAATGAAGGTGCAGATGTAGCTATTGGTAGTCGCTATGTGAAAGGGGGAGGTCTTGTAAACTGGCCAAAAGACAGGATCATGCTATCGAAAGGAGCTTCATTATACACCCGCATCATCACCTGGATGCCGGTAAAAGACCCTACTGCCGGATTTATCTGTTATACTGCAAAAGTATTGGATAGTATTAATTTTGATAACATCAATTTTGTAGGTTATGCGTTTCAGATTGAAATGAAGTTCGCCGCCTGGAAATTAGGTTTTAAAATTAAAGAAGTTCCTATTGTCTTTCAGGATCGAACAGAAGGCGCTTCAAAAATGCATAAAGGGATTATCAAGGAGGGACTACTCGGGGTGATCCGGTTACGGTGGCAAAGCCTGTTTAAAAACTATCGTAAAAAGCTTCGAAACAGCTAACCAATCTGTAATCTTTCAATCTGTAATTTTCTAATCTGTAATCAAAAATGTATTCCAAATCAGAAGCGGCATCTATCAAAAAAGAATTCTGGACTTCCTTTGGAGCTTATATGAAACCAATTCTCAATGCTGATGCACAATCTATCAATTGGGTAAATTATAAAACCGGCATTAAGAACATTTTTTTTCGCACCGATGTAGATAATAAGAAAGCATCTATCTCCATAGAAATCAATCATTTATCAACAGAAGAACGCAATGAGGTTTTTGAAAAACTACAATCATTGAAAAACACTTTTGATGAGTATGTTTTTGGCGAATGGATTTGGCTTGCTGAAGCTTATGATGAAGACGGAAGCGAGATGTCAAAAATATATACTAATATTACAGAGGTAAATATTTTTAATAAAAGTGACTGGCCGAGGATTATTTCTTTTTTCAAACAAAACCTCATCAGTCTGGATCTTTTCTGGTGTATGGTAAAGGCTCATTTTGAATAATCAATGCTTCATTTATGCAGAAAATACTGATTTTGATATTAACACTTTTTTCCCTTAATCTAAATGCCCAGACTGAGATAAGGCTTTATGATGCTATACCTAATAATAAATCTTCTGAAAACCTTGAAAAATCTGATATTGATGCAAACGGAATTTTGAGAATCAGTAAAGTATCAGTTCCCACATTAACTATTTATCAACCTACTGCCACCCAAAATCCGAGTGGCACTGCCATAATCATTTGTCCGGGAGGAGGTTATGCTATTTTAGCAGCAAGCCACGAAGGTTCAGATGTGGCAAAGCAATTAAACGAATGGGGAATTACGGCTTTTGTGTTAAAATATCGGATTCCTGATGATAAAACACAGTTCGACAAATCAATTTCTCCGCTTCAGGATGCCGAAAGAGCGATTCAGTTAGTGAGACAAAATGCAAAAAAATGGGGTATTAATCCAAAAAAAGTCGGGATAATGGGATTTTCGGCAGGTGGCCATCTGGCGGCATCGCTTTCTACCCGGTATAATGAAATGTTTATTTTAAATGCTAAAAAAAATTCATTACGACCCGATTTTTCGGTTTTGGTTTATCCTGTTATCAGTTTTACAGATTCTTTGGCGCATAAAGGCAGCAGAACCAATTTGCTGGGCAGCAGACCTTCACAAAAAAAAATCAAACAGTATTCTAACGAATTGAACATCAACAAAAAAACACCGCCGGCTTTTTTAGTTCATGCAAAGGATGACAAAACCGTCAGGTATGAAAACAGCTTGGTTTACTTCGAGGCTTTACAAAAAAACAATGTTCCTGCCGAATTAAAACTCTTTGAAAAAGGAGGTCATGGCTTTGGCATGAACAACAAAACAACAGATGAAAAATGGATGGACAGCCTGAAACTGTGGCTTATCAAAATGAATTTCTTGAAGCAATGATTGTGTTTTGCAGGATAAAGAGCTTGTTTCTTCCGTCTTTGTTTTCAGGAAAATTTTAGTACCTTAATACCTGACCAAAATCATATTTCAAGACTCCTTTTTGGTGATTAATGTCACGCTCTTAATTGTAAGGATTCAAGTCCTTTGTAAAAAGATAAAAACGGTTGAGGATGAAACAATTACTAATATTAGGAGCAGGCACGGCAGGAACCACAATGGCAAGTCATCTGAGAAAAAAACTCAGAAAAAATGAATGGAAAATTACCATTGTGGATGAAAGAAAAGAGCATTACTACCAACCCGGTTTTTTATTCATACCTTTTGGAATTTACTCCCCGCAGCAAACCGTAAAACCCATTAAAAAATTCATCCCAAAAGGAGTTGAACTGGTTCAGGAATCAATTGAATTAGTAAAACCCGAAGACAACAAGGTAATTCTGGCAAATGGCTCCCACCTTCTTTATGATATAATGATAATAGCTACAGGAAGCGACATTGCCCCCGAGGAAGTGGAAGGAATGAAGGGGGCAGAGTGGCAAAAATCTGTTTTTGACTTCTACAGTTACGAAGGATCTGTAGCTTTGGCCGAAAAACTGAAAAACTGGGAAGGTGGAAAATTAGTGGTTCACATTACCGAAATACCCATTAAATGCCCTGTGGCTCCATTGGAGTTTGCATTTTTGGCAGATGCTTATTTCAAAAAGAAAAATATGCGCCACAAAGTGGAAATCACTTATGTTACGCCTCTCAGCGGGCCTTTTACCAAACCCAAATGTAATCTGGCGCTGAGTCATTTACTTAAAGATAAGAATATCAATACGGTAAATGACTTTGCCATTATGGAAGTAGATAACGACAACAAAAAAATTGTGGATTATGGTGGCGAAGAAGTGTCTTTTGACTTACTCGTTACCGTACCCACCAATAAAGGCAATGCTGTGTGGGAAAGATCGGGTATGGGCGATGATTTGAACTTTATACCTACTCAAAAGCATACACTACAATCGAAATTGAAAGAAAATATTTTTGTAATAGGCGATGCCACCAACCTGCCTACCTCTAAGGCAGGGTCGGTGGCTCACTTTCAGGCAGAAATACTTACCGAAAATATCCTTAATTTTATCGCCGGAAAACCATTGGCAGAGGATTTTGACGGTCATTCCAATTGTTTTATAGAAACGGGTAATGGTAAAGCATTGTTAATTGACTTTAATTATGACCACGAACCGGTGAGAGGAACGTTTCCGATAGCAGGTATCGGACCATTAAAACTGCTGAAAGAAAACCGGATAAATCATTTTGGGAAATTGGCTTTTCGATGGGTTTATTGGAATATGTTGTTAAAAGGCATCCCTATTCCTTTTGTGCCTGCAAAAATGAATAAAGCCGGAAAAATATTTGATTAAACTACTGAATATCAATAATTTAATAAATCATTTAAATAAATAATTATGGAAAAAACAATCGCAGGAAAAACAATAAATGTAAATGAAGAAGGCTTCATGACCGATTTTGGCCAGTGGACCAAAGAGGTGGGAGAGGAGCTGGCAAAAGAAAATGAAATAGAGCTGACACCCCGCCATTGGGAGGTGTTGACCTACATTCAGGATCAGGTGAAAAAGGAAGTAGGGCTAACCATACGCGGAATCGGTAAGAGTGGCATTGTGGATATCAAGGAGTTTTATGCCTTGTTTCCAAAGGCACCATTAAAAACAGCTACAAAAATAGCAGGTGTACCCAAGCCGGCAAGTTGTATTTAATTAGGGCGGCAATGTTATCCTTCTTCAAAGAAAAGGCAGAAGGGAAATAATAAATATTAAAAATTGCTTTTTATGAGTGAAAATAATACAGGGCTTAAAAAAATGATGATCATTTTGTCAAAAGCCACCCTCGACAGCGTATATGCAGCATTTGTATTGGCCAATGGCGCCAGAATGGAAGGTTATGAAGCTGAAATGTTCTTCACCTTTTTCGGGCTCGAAGCTGTACACAAGAAAAAAATGAATGACCTGCGCTTTGCCACAGTGGGCAATCCTGCCATGCCATTCCCCACTATGATAGGCGGGCTACCCGGTATGGAAGCGATGGCTACCAAAATGATGAAAAAAGAAATGGCAAAACTTGATTTGCCCGAAGTACCCGAGTTTCTGGAAATTCTTTCAGCTTCCGGCGTAAGGTTATGGGCATGCAAACTGGCTGCCGACATGTTTAAATACAAAAAAGAAGATTTGTACGAAGAGATTGAAGCCATCATTACGGTTGGCGATTTCTATGCCCGTGGCAGCGAACCGGGCACGCAGATGCTGTTTATCTGATAACGGAAATTATTCAGAATCTCTCTACCTGATTTTCTTTTTAAATAATAAGGCGAAGGAGTTTACTCAGTTTAAAAACGGGGTAAACTCTTTATACTTTAGGATGAATGTATTGATTAAATGATTTCTGATACCCAAGACCAGCGTATAATGTCATTAATGGGCTGTTTCTAAATAAATTTTTCTATTTTCACTCCTTAAAAATACTTAATTATGAAACTGTCAAAAATTGTATTGCCATTGGTTTTAGTTCTGGTGTTTGTTATTTTTTTATTTATGTGGGGAATGCCCCGATATAATGTATGGCAGCAGGAAATGGCCGGAAAAGCCGAAATGGCCAAAGCCGAACAAAACAGACGCATTTTGGTAGAAGAAGCCAAGGCAAGATTGGAAGCCGAAAAACTTAATGCCGAAGCCGAAGTGGCAAGAGCAAGAGGAATGGCTGAGGCTATGCAAATAGAAAACGGGCAGCTATCCTCTATTTATAACCAGTATTTATTCATCAGAACATTAGAAAAACTTGCAGACAAGGGCAATCTTCCTCAAATCATCTATATGCCCAGCGAGGGTTTGGTACCGGTACTTGACATGACCAAAAGACAGGAGTCAAAATAGTCATAAATTCAGGTCGGTTTTGTCAAATATCCAATAATTGTCATTCAAGAAGCGATAATGAAGTACCCGCCTCCATTTTTTGAGGTATAATTAACTCATTATCAACATGTTGCATTTCCGACATTTTTACCAAAAAACCTCCGAGGTATTAAGGTTTTCCGGTTAAAAATTGTTAAGTTTGCAAATCTGTTTTTTTTGAATAGAGTACTAGTTTTTTATTGATTATAATTATTTGATGGAAGAGAATTTAGAACCACAAGAAACGCAAGACAATAACAGGATTATTCCGGTAAATATAGAAGAACAAATGAAAACGGCCTACATTGATTACTCAATGAGCGTAATCGTTGGCCGGGCATTACCAGATGTGCGCGACGGGCTGAAACCCGTTCACCGGCGCATTCTTTATGCCATGAACGAATTAGGTCTTCATGCCAACCGGCCTTACCGTAAATCGGCGCTGGTAGTGGGTGAGGTTTTGGGTAAATACCATCCTCACGGAGACAGATCTGTGTATGACGCTATGGTGCGAATGGCGCAGGAGTGGAGCATGAGGTACACAATGGTTGACGGGCAGGGTAACTTTGGTAATCAGGATGGAGACGGACCGGCAGCAATGCGTTATACCGAGGTAAAGCTTGAAAAACTTGCCGAACACATGCTGGATGATATTGAAAAAGACACTGTTGACTTCCAGCTTAACTATGATGATTCCAGACAGGAACCCACCATTTTACCAACCCGTATTCCCCAGCTTTTAATAAATGGGTCAAGCGGTATTGCAGTGGGTATGGCTACTAATATGATGCCTCACAACTTGAACGAGGTGATTGACGGCTGTATTGCTTACATCGATAATAATGAAATTACTATTGACGAGTTGATGCAACATGTAAAAGCACCCGATTTCCCCACTGGCGGCATTATTCATGGTATGGAAGGAATAAAAGCCGGAATGCATACCGGAAGAGGTAGGGTAGTCATCAGAGGAAAAGTACATGTGGACACCAAACCAAGCGGCAGAGAACAAATAGTAATAACCGAAGTACCATATCAGGTAAACCGTGATGCGCTTACCAATAAAATTGGTGAATTGGTAAATAATAAGGTGATTGAAGGAATTGCTCATGTAAACAATGAATCCAACAAAAAAGAAGGTACCCGCATCGTAATCGACCTAAGAAGGGATGCAATTGCACAAGTGGTTATTAATCAATTATATAAAAATACCGACTTACAAACCTCGTTTGGCATAAATAATGTTGCCATCGTAAAAGGAAGGCCAAGAATCCTCAACCTGAAAGATTTAATTCGAGAATTTGTGGAGTTCAGGCATGAGGTAGTAGTAAGGCGTACCCGGTTTGAACTTAAAGAAGCCGAAAAGAAGGCTCATATACTCCGGGGTTATTTAATTGCGCTGGATCATCTTGATGAAGTAATCAGACTTATCAGAAATTCACCAACACCCGAAACTGCTAAAGATAACCTGATAAATGCTGGTTGGGGGCTTGACGAGGTGCAGGCAAAAGCAATTCTCGAACTGCGTTTGCAACGCCTTACCGGCATGGAGCGCGAAAAGATAAAGCAGGAATATGACGAATTGATGAAATTAATTGAACATTTAAGTAATATTCTTGCTGACCAAAACCTGAGGTTTGATATTATTAAAACAGAATTATCCGAAATTAAACAAAAATATGGCGATGCCCGCCGTACAGAAATTACTTACCTTGATGATGAGGTGAAAATTAAAGACCTCATTAAAGAAGAAGATGTAGTAATTACCATTTCACATTTGGGCTATATAAAAAGAACGCCTGCCGAGGATTACCGCGCTCAACGCCGCGGTGGAAGAGGAGTGATGGGCGGAAAAACACGAAATGAAGATTACATAGAACATTTGTTTGTAGCTTCCACACACCATACTTTACTGTTCTTTACCGAAAAGGGCCGATGCTATTGGCTGAATGTGTATGAAATACCCGAAGGAGAGAAGAACGGAAGGGGCAGGGCCATTCAAAACCTGATGCAACTGCCACCCGATGATAAAATACGTGCCATTATTGATGTAAAAGATTTGAAAGACGAAGATTTTGTAAATGACCATAATATAGTACTTTGTACAAAAAAAGGCATCATCAAAAAAACACAACTGTCGGATTTCAGCCGCCCCAGACAGACAGGCGTAAATGCCATTACCATTAACGAAGGCGACCAGTTATTAGAAGCAAAAATGACCGACGGCCACTCCGAAATAATGATGGCTGTAAAAAGCGGTCGTGCCATTCGTTTTTCCGAAGAAAAGGTAAGAGCAACAGGCAGAGGCGCCATCGGAGTTTTTGGGATTGAAGTGGACGACGAAAATGATGAAGTGGTAGGCATGATTTGTACCAATCTTAATAACGGAGACGAAGGCACCGTATTGGTAGTAAGTGAAAAAGGATTTGGAAAACGCACCAAAATAGATGAATACCGGATTACTAACCGGGGCGGTAAGGGCGTGAAAACCATCAATGTTACCGAAAAAACCGGAAGTCTGGTAGGAATGATGATGGTAAGAGAAGACCAGGATTTGATGATTACCTGCAAAAGTGGCATCACTATCCGTATGCCGGTGAGCGGCATCAGTGAGCAGGGCCGTGCTACACAAGGCGTTAAACTAATTAGAATAGAAGAAGGCGACGATATAGCGGCTATCTCAAAATTGGATGAGCAGGAAGAAATTCCTGATGAAAACGAGGATATGGAAAATAAAGTAGAAAAAAATGATACAGATCATAATTCATCTGAAGAAAAAGACGCAACTTTGACTGATGAAAATACATCTAATAACGGAGATGATAATCCCGTAGTATCATAGATTTAAATTTTTAAAGTTAAAAACGAAACAAACACAAAAATTAAAATTGTCATGAAAAAACTTACGCTCTTTACAATTCTTGCATTTTTTGCAATGGCTTCATTTGCCCAAAAATATGACGATATCAAAGCTGCATTAATGATAGGCAAAACAGATGAAGCAAAAAAAATTCTGGACAAAAAAGGAAATGACAAGTTTTTCTCCAAGCCTGAAGGCTGGCTGCTTAAATCATCTATTTTCAGTAGCATGAGTCTCGATTCTGCTATGGAAGCAGATGCCGAAAAAAACAGGGAAGAAGCATGGACTGCGTTTGAAAAGTATAAAGAAATGGAGCCTTCATTAAAGTTATTGGAAGATCAAACGCTTAAAAACGGGCCTTTCAATCTTTACGCTTCTTATTTTAATGCAGGTGTAGCAGATATTAATAATAAAAATTATGGTCCTGCTTATGATAAATTTAAAAAAGTGGTTGACTTATCTGACATTTTAATTAAGCATAAAATTCTTCCATATTCAACAATTGATACAAATGCCAACTATTATGCGGGAATTTTGGCAGAAACTAACCAAAAATCGGATGAGGCTACTAAATATTACACTCGTTTGGCTGATTTAAAGGTACCCGGGCAAGGCTTTGTTTCGGTATATCAGGGTTTGGTTAGATATTATGCGCTGAAAAACGACCAGGCAAATTTCGAAAAATTTAAAGCAATAGGTAGAGAATTATATCCAAATGACGACTATTTCACCTATACCTTATTGGATTTTGCATTGGGTGCATCTGGCAACTTTAATGAAAAAGTGGCCAATTTGGAAAAATTGATAGCTGCAAATCCAAATGATTACAAAAATGTGCTGGCATTGGGCGAGGTGTTTTATGACACGCTAAATTCAAGAAAAGAAGGAGCAGTTAAGCCCTTAAATTTTGCAGAATTGGAAGAGAAAATGCTTTCGGCGCTTAAAAAAGCTAATGAGCTTAAACCCGAAGAATTGCAACCGATATTGTTATTGGGAGACCACTATATCAGTAAATCGGAGGCAATTGGTGAGGAAATGAGACCGCTTGAAATAGAAATTGATAAACTTGCTTCCAAACCCAAACCTACAGCTGCGGATAAGCAAAAAGCTGCTGCAGATATTAAAAAGAAATATGATACTGAATATGACATAGCCAAAGATTATTTCGAGAAAGCAACAGATATGTTCAGCAAAAAAGGTAATCTTGACAATAACCAAAAACGTCAGTATAGAATTATTGTAGGTAATCTGGCGCAATATTATTCTTACAAAAGAGAGGGTGCAAAAGGAGCCGATCTGAATAAAATTGTAGCTTTAGAAACTAAATACAACGATTTGTACAATAAACTGAAGTAAATTCATTTTTATAAATTGTTCGAAGGCCATCCTGCAAAAGGGATGGCTTTTTTAGTAGTTGCTAAATGAATACTTAAAACGGATTTTTTATTTAACATAATATAAATTATAGGAATTAAATTTAAACTAAATAATTTAATAGGACATTTTTATCCAAATTGTAGAAAGAATTTTATATTTTAGTTGTTAAGAATTATTCCGGCTTCAAAAAGTTGAATTCAGAAAGATATGATTACTTGCAAAAAGACAGGCTTCACATATTTTAATTATTTCATTTTTTTCATGGCTTTTTATTGTACAACCGGCTGTGGAAATTCCAAAACCAATGATTTAAAAACGCTGGGCTTAGTTGGGAAAGTAAAATCTATCAAGGAAATGACTTATGAAGCTGTAGATAATGGCAGAAAATTAGAAACCGGTAAACGAGCAGCTCCCTCCTGGAAAAAAGATACCTACAGATTGTTTGATAAAAAAGGAAATATGGTGGAAGAATATCTGTACAGAAACGACGGTGAGCTTAAATACAGAAATACTTTTACATATAACTCTAATGACCAAAAAATTGAAGAATTGACATTTAAACCTGATAGCACGCTCTGGTATAAATATATTTTGAAATATAATACTGAAGGACACCTGACAGAAAAAATTCTTACAAAATCGGACGACCACCAAATTTCAAACTGGCTTTTTCAATATGACAATCAGGGGAATAAAACTGAAGAAAACCAATTTTTCCCCAACAGGTCTGAGCCGACATTAAAAACTGTTTATAAATATGACAAGCGTGGTAATAAAGTGGAAGAGTATATGTATAATGGCGAAAATACTTTGATTGCCAAATGGTTATCAAAATATGATGATAAAAACCGGATTATTGAGGAAGACTATTATTATTCTGATGGAAGCCTCAATGCAAAAGAAACTTATAACTATGAATTTGATAAAAAGGGCAACTGGATACGCCAGATAATTTCAGAAGATGGCACTCCCAAATTTATAGTGTTGAGAGAAATAATATATTATTGATAATCAATGATTTATAAGTGTATTTAATCAACCTCCTTGAAGCAGAACACTCCCGCAGCCAGATGCAAACCATTGTAAGTTATATTGGTACCAGTCAAAAGAGGTTTGATGACCTAATTAAAATTTTCTTATCCGGCCAATACAGGCTCGCCCAAAGAGCAGCCTGGCCCATCAGTAATTGTGCGGCAGCTCACCCACAATTAATCAATAAACATTTTGTCACACTTATAAAAATGATGAAGGATGAAAACCAACATCCTGCCGTAAGGCGAAATGTGCTAAGGATACTTGACAACCTTGCCCTAATTCCCGAAAAATATCACGGTGTAATAATGGATGCCTGTTTTATTTATATTTCCAACCCTTTCGAAACAATTGCTTGTCAATCATTTGCATTGGGTATATTAGATAAATTGTCAGATACATATCCTGAAATAAAGCCTGAATTGGCATTAATCATTGAGGATAAATTACCCCATGCTACTGCTGCTTTCAAGTCAAGGGCAATGAAGATTTTAAAGAAAAAACGGTCAAATTCTATTTAACATAATATTTACCACGCATTATTAATAACCTTCGTTAAAATATACAGAAAAGCCGTGCCAAAGGTTTTATTCCTGCCTTTCAAGCCTTATTTTTGCCTTTTTTGAAAAGGAGATATTATTTTGAAAAGATTTATTTTACCCTCAATACTTTTATTATTTATTTTTTTATGTTTTGGTTGCAAATCCAATTCACAGGAATCGGCTCATGGCAAAATGGATGACACCATTTCTGAACCGGTTGATAAATTGGACGTTAATGAACTTAAGCGATACAAAAACCAGCTTCAACTTTTGTTTGATACCGGATTGATAACCAAGAACTTCAATGGCGGAATTTTGGTAGCTAAAGGCGGCAATATCCTGTATGAAAAATATATGGGTTTTACCAATCCAAACAGTAAAAAAGATTCCATTAATAAAAACACTTCTTTTCATCTGGCCTCTACCAGCAAACCTTTTACAGGAGTAACCGTACTTAAACTTGCAGAAAAGGGGCTTTTGCGGTTAGATGATGACCTTACCCGGTTTTTCCCCTCCTTCCCCTACCCCGGCGTTACCGTGAAGCAATTACTTTCGCATCGAAGCGGACTACCCAATTATTTGTATTTTATGGATGGCAAATCCAATTGGCCAAAAGGAAAACCCGTAAGTAATAAAGATGTATTGCAATATCTGATTGATTATCGCCCTCCGGCTAACTTTAAGCCGGGCACAAGGTTCAGTTACAATAATACAAACTATGTTCTTTTGGCATTGATAGTGGAAAAAGTGACCGGGAAATCTTTCCCTCAGTATCTCAAAGAAACTATCTTTACGCCATTACAGATGGAGCATACCTTCGTTTACACTCCCGCAGACAGTACCCGTGTTATCATGTCATACAAACCCTCCGGCGCTATTTGGGAAAATGATATTTTTGAAAATACCTATGGTGATAAAAATGTATATAGCACACCGGAGGATATGCTTAGATGGGACAGGGCCTTGTATGATCCCAAATTCATCAACCAATCGCTATTAGACACAGCATATCAACCACTTAGTCATGAAAAACCCTCCATTCACAATTATGGACTCGGATGGAGGCTTCTTAATTTTCCTAATGGCAAAAATGTGGTGTATCATTTTGGGAAATGGCATGGTTTTACACCTGCCTTTGCCCGCTTGATTGATGAAAAAGCGGTGATTATTATTCTCGGAAACCGTTACAATCAAAATATATACAATACAGCGAAAAAATCATATCTGATTTTTGGCGATTATAAATTGGATTCGGCAAATGCCGGCCTTGACGATGAAAACCAGGGAGAAAATACCAATGTTGCCATGCCGGCCCCAATATCGAAGAAAGAAGTGCAACCTGCTGAAAGTCAATCACTTAAAAAAAGCGCTGAGACACTAAAACCAAAGCCGGAAAATAAAAATCTGAAAACAACGAGAGAAAACTCCAAAACTAGTACAAAAAAATTGGAAGAAAAACCGGAGCTCCCAAAAAGCAAAAAGGATATTAAGGTCAAGCCTGAAAACAGAAATCTGAAATCAAAAGCTGAAACTAAAAAGACTGATTCAAAAAATAATAGCTCAAAAAATCAATCAAAAAGTCAGTCAAATATTCAAAAAAAGCCTGTAACTTCATCTTCATTAAAAAATCAGGAAAAAACAAAGGTTCCTGCAAATAAACAGAGGGAGACAAAAAAGAAAAAATAAGGCTTTTTATGAAGTTATTAACCGCAAAGCAGATACGCGAGTGGGATCAATACACCATACATAAAGAACCCATAACCTCCATCGAACTGATGGAACGGGCTGCAAGGGCATGTACCAAATGGTTGTTGCAAAATACGCTTGCAGACAGTTATTACATTTTTTGCGGGAAAGGAAACAATGGTGGCGACGGGCTCGCTATTGCCCGTATGATGGCAGATGCACACCATGAGGCCAGAGTGTTCATTTTAGAATCTGATGCCAAAGGAAGTCTCGATTTCAATATCAATTTTACTCATTTGCACCAAAAGGGAAATGTACCTATAACACTCCTGCGGAGCGAAAATGATTTCCCTGTAATTCCTGAAAACGTAATTGTGATAGATGCCTTATTCGGTACCGGCCTCAACAAAACGCTGGAAGGAAATGGCGCTGCATTGGTTGAGTATCTCAATACTTTGAGTAATGGGATTGTTTCAATTGACATTCCCAGCGGCATGTTTTGCGACAAATCCTCTGCTGGAAATACTGTTGTAAGCGCTACCCATACACTTACGTTTCAGGTTTTAAAGATGGCTTTTTTGATAGCCGAAAACGAAAATAATTTTGGACAGGTTCATATTCTGGATATTAGTTTGCACCCGGAATATTTGGAAAATATTCAAACTAAATTTCAGTTAATCAATAAAACCACTTGTAAATCAATACATAATCCAAGAAATTTATTCTCACACAAAGGCGATTTTGGTCATGCGCTGTTGATGGCAGGTAGTTATGGTAAAATGGGCGCTGCCGTTTTATCGGCAAAGGCTTGTATGAAGAGCGGCGCCGGTTTGCTCACCTGCCACCTGCCCGAATGTGGTTTATATGTGATGCAAACAGCAGTTCCGGAAGCAATGTGTATAGTTGATAAGGAAAGTCGGGTTCTTTCTGCTATAACTGACGATATTTCCAAATATTCGGCAGTTGGCATAGGTCCGGGTATCGGCACTCACTCCGAAACATCACTATTAATTAATTCATTAATAAATAATTATTCCAAACCTTTGGTTTTGGATGCCGATGCCTTAAACATCCTGTCTCAAAACAAAGAGTGGCTGAAAATGCTGCCCCCCTACTCTATTTTAACACCTCACCCCAAAGAGTTTTCAAGATTATTTGGTGAAGGCATGAATGATTTTGAAAAAATAGAAATGGCGCTATTGAAAGCTAAGGAATTAAATGTTATTATTTTAATCAAAGGTCATTATTCCTTCATTGCTTTGCCGGACGGTTCAGGGTATTTCAACATTACCGGCAATGCAGGAATGGCTACCGGTGGCAGTGGCGATGTGCTTACAGGAATTCTCACGGGATTGATGGCTCAGGGATATAAGCCGGAGGAAGTTGTGGTTTTTGGTGTATTTCTTCATGGTCTGGCCGGAGATTTGGCTTCAGGCAAAGTATCTATGGAAGCATTGGTTGCCTCAGATATTATAGAAAATATTGGAAATGCTTATTTGGCAATTAATCAGGGATAAATTACCAGCCACTTGCCAGTACGTCTGCAATATGCATCGTTTTTATTGAGTAGCCTTTTCCGTCAATATAACCTTGAAGATGCATCAGGCAGGATAAATCGGTGCTTACAATGTAGTTTGCTCCGGTTGCAATAGCATTTTCTACCTTTTGCTCACCCATATTTACCGAAATTCCATTGAATTTTACGGCAAAAGTACCTCCAAAGCCGCAGCAGGTTTCATTATCTGCCAACTCACGAAGCGTGAGTCCTTTTACATTTTCCAATAAAATTCTGGGGCCTTGTTTGATTTTGCACTCACGTAGCGCTGCACAACTGTCGTGATAGGTAATTACCTCCTTAAAGGTAGCGCCGGTGTCTTTAACGTTCAATACCTTTAACAAAAACTCGGTAAATTCAAAGGTTTTGGCAGAAAGTTTTTTCAGGTCGTTATGCAGTGATGAATTTTCAAACAATTTTGGATAATAGTTCCTTACAAAACCAATACAACTGGCGCTGGGCGCTACCACATATTGGGCATTTTTAAACTCATTTATAAATTTGGAGCATACGGGTTTAGCATCTTCCCAAAAACCGGCATTGAAGGCAGGTTGTCCGCAACAGGTTTGTTGGGTGTTATATTGTACATTGCATCCGAACTTTTCCAATACCTTTATCATATTGAAAGCAGTTTCAGGATAAAGCTGATCTACAAAACAGGGAATAAATATCTGAACGTCCATTTACAACTCGTTGAATATTAACTAATTATTTAAAGATGGAGCTTTCTACCCTATCATTTTCAATGCGCTGATGGCAGCTTCTTCTCCTTTGTGGCCGTGGCTGCCTCCAATTCTTTCCAGCGCCTGAGCTTCATTATTCACAGTGAGCACTCCAAAAATGGTGGGTACCTGCAAGTTAAGATTTAATTGTAAAACACCTTCACTCACCATGTTGCAAACGTAATCAAAATGAGGAGTGTCGCCTTTTATTACACATCCCAAGGCGATATATGCATCAGGAAGCGAAGCTGCTTCCCAGGCTTTTTCCCAATGACGTTTTATGGCAAAAGGAATTTCTACACATCCCGGAACAATTAGGATCTCGAACCTGATGCCATATTCATTGAAAACCTTTAGGCAACCTGCCTCCAGCTCATCTACAATGTGCTCATTCCACTCTGTCTTTACAATAATGATAAGGGCATCCTCTTTAAGAATGCCCTTATCTATCTGGTATAAATTTTTGTTTCCTGTAGAAGCCATTTTAATTTACATTATAAACTCCCAATTGTGCTAAATATTGATCTGCCATAAAACCCTGCTGGGTTTGGCCGTATTTCTCCTTAATTTCCTTATAAAGTTTGATTGCTTCATCAGGTTTGTTCAATACTTTTTGAGCAAGGAATGCCGCATGAAACAATGCGTTGGCAGAGGAAGTTTTGTCATCGGTATTGTAGTACGCTGCCTTCTTATAATATTTAAGAGCTTCTTCACCTTTGCCCAAATCACCATAAGCATCGCCCAATAATTTGTAGGCTCTTTGTTGAATTTGCTTGGCATCGGTGCTAAAGTCTTTCAGGTATTTAACGGCTTTGTCATTTTGGTTCAGTTTCAGATAGCAAACACCGGCGTAAAACTGTGCCATATTGCCGGCCGGGGTACCGCTGTATTTATCGGCAATTTTAATAAACCCGGGATTTACGCCATCGCCACTGAGTGCAAGAGCTACAGAATCCATTCTGAAATATTCTTCTGCCTTAAAACTTTTATCCTGAGCTTCCTGATATTTGGGTTTTTGAACGTATTCTTTGTAAAGTAAAAAGCCACCCACAATAACTACCAAAGCGCCAAGTACTATAAATAACGGTTTACTGTTTTTATTCCAAAATTCGCTCAGTTGTTTAATAAATGCTGCTCCTTTGTCTTTTTCTGCTTCTTCGTGATGCGTTTTTTTATGTGCCATTTTTTTTAAATTCTGATTTATCTATTTTTAGTCAACAATAAATGGATAGTTTTGATCCATGTAAACATCTTTCAGTACTTCACTATCATCTGGGAATGGACTTTCTTCTGCAAATACGACAGATGCCGCCACTACTTCATCCACTCTGGTATCAATAGCTTTCAATTCGTCAGCAGAAGCGATAGCCTCATCCTGAATATGAGTTTTTATCTGAATAATCGGGTCTTTCAACCTGTATTCAGCCACTTCATCTTTGGTACGATATTTTTGAGGGTCGCTGATGGAGTGTCCTTTATAGCGATAAGTATTGATTTCCAATAAGGTTGGTCCGCCTTTTTCGCGTGCTCTTTTCACCGCTCTGGCTACCGCATCATGCACTGTTTCTGGGTGCATACCATCTACTTTTTCGGAAGGCATGCTGTATGCTTCGCCTAACTGATGAATTTCGCGTACATTGGAAGTACGTTGTACTGAGGTACCCATTGCGTAGTTATTGTTTTCGCAGATGTAGATAACCGGCAGGTTCCAAAGCATCGCAAGGTTAAAACTTTCGTGCAAGATACCCTGGCGGGCAGCCCCATCGCCAAAGAAGCAAAGAACCACATTGTCGGTTTCTTTATAATTTTCGGCAAATGCAAGTCCGGTTCCGGTACCTATTTGAGCGCCAACAATACCATGTCCACCAAAGAAATTCTCATTTTTACCAAAAAAGTGCATACTGCCACCTTTTCCTTTGGCACAACCGGTAGCCTTGCCATAAAGCTCGGCCATGCAGCTATCTACCGATACACCCTTAGCTATAGCCAACCCATGGTCGCGATAACTGGTAATAAATATATCATCCGGCCTGGTAGCAGTCATACAACCGGCAGCAATAGCCTCTTGTCCCACGTAGGAATGAAAAAATCCGCGAATTTTCCCTTCCATTTTGTACTTTTCCTCAGCCATTAACTCAAACTGACGAATAAGCTGCATCAGTTCGTACCAATATAAATAGGTTTCTTTAGAAAATTTTGTAGCCACTGTACTTAAAATTTAGTATGCAAAAGTAAGGGAATTTTAGGTATAAACTAAATGAGAAATATAAAATTTGGCCGGTAAAAAGCTTCCTTTAGAAAAATCCGGCTTAGGAAATCGTTTCTTTTACTTTTTGTGTCATTCTGACAAACGTCAGGCGATTTATTTAACAACTTTAGCAATTATTTTTTTTACCGAAAAAATGACTAATTTGATCAGATATAAAAATTGTATTACAACAAAGGCATCACTCAAATTAGCGATTTACCAAAAAGTATTGATTAATTAATTTTACAGGATAAAATTGAGTACCTGAGCTATGAATAACATAAAAGTTAAAAAAATATTACCAGATGCCATATTGCAACAGTATGTGGATTCTTATATATTCAGAGAGGTAGATACTGATGGAATTACTGTTAAGAAAATTATACCACCCAATCATGTTACCTCTTTGGATTTTTTTATGGGTGCGCCTTTCAATACAATAGATATTAGGACAGAAGCCGAAATACCTTATAAAACAGCGGCAATCAGAGGTTGCAGAACCACTGCAAAATACGTAATTGAGTATAATAAACCTTTCAGTGCATTTTCGATAAAATTAAAGCCTACAGGTTTATTTAGTTTATTAGGAATAGAAATGCACAAATTTACTGATGCAGATATTGATTGCTATAGTATCAAATTGCCCTTTGATATAGGGCATGTTTATCAAAAAATGGCACAATCAACAGATATAGACGAACGGGTAAATATTGTTGAATCATTTCTTGTTAACGTGTTGTCAAAAAAGGAAAACAAGTCCCGGCTTTCAGGTTTTATCGAAAATGCAAATGATATTGAAGCGCAACCAATTTACCTCTCTCAGCGACAACAAGAGCGGCTATTTCGTAAGGAGGTGGGTATGAGTCCAAAACATTTTAGTAGTTTAAAAAGGTTTTGCTGCTTATTAAAAGCAAAAAAGCAAAATGAAAACTTAAGTTGGACCTCCCTGGCATACGAACATGGTTATTTCGATCAGGCGCATCTCATCCGTGATTTTCACTTTTTTCTTGGTATGTCGCCAACATCATTTCGTATTGGAGATTTTGCCCTATAGCTCAAATTAGGTATCCGAATGTCGTGGTTTTACAATTATCAACATCATTCTAAAATATAATTTTACACTTGAAAGTTACCAACGGTAAGAAACCTTATTAAATTTTTAAATAAAAAGTATCCTGTCGGCCAACCCCATATTTTCGGTGCAGTTTGATAAGTTGATATTTGC
>ENA-UOUJ01000377-UOUJ01000377.1-activated-sludge-metagenome-genome-assembly--contig:-NODE-377-length-32494-cov-5.351768_pt1 | contig 32494 bp, 24 predicted proteins | sample MGYA00249839_ERZ747224 | MGnify/ENA primary metagenome ERZ747224 (study PRJEB28782, sample SAMN03220277) | activated sludge metagenome | biome: wastewater; feature: sewage sludge; material... | reverse complement strand
GAGGCGGTAACCAAACTTTCACTGTAAAGTATAAAGCAACTCCAGGTTTTGCATATCCTGCCGGTTTGTATTCTACAGATGTTGTTTACACTGCAACACAGCAATAATTATGATCTTCTTTCTGACTATAACAACTAAATGCTTCCGCTTCGGGAGCATTTTACTTTTGTAGCAAAAATTTTACAGGCAGTTACGGAAAGGTTAAAAAGAAAATATCTATCTTTCAAGTCTAAGAGAGAATGCCTATGCAAATATTTTTACTTTTTGTTACTGTCATTTTATCAATTATCCTCTACCGAATGCTAAGCAGTCAGAGGACAACGTATCCGTTTGTACGCACAACCCGTGTGGACCGGACGGAAGACGATGCTGAGTATTTGACTACAGAGGCCGAACAAGGATTGATAACAATAGATCAGGATGTAGTAATAGTAGAAGGTCAGGAATATTCCCTGAAAGCAAAAAATCAGGAAAATGCTGAAGCGTATTTGAATATTGATAACGGTAAACTTATCAGTATCGGTATCCGGCTAAAAGTGGGGGAGAAAATTTATTTTATTGATCCCGAACATAGCTTGTTTGCAAACTATCAGCGTTCAATGACCGACACACATACACATCAGCTATTTTCAATTTAGCACAGTAATTACCGAGTTTTGTAGCAGTATTCAGAACGAGTGCTGCTTTTTTTGCGCCCATTAGATTTGCGCAGAATTATGCTTTTCTTTCTCTTTCAGAACTAATGGGTGCGCTTGATTGTAGGTGTCGGTAATTTCTTTAATAATGTTCCTTATTTCATTCAATCCCTGTCCTTGCTTAGCCATCAACTCAATCTTTGCGAGCTGATCGAACATGCCTCTGATTTTTACAATACCCACACTTGATTTTAGGAAATGTGCTTGTTTAGCAATGCTTTCAAAATCTTCAGTATCGTTGATGAGGGAGCTAAGCTGAGCAAGTCCTACGGGCATTGTGCTTATGAAAATGTCAAGCACTTCATGCATATATGCACTATCGTTGTCTGCAATTTCTTGCAAAAAGCTAAAATCAACAATGCCGTCGTTGGCATCAAGCAGCACATTTGGAGACACAACCTGATCCCTGTGTCCGGTGAAGCTTGCTATTAAATTGTATAAATCGCGTGGTTCGAAGGGCTTAGAAATGTAACCATTCATACCTGCTACAATGCACTTGTCTTCTTCACCTTTAAGGGCATCGGCAGTCATCGCAATAATGGGAATGTCGCTTTTCATCACTTGTCTGATGTAACGTGTAGCCTTGTATCCATCCACCTCCGGCATTTGGATATCCATCAATATCACATCAAAGCTTCCTTGCTTTACAAGTTGAATAGCTTCCTGTCCGTTGTTGGCAATCATTACCTGAGCGCCTTGTTTAGACAATGTATTCTTCACCACCTTTTGATTGATCAGGTTATCTTCTGCTACAAGAACGCGGATATTACCGAGCGAAAAATTAGTGCTTGTTTGCGCGCTTAATAACTCAAGTTCTTCCGACACGGCTTCTCCCACATCGTAAGGAATGGAGAATGAAAATATGGAGCCTTTGCCCACAGTGCTTGTTACCCTTACATGTCCCTGTTGCAGTTCTACCAACTGTTTTACAATGGCAAGCCCCAAACCGGTGCCACCGTATTTTCTTGCATCTTCTGTGCTGCTTTGCGAAAAGCTTTCAAATATTTTGTTGATATTATCAGCCGGTATGCCAATGCCGCTGTCTTTCACAAACACGTTGAGACTTATTTTTTTCGAAGAAAGTTTCTCACTGCTTACCGATATTTCCACACTTCCGTTTGAGGTGAACTTGATCGCATTACCGGCAAGGTTGATGATTACTTGTTGCAATCTGAGTGGATCGCCTGACAGTACTTCAGGTACGTTCCCATCTATGGAAAGATTGAGCTTTATCATCTTCTCCTCTGCTCTGAATTGCAGTGGATAAATTGCTTTTCGAATTGTATCTCGTGGTCTGAAACTAATACGCTCAAACTCAAACTTGCCAGATTTTATTTTGGAGAAATCAAGCAGATCATTAATAATGGCGAGCAGGTTGCCGGCAGATTCCTGAATGCTTTCTGTAAAGTCTTTCTGTTCGTCGTTAAGATCCGTACTGATAAGAAGGTTTGCCATGCCAATGATACCATTCATTGGCGTTCTTATCTCGTGGCTCATGTTTGCGAGAAAAGCTTCTTGTGCAGCTTTTGCCTGTTCTGCCTCTTGTCGTGATTCTATAAGTTTAAGTTCAGTTTCTTTTCTTTCGGTAATATCGGAGGCAATAACGCCTATGAATTTTACATTTCCGGCTTCATCCAGCAAAGGAAACTTCGTGATCCAGTAATAGCGATCCTTATCTCCACCCTTTACCATTTCTTCAAGCTCTACGATTTTACCTTTATTCACCACCTCGTCATCTGTATGCCTGTATATAGATAGTCTTTCGGCGGCATTTTTGTGAAATTGCTCGGTTGATTTTCCAAGAATATCGCTTGCAGGTGCGTTAAAAACCTCTTCAGTTTTTCTGTTCACCATCAGGTAAACACTTTTCCTGTCTTTGATGTAAAGAACCGATGGCACATTGTCTATAATATCCTGCACCATCTTTAGCCTTGCATTATGTGCTGCTTCGAGTGCTTCAAACTCGAGTGCTTTTTGCTTTTCTTCTTCAATATCCCAAAGCACCACTTGCCATTCCTTGTAATCACCCTCTCTGTTTGCAGGAAATATTCTGCACGAAACCCATTTCTTAGTTCCACTTAGGGTAATAACTTGAATCTCGGCACTGGTATTAGTATTACCACGCGGCGATTCATCGAAGATCGCATGATGAAGATGGGAGCGGTATTCTCTTACAATTTTGTCATGAAATGGTTTTTGCAATAAATCTTCGATTGTGTAGCCACAAAGCTCTTTTATGTTTCGGCTTACAAATTTTACTATTCCCTCCTGGTCAACAATTAAAGTTGTAACCCCTGCATTCTCCACAAGCGCACGGTATTTTGCCTCCTGCTTTCTTGCCGTTTCTTCTGCAAGGCTTTTCTTATTTATGCTCTGCTGCACTTTGTACAGCGCCAGTATTAGGAAAGTAGAAATAATGCAAAAACTCGCAACGGAAAATGTAATTCTGGAACGACTATAAGATTTATTTTCACTTGTACGCGAAGCAAGTACCTGCGACTGCGTGCTTTCCATTAATGAAAGCAATTCATCCATCTCCTGATTCCCTGCGTTCATCAATGTTTTAATGCGCGCATCTGTAGGTTTTATTTTCCCTTCGCTTATCTCCTTAATGAGTAAAAGTGCGGTAGATTTTTTTTGAACAATAAGACTGCGAAGCGTAACAGCCCGTAAATATTGTTGCCCGTGTTCCTTTGTTATATCTCTTAGATAAGAAACCCGCTTTATCGTATTGTCTGCGCTTTCGGTTAAAGCGGTTTTGTATTCATCTGCACCGGTCAATAAAAATCCTTGCAACGCCACTTCAATATCTCTTACCCCCGTTTGTGTAGATTTTATTTGCTGCAACACATCGTTGGTGCGGTTTACCCAAAGTTCAGATTGCCCTGCCCGGCGGTAAAGTTGATAGGCTTGGAGAATATAGAGAAATAGAAAAATGACAATTGTTACATTGATTAGCAGAATTGATTTTTTCAGTTGTGCTGCTACAGAGTTTGATTGCATAAAGCAAGGGAAGTAAACGGATGGCTACGAAACTACTCAAATATGCTTATAGCTCATAATTTACCTTGTGGCTTTGATTTTTGAAATAAGAGGAAACAAAAAAATAATTAGTGAAACAACTTTATAATATGAACTTAGACTATTACTTTTGCTGCCGATTACCCGGCTTATCAATCCACCCTCCCTAACGCTAAAACGAAAATCGCATGTCTGAAAAGCTGAAAACATTACCTCGATGGCTCATATTCGCCCTTGACCTTGCAACTGTAGGTTTTGCTCTTTTTGTTTCTCAAATCTTAAGGTTCAATTTCGACCTGAACATCACATTTCACAACTTCACTTTTGCATTGGCGCTCGCTTTGGGTATCAACTCAATTTTGTTTTACGCATTCAAGAGCTTTGCCGGCATTGTACGATACACCACTATCCGCGATACTTTCAGATTACTTGCTATTACTGCAATTGCAAGCGCTATATATTTTATCATAGGGTTCGTGTATTATAGCAAAGGTGTTTTTTTCCTTTCCAGAGCTACTATTCTTATAAACTTCTTCATCGCCAGTTCGGGGTTGATAGGCTACCGAATGTGTGTGCGTCATTTATACCGTGTTTTCTTTACAGATAATTTATTAAAAAACCGGTCGAAGGCGGCAGTGTATGATACCAGCGAACAAGGATTGCTCACCAAAAGAGTTATTAACGATTATCCGCAAAGTCAAATGCAGATTGTAGCTTTTGTGGACGACAAGTATAACAAGCATGGCAAAATAATGGAGGGGCTTCCTATTTATGATTTGCAGGAAGCAACGTTCAAGAAACTTGCAGATGAAAACGTAAAACTGATCATTATCGCTAACAAAGAAATTCAGGTTGACAAATTGAACCTGATTGTGGACAAGGCTTTGCAATATGGCATTCGTGTGCAACAGGTTCCGCCAATTACGCAATGGTTAAAAGGCAAACTTGGCTCCGAGCAACTTAAAGACATCAACATTGAAGACCTGCTGGAACGGGAAGTAATTCAAATTCACAACGAGAATATTTTTTACGCACTGAAGGGAAAGAAAATACTGGTAACCGGTGCGGCAGGATCAATAGGAAGTGAAATGGTGCGTCAGCTTGTGAAGTTTAAACCTGCGCTCATTATACTTTGCGATAAGGCGGAAACACCCATGCACGAGCTATGCCTCGAAATGCAAGAGCGTTTTCCGGGTGCAGCTATCAAAGCCTACATGGGTGACATTTGCGACCGTGTGCGCATGGATCATCTTTTTGAGGTTTACAATCCAGATATTGTGTTTCATGCTGCTGCATACAAACACGTTCCTTTGATGGAAGAAAATCCATCGGTAGCAATTTTAAACAATGTGCTTGGTACGCGTGTGCTTGCGGAGTTGTCCGTAAGTTATGGCACCGAAAAGTTTGTAATGATCTCCACCGACAAAGCCGTGAACCCTACAAATGTGATGGGTGCATCGAAGCGGATTTCAGAGATTTTTATTCAGAGTTTGTTTAAACATCTTTATCCTTCGGAAAAAGAAATCGTAAAAAATGGTCAGAAGCCTACCATGTTTATTACCACACGTTTTGGAAATGTGCTGGGAAGTAATGGTTCTGTAATTCCCAGGTTTAAGAAGCAGATAGAAAGTGGTGGCCCCATAACGGTTACTCACCCTGAAATTACGCGCTACTTCATGACGATACCCGAAGCTTGCCAATTAGTAATTGAAGCAGGTGTAATGGGTATGGGCGGTGAAATATTTGTGTTCGACATGGGGAAGCCGGTGCGGGTAGTGGACCTTGCAGAAAAAATGATCCGTTTATCAGGAAGACAACCTGGTGTAGATGTAGATGTGGTATTCACAGGTTTACGTCCCGGAGAAAAATTGTTTGAAGAGCTTTTAAGCAATAAAGAAAACACCCTTCCTACTTACCACGAAAAAATTCTGATCGCTAAAGTAATGGAGTACGACTTTCCGGTGGTAAATGAAAAAATTGAAAAGCTCATTCACAGCGCTACCAGCCATTATACTTACGAAACTGTAGCACTTATGAAAGATCTTGTACCAGAATTTATTTCTAACAATTCTTCTTTTGAAAGCCTGGATGTGAAGGTTTAAATTTTCTCAAAGTTAATTTACAATACACTCCACCAAACGCTTCTGTGTGCAAATCTTCCCCATTTGCTTACGCTGCCCATAACGGTATCGTACATCTCTTTCTGCGAAACTTTTTTTCCTTTTTCAGGAATTTTGAGTTCTTCATCTTTTGGCGCAGCAATGTCAACTTTCAATGCAATCCACGTGCTGTATAATCTGGGAATTGCAATTTCCAGTATCATGCCAGGTAAGCCGCTAAACATTTCGGGGCCGCCACTTACTGCAATGTCCTCCGTATAAAAAGCTACCACATACACAGAGTCGCAAATAATGCTGACTGCTTTTCTGCATTTATAACCCGATATTATCCGTATCTCATCTTTTATTTTCCAGTCGAGTTTTCTCAAACTGTCTTGCACCAAAAATTTCTCTTCAAATATTTGTTTGCTCGCAATCACCTTACCAAGTCCCCAATCACTAAAGACAATATTTTCGGAAGCAGGTGAGTTGCCCCACATTCCTTTTACGGGATTTTCAGATTCTCGTCCGGGTTTGTAAAGGCTCTTTTTTGTATTGAAGTAGTAATCAAAATAGCTAACATTGAACTTTGGCATTTGCGCTTTTACCTTTTCCATCCAGGTCTTGTTGTCATCTTCCATCATGTCATCAATCTGCCGGTGAATATTCACTTTTCGTTCAAACTCAACCTTCCCCTGAAAAGTGTACTGTGCACAAACACAACTAACCTTAAATAGGAGGAGGAGTAAAAAAACAATTTGTCTCATTGTCCCTGATTTTAGAGTTTGATTTTAAATTCAGTGTTGTTTTCTTGCTGTACTGCTGCGGGTGCCTTAGTAAAATTCCAGATAAGGCTTAGCATTCCATATCGTCGAATAGTATTGTAAGATTGCTCTGTGATATTGCCGCCAATACCAAACCGCCGGTAGCCTACATTTTGATTGAGAATATCGTAAGCGGTGGCGCGTAATTCAAGTTGATTGTTCTTCATAAATTTTTTGCTGAGGTAAGCTGTCCATAAAAAGATGCTATTGTTTTGGTCGAATTCTGCAACGCGCTCCCGAAGATTCCACTCCACTTCTGTTCCTATTTCAAACTTCCACGGCAATTGAATGTTTGCATCAAATTCATTTGTGAGGGTCCAGTAATTGGTAGTGCTTTGGTTGATGCTTGCTGTGTTGTTGGAGAAACTGACGCGAGGATTATAAGACAAGTTGAACTTTTTCTCCTTGTCGTAGTTCAACCCTACACCCAAACTGTAAGTGTTGTTATTGTTTTCATTTCGTACACCATTTACGTAGGTGATTGTTCGCCCTACATTAATGTTTCCATTGAAGCCAAAACGCAAATCTAACTTTCTGAAATTCCAACCATAACCACCATACGCCCAACCGTTGTAATTGCCATTGACATTTATGTATTGATAAATTCTTGCACCGCCGTCGGTAATCATTTCCGACCTGCTGATATCATCTTTCACAAACGTGAACCCACCGCCCAGATAGGTGTAAGTGCCGGAGATGACTTTGTAGTCGTTGAAACGAAAGTTGAAACTATGATTGAATTTTTGTTTTAGAGAATCGTTGCCAATTGAGATATTGTTGGGATCGGTGTTTTGCCTGAGTGGTTGTATCTGATCTATAGTAGGCTGTGTCGTGTTACCATTGTAGTTAAGAGAAAATGATTTTTGCTGAGAGGCTCTGTACACAAATGAAGCTCTTGGAAAGAAGTTAGTATAGTTTCTTCTAAACACATTTGTGTCGGATGAAAAGTTGTCAATCTGTTTAAAATTTACGGCAGATACGGCTCCTCCAAATGAAAAGTTTACTTTCTTAAAAACAAATCGAAGGTTAGTACCCCCTTTGTTTGTGAGTACATTGAAATCATAATCGCTGCTGAAAAGTGTATCTAAATAATGCGGATCACCTTCAGGAAGATTTTCATTGAAAGACAGACGTTTTGCATAACTGTTATTAACGCCCAATCCATAATTCAATTCCAGAAATACCACGTTTGATAGTGGCTCTGTGTAAGAAATATTACCCGTGATTTGAAGATTTTTAGAGTCGTTCCTTTTCTTTTGCGCAAGTGAATTGTTGATAGTGTCAATACCGCCCGATGGATTGCTTTGCAAAAAAATGTCGCTATCATAACGCAACACGCCATCACTTACATTCTCCTTATACCATTCATCAATCGTCAAAGAAAGCGTTCTTCCCTTCTTTGCAAATTTCTTTCTGTAAGCCAAAGAGGCGTTCACTGTTTTTCCCAATGCATCGCTTGTTGTTAGTCTGTCTGTAATACTTCTTGTGCGCAGGGTGTCATATATCTCCGTGTGATAGTTGGTAGTAGTTTGGGTATTGCTCGTACTTGCGTTTGCAGTAATTTTTAAGGAAGAAGTGGAATCAAGTTTCCATTCAAACAATCCATCTACTCTATGCCTTTGCCCTGTGCTGAAAGAGTTCTTTTTTTCGTCATTGTAATATTGGGCGATATCGGAGTTGCTGTTTGTATTTACCTGCGTAAGTGTATTGCCAACAGCGTCAATATTCTGCTTGCCAAACCGATAATTTGAACTTAGGTGTAGGTCATCGTTATTCCATTTGTTAGAATAGTGCAAGCCGCCCGTCCATGCAGTAGGAATTCCTTGTCCGTTATATTGTCCGTTCCAACTTTCAAAATTATCGTCGCCACTTGAGTAATAGCTAATCATCATTCCATCGTCCGTAACCTCTGTTGTGCTTCCGCTGTTGCCGCCAAATTTGTCGCGGTCTTCCCAGCCAAGTCCCATTTTGCCGGTGTTGGCAGCAATGCCAAATGCAGAAAGTTTTCGCTTGCCTTTAAACGCGTTAATCATTGCCTGATTCTCGAAAAAACCATCCGTGCCGCCACCTGCATTTATTTTTCCGAAGTAGCCCTTTTTCATGTTGTCTTTGAGCTGAAGGTTAATTGTTTTCTCGCGTGTTCCGTCATCAATACCTGTAAACTGCGACTGGTCACTTTTCTTGTCAAACACTTGTACTTTATCTACAGCTTTTGCCTGAAGACTTTTCGTTACCACAGCAGGATCATCAGTAAAAAACTCTTCTCCATCCACCAATATTTTCTGCACTTTTTCCCCTTGCGCAACTACCTCTCCATTTTTGTTTACCTGAATACCGGGAAGTTTTTTCAACAGCTCTTCTACTGTTGCATTTTCACGTACTTTAAAACTGTCGGCTACATACTCTGTGGTGTCGCCCTTAATTTTTATTGCGCCTATTTGTTGCTTTAAAACAAACTCACTTAGCAAATGACTTTTTGAAACCATCGGTATTACACCCATATCCACCAATGGCTTGCTTTCGTTCACAGTTACAATATCAATATAGTCTGCAAAGCTTGGGAAGGTTACCATGATGATATAGCTGCCTTCTTTTTTTACATTCAATGCAAAGCCGCCATCTTCTTTCGTTCGGGTGAACGTTTCCAAAATGGAATCTGATGCGCGCAAAAGTGTAACCGATGCAAACCTTAAACGATTTGCATTCAGCGTATCAGTAACAGAACCTTTGATGGAAAAGGGCTGCGCTGCGACAGTGTAAGAAAAAGAAAGAAAGGAAAGCAGTGCAAGCAGGGGTCGGCATAGCTTCATACTTGTTTGCTAATGATCTGACATTAAGCGAAACAAAAGTTGAAGAAAATCTCAATCTAACAAAGCGACTTCCTGTTAAAATAAATAAAATGCAAGGGTGAAAAACAGGGGGAGAAATTATGCTCTTAGTATCCCATGTTTACCGTGAAGCCTACATGTACAAAATAACCGGACGCGTTCATTTTAGGCCCGTCAATACTATTTTCCTGAATGTTCCAGTCTCTGTTATTGATGCCTATGCGGTAGCCAACTTTTACACCCACAAACACAGTTTGCTTTTTACCCAGCGCATAGTCGTAAGAAATACGTGGATTGAAATACCAAAGAAAAGAGTTGTTGTAAGTTTTTTCTGTAGGGGCGCCGTTAAGAGATTGAGTGAAAGATGTTGCAGCACTGCTGTATCGAAGACGTAGCTCGTTGCTTTGCCAGCCGAAACCAAGCGATGGATAAATAAAATGCGAGTAGTAGTGAAATAGGGTGTAGTTGATGTTGAAATCTATATTGTATTGAACATTGCGAAGATTAACTCCGGCTCTTGAAGATTTGGTATTGACGTTGTTGAAAGTAATGTCGTTGAAGACCATATTGTGCAAATCAAAAGCAAGAACTCCTCCCATATTAAACACGGCATCCGACGGAATGCTCGGCAAGCCCACGCCCGTGAGTGCTGCATTAGTAGATGACGCATTGATGCTGCTCAATCCGCCAAAAAAGCCTAACGACAAAAACGATTTTTTCGTGACGCTGTTTTCTTCCTGTGCAATAGTTGTAAATGGGGCAATGAAAAGAAGAGTGATAAATAGCCTTTTCATAAATCAGTTTTTAGAGATGTAGATCAATGCAGTCAAAAGTAATATTTAGCAAAGTGGCCTGCTCTTTTAGCTATTGGAAGTTATACACTTTAAGAGATAAAATGTGGATAAGCTATTTTGATTGCGTTTGTTGTTTATGCAGTTCCACTCTCGCTTTATTATCTGGAATTCCCAGCGCCTCATAAATATAATCCTGAGCTACCGTTCTTACACTAAGGCGATTAATATTATTGTTGTCTGCTGATGGATTGATACGATTAGAAAGAAAAATAAAAATCACTCCGGTTGCAGGATCGGCCCAGCCACAAGTGCCGGTGAAACCCTGGTGACCGAACGCATAGCCACTTACTCTATTACCAGCCGGACCAGCATCTGTGCGGTCGGCAGCGGGTTTATCAAAGCCTAATCCACGACGGGAATTTTTTGAATTGTAAGCTGTGAATGTCTTTACGGTTTGTTCATTCAGATAACGCTTGCCTTTGTAAAGACCACCATTAAGCAGCAGTTGAAAAATGGCAGCTACATCTTCCGCAGTTGAAAATACCCCCGCATGTCCGGCTACTCCGCCAAACATTGCCGCACCCGGATCGTGTACATAACCTTGCATCATTTGCTTACGAAAACTGATGTCATTTTCTGTTGGTGCAATATCTGTAGCCTTAAATTTTTTCAGAGGATTATACACTATGCGTTTTAAGCCCATCGGCCGGTAAAATTGCTCCTCTACATACTCGTTAATTTGTTTATTGGTGATCTCTTCTACAACAGCAGCCAGAAAATAAAAATCAAGATCACTATACACATATCGTCCTCTATTTTCTAGTGGACTTGCTAATATTTTGTACCAAACAGAATCTGCATAATCACTGCGCAGATAAAGATCTTTAGCAACAGGAATTCTATAATTCTCTCTCTTGGTTTTACTATAATATTCTGTGTTCAAATTTCCATCCGGTGTCAGTGTTTCTTTGTAAAAGGGTATCCACGCTTTCAAACCAGCCTGATGCAACAGCAGGTCGCGGAGTACAATGTTTGCTTTATCCGTATTTTTCGTCCAGGGCAGGTAATGACTTAGTGTTTTATTAAGGTCAAGTTTTTTCTGTTCGTACAATTTCATTACGGCGATGGTTGTCGCAACTACTTTAGTGATCGAAGCAATATCATAAATCGTGTTGAGTTCAACTTCTTTTTGCTTGGTATAGTCGTAATAACCGAAGGCTTCATCGTAAAATATCTTTCCATTCTTCGCTGCCAATATTCTGCAACCTGGAAAAGCACTTCCTACAATACTTTGCTGAATAAAACGATTTAGCTTTTCGAGCGCGGCAGTGTTTGTTACACCAGCATCTTTAGGAAAATCTATTTTCTGCAAATCAAAAGCTCGTGTGGTAGTTGCCAACTTTTCTGGCACTACAGGAATATCTTCTTCCGCTGGCATTTGCATATCAGGGCATGGAGTAACGGGTAGTTTTCCTCGCGCTGTTTGTTGTCTCAACAAAATCTTTGCAACTACATTTTCTGAAATGCTGTCGCCTTCATAAGCCACCATTACACTCCCTGCCTTGCAAAAGTTTTTCATCAGATAAGGATTGCCCATCAGCACATAAAATACATTGCTTTGGTTTTCGAGACTTTTTAGAAAATACATTTGCTGTGCATCGAGACCATAATCGCCGCCGGATGGATAGAATGTCATGTTGTGAACCGCAACGATTGTGACATCTGTTTCCTCCATGCTTTGCTGCAATCTTTTTACTGCTGCTGCACTGCTTCCTTTCGGCATCCAATTGAACATGAGTGTGGGCTTGGCATCACTTAAACTATTGTACAAAACGCTTTTGTTTGCATTCACACCGATGTAGTTGATACGTGCATCCCGCGCCATCATCTTTCCGAGCAAGTTATTCTTGTCGCGTACCAAAGTGACTGCTTTCGAGGCCGCTTCTTCTCTTATTGGATCAATCATTCTGTTCAGATCCGTAACGATATTTTCAGTGTTTATGGAAGTAAACTTGTTCAAACCAACCTCATATTTTGCTTCAAGAATTTTCTTTACGCTCTGTTCCAATTGTGTTTCAGATATTCCTCTGCTTTCAATTGCAGTTTTTATTTTTTGAATCGCAAGCGGAACGTTTTGTGAGAATAACAGCACATCATTTCCTGCCGAGAATGCACGCAGATCCACTTCGCCTGCTTCAAAATATTTTGCAACGCCTTGCATATTCAGCGCATCGGTAAACACCAATCCTTTAAAACCTAACTGATCTTTCAATAATGCAGTAATTGTTTTGCTGGATAATGTTGTAGGAATATTTTTTCCAGTTTCCAGAGCGGGAATGTTTAGGTGAGCTACCATCACACTTTTTACCCCCGCATTTATCAATTTTCTGAAAGGATAAAGCTCTAAAGTATCGAGCTGTTGGATAGACTTGTTGATCATCGGCAGGTCGTGATGCGAATCGGTTTCGGTATCTCCATGTCCGGGAAAATGTTTTGCAGAGGCTATCACACCATTTTTTTGCAAGCCATTCATATACGCAATTCCCATTCTTGCCACCAATCTTTTATCTTCTCCAAACGAACGTGCATTGATGATAGGATTGTTCGGATTATTATTTACATCTACCACTGGGGCGAAATTTACATGCACACCGAGGCGATTACATTGTGCCGCCACTGCCGCACCCATTTTATACACCAAAGCAGAATCTCTAGTTGCGCCAAGCAGCATAGAGCGAGGCATATCGCGCACACCTGTAAGTCGCATTCCCAGCCCCCACTCAGCATCCATGCCTATGAGCAAAGGAACCTGCGCCATCTGTTGGTATTTATTTGTCTGATTTGCCTGGCTAACGGGGTTGCCCTGCATAAATATCAGCCCGCCTATCTGGCGCTTTGCAATAAGATCGGTAATGAAAAGCTCATTATAATCTTTTCCGCCAGAGTAGGCAGCCACCATAAATAGCTGACCAATGCGTTCTTCAAGCGAAAGAGTATTATAAACACTGTCCACCCATTGTTGTTTACTCACTGCTATTCGTTGCGCTAAAGAACGAGTTGGAGAGAAAAAAATAAATGCTGCCAGTAAAAAAGTAATACGCGCGGTGGTCATCTTTCAAAAATAAAAGAAAGGGTGTTAAGGGGGGATAAAATAGTTGGAAAGGTTGGAAGAGTTGGAAATTGTTGGAAGGGTTGGAATTCTGGAAATTCTTTAATTCAATAAATTCCGGTTCAGACATTCACGCAAAGAATCCTTACCATCTCTTAATCCCAAAAATCCCAGTTCTGACAATTTCACGAAAATTCCAGTTCAGACATTCACGCAAAGAATCCCAGCAATCTCTTAATCCCAAGAATCCCAGTTCAGACAGTTTTCCTCAAAAAAATAACCGCAAAGTCTGGAAAGATTCTGCGGTTTATGACCCACTATGTGCACTGTATTAACTTAAAATAAAAGTTAAATGCACCACAAATATCTACTGCAAAAGCTGCGATGAACATGACCCAGGTCACACATGAAAATGATTTTCATCATTCAGGAGTATTACCGAAAGGAACTAATCAACATATCAACCAATCAACTTCTACCTACTCCCTGTACATTTGCACCGTGGCGGATGTAATTCAGTTATTGTCAGATCATATTGCGAACCAGATAGCAGCGGGTGAGGTGATTCAGCGGCCAGCTTCTGCGGTTAAGGAACTTTTGGAAAATGCCATAGATGCAGGTGCAACAGAGATACAACTTGTTATAAAAGATGCTGGCAAAGAACTGATACAGGTAATTGATAACGGCAAAGGCATGAGCACGACTGATGCGCGCATGAGCTTTGAACGGCACGCCACCTCTAAGATCAAAAGCATTGACGATCTTTTTAAGATACGCACTATGGGGTTTCGTGGTGAGGCGCTTGCATCCATTGCTGCAGTGGCACAGGTAGAATTGAGATCGAAACAAGAAGACAGCGAGATAGGAACAAGGATTTGTATTGAAGGAACGGAAGTAAAAATGCAGGAGCCTTGCGCAACCACAAGGGGCACAAACATCATGGTGAAGAATTTGTTCTTCAATGTTCCGGCACGCAGACATTTTCTAAAATCAAACACCACCGAGCTGCGGCATATTATTGATGAATTTACAAGGGTTGCTCTGGCACATTCACGTATTGCGTTTCGTTTATGGCACAACAACACAGAGCAGTTTCATTTGGAGTCCGGCAATTTGAAGACAAGAATTGTAAGTTTACTCGGTGGTTCTTATGAAAAGAATTTAGTACCGGTAGAAGAGCAAACGGACTACATCAACATCACCGGATTTATTGGCAAGCCTGAAGCGGCCACACGCACACGCGGTATGCAGTTCTTTTTTGTCAACAATCGTTTTATTCGCAACGCTTATCTGCATCATGCGCTCGTTACTGCTTATGAAGGTTTGATAGAAAAAGAAAGTTTTCCATTTTATGTTTTGTTCCTCGAAACAGACCCGGCGCGTGTGGATGTAAATGTGCATCCTACAAAACAGGAAGTGAAGTTTGATGATGATAAAATGATGTACGCTTATCTGAATGCCGCGGTAAAACATGCGTTAGCGCGATACAACATTGCACCTTCGCTCGACTTTACACTCAATCCTGAAATAACCCAATTATCATCCGTAAACATTCCGCAGACCCCAGATCATGTAACACAAACACAGCGCAATTATCTCTACAATGCATTCACCCAAAAAAACCAGGCACATTTTATAGATCGTAAAGATGGCTTGCAGCATTGGAAAGAATTGTATGCCATTGCGCAAAAACCTGCAATGCAACAAGAGCAAACGCCGACAAGTTTTTCTTCACAGCCCGCTACACTTCACCAGCAAAATGATGCAATTCCATCAGGCAATCAGAATATTTTACTGGTGCAGGGTTCAATGCTGGTAACAACTGTTAAGTCGGGATTGATGGTGATACATATTCGGCGTGCGCAGGAAAGAATTTGGTATGAGCGTTTGCTTGAAGAGTGGAACAACGGACAAACATCTTCGCAGCAGTTGCTGTTTCCTGTTTCTTATGAATTACCTCCGCACGATGCTTTATTGTTGAATGAAGTATTGCCCGACTTAGCAAGGATCGGTTTTGATATTGCACCTTTCGGACAAAATACTTTTGTTGTGCAAGGCGTACCCGCAGCATTGCCGGGAGGAGAAGAAAAAAATGTTTTGGATGAAGTGATTGATCAGTTGCGCCATGAAACCAATGATGCGATTTCACAACGCTCTGATAAACTACTAATGCAGCTTGCGAGAAGATTGTCGAGAAACAAACATGCCATTCAACAACCCGAAGGACAGCAGGCATTGATAGACGAACTGTTTGCCTGCACACAACCAGAATACACACCAGACGGAAAGAAAGTGTTTTCTATGTTGCGGAAGGAAACGCTGGATGAGATGCTGGGGTGATGCTGTGAGACTCTGTGCCTCTTTATCTCTGTGAACTTTGTGTGAAACTGAGACACTTTAGGCTGATGAATATCACCCCTGAGAAAATCTAATTTCCTTAATTTACACGCTACAACTAAGACTAACACAATAAATGTCTTCTCTAAAATTTTATCCACTCAAAGTAAAAGAAGTAAGACCCGAAACTACCGACTGCGTGTCTGTAGCTCTTGAAGTGCCTGATGAATTGAAAGAAATATTTCGCTTTGCACCAGGGCAATACCTCACGTTCAAAAAGCAGATGAACGATGCAGAATTACGCCGTTCTTATTCTATATGCTGCAGCCCAAATGATAATGAATTGCGCGTTGCGATAAAGAAAGTAGAGCAGGGAAAATTTTCAGGATACGCAAATGTGGAAATGAAGCAGGGCGATGTGCTGGATGTAATGCCCCCAATGGGAAAGTTTTCGCCGCGTAACTATGAACGAAGCAATACAAAAACAAAGAAACACTACCTGGCTTTTGCGGCTGGCAGCGGTATCACACCGGTAATGAGCATTATGAAATCTGTTTTAGAAAATGAGACAGACAGCAATTTTACTTTGGTATATGGAAACAGAAACCGCAACACCATTATTTTCCGCGAAGCGATTGAGGGGTTGAAGAATAAATACATGCAGCGTTTGCGGGTGTATCATATTCTTAGCAGGGAAATAATGGATGTGCCCTTGTTCAACGGACGCATTGATGCGAGTAAAGTAATTGACCTGAGCAAGTCTTTGATAGATGTCTCTATGATGGATGAAGTGTTCATCTGCGGGCCGGAAGAAATGCTGTTGTCAGCACGGCAGCAGTTACTTGACCTTGGAATGCCGACCGAAAAAATCCACATAGAATTATTCAGCTCTCCCGACCAGCCAAAAGCAACGCACGAAAAATGGATAAAACAACACAGTAAAGATGCGGGCGCTATGAGCAAAGTAAGTGTTCGGCTTGACGGTGTAACCTTTAATATGGAGCTTGCTTACAACAGCGATAGCATTCTCGATGCAGCATTGAAAAGTGGCGCTGATCTTCCTTATGCCTGCAAAGGCGGCGTATGCAGCACATGCAGGGCAAAAGTGGTGGAAGGAGAAGTGGAAATGGAAGTGAACTACGCTTTGGAAAAAGACGATATTAAGAATGGGTTCGTACTCACTTGTCAGTCGCATCCGAAAACAGAAAGAGTGGTGATAGATTTTGATGCGCGGTAGTTACCAATCTTTCTTCCGCAACTGTTTCTTAAAAGCTTCGCGGCGCTTGGATTCCAAGCGCTTCTCTTTTGCAGCTTTAGAAATCTTTGTAGGCTTTCTTTTTTTCGGAATGATGAGGCTTTTTTCCACGAGGGTCATCATCTTGCTTAAGGCTATCTGTTTGTTCTCAAGCTGCGATCTTGTTTCACTGCTCTTGATAATGAGGTAGCCGTCTTTGTTGATCTTATTTTTCAGTTTGTCGAGCAGCAATTCTTTTTCTTCCGGCGTGAAATGATGCGAGTCTGTGATACACCACCATGCTTCGGCCATTGTTTCTACCTTATTTACATTTTGCCCGCCTTTGCCGCCGCTACGTGCCGTTCTGAAAAATACTTCTCTGGAAAAATCTTTCATGCTAAAAATCCTCCTCGTCTTCATCGCCGCTGTCGAAATCTATATTCAACATACTGCCGAGAATGTCACCGAAACTGTAACCACCTGTTTCAATTTCCTTTTTACTAATCAGTGAAAACTCTGAAAGCCCATGTAGTAAAAACTCCATCAGCAATGCAGACTGTAGCTCGTCAGCATTTGGATAAAATTGCTTCACTGCGCCATACAATCCGTCCACCTGATAAAGCTGTTGAATGTAGGCGCTATCATTTTCATCCTGCAACAACATCAGTTCATTTCCTTTGCCAAACCAATCTATGATCGGCTGATAAGGATTTGATTTCGGCTTCCTGTTTTGTGGTTCTTTTGCAGTACGTTTAAATGATTGCGGATCGGGAAAGTAATGGGTGAATAATGTTCTTATCGCAAGTCCTATCAACCTGTAAGCAACATTTGCCGGGCCTTCCTGTTCACCTTCATACACCAGTTCTATCTTTCCGGTTATGGCAGGCATTACACCAATAAAATCTGCAATGCGCACCATCGTTTTTTCATTCCCTTCCCGCAACGCTCTTCTTTCTGCTGTGCTTATAAGGTTCTCAAAAGCGCTGATAGTAAGACGTGCAGACACGCCGCTTTTTTGATCTACATATTCGCTCTTGCGCGCTTCCATCGCAATTTGCTCCACAAGCATCTTACACAAATCGGGTACTTCTACTTTCTGCAATTGCTCTTCCAATATATTGGCTTCCTGTTCTGTAATGGCTTTCGATAACTCAACCGTTTTTGGGTAGTGTGTGATGATCTGACTTTCGATGCGATCTTTCAGTGGCGTTACAATGCTCCCACGATTGGTATAGTCTTCCGGGTTTGCAGTGAAAATGAAAAGAATATCCAATGGTAATCGAAGCTTAAAACCACGTATCTGAATATCTCCTTCCTGCAAAATATTGAAGAGAGAAACTTGTATGCGCGCTTGCAGATCGGGCAATTCATTGATCACAAAAATGCCGCGATGAGAACGCGGAATGATGCCGTAATGAATCACTCTTTCATCAGCAAAACTTAAACGGAGATTCGCAGCTTTTATCGGATCAACATCGCCAATTAAATCAGCAACAGAAACATCAGGAGTGGCCAGTTTTTCACCATATCGTTCGCTGCGGTGCATCCATGTTATCGGTGTTTTTTCTCTTTTTTCTTCGATGAGATTTTTTGCGTGAAGAGAAATAGGCGCAAATGGATTATCGTTTATTTCACTGCCTTCTACAACCGGAATCCATTCGTCTAAAAGATTCACTATTTCGCGTGCCATGCGTGTCTTTGCCTGCCCACGCAAGCCGAGAAAAAGAATATTATGGCGGGAAAGCAGCGCACGTTCTACGTCAGGAATAACTGTATCCTCATAGCCAAGAATACCATGAAAAGGATTTTGTTTTCGCTGAATGGATTGAATGAGGTTCTCGCGTATCTCTTGCTTTACGCTTCTGTTTCGGAATTCTGATTTCTGTAACTCGCCTAATGTTTTTATGGTTGGTTGTTCCATGTGGTTCGCGCCTTATTCTTTGATAAAGTTAATGGAACAAGCCATTCAGCCATTGTGTAGAGGAAGATGTTGTGATAAGAATATCAATCCTGTTCCTCTGGAATTTCATCAAGCAACTGATCCAAAGCTTCTACCTTTTTTAGTGAAATATCTGTTTCAATCAATTTCACTTCATACTCTGTTTTATCACTTGCAGATGCATACGCGCCCGTGTAAATTTTTCCATCAAGCTTCAACTCCATGCCTCCCAGTTCCTCGCTAAACAACCATTTCCCTTCTGCATTGCGCGACACTTCCATCCTTACAAAATCATCCTGATCGCCGAACTTAAATAATGCTTCCCACGAGCAGGTAATTTCAGGACAATTGCCTTTGATGTGTTGCACATAAAGTTGCACGGTTATTTCACTATCGAATTTTCCTTTGTAAAATTTCCGCTCAAGAATTTCTTTCATCTTGGGTCGGCGCTCATCATTTTCATCGAAGGAAGCCGTTTTATTTTCGCTACTGTCAACGATGCCTAATTCGCGGTTCCGGATTCTTTTTTTCTCGGCCGCAAGTTCTTTTTCATAGTCTTCTTTTGTGGCTGCTTCAAAGATGTACGCGAGTTCTCCTCCATACCACATGTTGTTGACCTGCATAATGTCGAAAACTGTAAACCCGTAAGTCTTTCGATTCAGCAAGTCTTTTATAAACACATACCCTAGAAAACGTAAGGGAGAAATTTTTTCAGTAATTAAATCACGCCCTCTGCGAATTTTCTCCAATTCAAAACGAACGAGTACAATTTGATCCCAATGGATACCCAGGGCTGAACCCTTCTTCACAAAATCTTTGAAACCCTTTTCGGCTTCTTCTCTTATCGACGAGTCGAATGCAATTTTAGCTTCGTAATTGTCTTTAAGATATTTCATACGGTTGTAAGATTCCGATGTCTTATCAGCATATTGCAGCACCCAATCGGCAATAGTATCTGTTTGAGGAAAAAGGTCTAAATAATTTCTATTGTCTTTGTATTGCAAACTGCGAATAAGGCTTTCAATCACTTCTCCTTCGGAAAGCACCTGTGCTGTTGCTTTGTTTGCAAAAAATAAACTCGTAAAAAATAGAATGTAGAATATCCGCTTCATCTGCATCTGTAAAATACATAAAACAGAACAGTAATTTGCTTTACAAAAGTTCCAACAGTTTTTCAGCAGGTCTGGCAACCACAGCCATGGAGGCGTTTTCCACGATAGGGCGTTCTATTAATTCAGGGTGGGAAATAAGTAGCTCAATCCATTCGCTCTCTTGAATTTCTTTTCCTTCAAATTTTTCTTTGAACAAAGGCTCGTTTCTGCGTACAATTTCAGAAGGCTTCAGCGAAAGTTTTGTAAGTAATTTTTGTAGTTCCTCTTTGGTAAGTGGATCGGTAAGATACCAACGGATGGTATGAGGTATGTTTTGCTCTTGCAACAATTCCAGGGCGCCTTTGCTTTTGCTACAAATTCCGTTGTGGTAAATTATTAGCTCCTGCATCATGCAATTTTTAGTCCGTTCATCACTTTCTGATTTGGCTCCAGCAACACCACGCCTTCACGCGCTCCGATTACACCCAACACAAGCACTTCCGACACAAACGAACCAATTCTTTTTGGAGGGAAATTTACCACAGCCACTATTTGCTTGCCTACCAATTCGTGTATGGTGTAAAGCTCTGTGATTTGCGCTGAGGAGCGTTTTATGCCAATGTCTCCGAAATCTATTTCCAATTTGAAGGCAGCTTTTTTTGCCTTGGGGAAAACCGATGCTTTAAGTATAGTTCCTGTGCGGATATCTACCTTTTCGAAATCTTCCCAGCTAATCATTTTAAAACTGCATTTCTTTTACGTTGTCCGATATGGTTAGCTTTCCTGCGGTCTTTGCTTTTATCTCTTCTATGGACACGCCAGGCGCATGTTCAATGCAAACAAATCCGTTTTCTGTAACATCGAAAACACCAAGATCTGACACAATTTTTTTGACGCATCTCAAACCTGTAATGGGAAGGGAGCATTTGGGTAACAGTTTTGAATTGCCTGCTTTGTCAGTATGCTGCATTGCAACAATTATATTTTGCGCGGCGGCAACAAGGTCCATCGCACCACCCATTCCCTTCACCATTTTCCCTGGAATTTTCCAGTTGGCAATATCGCCATTCTCTGCTACTTCCATTGCTCCTAAAACAGTAAGATCAACTTTCCCGGCGCGTATCATTCCGAAACTCATAGCGCTGTCGAATATTGCCGAACCGGGTAACTTGGTGATTGTTTGCTTGCCGGCATTAATCATATCCGCATCTTCTTCACCCTCAAACGGAAACGGACCCATACCCAATAATCCATTTTCACTCTGCAACACTACATTTACTCCTTCGGGAATGTAATTAGCTACAAGCGTAGGAATGCCGATGCCGAGATTTACATAGTATCCATCTTTTAGTTCGCGTGCTATACGTTGGGCAATTTGTTCTTTATTCAGTGGCATAATTCATTTGGTTTAAACTTCTTTCAGAGCAGCTTTTAAACTTCTTTCGATCATCTTGTTGTCTGGCAGATAAAGCTTGTATTTGGAAACGAATATTTTATTAGAAAGTCCTCCCGTAGCATATTTTATCAGAAGATCATTTTTGTCTGCACCAATGATGATGCCTATGGGTTCGTTATCTCCAGTAGAACTTTCTTCTTCTTTAAAATAGTTCAGGTAAAGGTTCATTTGTCCGATGTCTTTATGTTTTACGCGAGATATTTTAAGGTCAATCAGCACAAAACACTTTAGGATGCGGTGATAAAAAACAAGGTCTATGAAATGGTGGTCGTTATCTACTGTTACTTTATATTGCCTTGCTACAAATGAAAAGCCTTTGCCGAGTTCAAGTAAAAAATATTGAAGGTTGTCAATAAGTTTTTTTTCGAGGTTTCGCTCGGTAAGTTTTTTGCTAAGGGGCAAATTCAGGAATTCAAAAAAATAGGGGTCTTTAATTAAATCTTGCGCATCATTTATCTGATGTCCGTTTCTTGCTAATTGCAATATGCCTTTTTTGTCTTTGCTAAAAGCTAATCGTTCAAAAAGGGAAGCATTAATTTGTCTCTTTAATTCTCTAACCGACCAGTTTTCTTTTTCACATTGCTTCTTATAAAAAGACCGTGCTTTATTATCCGATACGCTTATTAATTCGCAATAGTGCGACCAACTCAATTTTCCAGACGTCTGGATTTTTTGAACAGAAATTTTTCCAGATGTTAGACGTTTTTGCAAAGAAGATTTTCCAGACGTCTGGAATTTTGGGAACAGAATAAAGAACTGACGCATCATGTAGATATTACTTCTGCTGAAGCCTTTACCTAATCTGATTGATAAGTCTTTTGCTAAATCATGAAGCAATGTGCCGCCATATTCTGCGCGTATATTTCCTTGCTGCTCGTATTCCACAATGTGCTGTCCTATTTGCCAGTAAGTAAAAAGCATTTGCTGATTAAGCAATGACAATGCTTCTGCACGGCCACTTTCTACTGTTGTGCCAATGCGTTTTAAAAGCTTGTTGTATGTGGCTTTAGACAGCTTCAATTTTAGTTGCGCTTTTTCACAGTTTTCTGTTCTATTCTCTTCTCATAATTAGTTCCCTGAAAAATGCGATGAACATAAATGCCGGGAACGTGAATGAAATTAGGATCAAGCTCACCAGGTTGCACCAATTCTTCTACTTCAGCAATAGTGATCTTACCTGCCATAGCCATCAGGGGATTGAAGTTGCGTGCGGTGTCTTTGAAAATCAGATTTCCCATCGTGTCTCCCTTCCATGCTTTAACGATGGCAAAGTCGGAATCAAATGCGTATTCCAGCAAGTAATCTTTTCCATTGAAATTGCGCGTTTCTTTTCCTTCTGCCACTTCAGTTCCTACCCCGGCAAGCAGGTAAACTGCAGGCATACCATATCCTGCGGCCATGCATCGCGTAGCCAAAGTTCCCTGTGGTATTAGCTCTACGTCAAGCTCACCGCTTAATAACTGCCGTTCAAATTCTGCATTCTCGCCCACATAAGAAGAGATCATTTTTTTCACTTGTCGTTGCTGCAACAACAACCCTATTCCAAAATCGTCCACCCCTGCATTATTTGAAATACAGGTCAGGTTATTTACACCTTTTTTTACCAATGCACTGATACAGTTTTCCGGAATACCGCAAAGCCCGAACCCACCCAGCATCAACGTAGCGCCCGACTGAATATCTTTTATTGCTTCTTCCGCATTAGCAACTACTTTATTCATCTGAAAAGTTTGAAGCGAAAATAAGGAATGGTTTATGTCCTGACTAATATTGATCTGAGTCCTTTTTGTTCATATCCACAGTTCTCCAGTTTTGCTCATTCACAAATAAAAGTTGGTAGTGGTGTTGCGGCATTTTTAAGGTCAGCTCATACCAATGTCCGGGATCTTTCAAGTCTAACTTGTACCATTCGTTTTCGAAAGAAGAGGCACCGATATAATAAAACCACCACCAGGTTCCCCACTGATTCATTGTAACGTGCAGCATACTATCATTCACAACTTTTACGTGTGCGCCATCTTTCATTGTGTTCATGTTAAACGATGCGATATCATATACATTGCCCTGAATTTTTTTATCGTGTTTTGCGTTGTAAGCTGTTTTCATAGCACTCGTTCTGTTGCTGCCAATCATCTGAATGCCATCATAATTTTCCGGGAGGTTGAGCAAAAGTGTAACCTTACTATCGTCAACCGGAAATGATTCCAGCAAATGCTGTACTAAATTGTTTGACTCTTTCCAGCGAGTGTTTACTTTCCACAACAACCAAAGATTTATCATCGAAAAAGCAAAGAAAAAAACTAACGACCAGCGATAAGATTTTTTTGTAGTGATAGCAAGTGCAATAACCAGATACACGAAAGGCAGAGCGAAATAGAGATACCGGTCGAATACTACCCAACCTAAATCGGGAAACTGACGTGGGCTTACAATGGCCAGAAGCAAAAAAATAATTGGAAGTAAGAACGCAATTATCCTGAAACACGATGCAACTTTTCTTCTGAAAGTTGCAAGGAAAAGATAGATTGCAAGAGCTACATGAAAAACTACAACAACATTGGTTTTGCCAAGCCAGTTATAGACAAGTTGCTTTTCTGCAACCGGCCAAAAACGTCCGAGTGCTATTATATGAAACAGGTATTTTAGTGCCTTATCGCTATAAGCTGAAAGTAATGATGGTAAAGAACTACTTACCTGATGAGGAAGCGCACTACTGATTATGAAACGAACCAAAATCATGTGCAAGAGAAAACTTGCAAGCATGGGAAACAGGCACCAGAATAATACTATCCTGAATTTTTGAACATACGGGGTGTAGCGATAATACCACCACCACAGTAGTCCACACAAAACCGGCGTTAAGTAAAATATTTCAAGTGAAAAAGTTGCTGGTAGGTAGAGTAGCGAGCACCACAACAAATACTTTTTGTTTCCTGACACTAAAAATTGCTGCACCCAGATAAGTGGTAATAGCAAAAGACAAAATCCAAAAGTGTAGTGAAGACAAGGTTCATGTACTACCACTTCTGAATTGTATGGGCTAATGAGAAACAATGTGGAGACGGCAAATGCAATGCCCCTAGCAAAAGAAATCTGAATGTGCTCCAACAGCTTTTTTACAAACACGAATAGCAGCAAGGCTGTAGTCACATGCATTGTAACATGTACAAAATGCCATCCCAATCTTGATGCGCCGATGATGTTGTAAATAACATAAGTGATAAACTGAGTAAACTGATAAAGTGTAGCAGTGCCCGGGCGATTGATGTAATCCCAAAACGGCTGTTGTTGAATTACGGTAAGCCAGTCTTTATAAAAATCACCTACGAAACCAGCCTTTGCTGCAGGCAGGTAAACAACAAAGGTGAGTGCCCATGCGTAGCAAAAGAAAACCCAGGGATTCGAGAGGAGGTTTTTAAATGTCTTTTTCAAACACAAAAAATTAAAGCCGCCCAAACTGAGGGGCTTCAAAATAAGAATTCCATTAGGCTATCGCAAAAACAGAAGCTCTCTATATTTTGGGAGTGGCCACAGTTTATCGTCAATAATCAGTTCTAACTTATCTGCATGGTAGCGAATCTTGTCGAAAAATGGTTTCACCTCTGTGCAATACATATCAGCGCATTTGTGCGTGTTGCCACAGTTGTTGGCGCGTTTACGTGCTTCTATCATTGCCTCTACATTGTCGTTAATTTCCTGAATGTGGTTGCTTACCACTTTTAGCAAATTTAATTGCGCGCGGTAGGCATCATCTCCAAGTCCTAAATCTTTCAGTCCACGTACATTTTCAATCAATACATTCTGATAACCGATGGCTGCCGGTAGCACATGATTGGTGCAGATATACCCCAGAATCCGTGCTTCAATTTGTACCTTCTTGATGTAGTCCTCAAGCATTATTTCATGACGGGCATCTAATTCGCGAGGATTGTAGATTCCATTATTGAAGAAAACTTTTTTCGCATTCTCAGAAATAAATGCGTCCAGAGCTTCCGGTGTTGTTTTATAGTTATTTAGCCCTCGCTTTGCTGCTTCCTCTGCCCATTCTTCACTGTAATTATCACCTTCAAACCTTATGTTTTTCGACTGCGCAATATAGTCGCGAAGCACATGCAGAATCGCTATCTCTTTCTTTTCACCCTTATCAATCAGCGCATCTACTTCTTTGCTAAACTGCTTTAAAGTTTCTGCAACTATAGTGTTGAGTACTGTCATTGACGAGCCGCAGTTAGCAGACGATCCTACGGCGCGGAACTCAAACTTATTTCCGGTGAATGCAAAGGGAGAAGTTCGGTTACGGTCTGTATTATCCATCAGCAATTCAGGAATTTGCTTGTGGATGTCGAGCTTCAAAATCACTTCATCTTGCTCACTGAATTTATCTTTAACACGCGACTCAATTTCATCGAGAACCTGCGAAAGATAAGTACCTGCAAACACAGAAATAATTGCCGGTGGTGCTTCGTTTGCTCCCAACCTATGATCGTTGCCGGCAGATGCAATTGCAGCCCGCAGCAAATCTGCATAATCGTGTACCGCCTTTATGGTGTTCACAAAAAAGGTTAAGAACATCAGATTAGTACGCGGCGTTTTTCCTGGCGCTAAAAGGTTTACGCCTGTATCGGTTGCAAGACTCCAATTGTTATGTTTTCCACTTCCATTCACACCAGAAAATGGCTTTTCGTGAAGTAGCACTTTTAATTTATGGCGCTTCGCCACTTTGTGCATAATGTCCATTAGGAGCGAATTATGATCCACTGCAATGTTCACTTCTTCAAAGATGGGTGCGCACTCAAACTGACCGGGAGCCACCTCATTGTGACGCGTGCGCAACGGTATGCCGAGCTTGTAAGATTCTTGCTCGAAGTCTTGCATGAAAGCAAATACACGCTCAGGAATTGAACCGAAATAATGATCTTCCAACTGTTGTCCTTTCGCAGGCGCGTGACCCACCAAAGTGCGTCCGCACATTACCAAATCGGGGCGTGCATTGGCAAGGCTTTCATCTACTACAAAATATTCTTGTTCCCAGCCAAGCGTAATTGTTACCTTATTTACATTCTTATCGAAATACCGGCATACTTCCACAGCAGCTTTGTCAAGTGCAGCAATTGACTTTAAAAGTGGTGCTTTGTAATCTAATGATTCGCCATTGTAAGCAATGAAGATTGTAGGAATACACAGCGTTTTTCCAAAACCCGTTTCCATAATGAAAGCAGGGGAAGAAGGATCCCATGCTGTATATCCGCGCGCCTCGAATGTTGCGCGAATTCCGCCGTTAGGAAAAGACGATGCGTCAGGCTCTTGCTGTATTAATGCGTCGCCGTCAAACAATTCGATTGCGGTGCCGTCGCTTTTTATTGTAAAAAATGAATCGTGTTTCTCAGCAGTTGTACCTGTAAGGGGTTGAAACCAATGAGTAAAATGCGTCACTCCACGCTCTTCTGCCCAGGCTTTCATTCCTGCTGCAATCTGATCCGCTACTTTTCGATCAATTTTTGAACCTGCTTTGATGGATGCAGTCAGGCTTTTGTAAGCCTCATCGCTTAGAAATTCCCGCATGGTTCGCCCGGTGAAAACATTGCTGTTGAACATGGACGTAATGCGCTTGCCATTATAATGACCAATTTTGCGCTCTTCTGAAGCTAACTCTTGTAATGCTGGAAAACGTAAGGACGACATCGAATTAAAAATTTCAACAAAACTAAAAAGTAGTTTGGATACTCAAAGAAATTCTTTCTTTTTTTCAGAAAAATAAAACATTATAAAATTATTCTTCTCGAAATTCTGGGTGGAAAATATGATTGTGTAAGACGTAGGCTATGGCGAAATGGCTGTCTATAAAGCATTTAACAGAAATATGAGACTTTGAACTCGTCAGTTGTGAATTAATTTCAATGTCGTATTCCGCTTTGTGTGTTTCAAATTTCTTTATGGGCAAATGCTCAATAAAATCCACTCCTCTTCGTCCTTGCCATTTATAAACAGCTTCTTTGGCACACCAGGCAAGCGTTATCAATTGAGGATCGTTTTTAAAAAATTGCTGCTCTGTATCGGAAAGAAATTTGTGCTGCAAACTTTCCATTCTCTGATGCCACACCTGAATATCAATGCCACACTCTACAGACGGACTTACTACCGCCGCCACATAAGGAAATGAATGAGAAATGGAAAAATAATACTGGTTATTATTCAAGCGCGGTTTATCATACTCATCGGGGGCAATACTTAAAACAGGGAAATCTTCTTTTAGATGCTTCAGCAAAAACCTACCTGCAAGATGTTCCAATCTCCTTTTTTCACTCTTTATATCTATCGTCAGTCCGGTTCTTTCAATAAAAAAACTTTCCGGCTCTGCAATTTCCCAGATGGCGGCAAGGCTAAAAGGATCGCTGCTCCACTCGCGGTAAAGAGGCATGAAATAAGATTTGTACAAAGATGCGATTAAACTAAGTTTTAGCATTTAACTTCATCGGTCGTCAATAAATTTGTTGCAAAATTTTCAAATCATGCGGTCAACTATTACTTTACTTGCTTTGCTGTTTTCAATAAATATTGCTTTCGCGCAGGAAGGCAAACCTACTTTTCCGGCACCCACCAAAGAGCAACTTGCTTTCAGAAAAAAAAGCGCACCTATTCCTCCATTTCTATTGCAAAAATCTTCGGGTGGCGTAATGACCCATACACAGTTGAAGCCTGAGAAACCTGTGATGCTTATGATCTTTCATCCATTGTGCGACCACTGCAATTATGTAATTGACTCGCTGAAAAAATACCAACCCTTGTTCAAAAACACGCAATTGGTAATGGTGGCTGAAGACCGTAATAAAGAATACATGAAAGCCTTTATTGACAAAACGGGCATCAAAGACAATGTGCTCTTCAAAAACATAGGCACTGAAAAAGGAAATCTTATCTACTACTTATACACTTACGAGGTGCTCCCTCAGGTAAATTTTTATGACAAAAACCACAAACTCGTTCACTCCTTTACAGGCAAAGCGCCGTTCGACTCACTGAAAATGTTCATCAAATAAATTTCTAAACACGGGTTATATATTTGCCGCATGATCCTTTCCGACACACGCATACTCGAAGAGATGGAAAAAGGCACCATCAAGATTGAGCCATACCACAGAGATTGCCTGGGAAGTAATAGTTATGATGTGCATCTTGGCGATACATTGGCAACATACAAAGAGCATATACTGGACGCAAAAAAACATAACACCATAGAGCCGTTTAAAATACCCGACGAAGGCTTTGTGCTTTACCCGCATGTTTTTTACCTCGGCGTAACACAGGAGTACACAGAAACCCACGCGCATGTTCCTTTTCTTGAAGGAAAATCGAGTACGGGAAGGTTGGGGATTGACATACATGCTACTGCCGGCAAAGGAGATGTGGGGTTTTGTGGTAACTGGACGCTTGAAATATCCGTAAAGCAACCCGTAAAAGTGTATAAAGGAATGCCTATCGGTCAGCTCATTTATTTTCCTGTAGATGGGGAAATAGAAATTAAATACAACCAGAAAAGCAACGCCAAATACAGTCATCAACCTAATAAGCCTGTAGAAAGCATGATGTGGAAGAATAAGTTTTAAACTTTGTTTTAGAAATATTTCGGAGGAAGAGGGCAATTACACGCTCTCTTTTTTTATGTGAAAATCTTAATGTTCCTAACAACTTTCATTAGGCTTACGTCTATCTCCTAAATCATTTCGAAACACTAAAATCTTCTTTTATGAAAAAAAGACTACTTGCAGGTATAGCCCTGATCGCATGTTCCCTGATGGGAGTAAGCGAAAAAGCTACAGCACAGATAACAGGTATATCGCTCGACTCCGTGCAGATTTATACGCAGACAAATTGCCTCCTTCCATCAACAATGATTGTGAGCTACACTGGTAGTATGACCGGTACTCTGCTACCAACCGACTCTGTAACCATGTACCTCAACTTTGGAGATGGCACCGACACCACTTTCAAGCATCCATTCACGCAGGGCAATTGGTTTTGGGGAAATCTCAATCACATCTATACCATTGCGGGCAACTTACAGGTGATGGGAACCGCTACTTCGCCAAACAACCATACGGATACTTTCTACTCCAACATCATCTCCTTATCCAACACATGCGCACCACTTGCAGGGAGAATGTTTATTGATGCCAATAGCGACTGCGTATATCAACCCGGAGAAATAACTATTAATAACAGCGCTGTTCTCATACACAATTCAGGCACCAACATTTCGTACTATGCAGCTACCAACAGTAGCGGACAATACAATACAGGTGTGCCTCCAGGTACTTACACCATTACAGCAGGCGGTGTGCCAGGCGGTGTTACTGCATCATGCCCGGCGAGTGGAAGTGTAACGCAAACCGTAATCACAGGCGGTAGCTACACCAACAACTTTGCATACAACTGCTCTTCTACCACTGCTTCAGACGTAGCCATCCACGCATACGCAGGAAACTGGAGACTTGGCTTTAGCCGTCCACTTTACGTTAGTCTTCTTAGCAACACAGCTTGTACCAATAGTGCAGGAACTGTAAGCATTACATTACCTATGCACCTCAGCTACACGGGCACTCCGTTCGGTTTGCCAGCTCCTACAGTATCGGGCAGCACACTTACTTGGAATGTGAGCAACCTTAATGCTGTAAACACTTGGTGGACATCGGTAATGATTCACACATCTACCGCTGCAACCTTTGGCGATACAATATGCGTAGCTGCTGTTTACACACCAACAGGCGCAGATGCAAACCTTACTAACAACACCGACCTTGTATGTGCACAGGTAAACAACTCTTTCGACCCGAACGATAAACGTGTAGCACCAGAAGGCACAAGTACTGCCGGCAACATAGTAAACGGCACACAACTCACTTACATGGTACGCTTCCAAAACACAGGAAACGATGTAGCATACACCGTAACCGTAAAAGACAAAATTGATGCAGACCTCAACCTCACCACTCTTCGCGTACTGAAAACAAGCCACCCCATGAAACTATCGTTCGTAGGTACAGAAGCAAACTTTCGCTTCGATAATATAAACCTGCCCGATAGCGCCAGCAACGAACCTGCAAGCCACGGCTACATCCTTTACACCATTAGCCCCAAAGCAAATCTGCCACTCGGCACCACCATTCAAAACACTGCCGATATTTACTTCGACTTCAACGACCCGATCATTACCAACACAACCCTCAATACCATAGCACAGCCACAATCGGTACAGCACCTGGCAAGCGGCACACTTCAGGCCACCGTATATCCTAACCCCGCAAACGGCCACCTGTTTGTAGAAGTAAACAACAACAGCAGCTTTAAAGCAGAACTATACGACATAATGGGACGCACCGTAAAAGCACAAGACGGCTTAAACGGCAATACCACCATCAATGTAAAAGAACTACCCACAGGCACCTACTTCCTAAAGCTTACCAACAAAGCAAACGAGGTACTAACCACCAAAATCAACATACAGCACTAAGCAATAAGTACCAATCCAACCCAATGAAGAGAAGGGAAGGCCGCGGCCTTCCCTTCCTGGTTAAAGAAATGTGACACCCATCTGTTTATCTAATACCCGCCTACTTATCGTTTGCCCTTCTAAAAAACTCTATCAACAGCACCCCAAGGATGCACAGCACTACAATGCCAAGTGTGGTCATAAGCACTTGTTTTGAAGGTGAAGGAGATACCTAAAGCTAAGCATATAACATAGCAAAGGAGATACAAAGGCATTTGTTTACTTGGTAATACTTTCTGTCAATCCCCTGCTTAACAACCTGATAACAACTATTAAATCCGTAACTACTACATGCAAAAAGGCGAGGTAGAAACCCCGCCCGTTCAATTAACCTTTCTAAAAAAAAATCTTTACACCGGTTGCAGCGCCACCTCCATATCTACCGTTTCGCCATCTACAATGTAGAGGGGCATGGTTTGGGGCAGGTAGCCCGGCTTGCTAATGGTTATTTCATAAGTGCCCTCTGCCAGGTTTTTAAACTGGGCATTGCCCAGCGGGGTGGTATCTTTCTTAATACTGAGGGCGGGGATGAGGATTTGTGCCTCGCCTACTGGGGTAGAGGTGCCTGCCTCATGCACATTTACCCTTAGCGATAGCTTGGTGTATGATGGGTCGTCCACTTTTCGCACGTTGAAGTAGGTATCGGAAAAGTCTTCATCAAATACTTTTAGCGCCTTTGCGGCAGGGTCCACACGTTCTTTCAGAATGGTGAGGGCTTCTTTTAGAAGATCTTCAAGGTTGTCGGTATCATCTTCTTTTATACCTATTGCCACTTCTGGGTCGCCTATCATAGCGGCAAATTCACTTGTTAGCGATTCGAGGCTTTCAAAATCGTCTGCTGCGATACCATACGGCTCTAGCGATGCTGCTAATGGTTGTGCATGCTCGTAGATACGGAGGCATAGCCCGGCCACATCATTATCGCGCGCGCGTACAAGATCGCTATGGGTTATATCCAACTTGGTTTTCAGGGGTTTGTTGGATGAAACTACGGCATATGCCCTGCCTGCGGTAGCTATTTTATCGCTTATGGTAATGAGTGCGGCGCGTTTATCATTTTTTGCATCGGTGATGCCCGTGGTAGGCACGCTTTGAGCGGCTATTTCATCAAGTATGAGGGGAATTTTTGCTTTAAACTCGTTGAATGGCATGGCGAAGTAGGCCTTGTCGGTCCACACGGCAGTATTATCATCGCAAAAGTTGCGCACAGCTTCAAACATTAGCAGGTAAGCATTTTGTCTTTTGTTCATTGTTTCAATGATTTTGTGTATGATTAATACTACCAAATTAAATATTTCTTAGAGTATTTGCATTGTTTCCATGACGATTTTTTCTGAAGTGCTGCGCAAAGCATAAAATTTTCTGAGCATTGCTTCCGAACGTTCGTGCATTGGGTTTGAACGCTCGAGCATTGGCTCTGAATGCTCGAGCATTGGTTTTGAACGCTTAAGCATAGGCTTTGAATGTTCGAGCATGGGCTTTGAATGCTCGAGTATCGGTTTTGAACGCGTTCAAAAGCA
>ENA-UOUJ01000375-UOUJ01000375.1-activated-sludge-metagenome-genome-assembly--contig:-NODE-375-length-32578-cov-15.131722_pt1 | contig 32578 bp, 24 predicted proteins | sample MGYA00249839_ERZ747224 | MGnify/ENA primary metagenome ERZ747224 (study PRJEB28782, sample SAMN03220277) | activated sludge metagenome | biome: wastewater; feature: sewage sludge; material... | reverse complement strand
GATAAGCTATAAAACATTCTTTGAAACGCATCTCCGGGAAAATGGATTTACAGATATTACACCCGGCACCAAAAAAACATTGCTGGCTTACCTCGGTTTGTATGAAGATGAAAAAATAAACGCCGGATTGTGTACGGCAGCCGATATCTTACAAAGGGCTGTTGAAAAAAAGCTAATGCTGCGGCCGGAAGACAGGGATATGATCATAATGCTGCACGAAATAGGATATGAATTTAAAGCCCAATCCCATCAAATAACAAGTGCGCTTATTGTTAAGGGTGAGAACAGTCTGCACACCGCTATGGCCAAAACGGTTGGCTTACCCTTAGGCATAGCCGCAGCCCTGGTACTGCAGGGAAAGATCAGTCTTACCGGTTTGCATATTCCCACAGTGCCTGAAATATACGGGCCTGTTTTGGAAGCGTTGCGGAAAGAAGGGATTGTGTTTAAGGAAAGCTGATGGGAAAGCACCAAATCAATCTCAAATCCGAAGCCGGGAGTCCAAAATCCGAAGGAACGCAACAAGAACCAAATCACAAGAAACAAATAAAGTTCAAATTTAAAATCCGAAGGCAGAACCCAAAATCCGAAGCCGGAATTTCGAAATCCGATGAGGGCTGTCAGCAATCGGCTTTCAGCCATGAGCACAACAGGAGTATTCATCCTATCATTAGTAATTACCCCACTGATCGCTCAGGGCTGAAAGCTGACAGCTTAGGAGGGAATGAGTTATCTGTACATCGTTAGTGTGCTTAAGCTGAAAGACTGACGGCTCAAAGCCGATGGCTGATGGCTGACTGCTGATAGCCCATAGCTCTTACCTTTTCAACATCCCCGCAAGCAGCCCCACGCCTTCCGTTGCCGGCTTTTCAATAACCGTAATATCGTGCACAGGGGAAGTATAAGGTATCTTTTTATCAATAATAAATTTAGGTATGCCATAAGGCGCGTATTGCAGTAATCCTGCCGCGGGGTATACAGCAAGCGATGTACCCACTACCACAAAATATTCCGCATGCTGTGTTATTTCAATTGCTTCTTCAATCATGGGTACGGGTTCCTCAAACCACACAATATGCGGACGTAATTGTGCTCCGTCTTCCGCCCTGTCGCCTATATGCATATCGCCGGTAATATCATATACCAGCCGTTCATTTTTTTCACTGCGCATTTTCAGAATCTGCCCGTGCAGGTGCAGCACTTTAGATGAACCGGCCCTTTCGTGCAAATCATCAATATTTTGTGTAATAATATGCACATCAAAACCTTTTTCCAATGCAGCCAAACCCGTATGTGCCGCATTAGGTTGAGCATCCAGTACGTTTTTGCGCCGGAGATTATAAAACTGCAATACCATCTCCGGGTCTTTTTTCCATGCACGCGGAGTAGCCACATCTTCAACGTTGTATCCTTCCCAGAGTCCATCGCTGTCTCTGAAGGTTTTTAAACCACTTTCGGCGCTGATGCCCGCACCTGTTAATACCACAAGTTTCTTTTTTTGCATAAGCTAATATAGTACGCGCTAAAAAACAGGAGCCTCAGCCTTAGCCCTGCATGGCCTCCCTTTCCACATCTAATAAAAAGTTGTCGCGGTTGGCAATGATAAGATTTTTATACCTGTTTATCTTCACCCAGTATATGATCCAGCAAACAAGGGCCGCCAGTGCCGCTACTGAGCCCAACAGATCAGACATACTGCTTTGATTCAGCACCAGGCTTCCTAAGTACAGCAGGGTCATGGTTAATCCCAGAACAAAGGTAGGCCGTTCTTCAGCTACGGGAATGTTCAGTCGCAGGCATTCATTTTTTATGGAATCGGCCATGCGGTTAATGAGTATAAACTGCCACACGATGTTAAACAAAGGAACAAGTAGCAGCCATACCTGCCCCGGAGCCATCATCCTGCTTTCGATAGCAATGGCTGCCAGAGTATTTTGCAACGTAATAAGATAAAAAATGAAGGGCACCACGATGGCAAGGAGCATTAAGATCATGATCCATTCGTTAGATATTGTGTTCATATATAAGCTTTAGGTAAATATAACGTATTCGTAAAGCAGTTTCTTTTATGAGCGGTATCGCATTTTAATAATCTTCGCTTATTTTGGCCTCCAAAAAAGATACAGCGTTATGCAAACAGCACATGAAATTGATTACCGTATTTATGGCGAAGAAATGCAGTATGTGGATGTAGAACTGGATCCGGGGGAAACCGCGATGGCGGAAAGCGGCGCCTTTATGATGATGGATGATGGCATACAAATGCAAACCATTTTTGGAGACGGAACGCAGCAGCAGGGCGGCGGCTTTATGAACAAATTATTCAGTGCCGGCAAAAGGCTGCTTACCGGTGAAAGCCTGTTTATGACGGCTTTTACCAATATTGGTCAGGGTAAAAAAAGAGTGGCTTTTGCCTCACCCTATCCCGGTAAGATCATAGCGCTCGACCTGTATGAGCTGGGTGGAAAAGTGGTATGCCAGAAAGATGCTTTTTTATGCGCTGCCCGTGGAGTGAGTATTGGCATTGAGTTCCAAAGAAAGTTAGGCACCGGCCTGTTTGGAGGAGAAGGATTTATTATGCAGAAATTAGAAGGCAACGGTATGGCTTTTGTGCATGCCGGCGGGCATGTATTTCAGCGCGTATTGCAGGCAGGGGAAATGTTGCGTATTGATACCGGCTGCCTCGTAGCCTATACCAAAGATGTGGCCTACGACATACAATTTGTTGGCGGCATACGCAATACCATATTTGGCGGCGAGGGACTGTTCTTTGCCACTTTGCGCGGTCCCGGCAAAGTATGGATCCAAACGCTTCCGGTAAGTCGCCTGGCCAGCCGAATACTCGCCTACGGAACAGTTAAACGTAAAGAAGAAGGCAGCTTATTAGGCGGCTTAGGCAATTTGTTAGATGGAGACGGGAGATAGATGGCAGGTTACAGGTATGAGGTGTAAGGCGTAAGCTACAAGCTTCGGAATCGATGATTTGTAGTTTATCGTTTATGGTTTATGGTTGCATTTGGCTTCGGATTTCGAAATTCCGGCTTCGGATTTGAAATTTGAATTTATTTGTGATTTGGTTCTTGTTTCCTGGTGCTTTGTATTCCTCATACCTCAAACCTTACACCCCACACCTCAAACCTTATGTATCTCGCTCGTAAAATGGAACTGTATCGCCGGATTATTGGCAATCTCTGTATTAAGGAACCATTCGCTTTGGGCCAGGTATACCAAATGATCATCTTTGTCTAATACCACATTTGCTGTTTTAAAACGTATAAAATCTTCTAACTTTTTACGGTCGTCGGAGGTTATCCAGCAGGCTTTGTAAAAAGGAAGGGCATTGAACTGAACCGATGCGCCGTATTCATGCAACAAGCGGTACTGGATCACTTCAAACTGCAGGTCGCCTACACATCCTATGATCTTGCGGTTGCCGCCATGCTGCGTAAAGAGCTGGGCAACGCCTTCATCGGTAAGTTGCAATAACCCTTTTTCCAATTGCTTCGTTTTCATCGGGTCTTTGTTCACTACTTCTTTAAAGAGTTCCGGTGAAAAGCTTGGTATGCCTGTATAATAAAATCCGGCGCCTTCCGTAAGGGTGTCCCCAATTTTAAAATTGCCCGTGTCAAACAATCCCACTACATCGCCGGGAAAGGCTTCTTCTATCACATCTTTCTGGCGGGCCATAAATGAATAGGGGTTGCTGAAACGTATATCCTTATCTAAGCGAACGTGATGATAATATTTATTGCGTTCAAACCTGCCGGAACAAACCCTTAAAAAAGCAATGCGGTCGCGGTGCCGGGGGTCCAGGTTCGCATGTATCTTAAATATGAATCCGCTGAATTTTTCTTCTTCCGGACAAACTTCCCTTTCTGATGTTGGGCGGCACAAAGGTGCGGGAGCTATGCGGATAAAAGTATCAAGCATTTCTTTAACCCCAAAATTATTTACCGCGCTTCCAAAAAACACCGGCGCAGTTTTAGCGCGGAGGTAATCCTGCACATTCATATCACCGTATACACCGTCAATCAGTTCAATATCTTCCCGCAACTGTACAGCATTTCTTTCGCCTATCTTTTCAACCAGCACGGGGGTTGAAAGATCGGTTATATGCTCCATGTCTTCGTCGTTGGTTTTGGTATGAGGAGCAAACAACAACAGGTTTTTTTCAAAAAGATTATAAACGCCTTTAAACTCCTTCCCGCTGTTAATGGGCCAGGTCATGGGATGAAGCTGTAAATGCAGCTCCTTTTCTATTTCTTCAAGCAAATCAAAGGGCAGCTTACCATCCCTGTCCATTTTATTAATGAATACAATCACAGGTGTATCGCGCATCCGGCAAACTTCCATCAGCCTGCGGGTTTGCTCTTCCACTCCGTTCACGCTGTCAATAACCAGTATTACACTGTCTACCGCGGTAAGGGTTCTGTAAGTATCTTCAGCAAAATCTTTGTGACCGGGCGTATCCAGCAGGTTGATCAGGTTGCCCCTGTATTCAAATGTCATTACACTCGTTGCCACAGATATACCACGCTGCTTTTCAATTTCCATGAAATCGCTGGTGGCATGCTTTTTTATTTTATTGCTTTTAACGGCTCCCGCTGTTTGAATAGCGCCTCCAAAAAGCAACAGCTTTTCTGTTAAGGTAGTTTTACCGGCATCGGGGTGAGAGATGATGGCAAAGGTTTTACGCTTGCTGATTTCTGCTGTATATTTCATCGGGGCGCAAAGGTAAGGATATGTGATTTATTGTCCTACCAGAAACAGGGCATTGCAGAACATTAGTTTACCATTTTGCCAAAAGTTCCTGAACAGCACATCATCTGCCATGTATACAATATTCCCGCTGCCTATATCCTGTACGCCATATATCAAACCGTCATTCAGCTTCTTTTTTAATTCCGAACCCACAAAGCCCGCTACCAGGTTATCTTTTTTAATAACCCCAACGTTCCATCCGTTGTTAATGAATTCATACACATGATCGTCCATTTTAAGCGTATAATAATAACCGGGATAACCAAACGCCAGGGGATGGCTATTATCTAACTGCACTTTATAAATGGAACCCGGTGTGGAAGAAGAAATGAATTCCCGGTCATGATCGCCGAACTTTTTCAATGCGGCATACAAATCCTTCTTATCCGTATCGTCATCATCTTTTTTAAACTTTATTCCGGCTTCCTCCAGCCCGGCTAACTGGGCCACTGCGTTTTCCATGGCAATGAGCCTGCCGCCTTTGCTGATCCAGCTTTTCAAGTCGGAAAAATCCTTATTATTCAAAAAAGGATACCTGCCATCTGGCAGGATCAAAACATCAATATCGTTCCAGTTGGCGCGGTTCAGGTTGCCTGAGTTGATAAGGGTAACCGGGTAATTCAATTCCCTTTCCATAAAGAACCACACTTCACCCGCAGCATTGGCATTCACCCCCTCGCCGGTAACCAGGGCAATTTTGGGCGCTTTCATATATTTTACATTTTCACTGCCAAAATCATATCCTTTGTCTACAAAGCCGCTGCTCACCGGGTATGCTTTCAGGTTTTGCTGATTGCAGCACTCTGCTACCAGCTTCCATAAATGATCAGCAAAAGCTCCATTCGATGTTTTTAGTATAATGATAGCCCCTGCTTTAAAGCGGGTATCGTTTACCTCGAAACCGGCTGCTGCAAAGCGCAGCTTCACTCCTTTTTGCATGAGTTGGGCTACGGCTTTAGCGCTTTGTACCCCTTCCCACGGAATAACATAGCCATAGGTACTGGAGGCGGCATTGTGAAGCGGTTGCTCTTTTACGTAATTGCCGGCGATGCTGATCTTTTCTTTAACAGCATAGGCAGTTACGCCATATACATAAGGGAGCGCCCAGGCCGTAATGTCGTAGGTTGCGGAATCAACCAGTTTTGACGTGGGCTCAAACAGCACGCTTAATAAGGTAGATTTAGGCTGGGCATTACTTATAACGATATCGCCCTCCGCTATGGTAAATGCTTCTTCCTTACCGGTGAAATAATTATAACCCTTTGCATTTCCCTTAGCCGAACCATATTGAATATTGTTTTTGTCTAAAAGCTCCGTTAATGCCGCCATGCGCTGCGCGTCACCTTCTTCCTTCTTAATGATATACGTTTTATAAACGCCGGTTCCTGTTGAAACGGCATCATTAAAAAACTTCCTGAATTCCCGGATCAGCCTGTTTGCGTTTTGCGATGCGGTTTCAATGGTGCTCAGCGCTGTAGTATGGTGATGCATAAGCCTGTCGGTAAGGGTAAGGGTATCCCCTTCCTTTTTATAAACACCCAGTCCGGAAGCGGGTCCCCCACCCTGCTCGTAAGTCATGCCTATGGCGCCGTTATAAAGCGGGTAGGTGTCGCCGTAAGAGGGATAATACAAATCAAAAATTTCTTTGGTAAAGAAAAGCCAGTTTCGGGCGTCAAAGTATGCAGCGTTGTTTTTACCTATAGTTACCTGAAAATCCCTTTGCCATGGTGTAATCGCTTCATGATAGGGCTGCGCTGCCGGGGCAAAATAATAGGGAGCGTTAATGTCCTGCTCATGATAATCGGCATGTATTTGAGGAAACCATTGCTGGTATAGCTTCAGCCTTTGCTGCGATTCGATCTGCGTTTGCCAGGCCCAGTCGCGGTTAAGATCAAAATTATAATGGTTGGTGCGTCCTCCCGGCCATGGCTCATAGCGCTCCCTGGCATCTAAGCGCGGATTATAGTTTTTACCCGCTATGCTGTTAAACCAGTTTACATAACGGTCGCGGCCGTCGGGATTGATGCAGGGATCAATTACCACAACGGTATGCTTTAACCATTCTTTTGTTTTGGTATTGGAGGAATTCACCAGTTCATATAAAGTAAGCATTGCCGCCTCGGAAGAGGATGCTTCATTGCCATGCACATTGTAGCTCAGCCACACAATAACCGGCGCATTTTCTGCCGGCGCCGCTTTATCCATTGCCATATTGGCCAGGCGCAGGTTATTTTTGCGGATATCTTCGAGGTTATTTATATTTTCCTCCGATGAAATAAAAGCCGCTATCAATGGCCGTCCTTCATAGGTTTGCCCGTAGGCTTGCAGCTTTACCATAGCCGGCGAGGCGGCTGCTACGTGATTAAAATAGTTAATGATCTTAAAATGAGGCGTGTATTGCGTTCCGGGCTTGTAGCCTAAAAAAGTTTCGGGTGATTGTATCTGTGCAGATACAAACATCCAGCCTGCAACAAGCAGTAATAAGAAACCGGCCCTTTTTTTCATGAAGCTTTTATTTGATGCGGCAATTTAAGAAACCATCGGGCATAAACCACGGAATAAGCCACGCATACCATCAAAATTCTTTTAGTAACTTCCCGTCCTTAAAAACTTTCCGATGAAATATGCGTCCATTTTTGCTTTGGTTTTAGCGGGAACGGTTTGTTGTGAAACAGGATGTAAAAACCAGGCAGTTAGCACCCTGAACCCTTTTGCTTATCAAATTCAAAAAAAAGTCACAGGCTCCAATGGAGCCGTTGTTTCGGCGCATCCGCTTGCCAGTAAGGCAGGAATAATGATACTGCAAAAAGGCGGAAATGCGGTAGACGCCGCTATAGCTACACAGCTTGTCCTGGCTGTTGTGTATCCCGGTGCAGGTAACCTGGGAGGCGGAGGGTTTATGGTGGCCCGGCTTACGAACGGGCAAACAGTGGCTATTGACTACAGGGAGAAAGCACCCGCTGCCGCCACACGGGATATGTATCTTGACAGTGCCGGTAATCCTGTTATGCGCCTTAGCCAGCATGGTCATTTATCCGCCGGCGTACCGGGTACCGTGGCAGGTTTGTTTGCTTCAATGAAATACGCAAGCCTTCCTTTTCAGCAACTGGTACAACCGGCCATTGATTTGGCCGAAAGCGGTTTTGCTGTAACGGCCGAGGAAGCCGCTTCTCTAAACCATACGCAGGAGGAATTCCGGCAATACAATACTTCTAAAATAGCTTTTATAAAGCACGATGGATGGAAGGCCGGCGATACACTGGTGCAAACCGATCTTTCCGAAACATTAAAACGCATCCGCGATAAAGGACAAAGTGGCTTTTATGAGGGAGAAACGGCAAGGCTTATTGTTTCGGAAATGAAAAAGGCCAATGGTATAATTTCCTTAGATGATCTGAAAAATTATGAAGCAAAAGAGCGGCAGCCGGTTGAGTTCAATTACAGGGGATATACCATTTTATCTATGCCCCTCCCCAGCAGTGGGGGCATTATTTTGCAGCAGTGCCTGAAAATGATTGAGCAGCGGGATATCGGCAAAATGGGTTTTCATTCAGCACAGGCCGTGCAGCTTATGACCGAAGCAGAAAGAAGGGCTTATGCCGACAGGGCTGCATTTATGGGCGATGAAGACTTTGTAAAAGTGCCTGTTGCAACCTTAACGAGCGATGCTTACCTGCAGGAAAGAATGGCAGACTATGTGCCAGGCAAAGCAGGCAGCAGTGAATGGGTGCATGCGGGGAAGCTGCCTTCAGAAAGTGAGGAAACAACCCATCTTTCCATTGCAGACAAATGGGGAAACGTAGTGGCGGTTACCACTACACTTAATGGGTCGTATGGAAGCAAAACGGCAGTAAGCGGCGCGGGTTTTTTATTGAATAATGAAATGGACGACTTTAGCGTAAAGCCGGGTGTGCCCAATATGTACGGCGCTTTGGGAACAGAAGCCAATGCCATTGAGCCCAATAAAAGAATGCTGAGCTCTATGACCCCAACGATTGTGCTAAAAGATCAGGTACCCTATTTGGTAGCAGGCACACCGGGCGGCACCACTATCCCTACTTCCGTATTTCAAACGATTGTTAATATTATTGATTTTGGCTTAAGCGCTGCTGATGCGGTAAACATGCCCAAATTTCATCACCAGTGGATGCCCGACGAGCTATTTGTTGAAAAGGATTTCCCTGCAGCGGTAACGGATTCTTTACAGGCAATGGGCTATATCATAAGCAGAAGAGGTAATATCGGAAGAACGGAACTGATTAAAATAGACAAAAGTAAAACAGGCAGGGGATATACTTTTGAAGCTGTTGCTGATAAGCGGGGCGATGATTCGGCAGCAGGTTATTAAAAGATAAGAGATCAAAAAGCCTGTGGTACAATGCAGCAGAAATGAGCGTTTATAGCGGTGTATTACATCAAAATAATGTAACTTACATTAATTATTGTTATTATAAATGGCACCATCCAAAAAATATGAGTATACCGATCCAGAACCCAATATGCTGGAAGATCCTGCCGAAAGCTACAATGTAAAGCCTTCCCAAAGTAAAGGTTTTGTTTTTGAATCGGAAGACGACAGGCTCATAACCGATGCCACAAGACCGGCTATTGAAAAACTGCAACGCTTCACGCAAATGATACGCAGGAATAACATGTTCAACAAGCTCAGGCGTAAATAAGTACAATTATAAGAGCTGACATATGGACGTAATGGATGAGGCCTTAATGGATTTCTGGAGAAAGCTGAATGACTACCATGTTAAATTTATTATGGTTGGAGGATTAGCTACCCGTTTTCATGGCTACAATCGTACAACCGATGATTTGGATATGTGGATAGAAGATACTTTGGAGAACAGGCGCAACCTGAGAAAAGCATTTGTGGCATTGCGTTATGGAGATTTTCCTACTATAGAAACCATGCGGTTTGTACCGGGATGGACAAGCTTTCACGCCGCCGGAATTGTGCTGGATATCATGACTACAATGAAAGGACTTGAAGGAATGTCATTTGACGATTGTTATCAAAAGGCTGAAGTGGCAAATATTGAAGATGTGCAGGTACGCTTTCTTCACATCAATCATCTTATCCAAAATAAGAAAGCTGTTAACCGTTCCAAAGACCGGGTAGATGTTGAATATCTTGAAAAAATTAAAAGTTTGTTAGATAAGTAAAACGGGTTATAAAACCTGCTGTTTCCGCAAAATAATGCTTAAGTACGGCATTTATTCTGGTAACGCATTTTGCCGGTAAATACTCAGTTCTGCAAGTTTTTGAAACGGATCCATCATATAGGTAAGCAGGCTGTTGTCTTCCTGTAATTCCACTATCCTGAATCCACGGTATGCTGTGCCCCAGCTTCCGCCAAAATGACCATCAAACAGGAAAGGAATGTTATCCAGGAACTTAATGCCATCCTGGTCATGATCATGCCCGTTAAATACGGCTCTTACATTTTTTGCACTATGCAGGAGCTTTTGAAAAGACGGGCAATCAATAGCGTGTGTGGTCCATTTTACCGGTGTTATATGCAGGAAAATAAATACGTTGCGGGCATCCTTATATGTTTTCAGCTTTGCAGCAAACCAGTCCTGGTCGGGACACAGATATTTTCCTTTTTCATCGGCAGTAGTACCCAGTAACAGTACATTGTCGCCGAGCACTACATCATGGTTGATATCCATATTCCAGGTTTGATTCCATACTTCCCTGTTTACCATGTCATGATTTCCCTTGGTAACATATACAGGCATGCTACATTGCCCTATCGCTTTTGAAGCAGGAAGCAGAAAGGCAGGATTATTATGGATGATGTCGCCGTTAAAAACACAAAAGTCAATGGGGCTGGCTGCATGAAAAGTATTGAGCGCACTGGTTATAGTTGAAAAATTTGCTTCAAAAGGCGTATTGTTTTCGCCATAATGCCCGTCGGAAGTTACAGCAAAACGCAAAACACTTTTCTTGCGAATGGCTGCAGCTTTTGCCGGTGTAATCATTCCGTTCGACATCAGCAATAGCATTGAGCCTGACATATTTTGTAGAAATCTCCTTCTTTTCATAACCTGTGCAATATAAAACAAAATATATTTTCTGCTGCATTATGAAATAATAACACCTATGACCACACGAAATAGTCATAGGTGCGCGCCGGATCCGGCTAATTATTTATTTATGATCCGAAGAATCCTTTTACTTTGTCCATTAAGCCACCGCCGCTGTTTCCGCCTTTATTGAACAGCAATAGCAAATCCTGCAGATCGGTATCGCCATCACCATCAAGGTCGAGTGCACCGCCTTTTACCTTTGAAAGCAGATCCTGCAGGTTGATCCCTGAAGTTTTTCCGCCGGAAAGATTATTGAACAGGCTTTGGATATCGAAACTGTTGTCGTTAGCATCATTTGTTTTTTGTACCAGGCTGCTTAAAACACCGGGTATCACACTGCCGGCAATATTTCCTGCAGACTGGTTATCCAAACCAAACTTATCCATAAGGTTCTGAACAAAACCGCCTGAAATTTGCCGGGTAACCTGGCTGTTTTCAATTCCTTCACCCTGGCCGCCGAACATTTTTAAAACATCTTTCAGTCCGCCCTGCGAAAGTAATCCCTGCAAGCCGCCGGTAATGGAATTGGATGCCTCAGCAATCACTTCATCATTTTTTTCATTCGGAATAGCCGGGTTGCTTGCAATAGCGTCTCCCGCGTATTGTTTTACAAGATTCAAAAGATTGTCTAACATAATTGTTGGTTTTATGTTATTTAAGTTAGTCTTTTTAAATGAAAGGTTGCTTTAGCGAACAGATATTTTCCATCTTTTCTCCACTATCACGGATTTTTATTGAAAAAAGCAAGTCGGAAGATTATAACGCAATGATGGTCCGGAAAACCTGAGCCCAACGGTGCAACTTATATAGTAAAAATTCCATCTATACCCCTACATTTGCGCTCTAATTTCAGGTTAGGTCTTTATGAAGCTTACATTCAGTATTTACACCGTTCTTCTTTTCTTTACTATCTCTACCCGTGCCCAGGTTTCGTATGGCATACTTGGAGGGATACAACAAACGGATGCCCGTGTTAAAATACCGGATGGACCCTCAATCCGGGCTACTGCCGGGTATGGGTTTCATGCAGGGGGCACGCTAAAAGCCGGTTTTGATAAAAATGTATACTTCTCACCGGGATTGCTGTACAGCCTTAAAGGGTTTACTATACATTTTAATAATTTGCTGCAGGATTCTGTAACCTCTGCTAAACTGCAGATACATTATATAGAGATCCCGTTGTTGCTGCAGTTTGATACCAGGTCAGACGGCAATGGCTTTTTCTTTTTGTTTGGCCCATCGGCATCGGTGGCCATTACGGGAAAGGAGAAAAGAACATTTTTAAATACCAGTGAAAAGGAACGTTCCATGCGGTTTGCCAATACAGCTTACGGCCGCTTTGAAATGAACCTGGTGGCAAAAGCCGGGTATTATTTTAAAAGCAATGTGCTGATTACCGCCGGCTACAGCTACGGATTGGGAAGCATCATCAATGATGATTATTATGCCAGAATTGTTCCGCGAATGATTACCCTAAGCGCCGGCTATTTCTTCAGAACGAAGTAGTTATCCCGATCCTTTTATTGCTGCCGGGGAACAGGCAGGCTTCCATGATCATTTCCTCCACCGCGTTTTTTAATGCCCGTCTTTCCCTATTCCATCACCTCCCCTTATGGCTTTAGTCAGCGTAAACAGGGCAAAAAAGCAGCAAAGCACAGTGCACAAGTGCAATTTGACCTAAGTTAACCACTTTATAGCCCCCACCGGGTACAGGGAGTATTTTAAATGCAAATTTTCACGTTTCCTGTTGGTATTGAATTTGCACAACGAAAGGGTTTACCTATTTTTACAAATCAATTTCCCAGCCTGAAAACTACACGTAAAATATTAAAGGTCGTATTCCTGTCATTGCTCTTCCTGGTTGTAATGACGGCTATCCTGGTTAACAGTGCACCCGTACAAAACTGGCTGGTAAAAGCGGTTACACACCGGCTATCGAAAGACCTCAATACTACAGTTGCCATCCGGCATGTTAATTTCGCGCTTTTTAATAAAATGAATCTCGAGGGGGTGTACATTGAAGATCAGCAAAAGGACACCCTTTTGTATGCAGGAAAGATAACGGTGAATATTACCGACTGGTTCTTTTTCAAAGATCAGGCGGAGCTTAAATATATAGGATTAGAAGATGCAACAATTCGTCTGCACCGGGTAGATGCCGTATGGAATTACCAGTTCCTGGCGGATTATTTTTCATCGCCACCTTCTGCTCAAAGTAAAAAGCAAATCACCCTGTCATTAAAAGAAATATCGCTTAAAAATATTCATGTAAAGCACAGGGATGAATGGCGCGGACAGGATATGGAGCTTGATCTGCAGCAACTGGCCTTAAAGGCAGATGAAATTAATTTCACAAAAAAACTGGTTAGCATCGCTACCCTTGAGCTTGATGAGCCCGTTTTTACCATATATGATTATGCAGGACGACGCCCTAAACTACCAGTATCCACAACAGATAGCATACAGGATACTGTTGCAGGGCCCTTCAACGCCGGGGGATGGGAAATGCGTGTTAATGAACTAACACTGAATAATGGCGTATTTAAAAGCAACAGGGATGTACAGCGCAAAACATACGATTATTTTGATGCCAGCCGTATTCATTTTTACGCCATTAACGGGGCGTTTAAAAAAGTGGCGCTCCTGCAGGATACGTTGTTTGCCAATATAAACCTCAGCACAAAAGAAAGATCAGGCTTCGCGGTTAAATCGCTTACTGCTGCTTTCAGAATGCAACCCGGCGCCATGATATTCGACAGCCTCGATATCAGAACGCCTTACAGTCATCTTACCCATTATTATGCCATGCGGTATAATGACTTTAATGATGACATGAGCGATTTTATCAGCAATGTAAAATTAGAAGGACGCTTTAAGAGCAGTACACTGCATAGCAAAGACATTGCCTTTTTTGCGCCGGAACTTAAAACCTGGAACCGCCAGATAAGAATGGAAGGAGATGTTAAGGGCACTATAGATCATTTGAATGCTAAAAATTTCATTGTTGAATCGGGCAAAGACACTTATCTCAACGGTAATATAAAAATGGCCGGACTACCCGATATAGATTCTACTTATATTGATTTTAAAGCCAATGCTTTTCGCACTACTTATGATGACATTGCCGGAATTTTTCCGGATCTGAAAAAGATTACGGATCCGCGCTTCAACGAAATCCGTAATATAGGATTTAAAGGAAACTTTACGGGCTTCCTGCGCGACTTTGTTACTTATGGTACTATTCAAACTAATCTCGGCGCTATTACTTCCGATCTGAATATGAAATTTCCTGCTAAAGGAAATGCGGCTTATTCCGGGAAAATATCAACGGATAATTTTGATATGGGAACTTTCATAGGCGTGAGCAGCCTGGGAACTGTTTCTTTTAACGGAAAGGTGAAGGGAAGCGGTTTCAGCGCTCAAACGCTGAATGCAAACCTGGATGGCATATTCTCTCATTTGCAGTATAATGATTATAATTATGAAAATATTGTAGTGAATGGGCACATGGATAAAAAGCTTTTCCGTGGCGCTGTTCATGTTAACGACCCCAATGTAATTATTACGCTTGATGGTGATATTGATTTTAACACGAATAAGCCTGAATTTAATTTCTTTGCCGATATACAAAGGAGCAATTTAAAAAGGATGGGGTTTGCCAAAGAAGACGTGAATGTAATAGGCAAATTTGACATGAATTTTAACGGAGATGATATTGATAATTTTTTGGGTACCGTTTCACTATATGATGTTGCCGTTACCAAAAGCAATCAAACATTTGTTTTTGATACGCTTACCTTAAGCTCACAGTTAATAGACCAGCAAAAGATATTGCAACTGCGCAATACAGAAGCTTCTGCATTTTTGATAGGAGATTTTACGATTCGTGAATTGCCGGAAGCGGTAAAGCAATTCCTGAATAAATATTATCCTGCTTATATACCTCCGCCCAAAAAAGCGATTAAAGACCAGAATTTTCTTTTTCAATTAGATGTTAAAAATATAGACCAGTACCTGTCGCTGATCAATCCTGCATTAAAAGGATTTAACAACAGCACCATTGTGGGTTCGCTTAATTCGGCAACCAATCTTATGGCTGTCAGCACAATGATCCCCTATGCCGCATATAAAAATCTGGCTGTACATGATTTCCGGCTAACCGGTTTAGGCAATATGGATAGTTTGAAATTAACCGGTATTATTGGTAATACCATTGTAAACGACAGTCTTCAGTTTCCCGGAAGTAAAATATCCATCGCCTCCAGCAATAACGTTTCGCAGCTTAACATCAGTACTGCCGCAACACAAACTATTAATGATGCACGGCTTTCTGCGCAGATCACTAACCTGGAAGACGGTATAAAACTACATTTTGATCCGTCGAGCATTGTGCTGAATGAAAAAACATGGAAAATAGATGAGGGTGGTGAATTAACGCTGAGCCGCTCTTATATTGACGCCAGGAATATAAAATTCAGCAATGGCGATCAGGAAATTGCCGTGGTAAGCAAACATTCCGATGTAGGCACATGGGATGATGTTATTGTTGAAATGAAAAAAGTAAATATTGGCGATTTCATGCCCTTCCTGGTGAAAGAGCCCCGGATGGAAGGGATTGTGTCGGGAACGGTTACCATTGAAGACGCTTTCCGCGATATGTATATATCCTCAGAACTCCATGCGGAACAGTTCAGGCTGGAAAATGATTCTATAGGAAAGATCGCTATTACCGGCGCCTGGGACAACAGGAGCAGGAAAGCAACCTACGAGGCGATATCGGATAACAATAACTACAGGTTCAGCATTGCGGGCTCGTATGAAATTGTAGATTCCCTGCATCAGCAAATCAATGCCAACGCCAATTTCGATTATACCAATATTCACTTTCTGGAAAAGTACCTGGGCTCCATCTTTGGCAACATGAGAGGCTTTGCCACCGGAAACCTGCGTATGAAAGGTGATATTAACAAACCGGATTATATTGGTACTATTGATGTAAAAAACGCGGGGTTAAAAGTATTGTATACGCAATGCTATTATACTTTTGATAGCGCCAGGATTGTTTTTACACCCGGGAAAATAGACTTTGGCACTATTTCCTTACATGATACCCTTCCTCAAAATGGTAAAAACGCCCTTAATACAGCCCAGCTCACCGGAGATTTACAGCATTCCAATTTCAACAATTTTGTATACAACATATCCATTAATACCAATCGTTTATTACTGCTGAATACCACCAGGTCCGATAACAGTTTGTTTTACGGGAAAGCTATTGGTAAGGCTAATTTCAGGTTCAGGGGACCGGAGGATGATATGAGAATGACCATTACCGGAGAGCCTGTTGACAGCTCAAGTATCTATATTACATCGTCGTCGTCTAAAGAAAGCGGCAGTGCAGATTATATTATCTGGAAGCAATACGGGCGGGAAATGAACATTGACGGTTTAGGAGCCGATGCTTCGCAGCTTAATATTGATCTTAACCTTACTGCCAATAATTATACCCGCATGTATATGGTGCTTGATGAAATAACCGGAGACATCATAGAAGCAACGGGGAGCGGCACATTAAAAATGCACACAGGCTCCAGTTCTCCGTTTACGATCAACGGCAAGTATACAATAGACAGAGGATATTACCGCTTCAGCTTCCAGGAGATATTTAAAAAACCTTTTGTGCTATTGCCCAATGAAGGAAGCTATATACGTTGGGACGGAGATCCTAACCAGGCTGAAATCAATTTAAGAGCAAAATATATAGCCAATGATGTAAAGCTCAGTTCATTGTATGCCGAACAGGGACAAACCACAGACCCGGAAGTAAGCAGGTTGAAAAGCGAACGAACAGATATAGATGTGCTTTGCACGCTGAAGGGCTCATTAGGCAAACCCGATATTTACTTTGATATTGCCTTGGCCGCTAACAGCGATGTAAAAAACAGCCAGCGTTTGCTTGGCGATTTACAGCGCATCAATAATGATGATAATGAAAAGAATAAACAGGTGGCCTACCTGATCGTATTCAGGAGTTTTGCTCCCATTGGACAGTATAATGTGCTGCAAACCGATGCCACTACTTTTGCTTTCAATACCATTTCCGAATATATTTCGGGGTACCTTACCAGTTCGCTTAAAACCCTTTTGTATGGTATTTTTAAAGATCCCACGCTGAGTGTAAACTTTAATTATACAAGGGCTTCTATTGATCCTACGGGTACTTCTTCCGGCAATACCGTAAACCTTACGCGCGATAATATCAGCCTTCAATTCATAAAATCCCTGCTGAACGACAAACTGGTCATTACTTTTGGAAGTGATTTTAATTTCGTAAGCAGCGGCTCCCAACCCGCATTAACAGAGAGCACTAATTTTCTCTTCCTGCCCGATATTACTGCAGAATATAAAATCACACCCGACGGGAAATTCAGGGTAAGCTGTTTTTACCGGAGTAACTTTGATGCATTATCTACCACAGGTAAAAGAAACCGCGCCGGTGGAAGCATTTCCTTCAGAACGGAATTTGATTCCGATCGCATCCGGAGAAAGAAAGCGGAAATGAAAGAAAAGGAGCAGGATAAAGAAAGCGATTCAACGGTGGTAAGGCTCAATTAAGGGAAGGAGCTATAGAAATTTTATTTCTGCTTCCCGCTCTTTCTTTTCCACCTTTAGTTTTTTCTCCTCCGGGCTTTCCTTGTGCATGAACAATCCGTATGACGCCACCGAAATGGAAATGATAATAGAAAGATGATAAATCAGGAAACTGTCCTGCACATTGCTTTGATCGGGGATCATATAGCTAAAAATAAAAGTAACAACAGATATGCCATATTCAAATAGCAGGGCATAATAAATAAACTGCAGGGTATATTCAGTGTTATGGTGTTTTATCCCTTTAATATAGTGCACAATAATCCATATAATATACATCATGATAATAACCAGTCCCCCGCCTATCATCAGGATTTCAGCGAAGTCCTGTAGTTGGGTAATAACTGTTAACAGCACCACTGCACACAAAAAAGCCGGTAACATTTTTTTAATGCTTCCCTGTATTGTTTCGATCTGAACTGTTTTATAAAGAATGAATAACATAAAGGGCGCATCGGCAAGGTTAAATACCCGTTCTGTAACAATCATTAGGCGGCTGCCTGTAAATGTTTCACTCAGGAACAGCAAATTAACAGCGCCTGCCAGCATCCAGTACACCGCAAACCACACAAATGCCTGGTATTTCACCAGCCGCTTTACCATTAAAATAAAAAAGGGTATGAAAAAGGAAACGGCTGCTATGGCAGCAATAATCTGGTATATATAGGGTGCGTTTTTCACTATTACGGGGTTAACACATAAGCGATAAAAGTCATCCTTTATTGTTATTAGGGATTATTGTAGCGTTTTTACCCAAGGATAGGATTGCAGGAATTACTAAGCAGTAAACAGACAGCAGCAGATAATATATTGATTACAAGGACATCCGCTTTACCGGAACGGTTATTTGTTCCAAACAGAACAGCTATTTAACATAAAGCAAATGACGCGAATTCAGCTGGTTTAAAACTTCATCAACCGGCATAGCTGAATGCTGCAGGCTGTTAACTTTGCCCCAAACTACACGCATGGCAATATTAATTACAGGCTCAACAGGATATATTGGCTCAAAGCTTACTACGCAACTTGCACAGCAGGATGATATTATTCATCTTTTATGCAGAACAACTCCTGCCCTGCCCGAATTTCAAAAAACCAATATAAAGATTTTTAAGGGCGATATTACGAATCCTGAGTCGCTTAAACCGGCATTGGAGCATGTAGACCGGGTTTATCACCTGGCTGCATATGCGAGGCTTTGGGCTAAAGACGCCTCCGTATTTCAAACACTTAATGTACAGGGAACGGAAAATGTGCTGGCAGCGGCAAAAGCAGCCGGGGTATCAAAAATTGTTTATACTTCAACTGCCGGTGTAATTGGGCCATCCAAAGAAAAGCCCATGACGGAAACAGATCCGCGCATCACCGGTTTTTTTAACCTGTATGAATCAACAAAAAATGCCGCGGAAAAGGTGGCGATGGATTATGCCAAACAGGGACTGGCTGTTTGTATTCTTAATCCGTCAAGAATATACGGGCCCGGCTATGACACGGGCAGCAACCCGGTAACCAAAATTGTTGAATTGTATATGAAGGGAAAATGGAAAATAGTACCCGGTAGCGGGAAAGACATAGGTTCCTATCCTTTTATTGATGATGTGGTAGACGGGCACATCAGGGCTATGGAAAAGGGCCGGAGCGGGGAGCGCTATATTCTGGGAGGAGTGAATGCAACGTTTAATGATTTAATGGCGCTCATAAAAAAATATAGCGGTATTGAAAAACAATTACGCCATGTTCCCTTCTTTGTGCTGAATGCGCTCAGCCATGCGATGCTCTGGAATGCAAAGGTTACGGGAAAATATCCGATGATCACCCCCGACTGGGTGGCAAAATATAAATATCACTGGGCTTTGGACAGTAGCAAAGCTGTGAACGAACTGGGCTACAGGATAAGACCGCTTGAAGAGGGTATAAAAGAAACGGTGGAATGGATAAAGCAAAACAGGAAATAAATGGTAATGCAGACATCGGACCGGCAGGGACGATTTGAATATAATTCCGTAACATTTTATTAACGGAACTGATAAACTTTTAGCCTGAAATCAATAATAGTTTTATTTTTTATTTTTAAATTTGCCGGAATCTTCACTCTTCCCCTTGGAATGCTAGTCTTAAAAAACCTGGCTATGAGTACGGATACGTTAAAAGCAAGGAAACCTTATTTTACAAAAGAAAGGGAAGATGTTTTTCAGCAGCTTCGGGTAGAAGCAAAAAAAATTGTATTGGCTTTGGCGCCTGTAAGAAGAAATGAAATTTTGTTCAAAGCCTTCCTCTTCCCCTTTATTTATTTTTTTTTCTGGACATTAGCGTTAATCTACGGCACAAATCCGTGGATGCTGTTTGGCGCTTACTTTTTTATGGGTATTGCCATAGTGCTGAATTATCTTAATGTGATTCATGACAGCGTGCATCATACTATTTTTAACAGTCGCCGGATGAACGATGTGTACACATACCTGTTTGACATCATGGGCGCCAATAGCTTTATCTGGAAAACACGCCATATCCGTTATCATCACAACTACCCCAATGTAGATGGATGGGATACAGATATAGATCAAAGTGCCCTGGTACGAATAGTGCCGCATTCCAGGTTTTCTCCCATGCATAAATACCAGCATATCTATCTTCCCTTTATTTACCCCTTGTTTTTATTTAACTGGTTGCTGGTCCGCGATTTTAAAGATTTCTTCAGCAACAAAAGAACCGTACATAAGCTCATAACCATTCCCCTGGCGGAGTACATAAAGTTATTCGCGTTTAAAATATTTTTTCTGTTTTACCTGGTCATCCTTCCTAAGATCCTTTTAGGTGTTTCATGGCTGATGATCATTGGTGCATTTTGTGTGCTGATTTTTTCTGCCAGCGTTTTTGCACTCATAGTATTGCTTCCTCCCCATGCCAATACGGAATCCGAGTTTCCTGTTCCGGACAATCAGAAGAAATTGCCCTATGGCTGGATGCTTCATATGCTTAAAACTACAAACGATGTAAATGGTGAAAGCTGGTTTACCCGCTTTGTAATGGGCAACTATAATTATCATATCGTACACCATCTTTTTCCTAATATCCATCATGCATATTACCCCGAGATAACGCAGGCGCTGAAGCGGTTGTCGGATCAGTACGGCCTTCCGTACAGGAGTTACCCGTTGCTTACCTCCTTAAGCAACCATTACCTGCTGCTCAGGCAAAACAGGGCCGAATTTGATCTTTGGGAAGAATCTATGTAAACGAACTAAACTCCGCCGGAAGGCTTTCAACCCGGCTTACATTACACAATCGTTTGATTTAATTTTGCTCAATTAAGTATAGTAATTTGTGCAAAAGCAACCTGTATGAATCTTGCATGGGAAAATCAAACCGCTATTATTACCGGCGCGGCTTCAGGATTGGGCCTGGCAATTGCCGAAAGGCTGTCGGAGCGCAAAGTAAAGCTGGCGCTATTCGATAAGGAAGAGGAGAAATTACGCGCTGCTGTTCGCCGGCTGAAATATGAAAATAAAATATTCGCTTTGGACATTACCAACGAAAATGCGGTACAGGCGGCTGTTGATGATACCGTGAAGCAATTTGGAAAAATAGATATCCTTGTTAACAGTGCCGGTATTACAGGGGAAACCCATATTAAAAGCCATGAAGTTTCCACCGCTAATCTTCAAATGGTTTTTTCGGTAAATTTTATGGGCAGCTTTTTTACCTCAAAATACGCGTTGCCTCATATGCTCCGGAATAATTATGGCCGTATTCTGCATATTGCTTCCATTGCCGGAAAGGAAGGAAATGCTGGTATGCTGGCTTATTCCGCATCAAAGGCGGCGGTAATTGGTATGACCAAGGTACAGGGGAAAGAATATGCAGAAACCAATATTACTATAAACGCATTAGCCCCTGCCGTTATCAGAACTGCACTGGTAGATGCCATGCCGGAAGCGCAGGTGAAATACATGACCGATAAAATACCGATGAAACGTTGCGGAACCTTAGATGAAGCCGCGGATATGGCATGTTTTATAGTATCTTCCCAAAATAGTTTTAGCACCGGTTTTACTTTCGACCTGTCTGGCGGAAGGGCTACTTATTAATTATTATCTTTAAAACCATATGATGAGAGATACACAATTAAATGCGGCAGAAATCAAAATAGGCGTAGTGGGCCTGGGATTAATGGGGTGCAGCATCACAACCTGCCTCCTCATGGCCGGTCATCCGGTAGTGGCGGTAGCGCCCGTTTCCATTGACCTGGCATTTGCCCTTAAGCGTATTACAAAACACCTGCAAAGGTCGCGCAGGGAGAAGCTGGTTACCAATGCGCCGGATTTTTATTTACAGCACCTTAGCATAACAGAAGACTATGATCAATTGCGGGGCTGTGCATTGGTAATTGAATGCACACTGGAGAACCTGGATATAAAAAAGGTTGTATACAGTAAAATTGAAGCGGTTATAGACGAGAACGCATTGCTGGCCAGTAACACATCGGCTATTCCTATAAGTATACTGCAGCAGCAAACCTCCCATCCCTCAAGATTCTTTGGTTTACACTGGGCCGAGCCATCGCACACTACCCGTTTTTTGGAGGTAATATGCGGTAATGAAAGCGATATCACAAAAGGTGAATATTTATATGAACTATCTCACCTGTGGGGCAAAGAGCCTACATTGGTACGCAAAGATATCCGGGGGTTCATTACCAACCGGATCATGTATGCTATGTACCGCGAAGCCATATCGCTGGTAGAACAGGGATATGCAACCGTGGAAGATGTAGACCGGGCCTGCCGGAACAACGCCGGCTACTGGATGACCTTAGTAGGTGTTTTTCGCTGGATGGACCTCACCGGGGTGCCGGCTTATCATACCGTAATGAAAGACCTGTTCCCTACTTTAAATAATAGTGCAGAAGTTCCAAAGCTTATTGACGAAATTGTAAAGAGCGGGGGGAAAGGCGTTGCCAACGCGCATGGGTTCCACTCCTATACCCCTGAGGAAGCGAAGCTGTGGGAAGAAACCTTTACCGCTTTCAGCTATGATATCAGGAAGCTTGCTTTAAAATACCCGGAAGATGTGGTGAAAAAAAAATTAAAAACCCTCCAAAAGAAAAATATCAATGCTAAATAAGCACTGCCTTACTTGCCACTTACTACTTACTACTTACCACTCTTTAAACCATATATATGTTTATCATTGACGCTCACCTTGATCTTTCTATGAATGCCCTGGAATGGAACAGGGATCTGAAACAACCCGTTGCTGCAATACGGCAACGCGAAAAAAACATGACAGATAAACCCGACCGTGGTAAAGGCATGGTATCCCTTCCCGAATTACGCAGAGGCAGGATTGGTTTGGTAGTGGCTACCATGATCGCAAGGTTTGTAGATGTAAACAGTACACTGGCTGGCTGGCACTCCCCGGAACAGGCCTGGGCGCAAACACAAGGACAAAGGGCATGGTATAAGGCTATGGAAGACAGCGGAGAGATGGTACAGATCACCAATGCGCATACGTTGAATAAACATATTCAATTATGGAATGATACTGCGATACCTGACCATACAAAACCGGTGGGGTATATTTTAAGCCTCGAAGGGGCAGATTCTTTGGTTAACCTTTCCTACCTCGAAAGATCATATCAATACGGGTTAAGAGCGCTTGGCCCCGCACATTACGGGCCGGGACGATACGCTCCAGGCACCGGTATGGAAGGTCCGCTTACAAAGGGCGGCGTAGAACTGGTTAAAGCAATGGACAACCTCAATATGATTCTTGATGTAACGCATTTAACCGATGAGGCTTTTACGCAGGCTGTTGATTTATATAAAGGTCCCGTATGGGCAAGTCACCATAACTGCAGGGCATTGGTTCCCTACCAGCGGCAGCTCACCGATGAGCAAATAAAAATACTGATAAACAGAAATGCCGTAATTGGCGGCGTGCTGGACGCATGGATGCTGAAGCCCGGATGGGTGAGAGGAAAAAATGATCCCAAAACAGAAAATATTACGCTTAGTATATTAATAGATCATTATGATCATATTTGCCAGCTTGCCGGCAATGCTAATCATATTGCTATCGGGAGCGATTTAGACGGCATGTTCGGGCAGGAACAGTCGCCATACGATATGGATACGATTGCAGATCTGCAATTATTAAAAGAGTTGCTGGCAAAACGGGGTTACCCGCAGCAGGATATAGAAAAAGTTTTCCATAAAAACTGGCTGCGCTTTCTGCAAAACGCATGGGGATCTGAAATATGAGATTTGAAATTTTAAATTTGAGATCAACGTATTATACTTATCATCATTTTCCCCCACCTTGCACCCTGTAACTTGTAACCTCCTGCACCTTGCTTATAAAGTGATGGCCGTATTGTCTATCACCTTGCCTCTTTCGGTGCGCATGGTTCTTGCGGGAAATTTGCTGATCACCCTGTAATCATGCGTGGCCATAACAATAGCTGCCCCATAGTCTTTGGAAATATGAAAAAGCAACTGCATGATCTCGTCTGAAGTTTCAGGGTCAAGATTTCCCGTGGGTTCATCGGCTAATATCAGTTTGGGGGAATTCAATAACGCGCGGGCAACATCCACCCGCTGCTGCTCTCCGCCCGACAGTTCAAAGGGAAACTTAAAGCCTTTTGTTTTTAGTCCCACTTTATCCAGCACATCGTTTATTTTTTCTTCGATGAGCTTTTCATCTTTCCATCCGGTAGCACGCAAAACGAATTTCAGGTTGTCGTGTACATTCCGGTCGGTGAGCAATTGAAAGTCCTGGAATACAATACCCAGGTTCCTTCTCAAGAAAGGTATTTTTTTCCAATCCATATCCCTTAATTTATATCCTACCACGCTCCCCTCTCCTTCTTTTAGCTTTAAATCGCCGTACAATGTTTTCAACAGGCTCGATTTACCGGAGCCCGTTTTACCCACCAGGTAAACAAATTCGCCTTTGTTTACCCGGATATTTACATCCTGTAAAATAAGTGAATTTCCCTGGTAGATATTCGCGTGTTCAAGCTCTAAAATAGTTTCTGCCATAATACAATCCTCAATAAATTCAAAGTTACGGTTTACTGCATTTTTGCAAAGAACGTATTCTTTACGCTAAGAACTAAGGTAAAATTATTTTTTTTGTAATAAACTAAGAAAGTAGTTGCGTAACTAAATAATTAGTTTATCTTTGCTTCAAGAATCAAAAAACATGAGTATCATTAAAAATCTTACAAAAGCAGAAGAGCAGATCATGCAGGTTTTATGGAAGCTGGAAAAAGCGTTTCTGCGCGAGCTGGTTGATGCCATGCCCCATCCGAAACCGCATCAGAATACGGTAGCTACCATATTGAAGATACTGGCAGAAAAAGAATTTGTAGGTATTGAACTGTTTGGAAGAATGCACCGGTATTATCCGCTTATCAGTAAAGAGGCTTACTCCAAAGCCACGATGAAAAGTATGGTAAAAAGCTATTTTGAAGGGTCTTTCAGCAATGTGGTTTCCTTTATGGTAAAAGAAAACAACCTGAGCGTGGAAGACCTCGAACGCCTGCTGAAAGAGCTTAAGAAGCAGGGGAAATAAACACTATACAGTACACTATAAACTTCAAAAACCTATGCTTGCTATAGCATACTACATCTTAAAAGTTATCATTTGCTCGGGTATTTTATATGGCTATTACCGCCTGGCGCTGCACAATAAGCTATTTCACCGCTGGAACCGGTTTTACCTGCTGAGCGCCGTGGTGGTGAGCCTGAGCTTTCCGTTAATTACAATTAATATCTGGCATGCCCCCGCTGAAGACGACAGCCAGGTGATAAAGTTATTAAACATTGTAACTACCGGTGATGAATATGTGCATGAAGTAAGCCGCAGCGGCAGCTTTCATCTCAGCGGCGAACAGGTGGCGATAATGGTGTACATGGTTGTATCACTTGCTTTGATCGTTATACTGTTTCATGCCTTGGTAAAGCTGAGCCGCCTGGCACGCAATAATCCTTTACAAAAGATACAGCATATTAATGTGATACAAACGGAAGCAAAAGGCACTCCATTTTCTTTTTTCCGGTATATCTTCTGGAATAAAAATATTGATATGCATGCTGATGCGGGGAAAAAAATATTTACGCATGAAATGGTGCATGTAACGGAAAAGCACAGCGCCGACAAATTGTTTATGCATATTGTACTCATCTTTTTCTGGTGCAATCCCTTCTTCTGGCTGATACGGCGGGAGATGAATATGATCCATGAATTTATAGCCGACAGCAAGGCTATTGACGATAAGGATACTGCCGCTTTTGCCGCCATGATATTACATGCCGCTTACCCGCAGCAGGCCTTTGGACTCACCAGCAGCTTTTTTTCATCATCCATAAAAAGACGTTTACACATGTTAACTAAAATGCAAAATCCAAGTATGAATTACATCAGCCGCTTACTGGCATTGCCGTTGCTGACTTTTATTTTTGTAGCATTTACGGTTAAAACAAAACAATTATTACCCAACCAGAATGGAATACAAATCGTCCAATTAGAAACACCTGTTACGGTGGTTATTGATGCGGGGCATGGTGGGGATGACGAAGGGGCTATGAGCTCTGAAGGAATCCGGGAAAAAGATATTACACTGTCTTTGTCGAGAAAAATAAAAGCACTGAATAGCAATAAAAGTGTTAAGATAATTCTTACAAGGGATAATGACATTACGCAGCCTGTACGCGATAAGGTTGACTTTGCTGTACTGCAAAAACCAGATTTATTTATATCTCTTCACGTTGCCCAGGTTGATCCAAACGGGGGAGATAAAACAAAATCCGGATTTGAAATATACCTCTCAAAAAATCAAACAGGTTATACGAAACAGGCACAGTTGTTTGGAAGCCTTGTTGCCGGGGAAATAGAAAAGAACTATGGCGTAGCTCCGGAAATTAAACAAAGAACAGGAAAAGGCATTTGGGTGTTAGACGCGCCTGTTATCAACTACCCTGCCCTGCTTATTGAATGCGGGTACCTTAGCAACCCGAACGATATTGCCTTCATCACAGATGAAAAAAAGCAGGAGAAAATTGCAAGGGATATTTTGAATGCGATTGAGCGGTTTGCAAAAGCAAAAGAAGATGGAACGATTGCCGTGCAAACAGAACCCCAACCTTCTTTGAACGCTCATTCGCCAAGACAGGAAAGTAATGCTAATAGTGCAAATAGTAGCATTGCTGTAAAAAAAGATTTGAAGACCGCTATAGATACCCTGCCTGCAAATATCAAATCGGTTGATATTACAAAGGATAACCAGGTTATTATTATTTACAAAAATAATACGGCTGAAAAAATAACAAAGGCCGAAGCCATTAAACGGGGTATTGTTCCTGTTGCCAAAGCGGGTATTGAACTGCGCAGTAGTAACTTTCGTACAATGGATTCGGTTTTGTATTTTCTTGATGGAATTGAATTTTCGAAGTCAGGACTGGAAAAGATCAATCCGAATGATATTGAAAGTATACATGTTATAAAGGATAAATCAGCAGTGGATAAATACGGAGAGAGGGCTATAAATGGGGTAATTGAAATTACGTTAAAGAATGTAAATAATGCTTCCATAGTTCAGAAAGGAGACAAAACTTTTCAAATAGTGGAAAAAGCGCCTGCGTTTCCGGGAGGTGAAGCAGCGTGGGCAAAATATATTTCAGCATCTATTAATAAAGTGATAGACTCCCTGCAGGAGGAAAACAAACCCGGAACCTGCGTGGTACAATTTATAGTTGATACGGAAGGCAATCTCAGCGAAGTGAAACCCCTAACGATGGAAGGTACTTTTTTTGCAAAGACCGTTACAGATGCGATTAAAAACGGGCCCAAATGGATACCGGCTGTGCAAAACGGTCATAAGATAAAAGCGTATCACAAACAGCCTGTAACATTCCAGATTCAGGAGGAGTAAGGATCAGGGTAACAGGAATTATATTAGAGTTCCCTCATCCCACCATTTCTTCTTTAGCCGTTTTATTGTATTGTTCCGTTAGCTTACGCTGTATTTCAAATGGTACAATAACGTATTCATAAAACTGCATTTTAAACTTGGCCCTGCCCTGTGTTATAGAGCGCAGCGATGAAGAATAATCATTCATTTCAGCTAATGGCACTTTAGCCATTATCCTCGTAAAATTTCTTTCCGCGTCCATGCCTTCCACAAGAGCCCGGCGGGTTTGCAAATCGCCCATAACAGCGCCCGTTACATCTTCAGGGCATAAAACTTCAACCTGGTAAACAGGTTCCAGCAGTTGCGGCGCCGCCATTTGAAAAGCATTTTTAAAGGCCATGAGCCCGGCTATTTTAAAAGAAATATCATTGCTGTCTACAGGGTGCATCCTGCCGTCAAATACCGAAACCCTGATATCTCTTACATAAGAGCCTGTTAGCGGCCCTTCCTGCATTTTTTGCATTACCCCTTTTAGTATGGAAGGCAAAAAGCGCTGGTCAATAGCGCCTCCAACAATGCAGTTATAAAAAACCAGCTTACCGCCCCACGGAAGCTCCTGCGTGTCTCTTCCCCTCACGTTCAACCCGGCCGGCTCCGGCATGCCTTCATACCAGGGCTCTATACGCATGTGCACTTCTCCAAACTGCCCTGCTCCTCCCGATTGTTTTTTGTGCCGGTAAACCGCTTCCGCTGCGGTTCTTATTGTTTCCCGGTAAGGAATTCCGGGCGCTTCAAACACAACGTCTACCCTGTGCTGATGCTGCAGTTTCCACTTAATAACGGCCAGGTGCATATCGCCCTGGCAATAAATGATCGTTTGCTTTAATTCGGACGAAACCTTAACGATAAGCGTTGGGTCTTCTTCCCTTAGCTGGTGTAAAGCGGCCGACAGTTTTTCTTCTTCCCCCTTTTTTACCGTTCTTACCGCAATGCTCATATTAGGCGCAGGAAATTCAATAGGTTGCAAGGCATAGTTTACATTCCGTTCGTGCAGGGTGTTGTTCACATGCGTGTTCTTCAGTTTGAGGGTTGCCCCTATATCGCCCGCGCTTAGTTCACCAACGTTATTTCTTTTATTACCTTCCATCACAAACAACTGGTTCAGCTTTTCAGATACACCCGTAGTTTCATTAAGCAGATCCATGCCCGCTTTAAGCGTTCCGGAAAACACTTTCATAAACGAGAGTTCCCCCACGTGTGGTTCTGAAATGGCCTTATAAACAAAAGCGCAAACCGGTTTACCTGCATCGCAGGGAATAATTTCTCCATTCACGGAAACCTGTGGCGGTATTTCATCGGCGCTCGGACAAACATTATCTATAAAGCCCATCAGGCGCCCGCTTCCCATATTGCGTTCTGCCGAAAGGCAAAACAGGGGAAAGAGGTCATGGTTGATCATGGCTTTTTTCATCCCCGTCCTGATCTCGTCTTCATCTAATTCTCCTTTTTCAAAATATTTTTCCATGAGCGTTTCATCATTACCGGCAACGGCTTCAATCAACTCCTTATGCAGCCGGTCGGCTTTTTCCTTTTCTTCGGGTGGTATGGGCAGCTTTTCGGGCTTTCCGCCTGTGTCTTTAAATGTATACATCGTCATACGCAGCACATCTATAATACGATGAAAGCCTTCACCCTGCTCCAGGGGATATTGTATAACCGTTACATTACTGCCAAAATGCCGTTTGGCTTCATTTACCGTGTCGTCAAAACTGGCTTTTTCATCATCGAGGTGATTAACAGCGAAGATCATAGGTGTTTTAAACCTTTCGGTATACTGCCATATTACTTCAGTGCTTACTTCTACTCCCATCGCCGCGTTTAACAGCATAATACCGGTGTCGGCCACACGAAGCGCGGAGAGTACTTCTCCTGCAAAATCGTCGTAACCGGGTGTATCAATGATATTGATCTTATATCCGCGCCATTTGGTGTGCATTAACTTGGAGAATATCGTGTTGCCCCTTTCCTGCTCCAGTTCATGATAATCTCCCACGGTATTCTTCTCAGCAATTGTTCCCCGCCGGGAAATTAAGCCGGCTTCAAAAAGAAAGCATTCGGCAAGTGTTGTTTTACCGGAGCCTGCATGCCCGAGAAGCACAATGTTCTTTACATGGGAGGTGTCGAATTCGGCGGCCATGGCAATTATATTTTAAGATGAGTAAAAAGACATGCTAAGCCAGCGTAAAGGCATAAAAATATGGCACAGTAAAGGAGGTAAGACTGCTTTTTCTGCAAAAAATGCCTTGTTATATAATATCAGGTATAGTTTACCAGGAATCGCTGAAAATCATTTTTAATTTCGTGCAGCGTTTGCCGGAGATGCTGATAATCGGCCGCTAATTTTTCGTAACCGGAGGTGATGAATTCAGGCGTTGCGTAATTGTTGGTAACAGGCTGAAAAACAGGCGTTTTGTTGAGGGATTTGATGGACTGCTTCAGATCATGAATGTTGGCAAGCTGAATATCGAACTGATTTTCATAATGCTCAACATCTTTAAGCGCTTCTTTACTGGTAATGTGGGCCGCTGCCTGCTGCAGCTCATTTTTCATGCGGGTAAACTCTTCGCGCTGTGAACGTAATGCCTCCCTCAGGGTATTACATGCTTCTGAGAGCTGTGGAGTGTCTGTGGTAACCATGGGCGTACAATTTAAAGGTGAAGAAATAAATGAATTGTGCTTTAGCCAATGGGATCGGATAGTGCTGTTTAAAAGTACTAAAAAATATAAACATACAAGGACTTTTGTGCATAAAAAAACCATCCGTGCAGCATATCGCTGCTCCGGATGGCGGGGTTGTCTATCAACTTCCTGAAAGACTTTACTGGGTTATTAGTGGTATAATAATTCTTTTATCATCTAAAATACATTCCACAAAATATTCTCCTTTTGCATAGGCCACCAGGTTAATATCATTCACCGTGTTGATCATAGTGGTAACCAGTATTCTTCTTCCTACCCTGTCGTATACTGTTACTTTTATGGGTTTGGGAGGTAGTTTGGAGAAGATAAGCTTTGCCAGCCCGTTACCCGGGTTGGGCGATATTTTAACCTTAATATCTCCTATATAGGTGTGTCCTTCCGGCACAAAGAAATACTCAGCCGATTCGCCGCTGCATCCTGTGCTGGTGCTGGCAACAACAACTTTATATTTGCCATATCCTCTCGGCTTGTACTTTTTAGCTGTGGCTCCCGGGATCAGCACGCCGTTCTTATACCACTGATAGGTATCCGCTTCGGAAGCGATCAGTTCATTACCCGACTGGCTGATAGAAGGTGTAGGGAGATTAGCGATAACCAGGTCAATGCTATCACGCTCTGTTATTCCACAGCGCGTTACTTCCACGCTATAGGTACCAGATACCATCGGGTATATTACCGGGGTTGTTTCGCCTGTACTCCACAAATAAGTAGCGCCCGGATTGCCGGCATCCAATATAACCGCGTTTCCAAAACAGATGGTGGTATCATTGCCAAGGTACACCGGTGTTGCTCCCGGCATCAGCGATACTTCAATTTGAGCTTCACCCACGCAGCCGCTATTATTTACCGTTACCTTATATACCCCGGCATCGCTTACTGTAATTGTTTGTGATGCATCAGGTGTATTCCAGGTATATGTTGCCCCCGGATATCCTGCATCAAGCGTGATGCTGCTGCCCGCGCAGATGGTCGTATCATTTCCTAATGATACAGGAAGCGTTGAGCTGATATTTACGGCTAACGATCCGCTGCCGCTGCAACTGCCCTTGCTCACCATAACACTGTAGGTGCCGGCAGTATCTGTTGAAATAATTCTGGTAGTTTCTCCCGTGCTCCACAGGTAAGTAGCGCCGGGGTTACCCGCATCTAATACAACACTGTTACCCGGACATAGAGTGGTATCGTTGCCCAGGTTAACCGTGAGCGCCGGAACTACCGTTACCTGTATGGCATCTATGGTTTTGCAACCGTCTTTAGTTACGGTAACAATATAGGTGCCGGCTTCACTAACCGCAATGCTTTGCGTGGTTTCACCGCCGGGAGCCCATTCGTACGTTGCGCCTGCGTGGTTTCCGGCATCAAGCGTGATCGTGCTGCCCGCACAAATGGTAGTATCATTTCCGAGGTCAACCGGTATGCCGGTTCCGCTTACAATAATATCTTCCTCATATGTTTTAGATTCCCCGCTGATCGAAACAGTTAATGTTACTTTATAGAGTCCCGGCTGATCATAATCATGTTCGGGGTTAGGGTTATATCCACTCAATACCGGTGAAGCATCGCCAAAATTCCATTCGTAGCTGATTATACTGCTGCACGCTTCAGTAGCGTCTGTAAAACTAACCTTAATGGGGCTGCACGAACCGGTTTGGGTAAAAGTAAACTTAGGTTCAACCTTTGGCTTATCAATAACAAGAATAGTATCGGTTGCTGTACACCCGCCTTTTGTTACGGTTACCCAGTATTTCCCTGCTGTCATTACCAGCACTGTCTTTGTTGTTTTATTATTTGCAGGAGATACGGGCAAGCTGCCCCATTTATAAGTGGCGCCTGTTATGCCGGCGTCTAATGTGATTGGCAAACCATTATCGCATCTCTCTATGTCAGCACCCAAATCCACAACCAACCCTGAAGTGTTTACGGTAATGGTTTTAGAGCCAGTGCCCGTACAACCGTCTTTGGTTACGGTAACCGTGTAAGTATCGGCCATAGTTACATCAATCGTTCTGGTAGTTTCACTTGTGCTCCAGTTGTAGGTAGCGCCTGTTCCGTGATCGCCTGCATCCAGCGTAATGCTGCTGCCTGAGCAGATCGAAGCGTCCGGACCCAGGTTTATTACCGGCTTGGGAGTTACTGTAATGGCTCTGGAACCGGAGTTACTGCAACCATCTTTGGTTACGGTAACCGTATAGGTAGTGTTAACCGTGGGGTTAACTGTAATGGATTGGGTAGTTGCTCCCCCGGGGCTCCAGCTATAGGTTGCACCGGCATTGCCAGCATCAAGGGTGATAGGATCTCCCGAGCAGATCGTGGTAGCTGCACCCAGGTTTATTACCGGCTTGGGTGTTACCGTAATGGCTCTGGAACCGGAGTTACTGCAACCAT
>ENA-UOUJ01000374-UOUJ01000374.1-activated-sludge-metagenome-genome-assembly--contig:-NODE-374-length-32612-cov-4.433854_pt1 | contig 32612 bp, 31 predicted proteins | sample MGYA00249839_ERZ747224 | MGnify/ENA primary metagenome ERZ747224 (study PRJEB28782, sample SAMN03220277) | activated sludge metagenome | biome: wastewater; feature: sewage sludge; material... | reverse complement strand
TTTATTCATAACGGTTACACTGTTTTTGTGTCAACCTATTTTAGGACGAGGCAATATGAAGAAGGAAAAAGGCTTTGGGGGAAAGTTTAAAGAAAGGCTTTCTTTCTTCTTGAAAAAGAAAAAATCCCAGCGAGCCGGGATTTTATTGGGTGTGTATTTTATAATGTATTTAGGCTACCGTTTCCTCTTCTTTTGCAAAAGATAAAGCTGTGTTCACCATGTTTTTCGAGCCTATATATATGGGGCACCGCTCGTGTAGCTGCGTGGGCTGTATGTCGAGAATGCGCTGGCTGCCATCGCTGGCTACGCCACCTGCCGCTTCTATAAGAAAAGCCATGGGGTTGCACTCGTATTGCAGGCGCAGCTTTCCGCGCACATTACTTTTGTCGGCAGGGTAAATGAATATGCCGCCTTTTATAAGTGTGCGGTGCATATCTGCCACCATAGAGCCTATGTAGCGGTGCGAATACGGGCGGCCTTCCTCTTTATTGCTTTCCATACAATAGTCGAGAAACGCCTTCATGCCATCGCTGTATTTGGAGGTATTGCCCTGGTTAACAGAGTATATTTTTCCTATTTCGGGGCATTTAAGCTCGGGGTGAGAAAGGCAAAATTCTCCGATGGAAGGCTCGAGCGTAAAACCATTTACACTAAGCTTGGTAGCATATACTAACATGGTACTCGACCCGTAGATTACATACCCCGCAGCCATAAGTTTATTGCCGGGTTGTAAAAAATCTTCTGGTGTGCATGCCTGCCCTACCTCGCTTACGCGGCGATAGATGGAAAAGATAGTGCCGATGGGGGCATTCACATCTATGTTTGAAGAGCCATCGAGCGGGTCGAAGAGCACTACATACTTCGAGTTTTTTGAAAAGTCGTCGTTAAAACAAACGTATTCATCGTTTTCTTCCGAGGCTATGCCTGCACAGTCGTTGCTGTTTTCCAGCACACTTATCAGGGTTTCATTGGCATATATATCGAGCTTCATTTGCTCTTCGCCCTGCACATTTGTAGCGCCGTGCTTGCCGAGTATGTCCACCAATCCGGCTTTTAGCACCTGCTTGTTTATCATTTTACAAGCAAGCCCTATGTCGCGCAGCAGTGCGGACAATTCGCCTGTGGCCTGGGGAAATCTTCGGGTTTCCTGGATAGTAAACTCGTCCAGGGTCATTAATTTTCGACGGGAAATCATCTTGAATAAATTTTGTACGATAGATGCAAAAATAATGTAACGGCGTGGGAAAAGCTAATCGGAAAAGACGGTGTGCAGGATTAGAAAGGGTGGGGTTGGTTATTTTTTTGGTTGAATAAAATGGAGCCGGGTATTGATTCTAAATGTGAGCGACTACCTTTGCACAGCTTTCTAAAGGGGTAATGGTACAGTATTTCAAAAATATAAACCGCCAGACGTTAGAGATCGAGAAGCCCGAAGGAGCCAACTGGATCAATGTAACGCCTCCGTTTCAGGAAAATGAGATTGATAATCTTTCTCAGAACCTGGATATACCCCGCGATTTCCTTACCGATACCTTAGATATTGAAGAACGTGCGCGCTATGAAATAGACGAGGGTGTGCGATTGATAGTGCTGAAAACACCGGTGGAAAACAAGTCGCTGAATGAAAGCGATGCCTACTATGTTACCATTCCTATCTCTATTATCATTACCGAAAGGAGCCAGGTTATCACGGTCAATTCTTTTGAGAATGTAGCCATCCGCCGCTTCCTCAATACGTTTGCCAAGCGCCACCCCGAACGCCCGAACATGATGGTGCTGAAGATTTTTGAAAAGGTGGTGATGGATTTTATGGAGGTGTTGAAAGAGATCAACCATCGCAGAAATATTTTGGAGCAAAAGCTTTATGACTCCAACAGAAACGAGGAGTTGCTTTATTTGATGCGGGTACAGAAAAGCCTTGTTTACTTCGTCACTGCACTTCGCTCCAACGAGTTGCTGCTGATGAAAATGGAGCGCACCAACTTTCTTAACTGCGATGAAGATGAGCGTGAGTTTCTTTCGGATTTGATTGTAGAATTTTCACAAGCCCTTGAAATGGCGGAAAAGTACAGCAACATTCTTATCAGTTCTTTAGATGCTTTTGCGAGTATCATCAACAACAACATGAACCTGGTGATGAAACGGCTTACCACCATTACCATATTCATTTCATTGCCTACACTCATTGCCAGTTTCTTCGGTATGAATGTAAAAGTCCCTTACGAAGGTGAGATGTTTGGGTTCTATTTTGCCATCGCATTATCTCTGGTGGTAGCCACAGTAATGGTATTCTATTTCAACAAAAAGAAGTGGTTTTAAACGCAGTTATCGAAGTGGTGTGACTTAATCAATTAGTATGGGTCGTATAATTTTTTCGCCGCTTTCCTCATTGATAAACTGTAAATAGTAAACACCTTTTGCCCAGGTTTTTACATCTATATCCAGCTTTTTTGCCAGTCTGCCGGTAAATATGTTTTGCCCAAAAGTGTTTACCACATAAATATCAAGCTGCGTATTAGTGGAAGACATAAGATGCAACATCTCGTTAGCAGGAACAGGGAAAACATTGAGGCCATTTTGCCAGCTCACATTTTTAACGCCAGTGTTTTGCGTTAGAATGAAGTTTGCCGGATTGATATTGAAGAATACATTTCCCGCACTTTTCACTTTTACTCTTGCCTTTGTAGTGGTAGAAATATTGGGGACAGTGATTGTTTCGCTGCCATCGTTTGGCGTGTTTTTAATCAACACATGCGGATAGGTGTAACCGCCATCAACAGAGAGAAGTATATCTACGTTAGCACAATTGACCGGCGGAAGATTTGTATTTGCCACATTCCAGGTCACGGTTTCGAAGGTGCTACCCAGCCAGTTGACAGAAGTGGACGGACTTGTAACGGTAAAAGGTCCTGCATTTGCAGTCACATCTAAATGAACAGAATCATCGGGAAAATTAAAAGCACCGATGCCATTGTAAATATCTCTTACTGTAAGCTTGAAAGTTAAGAAGCGATCAACATCCGGAAGTTTTTCACCTACATAAGAAGTGGTTCCGTTTATCAGCGTATCTAATCTCGGAAATACTCTTGTAGAAGAAGTGTCCGAATGAAAAGATCGAAAGATGGGGCCATGTGTGCTGGGTGCACTCCAACTTGTTCCAAAATTCCCTTTGTTCCATTGTTCCCAGCAATAGGTGATGGTGTCGTGGTCTGAATCAATTACCGGCGGAGCTGTAAGCTCAAATGGAGTCAACTTAGGTATGTGATAGGTTTGGGTAAAAGCACCCATCTGTGGAGGGGTATTAATCGTTGCAGTAACACTAGCGCAGGTAGCACCGTTGGGAGCAGTTAGAAAATCAGTTATCTGCACCAGACTTATTGCGTGAAAATAATCATCACTTCCGCTTTGGAGATTGTTGCTTGCGTTGCATAAACCTGCGTAACTCATAATGGTAGAACCACTGCCCGGTTCGTAAGCTGCGGGCATATCTCCATTGCCTCCACAACTTCCGGTGTTGGCATTAAAGGTGTGCTCTGCACCAAACTGATGTCCCATTTCATGCGCTACAAAATCTATATCAAAAGGATCTCCTTGTGGGTTACTTCGACCAGTAACGCCTTGTGCTTTTGCATTGGATTTACATACACTTGCCAATTGCGCTTGCCCTCCCGCTCCGGTACTGAAAACATGTCCGATGTCGTAGTTAGCTATGCCGATGCGCGAATTGATAACACCAACATTTTCGCTCAACATAGAAGATGAACTGCTATTGTTGGAATAAGGGTCGGTTGATGGATTTAGGAAAATGAGCGTGTCGTTGTTGCCGATCAATGTCATGTGAACGGCAAGTTCTCGCTCAAATACTCCGTTCACCCGATTCATACTTGTGATCATTTTACTGAGCACTGCCACTTTGGTAGGAGAAGGTCCGGCTACTGCAATTGCATATTCACCCGTACAGGCAAGCGCCAGACGAAACGTTCTTTTTACAGCGCCATTTATCCGAAGTTTTATGGGAGGATTATTCGTTAGTTCATGCATCATAGACCTTTCATCTGTCTCACAAAACATCATTTGTCCCAACGGCTGTTGATAGTCTTTCTTGTAATAGCAACAATAAAAACCATCGTTCGCATTGCTGTATGGATCTATGAAGTAGGTACCTGCATTGTCAAAAACCATTGCATGAAATCCGTATTCGGTATAGTCCAGTTTTACGGTTACGTTTTTATTGTCTGCTGCATAACCAGTAAAAGTTTTAATGTTCGGATACTTCGCGGCAAGTGCATCCTCCATCATATTATCCATCCACACTTTAAATAAACGGAGTTCGCCACCCGGCGTAGGAAAAAACATGCTGATTGCCTGTTCGGGTTGGGTTGGAAGAGAAAAAAGTTTAGTCTTGATCGCTTCGTTATTTATCTGAAAAACCAATTCTTTATTTGGAACGATTGTCCTTATTCCCTGAGTTGGAACATTGGGCAATGTCCAGATTTCCCAGGATAGTTGGGTAAGTGCAGATTGCGCAAAACTGCTGAGAAGGCAGCAGGATAGAATTATCGTGGCAATTGATTTTTTCATCTTCGAAGATTAGCGGTCGTAGCGAACCTGATTATCGGCCGGCGATTTTTGCATTTTTGGCTGCTCCGGACTAATGGACGTACTGTTCTCTTCTTTCGTTGGGGGATTGGTAGAAACAGCAGTGTCTTTTGTTGACGCGCAACTAATTAAAAAGCTGGTTAGAATTATTACAAGTGCTGATTTTTTCATGCAACCGAAGATAAATATTTTGCATGAAGGCATTTTGATTTTTTCCGCCCCAATTAGCTAATCCTTCTAACGCCCAACCTCAGAGAATTAAGTATCAGCACCACATCGCTCACAGCCATAATACCCGCACCCCATGTAGGAGTTAGCAGTCCCGCAGCCGCTACAGGAATTGCAATAATGTTGTAAAAAAATGCCCAGAAAAGATTTTGCTTGATGGTTTGTTCGGTGTAGATGCCCAGGCGAATAGCTTTCGTTAAAGTAGAGAGTTGATTATTTGAAAGAATGATGTTTGCAGATTGGATTGCAATTTGGGTTGATTCACTTAAAGACACGCCGACTGTAGCCCTTGCAAGTGCCGGAGCATCGTTAATGCCATCCCCCACCATCGCCGTTGGCGCAACGTTCATCAGTTCATCGAGCTTCTTATTTTTCTGTTCGGGTGAATGTTCGGCATACACTTCTTTTATGCCCAGTTGCGTTGCGATGTCAGCACATTTTTCCTTCTTATCACCACTCAGCAATATCGTTTTGTAGCCCATTTCATTTAGCTCCCGGATGGTTGCTGCCGCATCCTCACGCAATTGGTCGGCAATTTTCAACGCCCCTTTGTAGGTTTCGTTTTTGTAGAGATAGAGATCAAAACCTTTATCGTTTGGTGCATTTGCGTGCAACCATTTTTCAGATCCCAGCCGCCAGGTATTTCTTTCTTCGTCTGTAGCTTCAATTCCCTTGCCTCTTACTTCTTTTACTTCAATAAAATTAATGTCGGAAATAGGTTGCCATTGTTTGGTTATTGACTTCGCTATAGGATGAGAGGAGTGTTGCTCGATGGTGGCCACGATGTCTTTGAATTTTTGCTCTTCAATGTCTTTTACTACAAAGGACTGAATATGCAATTTGCCCGTTGTGAGTGTTCCGGTTTTATCAAAAACAATCTGTTTCACTTTTTTCAAAGACTCTAAAGTGTCGCCACCTTTTATCAGCATTCCGTTTCTTGCGGCTCTTCCCATCCCAACTGCTATGGCTGCGGGTGTGGCTAAGCCCATAGCGCACGGACATGCAATAACCATAACGGCAATGCTGCGCATCATTGCTTCAGGAAAACTAACCCCAACAAAAAAGTAGTTGATAAGAATTGTGAGTAGCGCTATACCTAAAACTAACGGAACGAAAACTGCACTTATTTTATCGGCAAGTTTTTGAAGAGGCGGCTTGGTTCCCTGCGCTTCACGAACCATCCTGATAATATTCGATAACACAGAGGCGCTGCCCAGGGTTGTTGCTTTTAGTTTTATACTTCCGTCCACTACCAGCGTTCCACCCACTACTTCATTTCCAGATTTTTTGTGTACGGGAACGCTTTCACCCGTTATCATGTGCTCATCTATTTGTGCGTCTCCGAAAACAATTTCGCCATCCACCGGAATATTATCACCGTTATTGACAAGCACTATGTCTCCCTTCCTTACAAACTTACTTTCAATCTCCATCACAGAATCTTTACCGAGGCTATCGGTCATCACGATCTTAGCTTTTTGCGGCTGCAATTTTACCAATGCGTCAATGGCTGCTGTGGTTGATTTTACAGTATAATGTTCCAACCAGTTGCCGAAGAGTACGAGTGTGATAATTGCAGCGGTAGTTTCAAAGAATAAATAATTGTGCGCTTGTGAAGGAATAAACAGTAATCCTATCAGAGAATACACGTAAGCGGCAGATGCACCAAGAATAATCAGCACAGCCATATTCGTAATACGGTGCTTCAAAGACCTGATGGCGCTCGGCAAAAAAACATAACAACCAATAATGTAAACAGGCGTGGACAATACTAACTGCACCCAGGGATTGTGAAGCACATGCCAACTTACAAACATGTGCAGCAGCAAGGGAATGGTGAGCAAGGCGCTGACGATCAGCAATAGGGTTTCCTTGTTTGTAGTTGTTGAGTGAGTGTGTGATCCGTTCATGTCCTGATCATTCTCCCGCACCACTTTATAACCAAGATCATCAATAGCATCAAACACCTTAGATTCATTTTGATCGTCTTCCAGAGTGAAGACAACCTCACCCGAAGCGGCATTCGCAGAAACATTTTTCATCCCCTTTTTTTCAAGAAGCTTGGAAATAGTCAATGCACAATTGCCGCAGGTCATTCCTTCCACTATTGTCGAAACTGTCTTTTCCATGGTGTCTTTTATGTGCTGAAAATCTAAAGGAGGATAGTTGGAATCCCGATTGCAAATTTCCTACAGTTTAAGCACAATGAGAAATGGAGATACATTAGTTCTGGCAATTGGAGTATCAGCATAAATAGCCCGATTGAAAAAAAAAGTTCTATCGGTTTATTGCGATTAAAGAAATTGATCGTAACATTGCGATGAATTAATAATGAATGGGAGTTTCAAAGAGTGAACTATTTACGGAGGAACAAAATAAACTGGCTGCAATGGCCAAGGCAATAGCCCATCCTGCCCGTATCGCCATCCTGCAACATTTGGTAAACGCAGATGCTTGTGTGTGTGGAGATATCGTGCAGCAAACCGGTCTTGCCCAGGCTACAACATCTCAGCATCTTAAAGAGCTAAAGAATGCAGGAGTAATTCAAGGAACAGTGGAAGGAACCAGCGTGTGCTATTGTATCAATCCAAAAGTGTGGAATGAGTATCGTGATTTTTTTGCCACGTTTTTTAAAAAAATGAAAGAACCAAAATGTTGCTAGCAGCACGGACGCGTGCATTTATTCATAACAATTTAAAACTTCAAAAAAATGAGAACGATTCAAAAACCAAATGCCTCCGGATGTTGCGGCGATGATACATGCTGCACCGGCGGATGCTGCTAAGACAAAACAAAGACGGCACGAGCGCAGTGCCGTCTTTAATATTCATTCTTCAAAAAAAGACTTTATGCCTACAGAAAAAGAACTTAAAGAACTGGTTCGCCAGAAATACAGTGAGATAGCTTTACAAAATAAAGCAACCAATGCTGCATCGTGCTGCGGTGCCGGTGGATGCAGCACTGAAGTGTACAACATCATGAGCGACGATTACACTACGCTCGAAGGTTATAATGCTGACGCAGACCTCGGACTTGGATGTGGATTGCCAACAGAATTTGCACAAATAAAACCCGGAGACACGGTTATAGATCTGGGAAGTGGTGCGGGTAACGATTGCTTTATTGCAAGAGCGCTTACAGGTGAAAGCGGGAAGGTGATAGGTATAGATTTCACGGCCGCAATGATTGAAAAAGCAAGAGCTAATGCCGATAAGCTCGGTTATAATAATGTAGAATTCCGTTTTGGCGATATCGAAAAAATGCCTGTAGGCGGAGGTGTGGCAGATGTGGTGGTGAGCAACTGTGTATTAAATCTCGTACCGGATAAAAAGAATGTGATGGATGAAATTTTCCGTGTATTAAAATCGCGTGGACATTTCAGCATATCCGACATTGTATTGCAAGGTGCGTTGCCTGTTAATCTTCAGCAAGCAGCAGAAATGTACGCAGGTTGCGTAAGTGGTGCCATCCAAAAAGAGGCGTATTTACAGCTTATCAAAGATGCCGGATTTGAAAGCATCACTATTCAGAAAGAAAAGCAAATCATCATACCCGATGACATACTGCAAAACTATCTGAGCAAGGAAGAAATCGAAGTATTTAAAAACAGCGATACCGGCATTTACAGCGTTACCGTGTTTGCACGCAAACCTGAATGCTGCGATCCTGGCGCTGGTTGTTGTTAAGTAATAAACACCGGGATAAATAAAAACACATGTCTGCACATAATTGTGCGCCTGCCGCACAACGGAAACAACTTAGTTTTCTCGACAGGTATCTTACCCTCTGGATTTTTCTTGCCATGGTCATAGGAGTAGCAATTGGCTACTTCATTCCATCTTCCTCTAGTTTTATCAATTCTTTCTCCAGTGGTACTACTAACATTCCATTGGCAATAGGACTTATTCTGATGATGTATCCGCCGCTTGCAAAAGTGAAGTATGAAAATATGGGAGAAGTATTCAGAAATACAAAAGTGCTTGGCGCTTCCTTGCTGCTCAATTGGGTCATCGGGCCCATATTGATGTTTGGGCTGGCGGTGTTGTTTCTTCACGGCTATCCGGAATACATGGTAGGACTGATACTCATTGGACTTGCCCGTTGTATAGCAATGGTAATTGTATGGAATGAACTCGCAGAAGGCAGTCGTGAATATGCAGCCGGCCTTGTGGCACTTAACAGCATTTTCCAGGTTTTGCTTTATAGTTTATACGCCTGGCTTTTTATTACTGTGCTGCCGGGATGGCTTGGCATGGAGGGAATGGAAGTGGATATCACAATAGCACAGATTGCAGAAAGTGTGGCTATTTATCTCGGTGTTCCTTTTGCGGCAGGGCTAATCACAAGATTTGCGTTGTTGCGTCTTAAAGGTGTGGTGTGGTACGAACAAAAATTTGTTCCTGTTATTTCGCCTATCACGCTTATTGCATTGCTGTTCACAATTGTAATCATGTTCAGTCTGAAAGGTGAGCTGATCGTACAGATACCACTGGATGTTTTACGCATTGCAGTGCCACTGGTAATTTACTTCGCACTGATGTTTCTCGCGAGCTTTTTCATAGCTAAGAAAATGGGCGCGGACTATTCGCAAAATGCATCTATCGCATTTACTGCTGCCGGAAATAATTTCGAACTCGCTATTGCGGTTGCGATAGGGGTTTTCGGTATTAATAGCGGACAAGCATTTGCGGGAGTTATTGGACCATTAGTAGAAGTTCCTGCATTGATTGCCTTAGTAAATGTTGCATTCTGGCTCAGGAAAAAATATTACTCCGACAAAGAAACTGCTCCTGAAAAATCATCCATCTAACAAACTGAAAACATAACAACATGAGAATTGCATTGTTCAGCGATATACACGCTAATCTTCCAGCACTTCAGGCTTGTCTTGCGGATATTGAAAACAGAAAACCAGATGCTGTGTATTGCCTCGGCGATCTTGTAGGCTACAATATTTGGCCCAATGAAGTGATTAATGAGATCAGAAAACGCGGCATCCCAACCATTGCAGGCAATTATGATTTTGGCATCGGGCGAAGCAGTGATGAATGCGGTTGCGCCTACAAGACCGATGAAGAAAAGGAAATGGGTAAGGTATCTATTTCCTACACCAACAGTATGGTTAAAGAAGAAGAACGCCGGTATTTGCGCACACTTCCTGCGCATATCAGTGTGGAATATCAGCTTAATGACGACAAGCTTTTTCTATTGCTGGTGCATGGAAGTCCGCGTAAGATCAATGAGTATCTGTTTGAAGACCGTGATGAAAAAAGTATGCTACGCATTATGGAAGCGGCGAATGCAGACATGATGTGTTTTGGACACACGCATAAACCTTACCATCGCATCTTAAATTCCGGAACGGAAGATCAGCCCCATTATCGCCATGCCATAAATATTGGTTCTGTTGGGAAACCAAAGGATAAAGATCCCCGTGGTTGTTATGCGATGCTTACAATTGATGAAACTGCCTCGGTAAAAGAAAAGACGGCTTTGAAAGTAGAATTTATCAGGTTTGAGTATGATATAGAAAAGGCTGCCAAAGCAGTTGAGAACAGTCCGTTGCCGAATGAATATGCAGACATGTTGCGGAGGGGGTATTGAGTTGTTAGTATAAAGTATTAAGGCATTGTTTTCCTGATATTTTAGTTTGGTAAAATGCTCAAACCGTCTTTTACGGCGCAGCCGATTGGTTTTTTTTTACCCAAATCTTACTTGCTGTTAACGATTATCGCACGCTTTGCTATCGCCGTATTCCCTTCATGTAAGACGAAGAGATACAGCCCGTCTGAGAGTTCATTTCGATTGAAATGCGTTTTTTCAGTTTCGAGTTTTAGGGTGCGGAGTTGTTGTCCATAAAGACTGAAGACTTTTACGCTTAGATCATCTTTGTAGGGAGAAACGGCAATGGTAGTGGTGGCATTAAATGGATTTGGGTAAATGTTGAAATTAGCTTTGAAAGTTTGGTCAATTAATGAGGATGTGATAAACGTGTCGGCTTTTGCAATGTAGTAGTTCGAAGCATTGCTTGCCTGCGTAAAACCGCCGCCTGCATACAACTGACTGTTATAAATGGCTAATGCTTGCACAGGACTATTCATTCCCGTTCCGATAGCAGACCATGTGGTGCCGTTCCATTTTGCAACACGGTTTGCTGAATTTCCCCCGGTGTTTGTAAACCAACCCCCTGCGTACAATTTATCACCAGCACTGTAGATTACATCCACGCGGTGATTCATACCACTGCCCACCGTATTCCATGTTGTTCCGTTCCAAGTGGCAATATAACTTGCATTGATGCTTCCTGCCTGTGTAAAATGTGGGCCAACGTAGAGTTTTCCACTATGAACTTCCAGAGCATAGACGACATTATTAAGACCGCCACCAACCGCCGACCACGTAGTGCCGTTCCATTTCGCTAAATGTTTAGCGGCAATACCGCTTACCGTGTCAAAGCTTCCGGCAATGTACAGTTCGTTGTTATACACAGCCATTGCGAATACAGTGCCGTTTGTACCACTACGCAAAGAATCCCATTGCGTTCCGTTGAAGCTTGCAATGTTATTGACAACAAATCCCCCTGCTGTAGGAAAGCCTCCGCCGACAATCAACTTGCCATTATAAACAACCATACATTGCACATTGCAATTGCCCGTGGTGAACGCTACCGAATCCCAACTTGATCCGCCCCAGCGAGTAAAGAAAAACCGTGTGTTTGAGCCTGAGGCGGTGAATGTCCCACCTGCATACAACTGGTTGTTGTAAAACATCATGGACGTAACATACCCATTGGACAAACCTGGTCCAAGCGGCGACCAGGCAGTTCCGTTCCATTTGGCAATTTTGTTGACGGCTGTTGTACCGATAGTGTCGAATCGGCCACTTGCATACAGCAAATTGTTTACGCTATCATGCAACAGACATACCACCTCGTCGTTAAACTTGTTTCCTACAGACTGCCATGTTTGAGCATACGAAACAAAAGCACTGATTAGAAAACTTAGTACAAGTGCAGATATTTTCATGCCCGTTAGTTTAGAATCTAAAGGTACGAGCCTCCGCACTCGAAAGCTGTGTGAGGGGATTTCGTAAAAAGTAAATACCAAAAATTACTTTAACAAAACAAATACCTATTTTCGAATAAGACAAATGAGAAAAGCCGTTGCCATATTGGTACTTGCCAGCTATATGCTTTGTGCATTTGGCATTAATTTCTCTTTTCATCATTGCAAAGGCAAACTCAAATATGTAAATGTCCATTCGGATAAAAAGAAGCCGTGCTGCAAGGGCAAAAAAATGCCAAAGGGTTGCTGCAAATCTCTTAAGGTAGCCTTTAAAAAAGCGGATGATAAAGCACAGTCATTTTTATCATTCACTCCTCAGCCGGTAGCTATTTCCTTACCAACTTTGGAATATTTTCTTGTCAACCACAAATCGCAGGAGTTTGCTGATTTAGAGCGTTCAAATTACCACCTGCGACCACCGCCTCTGCGAACGGGAAGCCTTCCCTTATATATCGTCTATTCCGTTTATCGTATCTGATTTTTAGGATGCTCCGGCTTTTTGTGCCTGGAGCTATAGCTATTTCTCTGTCTTATACAGACAGATCTTTTCGTTTTTATTCACCTTTATTTTATAAACAATTAAAATTTCAACAATGAAAAAGTTCATTACGTCAGCAGCGCTTCTGCTTACTACAAGTTTTGCATTTGCGCAAACAACAGCTACAAATTTTACAGCCAATGATTGTAACAGTACAAGTCACACATTATTTACAGAACTAAATAGCGGACAAGTTATCGTTATGGTTTGGGTGATGCCATGTGGCTCTTGTGTGAATCCGGCGAAGGCTGCCTACAATGCAGTACAGAGCTTTGCAACCAGCAATCCCGGAAAAGTGAAACTGTACATTATTGATGATTATGGAGATGCGAACTGTGCTACACTTTCAAGTTGGATCACATCAAACAGTATCGGGAACGTAAACAACATCACCATTTTCGACAACACCGGCAATCCAATTAGCATGAATGACTACGGCACTGATGGTATGCCGAAAGTAGTGGTAGTAGGTGGACCGAATCATCAGATTTTTTATAACCAGAACAACAGCGCTGCAAATAACCAAACCGCTATTACCAGCGCAATAACGTCCGCACTTATACCTACAAGTATTAAGGATGTACAAAATCAAATATCGTTTGCAATAACGCCTAATCCTGCAAATGAAAAAGTTGTTATCAGCTACGAAAAAGCAGTAAAAAAAGTTGTGATTACAGCAGTTGGCGGACAAGTGGTGAAAGAGGAAAACTTTGGAAATGGCGTTGCGAATCCAACTATCAGTCTCAATAATATGGCCGCTGGAGTTTATCTCATTAAGATCACCGATAGCGACATGCGTACCGGAATTCAAAAACTCATCAAACAGTAAATGACAATGAAAAAAGGCCTTGTTCTTCTAACGGTTGCAACACTTATTATTGCCTTACACGCGTGTAAAAAGGAAGAACCCACTCCTGCAAAAATTTATGATCCTACTCCTTTAACGGTTGAAGTGCCTGCTTTTGTAAAAACATACGTTGGCGATATGCCGATACCTGCCGATAACCCGATGACGGAAGAAGGTGTGGCGCTTGGCAGAATACTTTTTTACGAAAAGATGCTTAGCAACGATAGGAGCATGAACTGCGCAACTTGTCATAAGCAAGAAAACGCCTTTGATGATCCGCGACCTTTCAGTCAGGGCACGAATGGCGCCTTCGGCGATAGAAATGCAATGGCAATTATCAATGTTGGCTGGGATAAAATTTTCTTTTGGGATGGACGCAGAAATACGCTTGAAGGTCAGGCGCACGATCCTGTAACTAATCCTATTGAAATGGCTAACACTTGGCCCGAAGTAGTAAGCCGGTTGCAAAACAGCGCTAAATATCCCGATCTTTTTTTTAAAGCATTTGGCACTACTACTATTGATAGCAATTTGGTAACGAAAGCTATTGCGCAGTTTGAACGAACAATGGTCTCATTCAATAGCAAGTTTGATAAGTATTTCTACCAAAAGGATAGTACCGTTTTCACTGAACAAGAAAAGCGTGGTTTGACCCTGTTTAGCGGTAAAGCAATGTGCAACATGTGTCATCTTACGAATACACTGTTTACTGATAGAGATATTCGCAACAATGGGCTGGATGTAAATCCGGTTGACGGCGGTTTAATGAAGTTCACAGGAAATCCCAGCGATAAAGGAAAATTTAAAGTGCCAACGCTTCGCAATATTGAAGTTACCGCACCCTACATGCATGACAGCAGATTTACTACCCTGGAGCAAGTAGTAGAATTTTATAGCAGTGGGGTAAAGCCCAACAGTCCAAATCTTGACGAGCACATGCCGGATTTCGGTTCGGGACTGAATTTAAATACACAAGAGAAGGCTGATCTCGTAGCGTTCTTAAAAACATTGAGTGACCAAACGTTTCTAACCGATCCAAAATTCAGTGATCCAAATTAACTAACAGGTAAAACACTTTTATGAAACATTAAACCAACCAACAATCATTATTATGAAAAAGCAATTCTTATCAATCTTAACGGTGACATTATTGGCTGCCTGCGGCGAAACAGAAAACAGCAATACAAACACGCAACAGGTATCTGCTGATACACAAAGCCTGCAACAGCCCGCACAACAAACAAACCCGCTCATGACGGCGATGCATACCATGATGCAAGACATGCAAAGCATGGAAATGAGCGGAAATATGGATAAAGATTTCGCAATGCTAATGAAGCGACATCACCAAAGCGCTATAGACATGGCAAACTATGAATTGCAAAGTGGCAGCGATACTACTATGCGGAATATGGCGGAAATGATCATCGAGAAACAGAACAAAGAAAACGAACAACTTGAGCGCATCATTGCCGCTACATCTGCTACTAAAAACACAGATACAACATTTGCCACACAATCGAAGCAAATGATGGATAACAGTCATGCGCAATCAATGTCTGTGTCAATGACGGGCAATGCTGACAGAGATTTTGCAGCTATGATGGTACCTCACCATCAAAGCGCAATTGACATGGCGCAACTATATCTGAAGCAAGGCAAGAACGCGGAATTAAAGCGTATGGCGCAAATGATGGTAGCCGATCAGCAAAAGGAAATTCAGGAATTAAATCAATGGCTACAGTCGCGCTAAGGTGCAAACAAGCCATTATTATCTCAAAGCGCAATGACTTTATACGTTAAGAACATGGTGTGTGACCGGTGCAAACTGGTGATGAGATCCGAGCTACAACAACTCGGATTTCATCCCCTATCGGTTGAACTTGGTGAAATAGAACTTGCTGAGGAGCTTACTGAAGCAAATCAGGATGTTATAAGAGAAACAATCTCTAAGCTTGGCTTTGAACTCATAGATGATAAGCGGAGAAGAATAATAGAAAAGATCAAAAACACCGTGATCACAATGGTGCATCATACTGAAGAGGAATCGAACCTGAAGCACAGTGAAGTAATAGCTCAGGCGCTACATCATGACTATGCGTATTTAAGCAAATTGTTTTCTGAAGTAGAAGGCATAACGATCGAACAATTTCACATCAGACAAAAAGTAGAGAAAGTAAAGGAACTGCTCGTTTACGACGAACTTAACCTGAGCGAGATCGCATACAGACTTGGTTACAGCAGCGTCGCCCATTTGTCTTCTCAGTTTAAAAAAATTACTGGTTTGCCGCCGAGCCATTTTAAGAATATTGGTGATAAACAGCGAACATCTATTGATAAGGTAGGCGAGCGGACAAAAGTTTTGTAAATGTTTTTCGGAATCGTGTAATAAGAGGGACGTAGGAAGGATGGAGCTTTGTAGCAGAAAAAATGTTGTATGGAAACAACCTCAAAAACGTATGATATTCCGATTTCGGGAATGGACAGCGAACACTGCGCGCTGATAGTGGATAAAGGTTTGCGCGAAGTGCCCGGCATCATAGCGCACAAAGTGGAGCTAAATAACAACAAGGCAATAATCGAAACAAAACACGCCGATGAAACTATTGCAAAGGTTGCCGCAACGGTTCGTGATTTAGGCTATGATGTTGACACTGTAAAAGAATCTTTTCCTGTTACGGGAATGAGTTGTGCATCGTGTGCTGTAAGTGTGGAGTCAATGCTCAGTGCGCAGCCCGGAGTGTTACAAGCAGTTGTCAATTATGCCAGCGGCACAGTAAAAGTAGAATACATACCCACCATTGTCGGTGCTAATGGATTGAGAAAATTGGTTCAATCAATTGGCTACGATTTAGTAATTGCAGACAGCGCTGATGCAAGCAAGGCTGTTGAAGAAATTCATCGAAAGAAATTTTCCACGTTACGTTTACGAACCATTCTTGCCCTTGCATTTTCTCTGCCCGTAGTAGTTATAGCCATGTTCTTTATGAACATACCCTACGCCAACTACATTATGTGGATACTCTCTACGCCGGTGATTGTTGTATTTGGCAGACAGTTTTTCGTAGGTGCATGGAAGCAGGCAAAACACAAGTCTGCAAACATGGATACGCTTGTTGCTTTAAGCACTGGTATCGCCTATATATTTAGTGTGTTCAACACCGTCTATCCTCAGTTTTGGCATAGTAGCGGCTTAATGGCTCACGTCTATTTTGAAGCGGCCAGCGTTGTAGTTGCCTTCATTCTTTTAGGAAAACTGCTTGAAGAAAAAGCAAAGTCGAATACTTCTTCTGCCATAAAAAAACTTATGGGCTTGCAGCCGGGCACTGTCACTATAGTACATGATGGTGGTCATACGATGGAAATACCGATTGCTGAAGTAGCTGTTGGAAATATTTTACAAGTAAAACCCGGCGACAAAATTCCTGTGGATGGAGCGGTTGTAGAAGGCAGTTCCTATGTTGATGAAAGCATGATCTCCGGCGAGCCGATTCCTGTAATAAAAGAAAATGGCGCAAAGGTTTTCACCGGCACCATCAATCAAAAAGGCAGCTTCTTATTTAAAGCAGAAAAAGTTGGTAGCGACACGGTGCTTGCTCACATCATTAAGATGGTGCAGGAGGCGCAGGGAAGTAAAGCGCCGGTGCAAAAACTTGTAGATAAGATTGCCGGAATATTTGTGCCTATCGTCATCGTCATTGCTGTAGCAAGTTTGATTGCGTGGATAGCGCTCGGTGGTAGCAACGGGTTAACGCAAGGATTACTTGCACTCGTTACCGTACTTGTTATTGCTTGTCCGTGTGCGTTAGGACTTGCTACGCCTACAGCCATTATGGTAGGAGTAGGGAAGGGCGCTGAAAATGGTATTCTTATTAAAGACGCAGAGAGCCTCGAACTATCGCACAAGGTGAACGCTATTATTCTTGACAAGACAGGCACTATAACGGAAGGAAGACCTGAAGTAATAAGCATAGAATGGGCGAAAGGAATAGACGTGCATGAATTGTCTTCTTTACTCTTAGGTATCGAGCAGCAGTCAGAGCATCCATTAGCCGATGCGGTTGTGCGTTACCTCAAGCCAAATACTACCCGTGCCCTTACGCTTTCGTCATTTGAAAGCCTTACGGGGAAAGGTGTTCATGCGATATACAACGGTCAAAGCTACTATGTTGGCAGTCCCCGATTATTGCACGAGCAACACATTGCAGTCTCACCCGAATTGCAAACGCAAGCAACCCAATGGCTACAAGATGCTCATACCGTAATATGGTTTGCTGATAAGACAAAGGTGCTCGCGGCTATTGCTATTGCTGATAAGATCAAAGCAAATTCAGCTACAGCCATTAGTCGGTTGCAGCAAATGGGCATTGAAGTTTACATGCTTACGGGCGACAACAGTAATACCGCAAAAGCAGTTTCTGAAAAAGTAGGCATACGCAATTATAAAGCCGAGACAATGCCTTCTGACAAAGCGGAGTTTATTAAAAAACTACAGAGAGAAGGAAAGGTGGTAGCAATGGTTGGTGATGGTATCAACGATAGTCATGCACTTGCGCAGGCAGATGTAAGTATTGCTATGGGTAAGGGCACTGATATTGCCATGGATGTTGCAAAGATGACACTTATTTCAAGCGATCTGTTGCACATACCAAAGGCGATTACGTTATCTCGAAAAACAGTGCAGCTTATTCGTCAGAACTTATTCTGGGCGTTCATTTACAACATTATCGGTATTCCGATTGCTGCGGGATTACTCTATCCTGTTAACGGTTTTTTACTCAATCCCATGATAGCGGGAGCAGCAATGGCATTAAGCTCGGTATCGGTAGTAAGTAATAGTCTGCGTTTAAAATGGGCAAAGCTGTAAAGCAAAAATCCTGTAAATCTTTTCAAAGATTTTGTAACAGTCGCACAGACAAGCGTAGTGAACTTTGTAGAAATATTTAAAACAGAAAAGATGGAAACGTTACAATTCAAGACGAACATTAATTGCGGGGGCTGCATAGCAAAGGTTGCACCGTATATGAACGAAAGCAAAAACATTATCAAAAGCTGGAAAGTAGACACTACTAATCCTCAGCGAATTCTCACAGTGGAAACTGAGGCGGGTGCAGAGGCTGTTGAAGCCATAGTAGCTCAGGCAGGTTTTAAAGCAGAGGAATTATAGGATGAGCGCATTTGTGAAATGGATGAAGGGTTTGTGGCGAATGCTATTTCAAAAACAATGTTGCAAATGAAAGAAAAGATGTTGCACTGTTGCAGCATCTTTTACTACCCAAAAAATCAACTAAAAAATAGGCATAATGAAACGAGTAATTTTTTCAGGTATTATCATCGCAAGTCTTGCGCTTGCAAGTTGTCAGGAAGCGAAAACAGAAAGTAACGACAAGCAAGAAGCACAGACAACAGAAGCGGCCACTGAAGAGCAGGTAAAAGAAATTAAACCCACGTTTGCCAATGTAGACACTAAAGTGAGTAGTCATGTACAGGAGTTAGTGGATCATTATATTCATGTAAAAACAGCGCTTGTAAATGGTAATAGCAACGAAGCAAAAAATGGTGCGATCGCCATCCTCAATGTTGCGCAAGGCTTTGATAAATCATTATTACCTGCCGACCAAAAACCGGACTATGACAAGGCGCTCACAGAGATAGAAAACAATGCACGGGCAATAGCAAACGCATCCGATCTGGAAGCGCAACGCACTACGTTTGAGGGGCTATCTGAGCGGTTTTACGATTTAGTAAAATCCTTTGGCGCCAACAAACCTATATATCATGATCACTGTCCTATGGCGCTGAATGATAAAGGAGCTATGTGGCTCAGCGAGATCAGGGAAATTAGAAATCCATACTTCGGTGATGAAATGCTGGAATGTGGTACTGTGGAAGAAATCGTTAAGAAATAAATACACCACTAACTGACAACAGGCATCCATGGTTCGACGGTTAATAGAGATAGCGCTTCGCAACAGGTTTATTGTATTGCTCATAGCAGGCGGATTGTTTGCTTGGGGTATTTTCTCTATCGGGAAAAATCCGATAGATGCCATACCTGATCTTTCCGAAAACCAGGTGATTGTTTATACAGAATGGATGGGACGCGGTCCGCAGATAATAGAAGACCAGATCACCTATCCGCTTGTGAGCAATCTGCAAGGCATTCCACGCATAAAAAACATACGTGGCACTTCGATGTTCGGGATGAGTTTTGTGTACGTCATTTTTGAAGACAATGTTGATTTGTACTGGGCAAGAACTCGCGTGTTAGAAAAGCTCAACTATGCACAACGATTATTACCACAGGGCACAACGCCCACGCTTGGTCCCGAAGGCACGGGTGTGGGTCATATATTTTGGTATCATCTCGACGCTCCGCAAATGGATTTAGGAGAGCAGCGGGCATTGCAGGATTGGTACGTGAAGTTCGCTTTGCAAACTGTTCCTGGTGTTGCAGAGGTAGCCTCATTCGGTGGTTTTGAAAAACAATATCAAATCATCATAGACCCTATAAAGCTGCAATTCTATAACATCTCTTTCATGGATGTGATGACGAAGGTTCGGGCTGGTAATAATGATGTCGGCGGCAGCAAGTTCGAAATGAGCGATATGGCTTACATCATTCGCGGCAAGGGGTACATAAAAAATCTTGCAGATGTAGAAAACATTTCTCTCGGAGAAAACAATGGCATACCTGTTCGTGTAAAAGATATTGGCGCTGTGCAAATGGGAGGCGAACCGCGCCTTGGCATTTTTGATATGGATGGTAAGGGAGAAGTAGTAGGAGGGATCATCGTTATGCGATATGGCGAAAACGCAGACAATGTCATAGCAGCAGTTAAAGAGAAAATGAACGAAGTGCAAAAAGGACTACCTGCGGGAGTAACATTTAAAACTTCCTACGATCGCAGTGTGCTTATAAAAGAAGCGATTGATTCTATAAAGGGCACACTCATTGAAGTAATGATTGTTGTCTCGTTGGTTGTACTTCTTTTTCTTTTTCATTGGCGAAGCGCTTTAGTGATTTTAATACAGATTCCTATTTCCGTTGCAGTGGGATTTATTCTATTGGAGGCATTTGGTATCTCATCAAATATTATGTCGCTCACAGGTATTGCGCTGGCGATTGGTGTGGTTGTGGACGACGGAATTGTAATGGTGGAAAACGCATACAGACATCTAAGTGAGGAACAAATAAAAAAGGTAGGGAATGAGCCGTAGCACTGAATTTATTAAGCGCATATTCCGAAAAAAGAATGATCCGCTCACGAGTGAAGAGCGACTACGCATTATCGAAGCATCTTCAAAGCAAGTAGGTCCTGGTGTGTTCTATTCTACCATTGTGGTGGTAACATCATTTTTACCGGTCTTTCTTCTTACGGGTATGGAGGGAAAGCTCTTTCATCCGTTGGCATGGACAAAGACATTTATTCTGCTTGTTGATGCAGTGCTTGCAATCACACTTACACCCGTGCTTATTTCATTTTTTATAAAAGGGCGACTGAAACCTGAGCCTGAGAATCCGCTTTCTAAAAAACTTGAGCGTATTTACACACCCATCCTTGCGCGTTGTTTGCGCTGGCGTAAAACAGTTCTCGGTATTAATATTCTCGCCCTAATTATTGGTGTTCTTATGTTATTCCGTTTAGGCTCCGAGTTTATGCCCCCACTTGACGAAGGATCATTGCTTTTTATGCCGGTGACCTTACCCGATATTTCTAACTCAGAGGCAAAACGAATATTGCAGGTACAGGACCGGATTATAAAATCAGTTCCCGAAGTTTCACACGTATTAGGAAAGGCTGGTCGCGCAAATACGGCAACAGATAACTCACCGATCAGCATGATAGAGACGATCATTTTGCTGAAACCGCAGCATGAATGGCGAGCCGGTCGTACAAAAAACGACATCATCAACGAACTAAATGCAAAGCTGCAAATTCCCGGTGTTACAAACGGATGGACACAACCGATCATCAATCGCATCAATATGCTTTCCACCGGTATTCGCACAGATGTAGGTGTAAAAGTGTACGGACAAAATCTGGATACTATTGCTGCATTTTCTCAACGAATAAAAAACGCGCTGCAAGGCACTGAGGGAATTGCGGATCTCTATGTGGAGCCAATCACCGGCGGCAAATATATTGATGTTGAAGTGCGGCGTGAGGAAGTAGGCAGATATGGATTGACAGTAGATGATGTAAATGCTGTGATCGAAGGAGCCATTGGCGGCATGGAACTGACTACGACTATTGAAGGCAGGCAACGTTTTTCTGTGAACGCACGCTTTGCTCAAGACTTCCGTAACAGTATTCAGGGGTTGATGCGCCTTCCTGTGCAAACAATGAATTATGGACCCATTCCGCTTGAGGCGGTGGCTGCTATTTCTATTTCAGAAGGACCGCCTATGATCAATTCTGAGAACGCTATGCTGAGAGGCACTGTGTTATTCAATGTACGAGAAAGAGATTTAGGAAGTACAGTGAAAGAAGCACAGGCGAAGTTGAACAACATGATCACGCAATTGCCCAAAGGATATTATATAGAATGGAGCGGACAGTGGGAAAATCAAATAAGAGCAAATAAAACGTTGAAACTGATTATGCCCATTGTTATAGTCATTATCATCATGGTGCTATACTTCACCTATCATTCAATTAAGGAGGCTGCGGTTACTATGATTACAGTGCCGTTTGCATTGATAGGCGGCGTTTTTATGGTATTCTTTTACGGAGTCAATCTTTCTGTGGCTGTCGCTGTGGGCTTCATTGCTTTGTTCGGTATGGCTATTGAAACGGCAATGCTTATGACCATTTATCTGAACGAAGCAATGCAAAATATGGTAGCGCAACATGGAAACGCTCGTGATACACTCAATGCGGATATTCTGCGACAATATGTTGTTGATGGCGCTGCAAAAAGGCTTCGTCCAAAACTGATGACGGTGTCCGTATCGCTGTTTGGATTGATCCCTATTCTATGGGCTACCGGAACGGGGAGCGACATCATGTTGCCTATTACTATTCCATTGATTGGCGGAACAATCACTTCCACTATTTATGTATTGCTCGTAACGCCAATAGTATTTGAGATGATGAAAGAACGCGAGTTAAAGCGACATGGAAAAATTGAATTAATTGATGCAGAGTAGAGTTTTGTTGATCGGATTTTTTATGGTCTTGCAGTTGCAGGGTTTCGCACAGGTAGTATCGCTGGGTGCGCTGCTCGATTCGATAGCCATTGCAAATCCCTCTTTACGGATGTATGACTATGATGTGCGTGCAATGGATGAAGCAGCACGTGGCGCACGCAGTTGGATGCCGCCGCAAGTAGGCGCAGGATTTTTTATGACTCCGTATAATCCTAAATACATCAAACCGATGGAAAACGGAATGGGCGCAACTGAACCCGGCATGGGGCAATTCATGATCTCCGCAGAACAAATGTTTCCCAGCAGGAGAAAGCAAAATGCAAACTCGGAATACATGAGCGCAATGTCTTCGGTAGAAAGAGAACGAAGACGTACAGCGCTCAACCAACTTACCGCCGATCTCAAAAAAAATTATTACCAGTGGAGCATACAAAAGCGAAAGCTGCGCGTGCTGGACGATAATGAGAAGCTATTGCAGTTTATGATACAAAGCGCTGAGCTTAGATACAAAAACGGACTGGAAAAAATTAATGCTTACTATAAGGCAAAAGCAGCGTTGGGAAATGTGCAAAAGATGCGCATCATGACGGAGGCTGAGATAGAACAAAAACAGATTGCGATCAACACCATTCTCAATCGCGATAAAGCAAAAAAGTTTGATGTAGACACTAACCTTGCATTAAAAGATTACACTGCTTTTGAAATAGACACTAACCAAATTATCGCTTCACGAAGCGACCTCAAAGCTGTAGAGCGCGATATAGAGTTGAACAGGCTGCGAACAAATAATGAGCGAGCACAACTACTTCCTGAGTTTGGGTTGCGCTACGATCACATGATAGGGCTTGCACAGCAACCTGCACAATTCACGCTTATGGGAATGATGCGTATTCCACTTGCGCCCTGGTCGTCGCGGATGAATCGCGCTAACATGGAAAGCTACCGATGGAAGAATGAAAGTCTTTTGCAGCAGCGGCAGATGATAGTGAACGAAGCAACCGGAATGGCGCAGGGAATGTTGCGGGAGATCATTGCACGAAGGAAACAAGTAGATCTGTACAAGGAAAAAATTATTCCTGCGGTGCGAAATAATTATCAAACATTCCTGATCGCTTACGAACAAAATACTGAAGAACTGTTTATGCTTTTCGATGCGTGGGAAACGCTTAACATGACACAAATTGAATACCTCGACACACTACAGGAATTGCTTACTGCACAAGCCGAGTTAGAACGAATTTTAGAAACACGATAGGCATGCCGCATTTGAAAATTATTTTTTGGACTCTGTTTATTGCTGTTTTCATGGTTGGCATTTCGGCATGTGAGCAAACAACCAAAACAACAAACAACCAACAGACGCAATATACCTGTCCCATGCACCCGGAAATTGTAAGAGATGCACCCGGTTCTTGTCCTATCTGCGGAATGGACTTGGTGAAAAAAGAAACTAACGCAAGTAAGATCACGGACATTACCCTTACAACACTACTGCAACCAACTGATAAATATGTTCTATCTACCATTCCTGTAACAACTGCGCAATACCGAAATCAGCCAATGGAAATTGAAGCTCTTGGATATACCGCCTACAACACATCTTCTGTCGGTACTATTGCATCGAGAACTACAGGTCGTATAGAACGATTGTATGTGAAGTACCGTTATCAGCTTATAGAAAAAGGACAGCGCATCATGGATATTTACAGCCCTGAGTTGTTGACAGCACAGGAAAACTTATTGTTTCTTTTAAAGAACGATCCGAATAATCAATCGCTCATTTCTTCCGCAAAGCAAAGGCTGTTGCTTTTGGGTATGTCTTCAGCGCAAGTACAGAACGTGATTGCAACAAGAAAAGCTTCACTGAGCATAAGCGTGTACAGCAACTATTCAGGACATATACATGAAGCGCAGGCAGGCGCTGCAATGCCACAGGACGCTGCAACGAATATGAACGAAGCAACCAACCAAACCACACGAGAACTGAACTTGAAAGAAGGCATGTATGTGCAAAAGGGGCAAACATTATTTTCCGTTTATGATCCTGATAAGTTGTGGGGTGTATTGGGTATTTATCAGTCTGACCAGCCGTATATTAAAGTGGGTGACAATTTGCGTATAGTGCCTGAAGCAAACCCGGTCAAAGATTTCCGCGCAACCATTGCCTACATAGAACCCGTGTTTAGACAAGGCAGTAAGACAATTACTGCTCGTGTAAACATTCCCAACAGCGGTTATCGGCTTCCGGTAGGCAGCCAGATACGAGCTACCATTTTCGCCAAGGCTCATGCAGGCTGGTGGCTGCCTAAAGAGTCGGTGCTATCGCTCGGTATGAATGAAATTGTATTCGTAAAACGAGGTACAGGCTTTGCCGTGAAGAAAGTTGTTACAGGTCATACACATACCGAATGGATTCAAATAATGGAAGGCTTAGGGGCTAATGATTCGGTGGCGTTGAATGCACAATACCTTATGGATAGTGAAAGTTTTATAAAGAGCAACAATGAGTAGTACGAGATTTATTTTGTTATTGTGCGGTTTGATTTTTTCCCTTGTAAGCTGCAAGAGCCGAACGGAGACTACGAACAAAGAAGATGTGTATTACACCTGTTCCATGCACCCGCAGATTATTTCCGATAAGCCCGGTACATGCCCAATTTGCCAGATGGATTTAATAGCTGTATCGAAATCAGGCAGTGCAGCCAAAGATGAGATCATGTTGTCGGACCAGCAAATTCAGTTAGGCAATATAAAAGTTGACACACTTAGAAAGCGCATGATCGGAAACAGAACGGTTTTGACGGCAACACTTAATATTGACCAAAAGAAAACGAATGCAGTGAGCGCCCGCATCATGGGCAGAATTGACCGTTTGTATTATCGCAATGTTGGAGACTTTGTAAAAAAGGGTGAGCCTATCTACGAGTTGTACAGCGAAGAACTCAACAATGCGAAGCAGGAATATTTGCTTGCGCTTGAAAAGCGACGTGTGCTCGGAAATGGCATTGTTGATTTTCAGGATTTGATGCAAAGTGCGAAAAACAAATTACTCTTATGGGGGCTAACGGAAGGACAAATAAAACAAATGGAACGTTTGGGTAAGGCGAGTATTCAAACAACATTTTTTAGTCCATACTCCGGCTATATTACAGGATTTGATGCCTTAGAAGGGCAGTACGTTATGGAAGGCGGTATCATTTTAAGATTAGCTGAGTTGACTACCTTATGGGCGGAAGCGCAAGCATATACCGCGCAGCTTTCACAAATAGATATGTCTGCAAATGCCGAGGTGCAAATACCTGGGCTACCCGAGTTCAATACACATGGTACTATCGAATTCATTAACCCCGAAACAAATACTGCATCTCGCATTACTTTGTTGCGCGTGATTGTTCCTAATAACAATAATCGGTTACGACCAGGTATGCCCGCGTATGTGTTTATAAGAGGCAAACAAACAAATGCAGTTACGCTTCCAATCGATGCTGTAATACGCGATAGTCGTGGCGCTACAGTGTGGATTCAAACAGGAAAGAATACTTATCGAAGCAGAATGGTTTCGCTTGGTATTGAGAACAATGGTTTCGTCGAGATTGCCTCTGGTCTTGATACAAACGATGTAGTAGTAACGAGTGGCGCTTATTTAATCAACAGTGAGTATGTCTTTAAAAAGGGAAGTGATCCGATGGCAGGGCATCAACACTAAATGGGTACGTGTGGTGGTATTCAAGCTGTCTGATAATTGAAAGGATAAACAAATTACAAGTTCAAAAGCAGGTCAGGGGTTATATGCAAAGGCTATCTCATAGGGTGTAGTTTGAAGAGCTTTTGACATTTGCCCGATATTCAGATCTTCCCCTTGCGGGGTAGGATCGCAGATGTAATATTTTTCGCCGTTGTAAATGATGGGTGTTCCCTTTGCTTGTTCCAGTTTTACAGCAATAGTTACATGATTTGGATAGGCAAGTACCACCATTGGTAGGTTGTAAAGTTCTTTCGTAAGAAAGAAAAATAAGGCAGCACGATCTTCACAATCGCTATGTTCATAAAGTAAAGTCTGTTGATGACTTAATCTTTTTTCCTTCCCAAAATTTTCTATGTCGGGTAAGTAGAGGCAAGCGTAACGAGTGAAGCGCATAAGATAATCAACACCATTCTTCACCTTCATTCCCCGCGTTGCTTTTTTCAAGGCAGGAATAAACGAATCGTAGGTTTCCCGACTCATCGGTGCCTTAAAATACAATTGATAATCTGCCAGAGGATAGTTGGCATACACTGCTTTCAATTTTTCACTGATCTTGATTTTAAAATGATAAGGTATATTGTTGTATTCAAACTTCAGTGTCTTGTATTCATAGTCTGCGGTTCTAAACTCAGGTGCATGTGTAAGTCTGTAAGAAAATGATCTTCCACTCTGATCTGGCAACATTAACCGGGTGAGATCAAGTTTTGAAAAATCAAGGTTAAAATTGTAATCGTGATAGTTAAGACAGCTATACTGACGGTTGCCAATTGTATAAAATGGAATGTCGTAAATATTTTCATCGCACTGAGCATATAGCAAAATTGTATCCCCCGAAATAGATACCTGAGCATCATGCCCGCTCTTCAGCAGGAAATACCATTTGTATAATGTGTATTGCGCATAGTTGTCTTTTTTAGGACTAATGCTTTCAGCCACTTTTCTAACCAATTGGTAATATAACCCATCGTCATTGTGTTTCCCCCTGGTACAACAACATCGCACGGATCAATGGTTCATAACCGGCAATTTCCATTTTTGCATAAAAATCTTTTACGGAAGATGCGGAAAGTTTGTCGTTCAGTTCTATAGATTTTGTGGGGTTAAAAGGCAGGATCAATTGTTCACCAAAAAAATCGAACGAACAACTTTTTACCTGCTGTTGTGCAACAACGGTAGAAAGAAAACACGACAAGAAAAACGTTGTAACTATTATCAGTAAACGCACCACCCAAATCAATTGAACTACAAGTTACGCAAACTTAACAATAAGGTAATCTTGAGAGTTTGGAGTTCAGGTGCTTTTTACACAATTGGGAAATTTGAGAAACATTGCCTGCAATTTCGATTAGTTTTACGACCCAATTAATTTGAAAATTCAAGTACCGAATAGAACAGTTTTTTACCTTTTGCATTTTCACTTTTAAATTTTTAGAGAATGTCACTCGAAGCCAAAGTAATGGATGAAATGAAAACCGCTATGCGTGCCAAAGATGAAGCCGCATTGCGAACACTTCGCGCTATCAAAGCTGCAATATTGCTGGAAAAAACATCGGGCAGCGGAACCGAAATAAATGAAGCAGACGAAATAAAAATGCTTCAGAAGATGGCAAAGCAACGCCGCGATTCGCTCGATATTTTCTCTCAGCAAAACCGTGAGGACCTCGCAGCAAAGGAACGCGAAGAACTGGCAATCATTGAGCGTTTTTTACCAAAGCAAATGAGCACAGAAGAACTGCAAACAGAACTGAAAGCGATCATTGCCGAACTGGGTGCAACTTCTGCCGCCGATATGGGGAAGGTGATGGGCATGGCTTCCAAAAAACTGGCGGGTAAAGCAGATGGAAAAGCAATTTCCGAAACAGTAAAGCAACTTTTAGCTTCCTAAACTTTTCCAATTCCAGAACTTTTCCAAAGTTTAAGACTTTGGAAAAGTTATACCGCAGCATGGTACTCGACTTCATCGGTCTCACGATCATCATTATTTTTTTCATTCGCGGCTACATGAAAGGAATCATTGTAGCCGTTTTTTCGGTGCTTGCCATTATTCTTGGCATTGTTTGCGCGTTGAAGCTTTCAGGAATATTTGGAGCGTGGTTGCTGGAAAAAGGATGGGTAACGACTGGCTGGGCAACCATCATCAGCTATGCAATTCTTTTTTTCGGAGTATTGGTCTTGGTAAGATTATTAGCGAAAGCAATTCAATCTGTGGCTCAACTTACCATGCTCGGCTGGCTGAATGGTTTGATAGGAGGTTTGCTTTATGCTTTTATGGCTGCGGTTATCTGGAGTTCTATTTTATGGATTGCCAATCAGGTACACTTTGTTTCCCCGGAAACTAAAACTTACTCAAAGACATACAGCTATCTCGAACCGCTTGCACCGTGGGTGTTTGAATATGTAGGCAAGTTGTTGCCCTTTGCCAAAGATGTATTCAGCGATTTGAGTGAGCTATTTAACGATGCAAACCAAAACCTGCCAGAGCATGTGGGTACTGATAGATAACTACGATTCCTTTACGCACATTTTGCATCATTATCTTTTGCAAACAGGAAATGAGTGCAAAGTTTTTCGCAATGATGAAATTACTGTTGAAGAATTGAAGCAAATAAATCCTGAACGCATCATCATTTCTCCCGGTCCGGAAACACCACTACAGGCTGGCATTTGCCTGGATGTGATTGATCGTTTTTACCAAACAACGCCCATACTTGGAATATGTCTTGGGCATCAGGCGTTAGGGATGTACTTCGGTGCGAAACTTATTCATGCACCTTACCCCATGCACGGAAAAACAAGTGAATTAATGCATCATGGCCATGAATTGTTTGACAGCATTTCCTCTCCATTTACGGTAATGCGTTACCATTCCCTGTCAATAGAAAATCTTGCAGGAACAGGACTCAAAGCAATAGCACATTCAAACGATGATAACCAGATAATGGCGATTGTTCATGAAAGATATCCTTGTGTGGGAATTCAGTTTCATCCCGAATCGGTGGGAACAGTTGACGGGATGAGGATGTTAGCAAACTGGGCTGGAATGTATTAAGGCTAATCGTTTAGCGGGTTCAATTACTACTCCCATTTCCAATGCGCCACACCATGGTTGTAATGCAAAGTCCTTCCGTCTGCAAGCTCTACCTGTAGCATTCCGTTGCTACCGGTACTGCGAATAGTTGCCGGCCATTCCTGCGAGCCATCAGTAAATTTTTGATCGCAATCTTTTCGGTAGAGATAATCATTATAGTCTTTCATTACTACATCTCCGTTCAATGATGCGCCTACTTTTGACAAAACATTTTTGCGTAGTCGTTCAAAAATATGCTTCACACTAAAATCCTTACCCGATGCGAGTTTTAAAGAAGTAGCAAATGGAAGTTCCGCAGGAAATTCAGTTTGTGCAATGTTTAGTCCCAGCCCTATAATACTAAAGCTCCAGTGGTTTCCACGCAATACATTCTCAATCAATATGCCTCCTGCCTTTCTGTCATTGATAACAATATCATTTGGCCATTTTATCCGCACATTCCAGCCTTCATACAATTCGTTGAGTACCTCGGCTATGGCGACAGCCACCGCCGCGTTGAAAACAAATTGTTCATCGAGCGAACATTGTGGACAACAAATAATACTGGTTAAAAGACTTTCTCCGGGTGTGTCTTTCCACTGCCTTCCCCGCTGCCCTTTGCCTTGTGTTTGTTCCGTAGCAACAATGGTTAATCCTGCCTGTGCCGTATCGGCATCTATCAGACGCATGGCATAGTTATTGGTACTGTCAATGCAATCAAGCTCAATTATCGGCGCATCTAATAATGTCTGTAAGCTATGAGCCAAGATTTCAGTAGTTTTGATTGTAAAGATATTACTCTCACAAAACAGAATTTATAGCATTTGGAGAAAATAGTAACGGCACTGCAAGGACGTAAAAAATCAGAAAACCGGTTGACCCGCAACAGCAAGCTTTTCAAAACCATCATCGAAGCAATTCAGGAAAAAAAAGGCAGTCAGATCATATCGCTCGATCTACGAAAAATAGACGAAGCGGTGGCTGATTTCTTTATTCTTTGCGAAGCACAATCGCATATTCAGGTGAAGGCAATTGCCGACAATATAGAAGACATTGTGGCGAAAAATTGTGGCGAAAAATCATATCACACAGAGCGTGGAGACCAATGGACCTTGGTGGATTATGTAAATGTAGTGGTTCATATTTTTCAGCCTGAACAACGTCATTTTTACAATCTTGAGAGTCTTTGGGAAGACGCAGGGCGTGTGGAGCATAATGATTAATATTGCCGACTTTAAATAACAGACGTAAAAGATAAAATGGAAGATAACAAGCAAAAGCCCTTTCCGGGCAGCGATAATAAACCTTCGCGAAAGGGTCCGCGCTTCAATATTTATTGGGTGTACGGTATCATTTTCGTTGCGTTGATCATACTACAGTTTTACACCAGCAATGTAGGTACTACCGCAGTAACGAAAAGCTTTCAGGAATTCAGAGATGAATATCTGTACAAAGGGAAGGTAGAGCAGGTAAAAGTGGTGAATGGAAATGAAGTAGAAGTGTTTCTTACGCCTGCCGCCACGCCACAACAGCCGGAAGACAAAGGACTTCCAGGCTTTGGAAATAACGCAAAGGCACCGGCCTTCACTTTTAAAATTGGTTCTGACGAACAGTTTCGTGATGATATGGCTGATGCCTTAAAAGCTAAGCCTGCGGAAGTGAAGGAACCAAACGTTTATTATGATGTTCGTGGCAACTGGCTGCGCGATATTCTCAATTCATTTTTATTACCAATCATCATTCTTGTTGCTATGTGGTTTCTCATTATGCGCAAGATGGGGGGTGGTGCACCGGGCGGTGGCGCCGGTGGTATTTTCAATATCGGAAAATCGAAAGCACAACTTTTTGAAAAAGGCACTCGTGTGAATATTACATTCAATGATGTTGCGGGACTTGATGAAGCGAAAGTGGAGGTGATGGAAATCGTTGACTTCTTGAAAAATCCTAAAAAATACACTGCACTTGGTGGTAAAATTCCAAAAGGAGCCTTGCTTGTAGGCCCTCCGGGTACCGGTAAAACCTTGCTCGCAAAAGCGGTTGCTGGCGAAGCGCAGGTTCCGTTCTTCTCTATGTCGGGTTCCGATTTCGTAGAGCTTTTTGTAGGTGTGGGTGCAAGCCGTGTGCGCGATTTGTTTAAGCAGGCAAGAGAGAAAGCGCCTTGTATCGTGTTCATTGACGAGATAGATGCAATCGGTCGGGCACGTGGGAAAAATGTAGTGATGAGCAATGATGAACGCGAGAATACGTTGAACCAACTCCTTGTGGAAATGGATGGCTTTAGTGGCGATACGGGCATTATTGTTCTTGCAGCTACCAATAGACCTGATGTGTTGGATACTGCATTGCTTCGTCCTGGTCGTTTTGACAGACAAATTTCTATTGATATACCGGATGTAAAGGGGCGCGAGAAAATTTTTGATGTGCATCTTAAACCCATCAAGAAATCGGCTGACCTCAATATTAATAAACTTGCTGTGCAGACTCCGGGTTTTGCAGGTGCAGACATTGCCAATATCTGTAACGAAGCAGCATTGATCGCAGCACGTAAAGGCAAGGAAGAAGTAGAAATGAGCGACTTCAACGATGCTATTGATCGCGTAATTGGCGGACTTGAAAAGAAGAACAAGATCATTTCCCCTGAAGAGAAAAAAGTGATTGCATTCCATGAAGCCGGACATGCTATTTGCGGATGGTTTTTAGAACATGCGCATCCACTTATTAAAGTTTCTATAGTGCCGCGTGGTGTAGCTGCGTTAGGTTATGCACAGTATTTACCGAAGGAGCAATATCTCTACACGTTGGAGCAAATGCAGGATCAGATGGTTGCATTGTTTGGAGGAAGAGCCGCAGAGCAAATTACTTTTGGTAAAGTTTCTACAGGGGCGCAAAACGATTTGGAACGGATAACCAAGATGGCTTACAGTATGGTGAGTATCTATGGCATGAACGAAAAAGTAGGGAACGTTTCTTACTACGACGGCAATCAGGAATATGCGACCGCAAAGCCTTATTCTGAGGAAACTTCTAAAATTATTGATCAGGAAGTTCGGGCTTTAATTGCAGAGCAATATGAAAGAGCCAAAGACTTACTTCGTCAACATGTGCATCATTTGAATGCACTTGCTGCGGAACTTTTGAAAAAGGAAGTGCTTTATAAAGATGATCTTGAAAGACTAATCGGTCAGCGTCCTTATGAGGATATGTCTCCCAACGAAGGCATTCCTCCTGTAACAGGAACTATTGCGGAGAATCCGATAGCGTCCTAAAAAAAATAGTAGCTTAAAAAATTACAAAGCGGTGGTTGTACCATCGCTTTTTTATTGTGTGTCAGGCATGTATATCAGCTATAGGGTGCAAGTCCCGAACACGC
>ENA-UOUJ01000373-UOUJ01000373.1-activated-sludge-metagenome-genome-assembly--contig:-NODE-373-length-32634-cov-4.771724_pt1 | contig 32634 bp, 27 predicted proteins | sample MGYA00249839_ERZ747224 | MGnify/ENA primary metagenome ERZ747224 (study PRJEB28782, sample SAMN03220277) | activated sludge metagenome | biome: wastewater; feature: sewage sludge; material... | reverse complement strand
GTGGCGATGTATCGTTTGATACGAATGTGGTGGACGATAAGGTGTTGCTGAAGGCAGATGGTATGCCTACGTATCACCTGGCTGTGGTGGTAGATGATTATTTGATGAAGATAACCCATGCCTTTCGGGGTGAGGAGTGGCTGCCGAGTGCACCGGTGCATGTATTGCTGTGGAGGTATTTGGGTTGGGAGAAAGAGATGCCGCAGTGGGCGCACCTTCCGCTAATACTAAAGCCCGATGGGCATGGCAAGCTTAGCAAGCGCGATGGTGAGCGGCTGGGTTTTCCGGTATTTGCCATGGATTGGACGGACCCCAAGACGGGAGAAACTACTACGGGTTTTAAGGAGCGGGGGTTTTTGCCAGAGGCATTTGTAAATATATTGGCTATGCTGGGTTGGAATAGTGGTACGGAGCAGGAGTTGTTTTCGATGGAAGAGTTGATAGCCCAGTTTTCTATAGAGCGGGTGCATAAGGGCGGTGCAAAGTTTGATTATGAAAAGGCTAAGTGGTTTAACCATCAGTATATACAAAGAAAAACAGATGGTGAGCTGGCAGTATTGATAAAGCCCTTTATAGAAAAGCACGAAGTAACGGCAGATGAGGGTTATCTGACTCAGGTTGCGGCATTGATAAAGGAACGTTGCCACTTGCTTACAGATTTTTGGGAGCAGGGACATTTCTTTTTTAAAACACCGGAGATTAAGGAGCTATCGGCTATTGCAGATAAATGGACAGAGGCTAAAAAGATATTCTTTGAAAGTTGGGTGAATGAGTTTGATTCAATAGCAAGTTGGATGCATGAAGATATGGAGCGTCATTTTACGGAGTTGCTCACTGCACATGGGTTAAAGAAGGGCGATGTGTTGCTGCCGCTGCGTATTATGCTGGTGGGTGGGAAGTATGGCCCCGGTGTTTTCCATATTGCGGAAATGATAGGGAAGGAGGAAACAAAGAAGCGTGTGCTGCTTGTGTTAGAAATGATCTGATAATTGACAGAAACAGAAAAGCCGGCGAGTGAAAAACGCCGGCTTTTGATTTTTAAGAGAATACTGTCTTATCGTAAGAGCGATACATCGCCTTTGTAAGTACGTTGTAGTCCGTTAGGTGTGGTAATTCTTATCAGGTAATGATATACGCCAATTTCCTGAGGTATGCCCTTGTGCGTACCGTCCCAGCCTCTGTTTGCATCGGTGGTGCTGAATATTTCTTGTCCCCAGCGGTTGAATACTCTGAATTCTATAAGCCGCTGAAACTTCATATTTTTTACACTAAACACATCATTTCTACCGTCGCCGTTTGGAGAGAAAGCGTTGGGTATCATTTCAAACATGGTGTAGTCAATATCCATTTTTACATAAGCGGTATCGCGGCATCCATACTTGTCTGTTCCTATTACCTGAAAAGTGGCAGTATCTGTTGCGGTAGCCTTCGGGTCTTTTTCATTCGGATAATCGAGTAATCGGGTAGGAGTCCATGTATAAAAAGTAGCGCCGCCTGCATTCAATTGCGCAATGTCTCCATACTTGGCAGTGAAGTCGGGGGTAACGTCCACCAGTACAGGTAACGGTCGGGCAGTAATTGTGATGCTGTCGCTACCGATACAGCCAATAGGCGTATTTACCGTCAACACATAAGTAGTAGTGCCAGCCTCTTTGGTGTAAAAATAAGGTTGCATCACTGTTGGGTCGTCCAGGTGAGTAGTTGGAGTCCATGTATAGGTGTAATTCTGAAACCAGGAGGGTTCCACTTGTGCATTCAGCAGGTATGGATCTCTGATACAAAAATTGGTGTCGGTTGGAGCAATGGAAACAATGGGAATTGGCTCAACAAAAGCAGTGAAGGAGCGTGAGAGTGTGGGACATCCTCCATAGCTTGCCGTAACTGTGTAAGTGGTGGTAGTGGTAGGTGAAACTGTGGTAAGTGTGTCATTTGGATTGGCAATACCCGCAGGAGGTGTCCAGCTAAAATCATAGAGAGGATCGCCAGATGCATGTAAAGTAACTAAACCGCTTCCGCCACAAATGGTGGTATCCTTGCTCAGCAAGCTCATCTTCAGCGAATCGCGTACTTGAATAACTACGCTGTCAATTGGCTCTAGACTACAGCAATTAAGCCTTCTTATTTTGATGGTTTCAAATCCCGGTTCATCAAAATTATCCTGAAATGGATTGAGGACAACACTTGTGGAGGTAGTGTTTGGCTGAATGATAATGCTATCTGCAAGGAACGGATAGTCAACGCCGTTTACAGCAGTGCCACTAAAGTCAAGACAAATTTTCTTTTTTCTGGGCGTTGCCATTGTTCGGCTGGCTGTAATGGTAGCGGGTGTACAACCCTCAATCAAATAACCATTATCCGTCGCCAGTACGCCGCTAAGATCAAGTGTTACCGTATCAACAGTAAAGCTATTTTCACGTAAAAAAACAGCGGATTGATAAGCATGGTCTGAAACGTTCGCAATAGCTAATTTCATGTGATATGTATCGCAAGGTTGAATAATCGCAGATGCTTGAAGAACGGTTGTAAAACCATCTAAAGCTATGATAGACCCAGGCTGATTAAGATTATCTACATAATATCCCGTAAAAGGCGATCCAGCCCCCATGCCTTGACAAGTTCCAAGCGAATAGCCAGTTCCTGTTGGAGCCATATTAATCGAGTTAATAGCAACTGGGATATTAGTACCGGGAACCAAAGCTATATTCACTGGGGGATTGTATCCTGGACCAGACAAAAAGAAAGCAAAAACATCATTGTAGGGAGAACAAGCAAATTCTGGATATTCTTCCGATCCAAAAACATACTCAAAAGAAAGTAAAGCAGCACTATCCACATCGGGAACAAAGTCAAATTCCAAAACACAAGCATCATTAGTGTTATTTGGTGCAGCAATAGAATCTAATTGCGCATCTCCCGGAGAAGAAGTTGTTTGACCAACAAAAAAATTCACGTCATTATTAAGGTCGGTGGCAGTGCCTGTTGCTAATATTATACCTCCTGTCAGCCCTAAGTTGCTAGGACTAGAAGTAAAATTAGCATTGTGTGCTCCCGGACAATTAAGCACGGGGTTCAGCACAGTTACATTACTACCCACCAATCTTTGTACTAATTGTAAGGCCGTTTGGTTATTTGTAACTGTGAGTTGTCCGTTAGAATTGAAAGACATCAGTACAATCAACAGAAGCAATAATCGCTTAGTATTCGTAAAGTTCATACAATAAGAATCTCAGTTATTCGGTAATTAAGACGCATTTGCGCCTTAGTTAGTTGGTATCTAAGTCGAAAGTTAAAAAAGAAATAGCGAAAATAATCTCATTGCTCTAAAAGATAATGGTGACGCAGAAAGCGTCACCATTATTTATCATCCGGTTACTGGAAATTTTTTCCAAATTTTTCCGGCGTTGGGAAAGTTGTTTTATTAATAATCCATACCCATTCCGCCTGGTCCACCTGGCATTGCAGGAGCAGCAGATTTAGGTTCTGGTTTATCAGCAACTACACACTCGGTAGTAAGGAGCATAGAAGCAATTGAAGCAGCGTTCTCAAGTGCTACACGGCTCACCTTAGCTGGGTCTATTACACCGGCAGCAAGTAGGTTTTCATATTGCTCTGTACGTGCGTTGAAGCCATAGTCAGCTTTTCCTTCGCGTACTTTTTGTACTACAATAGAACCTTCGATACCTGCATTTTCAACAATAGTACGAAGTGGAGATTCTAAAGAACGACGAACGATCTGGATACCTGTTTTCTCGTCTGCATTGTCGCCTACAAGGTTAGCAAGGCTTTCAATAGCACGGATATAAGCAACACCGCCACCTGCTACAATACCTTCTTCAACCGCTGCACGTGTAGCATGAAGCGCATCGTCAACGCGGTCTTTCTTTTCTTTCATTTCAACTTCAGAAGCTGCACCTACATAAAGAACTGCTACGCCACCTGAAAGTTTAGCAAGACGCTCTTGCAGCTTTTCACGATCGTAGTCGGAAGTAGTTGATTCGATCTGTGCTTTGATTTGATTTACGCGAGCAGTGATGTTATCTTTTTCACCCTTGCCGCCTACGATTGTAGTGTTGTCTTTATCAATAGTGATGCTTTCAGCTTGTCCGAGGTAAGCCATAGAAGCGTTTTCCAGCTTGTAACCTTGCTCTTCACTGATAACAGTTCCGCCAGTCAATACGGCAAGATCCTGAAGCATTTCCTTACGACGATCGCCAAAACCAGGAGCTTTTACAGCCGCTATTTTCAATGAGCCGCGAAGTTTATTCACTACCAGTGTCGCGAGTGCTTCACCGTCTACATCTTCTGCAATGATCAACAACGGACGACCGCTTTGAACTGTGCTTTCAAGAATAGGAAGAATGTCTTTCAGTGTGCTTACTTTCTTATCATAGATAAGGATGTAAGGGTTTGAAAGTTCGGTTTGCATTTTCTCTGTGTTCGTAACGAAGTACGGAGACAAATAACCACGATCGAACTGCATACCTTCTACCACTTCTACAGTAGTATCAGTGCCTTTTGCTTCTTCTACAGTTATAACACCTTCGTTACCAACTTTAGCCATTGCTTCAGCTATCAGCTTACCAATAGTGCTGTCGTTGTTTGCAGAGATAGTAGCTACCTGCTCTATTTTGCTGTTGTCATTACCAACTTTTTGAGCTTGCGTTTTCAGGTTTTCAACTACTGCAGTTACAGCTTTGTCAATACCGCGTTTCAAATCCATAGGATTAGCGCCCGCAGCTACGTTTTTCAAGCCTTCGTTGATGATAGACTGTGCCAAAACAGTAGCAGTAGTAGTACCGTCGCCCGCTACATCCGCAGTTTTAGAAGCTACTTCTTTCACCATTTGTGCACCGAGGTTTTCGATTGCATCTTCCAGCTCAATTTCTTTTGCTACCGATACACCATCTTTAGTGATACCAGGTGCGCCAAACTTCTTTTCGATAACTACGTTACGTCCTTTAGGACCGAGTGTTACTTTCACTGCGTCTGCGAGAATATCAACGCCGCGTTTCATTTTATTGCGTGCTTCTGTATTAAAGAAGAGTTGCTTTGCCATATTTTTCTTGATTTGATAATTTGATAATTTGGAAATTTGATGATTTGACGTTCTGTCGCAAAGGCATTTAAAACTCGTGATGTGCATTATCAAATCAGCACATCATCAAAGAGTCAAATTGCCTTAAACAATCGCCAGAATATCGCTTTCGCGCATGATGAGGTAATCTGTTCCTTCAAGGCTAATTTCTGTTCCGGCGTATTTGCCATAAAGTACATTGTCGCCTGCTTTTACAGATACTGGTTCATCTTTCTTGCCAGGACCTGCGGCGATTACGATGCCGCGTTGTGGTTTTTCTTTTGCAGTGTCAGGGATAATGATACCACCCGCTGTTTTTTCTTCAGCGGCTGCGGGTTGAACGATTACCCTGTCGTGGAGCGGAGTAATGTTTACGTTGTTTGCCATAGTCTATTTTAAATTTAGATGTTTGAAAGATGATTTGTGATTCCGATAACATCAGATTTTGTGCCGGGCGGCGAAGGTCGGTCATTTTTACAGAAACGAACCAAAACCTTTAACCCTTGACATTTTCTGGCAGTCAAAATTTCCTTCACCATGAAATTATTTCACAAAATCAGCACCCGTTTGTTGTTTTACTATCTTTAAGGCTCAATCAATTTTATGAAGAAAATTTTACTGACCTTCGGAACCTTTTTGTGCGCCGGTAACATGGTTTCTGCACAGTTGGCCAACGGAGGAATGGAGCAATGGAGAAATGTGGCTGCAACAGGACACAATTTTACAGTGCCTGTCAATTGGAATTCAGCAGACTCTTTGGTAACGACTTTGCCGGCAGCATTTGTTCCCAACCCTAAACAGCATGTTTTTCAAACAGCTATTTCGAATAGTGGCAGCGCTGCCGCAATGGTAATGAGTAGGGATGTAGGCGGCACAATCGGAATACTTTCGGGAATATTGGCAAATGCAGAAGTAGGCTACGACCTTGCGAAATTGCTTGCGAATCCAAACAATCCATCTGCAGGTGTGGTATTCAAAGGCGGAACAACCATTTCGCAACGTGTAGGAGGTGTAAAAGCAATGGTAAAATATCTGACAAAAGGAACTGACACAGCCGCTTTAGCTGTCAGGGCAATTCTCAACAATGCCAGCACCGGAAATAAAGATTCGCTTGTGGGAGAGGGATATTCTATAATTACAGCAAGCAACAATTATGGGCAAATTTTTGCGCCTGTTTCTTACATCAACAGTTCTGTAGTACCTACTCATTTGATAGTGGCATTTGCAAGCAGCGCACGTACTTCCCGCGTTGACAGCAGTACCATTTATGTAGATGATGTGGACTTTGTGACAGTAGGTATAGACGATGTAGCACAGCAACAAAAAGTGTCCGTTTATCCGAATCCGGCAAGCAACTTCCTTCATATTGCTTCGGAGGAAAAAGGAAATCTAAGATGGGAAGCATACAATGTGCAGGGACAGAAAATAGCAACCAGAGATTTTTCCAAGACCACAACCGTTGATATTTCCGGTCTTTCTGTGGGATTATATGTTTTCAAAGTAATGAACCGCGAAGGAGAAGTGAATCAGCACGGTAAATTCAATGTTATAAGATAGCGGGTAAAAATTCTGAAAGCTCAGTCCATACTTGCTCGGTTGCACGAGCATAAGTGGACTGAGCTTTTTCATTTGCCAACTAAAAACTTTGCAAGATCAGGCAGTGGTGTTTTTTGTTCGTTCTTTGTAAAGCATTTTAATGATGCCGTCTGCCAATCCAATTTTAGGAACATAAATTTCATCGGCATCTACCCACCGCATAATGGAGATATAAATCTGCAAGGCGGGAACAATCACATCTGCACGATCATCCCGGAAACCATAAAGATGTTTTCTTTCTTCCAGCGTAGAGCAACTCATTTCTTTATAATAATCTTTCAACAGCTCCAGAGGTAAAGGTTTTCCTTCTTTCCTTTTAGAGAGCGAAAAAATTTTGTTGATGTTGCCACCGCTGCCTATTGCTTCAATAGGTGCGTAATCTTTGATATTGGTTTTAATGAACAATTTCATTTGTTCCCAATGTTCATCCGTCACTTTATTGTGCAACAAGCGAATAGTTCCTATGTTGAAAGATTCTTTGAAAATGATTTTGTTGTTAGCAAACAAAGTGGCTTCCGTACTCCCACCACCTACATCAATATACAAGTAGGATTTGTTGAAAGCAAGATTTTCCGCGATGTGCGTTTCATAAATAATATTCGCTTCTTCCTGTCCGCTAATAATATTAATCCTGATGCCCGTTTCTTTATAAACTTCATCAATAATTTCCTTGCCGTTTGTAGCATCGCGCATGGCGGAGGTGGCACAGGCTTTCATCGCCTCTACCTTATATACGTCCATCAAAAGTTTATAGGCCTTCATGGTGTTGATAAGGTTTACCTTTCTTTCCTGAGAGATATAGCCTTTGTCAAACACATCAATGCCCAGCCGCAGGGGTACACGAAGCAAATTTATTTTAGTAAAATCAACAGTTCCGTCTTTGTAAATAGCGCCCTCAGAGATAAGTAATCGGGCTGCGTTGGAACCAATGTCTATTGCTGCAAGTATCAAATTTCGTAGTGTTTGTTCTTCAGGTATTGGTAGATGGCGAGTTGCGATCGAACTTCCGGCTCCCCCACATTTCGCTGCACATAAGTATTACTTTGCTCGTCGTCTAATATACGTCCTTTCACATTTTCGGCAAGCTGAATATCGAGGATGTCTATTAGCTCCTGCTGTATTTCCTTATCGTAAATGGGACAAGCCGCTTCGATACGATGATCTAAATTTCGTACCATCCAATCGGCCGAAGAAATATACACGCTTGGCTTTTTACCATTATCAAAAACAAATACTCTTGCATGTTCCAGATAGGCATCAATGATACTAATGGATTTCATGCGACCCTTCAAAGATTTTGCTTCTGTGTAGGCACAGCAAATTCCACGAATTATCATTTTTACATGCACACCTGCTTTGGCAGCATCGTACAATTTCAAGATCAGAGTTTGATCTACAAGGCTGTTGAGTTTGATGATTATGGATGCGTCTTTATTTTTTCTCGCAGCGCGTATTTCTTTGGTTATCTCGTCTAAAAAAAACTTGCGCATATTGACCGGAGCCAGGGGCAATGTCTTACAATTCCGCAAACTTTCAAGGCGCGGATGTGCTGATTCCAGAAAAGAAAAAATGCGGTTGATGTCGGCAATAATATTTCTATTGGTGGTCAGCAAGCAATGATCACCATAATACTCCGCTGTGTTTTCATTAAAATTTCCGGTTGATACAAATCCGTACTGTTTTGTTTTATTGAACTCTCTTTTTTTAATGATGCAAAGCTTTGCATGAACTTTCATATCGGGTATGCCCACCAAAACTTTTACGCCTTCTTCTTCCAGTCTTTCTTTCCAGTTGAGGTTTGCCTCTTCATCAAAGCGGGCACGCAATTCTAACATCGCTGTCACTTGCTTGCCATTACGCACAGCATTCACTAACGCGTTAGCAATCTTGGAATCTTTTGCAAGACGATAGCAGGTGATCTTGATGCTTTGCACAAAAGGATCTATTGCTGCTTCGCGCAAAAGATCAATAATAGAATCGAAAGAATGATAAGGAAAATGAAGCATGATGTCTTTTCGTTCCATTACTTCCATAATGCGAATAGGTTGCTTCAAAAGCGGATGCACAAATGGCTTGGGTCGCTGCTTTAGGTCTGCAAAAACAGAAGACGGAAAGTTCATGAAGTCCTTGAAATTATGAATCCTTCCTCCCGCTATCAGGTTGTCTTTCTTAGTCATGCCGAGTCGTTTGATCAGGTAATCAAGAAGTCCGGGGTCAATATTTTTATCGTAAACAAAACGTGTTGCACGTCCTTTTTTTCTGTTCTTAAGGCTTTTTTCAAGCTCGTCAATAAGGTTGGTATTTATATCATTGTCTAATTCCAATTCTGCATCGCGCGTTAGTTTTATAATGTAACCCAGAAAGCGATTGAAACCAAAAGGAGCAAACAAGTGCGAAAGATTTGCCCGGATAATATCTTCCAAAAGAATGATGTCCTTCGATTTTCCATCGGAAGGAAGAATAGTGAAGCGTGGCAAAAGTTTAGTAGGTATTTCTATTAACGCATACCGTTGCAGCATCGGATTGTTAGTATTTCCAAGTACGCAGGCGAGGTAAATAGACTTGTCGCGCAAGAGCGGAACCTGAGGAATACTTTCGATCATTAAAGGAATGATCTGGGTTCTGATCTCTTCATCAAAGTAAGTGGAAACGAAATCCTTCTGAGGCTTTGTAAGTTGTCTCTCGTTTTTTATGAAGATCTTATTTCTTTCAAGCTCTTTAATAATGTCGGAATAAATTCGGTCGAACTCGTTTTGGTGGATAATGGACGTTTGCTGTATTTGTTGTAAAATCTTTTCAGGATTCGCTTCCAGGTGCATACGTGCAGGCTTTCCCAAACGCGCCATTTTGCTGAGTGTAGCTACGCGAACACGAAAAAACTCATCGAGATTGTTGGAAAAAATTCCGAGAAAGCGGAGCCGGTCGTACACATGATTGGTAGTATCCTGCGCTTCCTGCAATACTCTTGCATTAAATGCAAGCCAACTTAAATCGCGTACAATAGTTTGTTTTGTCTTCACTATTTTTTGTTTAGACCTATGCAAAGGTAACCGCACACCTGCTGTAAGTGGGCATCACCTAACTTTTGTAACGATTGTTTACAATTTCTTAATACGCTCTATGAGGGAGGTTGTGGAGTAGCCATTTACGAAAGGAATCACTTCTACTTGTCCGCCGAGGGCCTGCACAAAGTCTGCGCCCACAATTGTTTCTATGGTATAGTCACCGCCTTTTGCCAGTACATCCGGCTTCACTAATTCTATGAGATTTTTAGGCGTGTCTTCTTCAAAAATGCAAACTGCATCAACAAACATTAGTGAAGCCAATTGGAAAGCACGATCCTGTTCATGATTTAAAGGACGTTCGTCTCCCTTCAATCTTTTCACCGAAGCATCGCTGTTTAAACCCACTACCAGATAATTTCCCAGACTCGCTGCTTTTGCCAGATAATCTAAATGACCATGGTGCAAAATATCGAACACGCCATTGGTGAAAACGATTTTTCGTCCCAGCGATTTAAAGCCATTCACACGGTAGGCTAAAACATCGCTACTCGTTATCTTGTTGGTGATCCAATTTATTTTGTCCATGACGTTTTACGTTATAAATAGGTAGTAACAAAACTGACAACAAACCAAGCACCAACACAATAGAAGTCTGAGCCATCCAGCTAACCCAACCAAATGCAAGTGCATAGGAGCTTTTCACTGCATAAAGTTTTACAAGTACCAACTGCACAGCGGGTGGATAAGCGCCAATGCCACCGGGCGTTACAATCATTCCCAAACTGCCAAAAACCAATACTGATAATGCGGGCATCCAGCCAAGATGTTCGGTAGCATCTATTGCTTTGAAACCGATGAATACTAATGCCAGATAGCAAAACCAAATAAGCGCAGTGTAAAGTAAAAACTGCCCTTTCTTCTGCATAAATTTTATGGAGAGAATGCCGTAACCAATGTTGGTGATAAACTGCCCGATCTTAGATTTTCTGTTTTTTCGAAAAATGAAAATGAGCAATGCTATGAAGAGTGCAATTCCTCCAAAAACAATAGCCAATGTGGTTCCGGTGATGGAAAATTTCGCCATTTGCTCGTTGACGTACTCACTGGCTATGTCCATTTGCAAAACAAAGGCAAGCACTGTAACAAGTATTAGGCAAACCATGTCGAACGATCTTTCGGCTACAATAGTTCCTACAATTTTATCTACCGGTTCATTTTCATATTTGGCAAGTACAGAGCAGCGCGCCACTTCTCCCATTCGCGGCACAAGTAGATTTACGAGATAGCCAATCAAAACGGCAAACGTAATATTGGTGGTTGTAGGATTTAGTTTTAAGGGCTGAAGTAAAAGTTTCCAGCGCAGCGCACGAAAAAGATGAGACAGGAAGCCGACCAGTAAAACCGGTATCAGCAACCACAGTTTATCTTCTATCTCTGCAAACGATGCAAAGATTTCTGTTTTATCACTTGGAGAAAGTTTTCCGTATTGCCACCAGATAAGAAGACCACCCAGTCCGAAGAAAATGACGTATTGTAAAGTAGTGAGGACAATTTTCTTCATAGGGTTTAAAGATAAAAATTACAGACTATTGTCCTCTTTAGGAAATATAATCGCGGGACTAAAAGTCTTTGCTTCTTCAAAATCCATACGCGCGTAAGAGATCACGATCACTGTATCACCAACAGAAACTCGTCGTGCAGCAGGGCCATTCATACAGATCATTTTGGAGCCGCGAGTGCCCTTGATTACATAAGTTTCCAGCCGTTCTCCATTGTCAATATTTAGTACCTGTACCTTTTCATTTTCTATCAGGTTTGCGGCATCCATCAGGTTCTCATCAATAGTTATACTGCCAATGTAGTGCAGGTTTGCCTCGGTCACTTTTACACGATGGATCTTCGATTTTAATACTTCGATCTGCATAGCGGCGCAAAGGTAAGTTGATTAGTTGATACGTTATTGGTTGTGGAATTGATTGTTCAACAGAGGGAAACCTTCCATCGAAAAATGATAATATCGTAGGCGCTAAAACAAGAGCTATGACAAAAAAATCAGAAAAAGTTCAACTCATTCACCCTCAGGGAAAACATGCGCCAGCGATTAGTGCAGACAATTTCAACCTTTTTGAAAAAGCAATTCTGCATGTTATGAAACACAGCGCTTCTCCAATTACCTGGACACAGTTGGAAAAAGGAGTGAAAGAATATCTTGCGGAGAATGATATTGAATTTGGAGGATCACCGGGTTGGTTTGCAGTAAGTGTAAAAATGCACCTTGAAGCAACCGGCGTTCTTGAAAGGTTTATAGAAAAAGGAAAAAAATTGCACAGGCTTAAGAAATAATTTTTGTTTGATAAAGGGAAATCTTACAACACAATATCCTGCAACAAGGCACTTTTCATTGGGTAATCTGTATTGTAATGCAAACCACGGCTTTCCTTTCTAAACTGTGCTCCTTTCACTATCAAGAATCCAATCGTTATCAAATTGCGAAGCTCCAATAGTTGCGGCGATACAGAAGTTGTTTTATAAAGTTCTTCTGTTTCTTCATGCAGCAAATCGAGTCTGCGCATAGCACGTTCAAGGCGTACATCGTTGCGCACAATGCCCACATAGTCCGTCATCACAAGTTGTATTTCTTTTAAACTTTGGGTAATAAGAATCATTTCCTTCGGGTCGTTTGTACCAGATGCATTCCAATCGGGTATGTCTGTCCGAAATGAAATTGAATCTATTTTTTCCGCAGAATGAATTGCACACCGATGTGCAAACACAAGCGCCTCAAGCAGTGAGTTGGAAGCAAGACGATTTGCGCCGTGCAAACCTGTGCTGCTGCATTCTCCGCATGCGTAAAGATTTTTTATTGAAGAGCATCCATTTTCATCCACTTTTATTCCACCGCAACAATAATGCGCTGCGGGTGCAACAGGTATCATTTGCTTTGCTATATCTATACCAATGCTCAAACATTTTTGATAGATATTGGGGAAATGAGCGACAAACTTTTCGATATTTAAATGACGGCAATCGAGGTAAACATGCTCTGTGCCGGTTCGTTTCATTTCACTGTCAATAGCCCGTGCCACAATATCGCGGGGAGCAAGATCACCGCGCATATCATAACGTTCCATAAATGCTTCCTCATCCTTATTGCGAAGAATACCGCCATCGCCACGCACCGCCTCTGTAATAAGAAAAGAAGGACTAATTCCAACTTCATACAAAGCTGTAGGATGAAATTGAATGAACTCCATATTCTCAATACGAGCCTTTGCGCGGTAAGTCATGGCTATTCCATCGCCGGTTGCAATTTTAGGATTTGTAGTAGTGCGATAGGCTTGTCCCGTGCCGCCCGCAGCCATCAGTGTTATTTTTGAAAGGATTGTTTCTATTTCACCGGTATTTAAATTCAGCGCATAAACACCAAAGCATTCAATATCAGGAGTAGCTTTTGTGATCAGAAAACCAAGATGGTGTTGCGTGATAAGGTCTACCACAAACCAGTGATTGTGTATCTCAATATTTGCATATCGCTTTGCTTCTTCAACCAGCGCACGCTCTATCTCAAATCCGGTGATGTCTTTGTGATGAAGGATACGAAATTCTGAGTGTCCACCTTCTTTTCCGCGCAGATAGTCGCCTTCCGGGTTTTTATCAAATTGTGTTCCCCATTCAATGATCTCGTTCACTCTGTCGGGGCCTTCTTTTACCACTATTTCTACAATCTCTCTGTTGCACAATCCGTCTCCCGCTATCAGCGTATCATCAATGTGTTTTTGAAAACTGTCTTTCTCCAAATCATTCACTACGGCAATACCGCCCTGTGCATATTTTGTATTCGTTTCATCGGTGTTTGCTTTGGTAAGAATGGTTATTTTTTTATCAGGAAAAAGCTTTGCTGTTTTTACTGCGAATGTGAGGCCTGCAATGCCGGAACCAATGATGAGAAAATCTGTTTGCAACATTATGTAAGGATAAAAAAAGCGGTTCCAACTAAGGGAACCGTTACAAATGTAACCTGTTTGAGTTTTCCTTTTAAAAGCTTGAGGTAACGGCAAATTTTACTCCGCTGAATGCAGGTTCGTAACGGCAAACACCACCGGTACAATTTATACCATCCACCTGACGCACGTACTGTAAAGTAAATCTGTGCGGACCTTTGGTGTGCGCCATGAAAATATTGTAGTAGTGCTGCGGATCTTGCAGTCCGCTGGGATTTTTAGGATTCAATGCTATGGTGTACATGTCCGACAATGCAAACGACCATTTGGGTGCGATATTAAATTCAACCAATCCATACAGCCAGCTACCATAATCCTGCTCTGTGTGCATGTATTGCCATTCGGTTCTTATAGATTTCTTCTCGTCTATTTTATGTACAATTTCTATGAACGGCGTAATAGCTTCCAGCATCGGAACATTCTTCACCTGATAAAGCGCCTGATTGTATTTTATGTATTGAACGCCTACCTGAAACTGCCAGTTTTTTATACCGCGATAATTCATTTCGGCGTAGGCTTCCCGATAAAGTGCAGTGTCGCTCAAAGTATTGATGTGGGTGTAGTTAAAATTCAAATCAAGATCGTCATTGGGTGCAATAAGTACATCACCGCCCATAGCCAATTCCGACAGGTCTTGTGATGCCGGAGTGTAGCGAGCCATTAACCGTTGCGGACGGATGCGTGCTATTACAGGTTGCCAGCTTATAGAGCCTCGTTGTGCCAATACATCTTCTCCTTGTAGGTTGGAACGCAACATGTAGTTTTCTGTTCGTTTACCATTCAGGTTTACCGCAATTCCTTTTCTTGCATAGCCAAACGAGGTGTACAAAACACTGCCCGGTAAATCACGATATTTGCCATCTCTAAAAATAGCTTCGTGTGATTTGTACGAACCTTCTGCATACCATGAAATGGCACCGGCAGTCAACGTATTGTAAGCGGTAAACGCATAAGTATTGTACATCGGAACAAAGCGGTCTTTCACCTCCGGCTCTCCGTTGATGGCAGATGCAATCACGTTCACTCTTTCCGCATCAAGTGTACGGTTTATTGCTCCAATGCCTGGAATGATATGTACATCTTCACCGAGTTGAAAATCACCTTCCGCATTAATTCCTTTTACAATTGGGTCGTAGCGATTTAGTTTAGACACATCTTTAAACTGACCAGTAAAACCCTTGATCATAAAACGGTCGCTGAGCTGGTATCTCAGATGCAGTCCTACCAATGCGTTGTCTATCAATAATCCCCTGTCTTCATAAGCGCGAAACATAATTCCACTTCCTATCTGGTCGTAGATGTAGCCTCCGGTGATCGTTAAATTTTTTACTTCCTTGCTCACACTCCATGCGCCCACTCCATAACTTGTAAAGTTTGATTCCGGACGGTAAAGGTTGGAATTGTGAAAGGCATCGGCACGCAAAAAAGCATTAAATCCTTTGTAAGAATATCGTAGCGAAAGCCAGGCCTCACCACCGCTTTTCAGGTTATCGTAAAGTGGATTGTTTGCTGCATTAATGGATGAGTCGCGCTGAAAGAAATTCATGTTCATCATCAAGTCTCCCGATAAATGACCCTGTCCTGAAGATTTCAATGCAAACACCGACAATAAAATGAAAAGAGCTGTTTTTTTCATCTGCTAAAAATATTGGCTTTTATTTGCCACACGGATGTTCGATTATTGCAGTAGCAATCATGTTTCATCGCCCTTACAATTTTTTGTAGTTTGACTATATCCGTTTGATCAAAAATTTTCCGAATTTAGAACACTTGCTAAAGAATGGCAAGGTTTTGGATTAATATTTTAAACAATCAGTTTTTATGAAAAGAATTTTTGCAACCCTTGCCGGACTAATGTTTGCTGGCATTGCATTTGCCCAGAGCGAATTACCAAATACGCAGGTGAAAGACGTAAATACCGGTAAAAAGATAGCGTTCAACGAAACCTTTGAAAAAGGAAAAGTAACGCTCGTAAGCTTTTGGGCTACCTGGTGTGTGCCTTGTAAAAAAGAAATTAAGAACATCAGAGAAAAGATGGCCGGCTGGAAGGCGGAAGCAGATTTTAATTTTCAAACCGTTTCGGTAGATGAGTCGAGAGCAGAAGGATTAGTACGCAGCTATGCAAAATCGCAAGGCTGGGATTTTCCTTACTATATAGATCCGAACTCCGATCTTAAGCGTTCTCTGAATTTCCAAACCGTACCTTTTACCATCATTGTTGACAAGACTGGAAAGGTGGTATTCATGCATACAGGTTATGAAGAAGGAAGTGAGAATGAAGTTTTTGCTCGCATAAAGGAGTTGGCCAAGTAGAAGTTTATTTTTTCGATAGAGGAAAGGTTATCTCGCAAAGAGGTAACCTTTTTCATTTGGGTTGTTTTTGAAAATCAGGTCAACATGATGATGAACGTGTGTTAACGCTACCAACATTAATCTCAAATAGTTGAGCCAAAAAAAAGGCGTGGAGTATGTCCGCGCCTTGTAAATGTTTTTAGAGCTTTTTTCTACTCACCACTTGCTTCATCTTTCTTCAACTCATCGAAATCGAACACGAGAGAGAAGCGGAATGTATTGGACAGAGGATTGCGATTGATGCCGCTGCCAGAAGGCACGAGGTAAGCCCCATTTAATGTGAACACGTTCAATTTTACGCCAAGTCCTAACGTCAGGTATTTACGGTTTCCTTTGGTTTTGTCTTCGTAAAAATATCCTGCGCGTACTGCAAATTGATTTTGATACCAATATTCCGCACCGATAGAAATCTGAAATTCTCTAAGCTCTTCATTGAAACCACCGGGAGCATCGCCGAATGAACCAAGCATACCGGACACCACCGATTTCTCAGGAATGTAGTATTTGGATGCGCCTTGTGTGCCGGAGTCGCGTGGAGTGGGGACGAGCAGTTTATTGATGTCGAGACCAATAGTCACCTTGTTGTATTCGTCAAGTGATTTGGTATAAGCAATCCCCAGACCCAGGTTTATGGGAATGAAATCTCTTCTCACCGATGTGTAGGAAATTTTAGAACCTACATTGCTAAGTACTGCGCCAAAGCTGAAATTGTCTGCACGGAATTCGTCAATCTCTTTTGTTTTGGTATAAAATACACCAAGATCTGCGGCGAAGGCATTACCCGGTTTCATGTCGTTCGCTTGTCCTCCACCGTATCCTACAGCAAGGGCAGAGCGTATGTAGCGCAAGCTTAAACCAACTGAGAGGTTTTCAGAGAGTTTGCGGGAGTATCCTAAGTCGAAAGAGAATTCACGGGGTTTACCTGTTCCGAGCGTTTGTCCTTCAATGTCTGTAAATTGAATGTCTCCCAAAGAAAAATACCGTAACGATGCGCTTATTGCCTGGTTGTTTTCCTGCCCAAATTTTGCATAACCTGAAACATAGGCTAGCCAAATATCGGGAACAAGATCTTTAAGCCAGGGAGTGTAAGTAGCAGATACGCCAAACTTCTTCTGAGAAAAAGGCAGCTTGGCCACATTCCAATACTGCGCATTTGCATCGGGCGAAATGGCAATACCTACATCGCCCATTCCACCAGACCGTGCATCGGGGGAAATTCTTAAAAATGGAACAGCGGTAGTGATAGTATTGATATTGTTTGAACCATTGATACTAGTTTTTTGCGCCTGTGCGGCTATAGTGGTTAACAAACTCAATCCAATAAGAGCAAAATGTTTTGGCATTCTATAGCTATTTATAAAGAAGTTTTGCAAAAGTATTTAATTAAAATGGTAGCAAACATAGCTATCTAATCCTAAAAATCAGACAGCTAAAAATTACAACTTACTAACGGATAAGCACAAGTTTTTGGTATGCAGTTGCTTGAATTCCTTTTTTAGTTGAAAGGATGAGTCTATAAACATAAAGCCCTGCCGGGAGTTTGGCGCCATTGTTATCTGTTCCGTCCCATACAATTTCATTGCTACGGCTGCCGCTTGGTGTAAAGTCTTGAGTGAGGGTACGCACTGAGTAGCCTGCTGTGCTGTAAATGTTTATTTGAACGGTCAGGTCGTCGCCGGGATGATTATGTTCAAATACAAAATGGGTTTTATCGCTAAAAGGATTGGGGTAGTTCATTAGGTTTTGAATTCGTACTACTTGTCCGCCCGCTACTTCAAAATGCACCACTCCTTCGCCTGAGTTATTGTGCATGTCCCAGGCTTTTACCCGAAGTGTATGTTTTCCATCACTCAATCCTGAAACAGGGAAGAATGCATATCCTCGTTTATAATCGTTCGGTGCGGTTTCGTAATAATCGTTCAGAAGATAAGGATTAGCCATATCGTCATCAAGCACTGCTGTGAGGTCGTGACCAATGCTATTGCCGGAAACATTTATTCCGGATTCGTCAAAAAGCTGAACGTACAACACACTATTCGATCCGGTAAGTCCACCATCGCGGAACAAACTATCGTTCATAAAAGGTTTTACAATTGGGCCATCATTATCTGTCTCCACCACATCAGATGAGCCACCAATGCTGAGCGAAGTGTCAGACCCTGCTCCGTCAGTAACGCCATTCTCTGCATAATAGCTGATCTTTCCTTTGCCCATTTCATAGTTTATATCTTTCGGAGCAATAAAAGCAAATGAGAAAAGACCATTAGTAACAGTTGCCTTCCCTTTGTAGATAATGTTGTTTTGAACTTTAAAACTGCGTGAAGGACCTGTCAGTGTATTTGCTGTTTTCACCTTGTCGTAAATAGTTACATACACGCGCCCGTTGAAGTTGTTCAGTACCTGTCCTGATTCGTCTTTTACACTACCGCTGATTTGATATTTTCCCAAAGCTTTTAGTGTGTCAACAGGAAGGTTGGAGTAACCGTCAATAATTGCTTCGGTGTGAATATTATGTTTGGGAAAAGCAGGCGTAAGTGCAGGATCTCCCAATAGAGCAAATTTCCTAAAGTTGCCAAGTGTATATAAACTTTCATTTGGATTAATGTAGGTAGCGTTTTTACCTATTCTGAAAGCATCGCCAAAAGTTGGCCACTTGCCATTATACTTTCTAAAAAATGCGTTTAGAAAGTCAACATTCATATCTCTGTTTAAATACTGGTAAACGAGTTGTGTAGTGGTTAGCATCGCTATAGCTCCGCCGTCTGGTTTTATTATTAATTGCTCACCCGCAGACACATAACTTGGATCATCGTACTTACTAAAACTACAAGTAGCTGTAACCAAAATCGGTAGTTTATCACCATTTCTCCAGTTGTTGAAATCATCTTGTGTCAGTATGCGCTCATGTGCTAAAGTTGTAGTGCTTCCATGTCCATTGTAGTTCATCAGAAAAGTACCCTTAAAGATTTGATCATTGATCATTTTGTTTGCATCCGGCGATCGCAAACCTCCCGGAGTGGAAACTAATGGGAGGGCAGAAACATAGACTTTACTTTCGTTGTAAAGATTAGAATGTTGGTTTACGGTGTTTGCCATAATCTCTCCATCCTCAAAATGTATGTTTTCATCTCCATCGTCTGCAAGAATAGTGGTAGAAAGCCTCCAGGGACCTAATGACGCAGGACTTGCGTAGCGGATGATTTTATCCACAAGCCTGTTTGCTGCATCGGCGGTTATTATAGGCAAACGTCCTACACCCAGATCCATAGTATTCACTACAGCTTTTCCCGCAGAAGTAATGCCTTCAATGTTCTCATGATCGTCTAAAAAAGCAAAATAATCATCGGAGCAATAGCCGTCTATTCCATCTTCGGATTCTGCCGTTTCATAGGTCGGAACAAAATTGGAGTTGTTCGTTATTCTGTTTTTATAATCGTAAGAAGCGTCTCCTAAAAGAAGCAAATAACGAGGCATGTTTGCGCTGTCTGTTCCTGCATTTTTATAAAGCATTCTGGCAAAATCTCTTATTGCGCCAATGTCCTGCGATCCGGAGGCAAACTCATTATACACTTGTTCGGTAGTGGCTATCACTACACGCATACCGCTGTTTTGTCTGTGGAAATTTGCAAGTTTTTCTGCTGCGGCGCTAAAGTCAGAATGAGTAACAATTATGTAGTCAACCGCGCTGGTTCCGTGAAGATTCTGATTGTCAATTTTCTTCTCAAATTCCGGTGCGCGAAAATTGCTGCCATCGAAGGCAATATATTCATGAAGGATGTCAGCATTTTGGGCAAAAGAAAAATTAGTGCCGTTTAAATTGCCCGTCATACGAACAGGTTGTAGCGGGTTGGTCACATTCCAGACTGATGTATTTGCGTTTGCATTAGAAAGGTTGAAATTTGCAACATTGTTCGACCCCACAGATTTCCAGTCGCGGAATGAAATAAAACCACTGCCAAGCGATAATGGACGACGCGAAATGACTTCTATAAAATCAAGATAGCCACGGGCATTTGCATCTACGGAAGCGTACTCAAGTTCTACGTTTGCAACGCCACCTGTTACCGGCATTCTAAATTCTGCGGAAGAGGCGGCCATTGGTCTGTCATCACTTGTACTTCCAAGCGATAAACTTCTTATTAGTTGACCGTTTAAGTTGAGCTTGAATGAATTCATCCAATTACTACTTTTCGATCCTACTGCTATGCGAAATGTTGCTGAGTCGCTGCTGCCCAGATTGAATGAAAATGTTCTTGTTGCTTGCTTGCCTGCATCTATACCAAAATCTTCACCCCACCATCTTTTGCCAAATCTACCTGCATTAATCAAATCCTGTTCGTGTAGCTGATGATCATCATAGCTTACTACAGTTATGTTGGGATTTGTAGCGTTGGGTTGATTGTTTATTCGTTGTCCCGCTCCTTTATCAAATGTTATGAAGTAGTAGCTTTTGTTTTCGTAGAGATTGGTGCGGTGATAAAATGTTTTTTGTGAAGCATCAGCCATCCATTCCAAAGGTCCGTTTGCATAAAAAACCACAAAGTCGTTTTGGTCGAATTTATTGTCTCCACCATCGCGTATTTCAATGGCGTTTTCCGCAAGATCATCTACAATAGGAACGGCATTATTTTCCGACAGCATAGTTCCGCCATTTCCATACACTCTTATATTTCGTGGGTCAATAGTGGAAGGATCTACACCGAGTTTATTCTTGATAAAGTCGAAGTCAATTTTATAAATTCCTTTTTCGGCTACAGATATTTTGTACCAATTGCCGGAAGACAGAACACTCTCAGATACAGTTGTGGTTTTTGCTTTTGGAGTGGGTGCAGTAGCAGATTCTTCTACGCTAAGTGAGAAGGAGGTTAGCTGTAATGTTTTTTTGGAATTAAGGTCTTGCTGATAGGCTGGAATGCGAACAAAAGCAAATGGTCTTTTTCGCTCCATTCCCAATGCGATTTCAATCTTGTGAGCATTATTCGCCTGCGCATTTTTAGGAACAAAATCCACGATGTCGAATTCGGGCTTCAGCAATTTCACGGTAGGCGGTGCAAAGTTTTGCAGCCAAATTTTTTGAGTAATAAAACCGTCATGAATTTCCCTGGAAGTTACCTTGAACTGGTGCTCAAATGCCTGACCGAAAGATGTGAATCCTAAAAGAAGGAATGACGATAGAAAGAATAGTTTTTTCATTTTTAAATAACTTACAGATTACTCCTACACTATTATCGAAATTACATAATTAATCCCTCTCACGGTTTGCAGGACGTATTATAGCTGCTAAAACGAAAAACATAACAAGATATTATGAGATGACTCTGAAATTTTTTTTTTGTTTTTTTTAGTGATTGTGGTGAACGCTTGACATTTTGGAAAGAATGCTCTATCATTGTAACGCTTTTAACTATTATCAATCAATCTAGCTAATATTTTTCACTGATTATGAAAAGAACTCTCGTTGGCGTGAGCATGCTGTGCATAGGAGCAGCAACCCTTTTACCAGCCTGCTCTTCGAATCCAAAATCAACTGGTGTCTCAAGGGCTACAGGATGGGATTACAATGACCCACGCCTTGGTGGATTTGATGTTCCGAATTATCCCGGGCAACAAACCGGACCTGGTTTGACGTTTGTAGAAGGTGGTCGTTTCACCATGGGGCAAACAGAAGAAGATCTTACTGTAGAACGCAATAATATTCCACGTACAGTTTCGGTCTCTTCATTTTATATGGATGAAACGGAAGTGGCAAACGTGCATTATCGCGAATACCTTTATTGGTTGCAGCGGTCTTACGGTTCAGATTATCCTGATGTGATAGCGCGTGCATTACCAGATAGCACTGCATGGCGCAGAGCATTATCTTACAATGAACCATTGGTTCAATATTATTTCCGTCATGCTGCTTACAATTACTACCCTGTAGTAGGTGTGAACTGGTATCAGGCAAATGAATTTGCTAAATGGCGCAGCGATCGTGTTAATGAGTATATACTCATTAAGAATGGTATGCTGAAAAAGAATCCTAACCAAGTGAACGAAGACATCTTTACTACTGAAACTTACACAAGTGGACAGTATGAAGGTTCTGCGGGTGCAAGAAAAAAGCGTGATTTAGATCCGCAAGGAGCAGGTCGTCGTAATATTAATTACGCAGATGGCTATTTGTTACCTAATTATCGCCTTCCTACAGAAGCTGAGTGGGAATATGCAGCGCTTGGATTGGTTGGAAACAATCCAGAGCCAGAAACTCGTCGTCGTCGTGGTGAAGAAGTAATCACAGATCGCAATGTCTATCCGTGGGGGCCTAAAGACGGTGTTCGCTCAGGACAACGCAATATGCAGCAAGGTGAATTTCTTGGCAATTTCAAACGCGGCTCTGGCGATGCGATGGGTGTTGCAGGTGGTTTGAATGATAACGCAGATATTCCGGCTCCTGTATTTTCTTATAAACCCAATTCCTATGGTCTTTATAACATGGCTGGTAACGTAAGTGAGTGGGTGTTGGATACTTATCGTCCTCTTACTTATCAGGATGCAGAAGATTTCCGTCCATTCCGTGGTAATGTTTATGATACCTACAAAAGAATTGCAGAAGATAATTCACTGGAAGAAAAAGATAGCCTGGGTAATATTCCTAAGCGTCTGATGACTCCTGAAGAAATTGCTCAGAAAAGAAATCAAGGCTTTATGGTTAATGATCCTGATGCACGTGACTACATTGACGGTGACTCAGCGTTTGTTTACGATTATGGCCGTTCTACTTTGATTAACAATGATACTCGCGTTATTAAAGGTGGTAGCTGGGCTGACCGTGCATACTGGCTTTCTCCAGGTACACGCCGTTTCCAGCAAGCAAATATGGGTAGCTCTACAGTAGGTTTCAGACTTGTAGTAGATCGCCTTGGTAGCCCAAGTGGCAGAAACGATCGTGGTTCTGGTAACTACTATGGTCGCAGAAGATAATAGTTTTAATAAAGCTGAAAAGCCCCTCAAATTTTGAGGGGTTTTTTATTTTTACAACCTAAAATTTCAGCATTGGATATTGCTCAACTTTACCAGATTTATCTACAACATCCCTCCGTTCAAACCGATACAAGAAAGCTACAACAAGGTGATATTTTCTTTGCGTTAAAAGGTCCAAATTTCAATGGCAATACGCTGGCTTCGCAGGCTTTAGATCAGGAAGCTTCCTATGCAATTATTGATGAGGAAGAATATAAAATAGGTGATAACTGCATTCTTGTCCCCAATGTTTTAAATGCTCTTCAACAACTTGCAAAATATCATCGCCAGCAATTCAGAATTCCTTTCATTGCCATCACCGGATCGAACGGAAAAACCACTACCAAAGAACTTGTGACTACTGTTTTGTCGCAAAAATTTACAACCTATGCAACAGAAGGAAATCTCAACAATCATATAGGTGTTCCGCTTACCCTGCTGAAAATAAAATCTGATGCGCAAGTTGCAGTCATCGAAATGGGAGCTAATCACCAAAAGGAAGTTGAAAGCTATTGCGAAATTGCTTTGCCAACACACGGCATCATTACCAATTGTGGAAAAGCGCACATTGAAGGTTTTGGTGGAGAAGATGGAGTGCGGAAAGGGAAAGGAGAATTATACCGTTTCCTGAAAGATAATAATGGTACTGTTTTTCGAAATGTTGACCTGTCCTATCTCGAAGAAATGGCAAAGGGAATTTCCGATCAGATACTGTATGGCAGCGCCAATGCGAAATACATTGGAAGAACACTGGCAGATGAGATGTTCTTAAAAGTTGCAATTCTCTCGAAAAATGCAGAAGCGACTATCCATACAAATCTTGTAGGGAATTACAACTTCCCGAATGTTATGGTTGCGGTAGCTGTAGGTTTGCATTTTGGGATTTCTATTGATGAAATAAAGAACGGAATTGAATCTTATCAGCCCGATAATAGTCGTTCCCAACTGCTGAAGATTGGAAATAACACAATCATTCTCGATGCCTACAATGCCAACCCCACAAGTATGCGCGCTGCCATCAGCAATTTTGCCGCATCGCCATCAGGCAATAAGATACTTTGGATAGGGGGAATGAAGGAAATGGGCAATGATGAAAAAATTGAGCATGAAGAACTCGTGAAATTCATTGAGCAATTTGAATGGAAAGACGTGGTTTTGGTGGGAAAGGAATTTGAATCGTTTCGTAAAAATTTTAGATGGTTCGAAACCTCAAACGAAGCAGCATTAGCTGTTAAATCCAATAAACCAGAAAGTACTTGTATTTTAATTAAGGGATCGCGCGGTAACAGAATGGAAAACTTACTGGAGGCTTTGAAAAGCTAATCCAACTTATTCAATGCGTTATCAATTCTGTCCGCCATTCCTTTCAGTTCGGATTTTAAGAAAGGGTTGTTCATTGCCGTCATAGCGCTATCGCCTGCGTAAGTGAGCAAAGTCATTGCGATATAATCCTGATCGTCCTTGCCCGTATATAGCGCGCGCATTTCCATTACTTTCTCATCGGCAATTTTAACCGCTTTGCGCACAGCTTCCTCTTCTTCCGGTTTTATGCGTATGCGGTAACTCCTTCCAGAAAGCCAAACATTAATAGCAAGTAATTCATCTTCCTGCATGGCAAAATTGTCGAGGGATTAGTGACTAATTAATGTTCTAAAACCGGTGTAGCAGTGGGTTCCTGCACTTCATTTTTTTGCAGCAATCTTTTTTGGAAAACCAAAAGTGTAATTACCCCAACAGAAATTGCAGCATCGGCAATATTGAATACGGGTTCAAAGAATGCAAAATTTTTACCCCCTACTAAGGGTATCCATCCCGGCAGTTTTGTGTCAACTAATGGAAAGTAGAGCATGTCAACCACTCTGCCATGAAACAATGCTCCGTAGCCTTCCCCAAATGGAACCATTCTGGCAATATGAAATGAGCTTTCTGTAAAGATCATCCCATAAAAAATGCTATCAATTAGGTTGCCAAGAGCACCTGCAAGGATAAGCGAACCACAAATGATCGCTCCTTTTGTGTAGCCTTTTACCACAATTTTTTTCAAAAGAAAGAAGCCAAATATTACCGCGAACAAACGGAATAGCGTAAGAATTAACTTGCCAATAGTGCCCTGACTTAGTTTCATGCCGAAGGCCATTCCTTCATTTTCTATAAAATGCAACCTGAACCAATCGCCAGCTACTTTTACCTCTTCACCATAATAGAAATTCGTTTTGATATAAACTTTAGATGCCTGATCAATAACGAGAATAAGGAGAACAATTAAGATGGCGTGACGATATTTCACTAGGTTTTTTTTAAAACAGCGTCAAAGATAGGGGTTGCTATTTATAGAGAATGCTTCGGGAAAATACATTATCGAAAAAACCGCTGTCATTTAATAATAATGCCTTACTTTTGCCATCCCAAAAATCGCTTAGCCCTTTGTGTATTGCGGATTTAATTCCAAAAACCACATCGGTCCAAAGTTGTGCAGAGCGTGAGGGGGAATCATTTCTTAACAAATAAAAATTTATGGCAACAAACAACCTTCAAAGCTACGAGCTGATGGTAATCTTTACGCCGGTGCTGGCTGAAGATGACTTTAAGGGATCTCAGAAAAAGTTCTCAGACTTCATTACAGAAAATGGTGGAGAAATTAGTAAGTCCAATCCATGGGGACTTCGTTCTCTTGCTTACCCAATTGATAAAAAGACTACCGGTCTTTATTGGATACTGGAGTACAGTGCGCCAAGCGATGTAAATCACAGACTCGAAATTCAAATGAATCGTGATGAAAACGTGATGCGTCACATGATCACCCGCCTCGACAAATACGCAGTTATTTACAATAACAGAAAGCGTAACAAGAATGTAGAAACAGAAGCTGTTAACTCTTAAAAACCGCACACAATGGCTAAGCAAAACGATATAAAATTTCTTACTTCTACCAGAGTAGAAAAGCGTCAGAAGAAATATTGCCGCTTCAAGAAAATGGGAATCAAGTACATTGATTATAAAGATGCAGAATTCCTGAAAAAATTTGTGAACGAACAAGGTAAAATGCTTCCACGCCGTATTACCGGAAACTCCTTGAAGTTTCAGCGTAAAGTAGCGCAAGCTGTGAAAAAAGCACGCCAAATGGCATTGATGCCTTACGTAACTGACCTTTATAAATAAGGTGATTGTTCACTTAGAAAAAGCAAAAAACAATGCAAGTAATTTTAATAAAAGACGTAGATAATCTCGGTGCTTCCAATGAACTGGTAACTGTTCGTCCTGGTTATGCACGCAACTACCTGATACCTCAGAAATATGCTATTGAAGCTAGCGAAAGCAACAAGAAAGTGCTTGAAGAGCGCCAAAAGCAATTAAGAAAGCGCGAAGAAAAACTAATGGCGGAGATCAATAAAGTGCGCGAAGTGCTTACTGCATCTCCTGTAAAAGTGGGCGCTAAGACTGGTACAAGTGGAAAGATTTTTGGTTCGGTAACTGCTATTCAATTAGCACGTGCTATCCGCGAGCAAAAAGGTTATGAAATTGACCGCCGCCGTATCTCTATTCTTGATGAGGTGAAAGAAGTAGGAACTTACAAAGCTCAAATAGACTTTGGTAAGGAAAATATTGTTGAAATGGAATTTGAAGTAGCTGGAGAATAATTTCGGCTGGGTCAAATAAATAGATAATCGAAGCTGTCTCAAAAGGGCAGCTTCTTCTTTTATAAGGCAACGAAAGGAGAGACTTTGCCTTATTTCGGCTCGCACAAGTTCTTTTCCACATTCATTCCAGCCTTCTTATAAATTGCGCCTCGCACGTTAATTTTGTTCTAACCCTTATTGTCGCTTTTTGAAAACCATTTAATTGAACACATGCGTTTTACTTATTACGGCCAGTCCTGTTTTTTGATGGAAATTGCAGGTAAAAAAATCCTGTTCGATCCCTTTATTTCAGGAAACCATTTGGCAAAGGAAATAGATGTGAACAGCATTGAAGCCGACTATATTTTAGTGTCGCACGGACATGAAGATCACACAGGAGATCTCCTGTCAATTGCAAAACGTACCGGCGCTTTGGTAGTATCTTCTTATGAGATCACTGAGTGGTGCAATAAGTTTGGAGTTTCCAACACGCATCCCATGAATTTTGGTGGCAAGAAACAGTTTGATTTCGGTACCGTAAAATATGTTCATGCTATGCATAGCAGTGTTTTGCCCGATGGAACTTATGGAGGTAATCCTGGCGGTTTCGTACTCACTACTGATGAAAGCAACTTTTATTACAGCGGAGACACAAGTCTTATGCTCGATATGCAGCTCATTCCCCGTTATGCGAAATTAGATTTTGCTATCTTGCCTGTGGGAGATAACTTCACGATGGGTGTAGAGGATGCAATTATTGCCGCAGAGTTTATCCAGTGTGGGAAGATCATTGGTGTACATTTCGATACCTTCCCCTATATTGAGATCAACCACGAAAATTCAAAGAAACAATTTGAAAATGCTGGTCTGGAACTGATACTTCCGAAGATCGGTGAAACGATTAATTTGTAAAAGGGAAAAGTTGTAACTCGAAAGCCGATGAAACAATTTACAACTTTGGCATCCCACGACTTAACAACAAAGAGAGAATGGCAAAAGTAATAGCAATAGCCAACCAGAAAGGTGGAGTGGGGAAAACAACTACAGCAATTAACCTTGCGGCAAGTCTTGCAGTGCTCGAATACAAAACACTGCTGGTAGATGGAGATCCACAGGCAAATAGCACCACCGGTAACGGGTTTGATCTGAGAAATATTCAGCTTAGCCTGTACGATTGTATGGTAAATGATACACCCGTATCGCAGGTAATTCTGGAAACGGAAACACCCAATCTTTTTCTGCTCCCTTCCCACCTCGATCTTGTAGGTGCGGAAATAGAACTGATCAATCATCCGAACCGTGAGCACATCATGAGAAACGCATTGGACGAAGTGAAAGATCAATACGATTTTGTTGTAGTTGACTGCTCGCCATCCCTTGGTTTGATTACAGTTAATGCCCTTACTGCCGCCGATAGCGTAGTGATACCGGTACAATGCGAATATTTTGCCCTCGAAGGATTGGGCAAGTTGTTGAACACGATTAAAATAGTTCAGACAAGAATAAACACAAGTTTGCAAATAGAAGGCATATTAATGACGATGTACGATGGTCGTTTGCGTTTGAGCAATCAAGTGGTGGAAGAAATAAAAAACCATTTTATGGACCTTGTCTTCAATACTATAGTTCATCGGAATACACGACTTGGCGAAGCTCCGAGTTTCGGAAAACCGGCACTAATGTATGATGCAGAAAGTACGGGGGCTGTTAACTATCTAAATCTCGCAAAAGAAATTCTTCAGAAAAATAATCTTACCAAGATCAAGAACGAGGATAAAATTTTAGATGAGCATGGCGCAGAATAGCAATAATAAAAAGCAGGCGCTGGGTAAAGGTATTCGCGCATTGCTTAGTAGTATAGATGATGAACTGAACACAACAGCAGAAGGAGTGCCCGCAGTATCGGGACAGAATGCAGGAAGCATTGCACGAATTCCTGTAGAGCAGATAGAGGTAAACCCTAAGCAGCCACGCCGCGATTTTGATGAACAGGCAATGCTCGAGCTTTCCGAAAGCATCAAACTTCACGACATCATTCAGCCGGTAACAGTTGTAAAAGCCGGAACAAACAGATTTCAACTTATTTCGGGAGAACGCCGTTGGAGAGCTTCCAAAATGGCAGGGTTGAAAGATATACCTGCGTATGTGCGTACTGCCGACGATCAGGAAATGCTGGAACTTGCCTTGCTTGAAAACTTGCAACGGGAAGATCTTAACGCTATAGAAATAGGGGTGAGCTACAAGCGCCTGATGGATGAATGTGCGATGACGCAAGAGCAGGTTGCAGACCGGATGAAAAAAGATAGGAGCACAGTAACCAACTACATCAGACTTTTAAAACTGCCGCCTGATATTCAGAAAGCAGTAAGAGACGGCGTAATAAGTATGGGTCATGCGCGCGCTATTATTGCTCTTGGTATGGTAGATCAGCAGCTTTATGTTTTTAGGGAAGTGAAAGAAAAAGGACTTTCTGTAAGACAGGTGGAAGCTTTAGTAAAAGAAATGCTTGCCGATGACAGACCCGATATAGCAAGAGCAAAGAACAAGGATAGTCAACTACCTCCTGCCTATAAACGCATTCAGGATAACATGTCTTCCCATTTTTCTACGAAGGTGAAACTTGACAGGAAGAAAAACGGGAAAGGTGCAATAATGATTGAATTTTATAACGATAATGACCTTGAAAGAATAATGGAGAAAATGAGCTTGTAGCTTTTTTAAACACTGATAAGATTTTTGGAAGCAGGCATTCACTCGCCTGCTTTCGCATTGTATATATACGCCTTAAGTAGTACAGATCTATTGAGTTATTGCTCTATAAATTGTACGTTTGCAACCTAAAATTTTCGTTCGGATTATGAACTTTCAACTCACAGAAGAACAGATTGCAGTGCAGATGGCTGCGCGCGATTTTGCAAGAAACGAATTGCTTCCCGGCGTTATTGAACGCGATGAGCAAGCAAAGTTTCCGACAGAACAAATCAAGAAACTTGGCGAGTTAGGTTTTATGGGTATGATGGTAGATCCAAAATATGGCGGCTCGGGAATGGACACCGTAAGCTACGTATTGGCAATGGAAGAAATTTCTAAAGTAGATGCATCTGCTTCTGTGTGTATGAGCGTAAATAATTCACTTGTATGCTGGGGAATAGAGACTTTTGGAAATGAAGAGCAGAAGCAAAAATACCTTACTCGCCTGGCTACCGGACAAAATCTCGGTGCGTTTTTATTGAGCGAACCTGAAGCTGGTTCTGATGCTACATCGCAAAGAACAACTGCTGATGATCATGGCGATCATTATATATTGAACGGCACGAAAAACTGGATTACCAATGGTAGCTCTGCCGATTATTATCTGGTAATCGCACAGACTTATCCTGAGAAAAAACACAGAGGTATTAATGCTTTTATCGTTGAGAAAAACTGGGAAGGTGTAACAGTAGGCGCTAAAGAAAACAAGATGGGTATTCGCGGAAGTGATACACACAGCATCATGTTTCAGGATGTGAAAGTGCCGAAGGAAAACAGAATTGGTGATGATGGATTTGGTTTCACTTTTGCGATGAAAACACTTGCAGGTGGAAGAATTGGTATTGCATCACAGGCACTTGGAATTGCCAGCGGCGCTTATGAATTGGCACTGAAATATTCTAAAGAACGCAAGGCTTTCAATACTGAGATTATGAATCATCAGGCAATTGCTTTCAAGCTGGCTGATATGGCAACTGCTATCGAAGGTGCACGCTTAATGTGTCTTAAAGCTGCATGGACAAAAGATCAGGGTAAAGATTACACGCTGCCTGCGTCAATGGCTAAATTATATGCTTCTGAAATTGCACAATGGGTAACGAACGATGCCGTACAAATTCACGGCGGCTATGGTTATGTAAAAGAATTCCACGTAGAGCGTTTGATGCGTGATGCGAAAATCACTCAGATATATGAAGGAACTACGGAAGTGCAGAAAATAGTGATTAGCAGAACTGTTTTGAAAGACTAAAGAACTTTTCCAAAGTTTGAAACTTTGGAAAAGTTCTGTTGGAAACGTTGCAACGAAGACCGGTGAGAAGCCGGTCTTCGTTATTATAAATACTGCCCCGTATAACTTTCCTTCACCTCTCTCAATCCTTCGGGCACACCTTCATACAAAAGATGTCCGCCGTTTGCACCGCCTTCCGCACCAAGGTCTATCACCCAATCTGCAGACTTAATAACATCCACATTGTGTTCAATTACAATTATGCTATGACCTTGCTCTATCAATGCATCAAATGAGCCAAGCAGTTTTTTTATATCGTGTATATGTAAGCCCGTTGTGGGTTCATCGAAGATGAAAAGGACTTTGTCTTTCGCTTTTGCTTTTCCTTTGCCCAGAAAAGATGCGAGCTTTACGCGCTGCGCTTCTCCACCACTTAACGTATCGCTGCTTTGTCCGAGCTTGACATACCCAAGACCAACATCACTCAAAGGCTGTAATGCAGCTGCTATTTTCTTTTCGTCTTTCAGAAAATCTATCGCTTCATCCACACTCATTTCAAGCAGCTCATAAACACTTTTGCCGCGATAGGTAACTTCGAGCACTTCTTCTTTAAAACGCTTGCCTTTACAACTTTCGCAAAGCAAATGCACATCTGCAAGGAATTGCATCTCTACAATCACTTCTCCTTCACCTTTACATGTATCGCACCGTCCGCCATCGGTATTGAACGAAAAATGTTTTTCTGCAAAGCCCCGCATTTTTGCTAAAGGCTGTTTGGTGTAGAGTTTTCTTACTTCATCCCACGCTTTGATGTACGTAACAGGATTGCTGCGTGAAGATTTTCCAATCGGATTTTGATCCACCATTTCGATGTGTGCAATGGTATCAAGATCGCCGCCGAGATATTTATGTTGTCCGGGTCTTTCTGCGCTTTCACCATAATGCTTTTGCAACGCAGGATACAAGGTTTGTTTTACCAAAGTTGTTTTGCCGCTTCCGCTCACACCGGTTACCACACACAAAACATTCAACGGAAAATCTACGCTTACATCTTTCAGATTATTTTGCCCGCAACCTTCTATTCTTATTTTACCTGTTGGCTTTCGTTTAATTGCTGGCGTTTCAATTTGCATAGCACCACTCAAATACTGACCCGTGAGGCTCATTTTGTTTTTGATGATCTCAGCGTATGTTCCGGCTGCAACTACTTCTCCTCCGAGATGACTTGCCAACGGTCCCATATCAATAATGTAATCTGCTTCCCGCATCATCATTTCATCATGCTCTACAATCACAACGGTATTGCCAAGATCGCGTAAGGATTTCAATACACTGATCAATCTTTCCGTATCGCGTGAGTGCAAACCAATGCTGGGTTCATCAAGTATGTAAAGTGAATCGGTAAGATTGCTTCCAAGAAATTTTGTGAGCTGTATGCGCTGACTTTCGCCACCGGAAAGTGTATTTGCTAAACGATTTAAAGTAAGATAACCAAGACCTACATCAAGCAATGTTTTGATGCGCTGATTAATTTCAATAAGAATACGCTTTGCAATCATCTGCTCATGTTCGGTCAGCTTCATGTTCTGAAACCATTCATGCAAATCAGTTGCTGGCAATGAAAGCAAATTGCCTATGGTCGCGTTGTTTACTTTCACGTAAGATGCTTCGGGTCGTAACCGTGTTCCTTTGCAGGTAGGGCAAGTAGTTTTACCCCGATAGCGTGCCTGCATGATTCTATACTGAACTTTATACAGATTCTGGCTTACCATATCGAAAAAATCCCGGATGCCACTGATCTTGCTGTTGCCATTCCAAAGCAAATCATGTTCGCTTTCTGCAAGTTCTGCAATGGGTTTATGAATAGGGAAATCAAACCTTGCTGCATTGCGAATGAATGCGTGTTGCCACTCGCTCATCTTTTCTCCTTTCCAGCATGCAACTGCGCCTTCATATACGCTCAATCTTTTGTCAGGGATCACAAGATCGTCATCAATACCCAGCACCT
>ENA-UOUJ01000372-UOUJ01000372.1-activated-sludge-metagenome-genome-assembly--contig:-NODE-372-length-32690-cov-5.329707_pt1 | contig 32690 bp, 30 predicted proteins | sample MGYA00249839_ERZ747224 | MGnify/ENA primary metagenome ERZ747224 (study PRJEB28782, sample SAMN03220277) | activated sludge metagenome | biome: wastewater; feature: sewage sludge; material... | reverse complement strand
TCTGCGCCAATGGTGCTAGGATTATTCGAATGGTTTTCCGTGATTCTTCGCTCCATGATAAATTTTCCTGCTACCGGCAACGCCAAGCCCATTCGGCTATATACATTTAGCTTTTCGCCTCCGCTTTGCAACACTACCGATGGCATTAAGAGGATAGGTGTGCGTTGGTACATGGTGGTCTGCTGGGTGAATTTATATGTGTAAGTGGGAGATGAACCCGTTTCATTGTCCACATAGCTGTAGGTGTATTTTTTAGCGGTAATGCCGATACTCACCGCCAACTCTACACCTATGTGTTTGTGAAGCATTGCGCCGCACGCCACTACAGCGGTGATGCCGTTGCCAAAAGATGCTTTCTTTAGATCGTAGGTTTCGGAAAACGTAGATGTCTGCCCGCCTGAATAAGAAGCATCGGAGCTGTAAGAGCCATTAATGTAAGCTCCTCCGACCGCGGTTTGACCTGCATGAGAGAAAGCGTATGTGCCCCCTATACGCAGGTAAAACGGAGCATTATTTTTCGGTGCTTTGTCCTGCCCAAAGCTTTGTGTAGCTGCCGAACCGAGAACGAGTAAAACGATAAAGGCTTTTTTCATAAGGTTATAATTTTATGCTAAAGTAATGGCAAGACATTGAAATCCAAAGAGTACCAATCTCTTCGCGTTTACTTTTTCTGTTTTAAAAGGGTCATATAGTATGGTCAATAGCTCTGCCGGTTGCAGCTGCCAATATGCTGGGAAATTACGTGGGTGCGCAGTATGCTTTGAAAGAAGTGCCTTTATCCGAATCTTTTTTCTGATAGTGGTAAGCGCATTGATTGTGAAACTGGGGTGGGATTATTTGTAGATGCAAGCTATCGCCCCTCTATCAATAAACCAATTTCACTACTTTTGAAACCTCATGAAGCACTTACCCAATTTGCTTACTTTGGCAAATCTGTTTTGCGGATGTATTGCCATCGGTTTTATTCTTAGTGCGCAAAATTTTACTACCAGTTTTAATGTTGATGAGTACATTGAAGTGCCGGCTGTGGCACAGCCCTACTGGGGGAGTGTTTTTATTTTTCTGGCTGCTATTTTCGATATGCTTGATGGTTGGGTGGCACGAGCGCTTAAAGTTTTTTCTCCCATAGGAAAAGACCTTGATAGCCTGGCAGATGTAGTAAGTTTTGGCGTAGCCCCGTCTATGATTTTGTTTAAAATGCTATGGAGTGCGTACATGCTACGTCCTGAAGCTATGGATGTGAGTATGCTGGCAATGAGTCCAGCGTTTTTGGTGGCGTGCTTTGCAGCGCTGAGGTTGGCAAGGTTTAATGTAACAGCAAGCGAAGACCACACATTATTCAAAGGGCTGCCGGTGCCTGCTGTGGGTGTTTTTGTTGCAAGTTTTCCGCTTATTCTTTGGCAAAATCCATTGGGTCTTGCGCTTAGCCTTTACAATGTGTGGGTTATTTATTTGATAATCGGAATCCTTTGCTGGTTGATGGTTTCTGAAGTAAGGTTTTTTAAGTTTATGCCATCCAGTTTCGGCATCGGAAGTATGTGGCCGCAATTGCTGATAGTGGTTGTAACTGCAATAAGTTTTCCTTTTTTAAAGAGCGCGGCAATATCACTCGCGTTTATTCTGTATTTAGTTCTATCATTCGTTTACAAGCCAAAAACTTTACAATAAATGAATTACACCGCACATATCAATGTAATGCCTTTGAAGGAATTGCTCGACCCGCAGGGAAAGGCAGTGAATAGCAGTCTGCACAATCTTGGACTTACCAACGTTCAGGATGTACGAATTGGTAAGCACATTACCTTACAAATAGAAGCCAATAGCAAACAAGAAGCGGAACAACTTGCTATAGAGGCTTGCAAAAAACTTTTGGTAAATCAGGTGATGGAAGGCTTTGATATTACCGTAGTGGAATAGTCGGGGCACCCAGCGAGAACAGTTATGGAAGGAAAACTTTTTTTAGTTCCCACACCCATCGGCAATTTGGGAGATATAACTTATCGTGCTGTAGAGATATTAAAACACGCCGATGCAATATTGTGTGAAGACACTCGTACCAGCGCCATATTGCTAAAGCATTACCAGATCCAAAAGCCACTTACACCCTATCATCAGCATAATGAGCACAAGGTGCTTCCACACCTTATCGAACAATTAACCGCAGGTAAAACTTTCGCGCTTATTACAGACGCGGGTACGCCCGGCATTTCCGATCCGGGTTTTTTGTTAGTGCGGGAGTGTGTAAAAAATGACATCGTAGTAGAATGTCTGCCGGGATCAACCGCCTTTGTTCCCGCTTTGGTGCAATCCGGTATTCCTTCAAACAGATTTGTATTTGAAGGTTTTCTTCCGTTAAAAAAAGGAAGGCAAACAGCAATGAAGGCACTGGCAGACGAAGAAAGAACCATTGTTCTTTACGAATCACCACATCGTCTGGTAAAATCTCTTAGAGAGCTGTCTCAATATTTTGGAGCTGAAAGACAAGCGGCTGTGTGCAGGGAGCTTACAAAAATGTTTGAAGAGACAAAAAAGGGAACCCTTGCCGAACTCGTTCAACATTATGAGACCACTCTGTCAAAAGGCGAAATTGTAATTGTGATAGCTGGAAAAGAATAAAACATTAGGACAACCAACACAAATGATAAATCCCGCCTTTAGAGCGGGATTCGTCTTTTTTTCTCAAAGCTCAGATTAATGAGCAGCTTGAGTAGTATCAGTTGTTGCAGCTGCAGAATCAGCAGGCATAGCCATTGTAGTGTCCATTGGAGCTGGAGTAGCTTCTGGAGCTGGAGTAGTCATCATTGTGCTGTCCACATTGGTTGTTTCTTCAGAAGTGCTGTCACCGCAAGAAGCAACGAAAAGACCCATAGAAAGCGCGAAAATGCTAAGTTTTACAAATTTCATGTTTGTTTTTTTAAATGGTTATTTCAAGTTTATACGCGTCTTTAAAAAAGGTAACCCAGTGTTTTAGAATTTTTTTTAGAATTTTTCTGATGAGGACTTTCGAGCACACAACTTTAGATGAAGCCAAGTAAGTTTGCAGTTTAACTTATTTTACGGGTTACTTTTTTAAAAAGCAAGCATTAATTAGTGTATCAGCCTTTATATACAGAGCAACAGTTGCTGGCGGGTTTGGCGAAAGGAGAGCGAATGGCTACTGATGTGGTGTACAGGCAGCATATAAAAATTGTAGGTCCCTGGATATTGCAAAATGGCGGCTCGGAGAGCGATGTTGGCGATGTATTTCAGGAGGCGATGGTAGTTCTTTATGAGAAAGCACAGCAGGAAGATTTCAGGCTTAGTTGTAAAATAGGTACTTACCTTTTTGCGGTATGTAAATATATCTGGTACAAAAAATTGCAAGGAGCGCAAAAGCAGCCAGGATTTTTGCCTGATAATGCTGGAAATGATGAGGGAAGAGATTGGGCGTATGAAGATGATGTAAATGCTTATAAAGAAAGAGAGGCGCATTACCAGAATTTAGACATTGCGCTTGATCATTTGGGTGAGCCGTGCAGATCGTTGCTCAAAGCTTTTTACCATAATGATAAAAGTATGCAGGAAATAGCTGCGGAATTTGGATATACCAATCCTGATAACGCTAAAACACAAAAGTATAAATGCCTCAACCGCCTTCGGAAAATTTTCTATGGCGCACAGACAAAAATGAGATAGAATGATAAGCAGAGATTTCAATAATTGGCAATTGGCGGAGGCTTTCAAAGCGGAAATGCTCCCTGCGGTAGAACTTGCTGCATTGCAGACAAGATTGGAAACAGACCCTGTTTTTGCTACAGAGTTTCATGAATGTGTGAGGATGATTACTGCGCTGAACGAAAGCGGTAAGCAGAAGCAGTTCCGCAATATGCTTGTGAATATTCATCATGACCAAACTGAGAAATCTACCAAACCAAACTGGAAGGTGCGCACCATTCCTTTACGCACACATTACCTTCGTACAGGTGCTGTTGCCGCCGGCATAGCACTGCTTACTACCCTATCCACATTTTGGATTGTTACACACAATGAAAAAAAACGTTCTTCTCAATACAGTTTGCTAAAGCGAGAACTGGAAACAATAAAGCGCTCTCAATCGGCGATAATTAGAAATATCAACACACCCCAAAACACTACTCCTGTAGCTCCTGCCAATTTCTCAGGTACGGGCTTTGCAATTTCTAACGATGGCTATTTTGTTACCAACTACCATGTTACGGAAGGGGCAGATTCTGTTTATATTCAAAACAAAGAGGGCGAATATTTTAAAGCCCATCTGGTAACTTTTGACAAAACAAGCGATGTTGCTATTTTGAAAGTGCAACAAAGCAATTTCCGTTTTTCAAAAGGAGAAGTACCCTACACATTAGCAGCCAATAAGAAAACTCTTGGTTCGAAAGTGTTTACCCTTGGATATCCGCAAGATGAAATTGTGTACAACGAAGGATACATCAGTTCCAAAAATGGTTTCCTGGGAGATTCAATGCAATATCGTCTTGAAATTCCTGCCGTGCCCGGACAAAGCGGTGCGCCTGTAGTTGATAATAGCGGCAACGTTATCGGACTTATAACTGGGAAAGAAAGCGAATCCTCAGGTACTACTTATGCGGTAAGCACAAAGGCCATTCACCGACTGATTGCTAATTCCGATCTTAAGCTAAAACTTCCAAAGGCAAACAAGCTTTCAAAGCTTAACCGGGAACAACAAGTAGAAAAACTGGAGCTTTACACATACTCTGTAAAAGTTTACAAACGTTAGTTTCTTCATCTCGCTGAGTAAATTCAAGGCACAAAAAAAGTCGCTCGGCGCGACTTGAAAAGTTTTGATTTTGCTTTTTATTCTTCCGGTGCAACCAGGCGAAATCCGTTTCCGTGAATATTTACAATTTCAACACCAGAATCTTCACGCAGGTATTTGCGAAGCTTGGCAATGTAAACATCCATACTGCGACCATTGAAATAGGTATCGCTGCCCCAAATACGCTTCAAAGCAGTTTCTCTCGGAAGAAGATCGTTTTTATACTCGCACAACATTGTTAGCAGCTCGTTTTCCTTTGGAGAAAGAGTATGAGCATTTTCATCAATCTTCAAAGTGCGAAGTTTGCTATTGAAGTGATAGCGTCCAATGTTGAATTCAATCTGCGAATGTTGCTTTTCCTGTAGCTCCTGATTTCGTTTCAGTACAGCTCTGATTTTTTGCAAAAGTATTTCCGAGTCAAATGGCTTCGTGATGTAATCGTCTGCACCAAGTTTATAGCCGTTCAATATATCCTCTTTCATACTTTTCGCAGAAAGGAAAAACAACGGAATCTCAGGATCCACATTCCGTATTTCTTCTGCCAACGTAAAGCCATCCATGTTGGGCATCATTACATCAAGCAGGCAAATGTCGAATTTTTCGCGGCGAAATGCAGCGAGTCCGAGAATGCCATCGCGTGAAAGCTCTACAATGAAATCGTTTAGCTCTAAGTAGTTTTTTAAGACTTGTCCGAAGTTTGTATCGTCTTCAACAAGCAGCACTTTTGATTTTTCTTTTTCCATAAGAATTGGAAGTGTGTTGGTCAAATGTAATATCCATAAAATTCATTCCAGAGGAAAATATTTGTTAAAAGCGTGGGCAGTTGAAAGATTGCCTTGTACGGGAAAACTCCCCATAAACGCCTTCATAAACAATTCCTATCTCAAATGCACCACGGCCTTTGGTGGCAGTGTTGAAAGAAGACATAGTGTAGTCGTAACTAGTCATGAACCGAAATTGCCCGTGTTGCAAACCAAGAGTTCCGACCAAAGCTTCATTCCATCTATGATATGCACCTACAATGAGTGCTGTAACTGTTCTTTGCTTTGGATCGCTCACATTTACTTTAAACTGAGTTCCATAAAGCAATTCCATTGCGCCCTTTTGTGTGGTATAATAAACTGAAGGATTAAAGATCACATTGTTGCTGAGCTTCACAAGCAGGTCAACATTTCCGGTAGGACGCATACCCATTTTATTCTCCTGACCGTAAAAAGTTTCTTTGGGTTGAGTGAGGTGTGCGAGCCCCATTCCGATTTTTAAGTAAGTGTTTTCGTTTGGGAAATAGGCAAGATTTACACCCGCGCCTAAATCAAAAAAACTTGTTCGTGCTGTGTAGCCATTTTCGCCATTTGTTTTTGCAGGATCGAAACGGAACCCATCCCATTGACGATCGAAAGTAAGCTTGTTAAAATCTACCGTACGCTGGGCTTGTGCCACACTTACTCCAGCACTTATCATTGCCGACTCACCCATTTGCACATGATAGGCTACATTCATTTCTATTCTTGAAAGCGAAAGATCACCATTTCCTGCTTTATCGCTCCAAAATCCAAAACCAAGTCCTAACCAATTGGTATAGTTACGATTTCTTAAAGCTTGCAAATCTCCGTAAACGGAATAAGTACGATACGGTACAGGCACAGCTGCCCATTGATTTCTGTAATTTACACCTACCCTGTAATCGTTGTCCGGCATGAGAGCCGTATTTGCAGGATTAAGCAAAAGTGGCGCATTGTAATATTGGGAGAAGTGCATACCCTGCGCATTGCAGAAAGCAGTAAGCAGCAAGCAGTAAGCAGAGCAGGCGAATGTGATAGCGTATTTCTTTTGAGGATTCATTCAAGTTTCTTTTTACAGTTATCTCAATAGAGTTACATTTCCGGTTTTTTGAATAGAAGTCCCATCAACAAAAGTGGCATCTAGTATCCATGCGTAAACTTCCATTTCCTGCGGCTTTCCTTTGAAGTTACCATCCCAGCCACGGTTCACATCGTCTGTTTCAAATACTTTTTCTCCCCACCGGTTATAAACTTTGAAACTGAGTGTTTCTATTGCAGCGCCTCTTACATACAATACATCGTTGAAGTTATCACCGTTGGGACTAAAACCCGTCGGTACGTCTATAGCAGGATAAATTTCTGCATCTACGAATTTGCAGGTTTGATGAATACAACCCCATTTGTTTTTTGCCTGAAGACATACTTTGTATCTGCCGGTACGTTTGTACAAATGCGAAGGATGATCTATTTCGCTGCTAGTTCCATCGCCAAATGCCCAGTAGTAACTTGTAGCGTCCACAGATTTGTTTGTGAATTTTATGGGTTCATTTGGTACAGGTATTATCGGATCGTAGGAGAAATCGGCGTAAGGATTTCCAAACACCATGATGGTTTGTTTTGCCGTGTCGAACTTATTGCAAGTACCGGGATTTGCGGCTATTAGAATTGCAGTGTAAGTACCCGGAGTTGTGTAAGTGTAAGTTGGAGAGTTAACGGTTGAAGTATTGCCATCTCCAAAATTCCACGTATAACTCTGGGCATTTGTTGAGCCGTTTGAAAACAAAATACTGTTTCCTATGCACACAGAGTCCCCTATAAAATTAGCCCTTACAGAACTGCTGCTAAACGTAACCAGTTTAGTAACGGAGTCTCGTTTATTACAAGAGGTTGTATCAACCATAAGAAGCGTAATCACGTAAGTTCCGGTATCAGGATAATTATGCATTGGTGGATTGGCGCCTGTGTGTGTAGTACCATCGCCAAAATTCCAGAAGAATTGTGTGTTCGGTCCTATCGGTGTAGAAGTATTGATAAAGGATGCCTGATAGGGGTCGCAGCTATTGATAATACTTGTTGTAAAGTCCGCCTTCACATTTGAGCCGTCAACGATTATTGTGATGTAGTCCGTATCAGAACTTTGGTTGCAGGCATTTACGTTGAATGCTATTAACTTGACTGTATAAGTACCCGGTGTGGTGAACGTGTGAGTTGGCGCTGTACTCGTGTCGGTTGGACTGCCATCTCCAAAATCCCAGAGATAGGAAGTAGCATAAACAGAATTATTACCAAAGTTTACTACAAGAGGTGCGCAACCTTTAGTGGCAGGAGATGCGCTTGCGTCTGAAAAAAGGATAAAGTCGAAATGAATTTTTAAAGCTCCGTAATTGCAATTGGGACTATTATTTGTGTTACTGTATGCACCTGAGGTAGTTGGAAATGCAGACGAACCACCACAACCCGCACAAATTCCCTGATATACCACTCCGTTCTTATCAAAGCGGCTGGTACCACCGTCCACGTGATCACCGAGACCAACAGCACCGTAATACGTGCCATACAGTAACGTTGTGGCATCCTTCGAAAGAACGATAAAATAGAAATCACTGCCATCGGTAGTGGCTTGCGCTGCGTTGGCTGTGATGGGCATATTATTCACGTTTCCTGGTTGCCCGCCTGTAGCGCCCCCCCATCCCGAAATATATACTTGCTGACAAGTGTCCACCAAAAAAGCAACTGGTGATATATTCACAGTATTGGGAGTGCCTGAGCCAAATACAGTGGAATAAATGTTAGTGGTTAAATTATTATCAAGCTTTATGATGAACTGACTGGAAGATGGATTGGAATAAACACCGGGTGTCACCGGAAATGTTCCTCCATGTGTTTGTCCCATAGCATATACCTGATCTTGTTTATCTACCTGCACGCCATAGCATTGGTCATAATTCGACATACCAATGAAAGTACCTCTCTGTAAAGCATAGCCACCTCCGTTTTGAAATTTGAGAATATAGCCGTCTATGTTGCCGCCAAATGAAGATTGAAACGTACCAGTTGTTACCGGAAAGTTGCTATTTTCTGTACCGCCCGCCACGTACAAACTTGTTTGTGCAAGATTTAACGCCAGAACATAAGCCGCATCATTGCTGACTCCTCCTATAAATGTGCTCCATAGTAAGTTGCTCAGGGTTGGGTTTAGTTTGAATGCAACACCGTCTTGTGCGCCCTGAAGCGTATTTTGATGGGCATTTTGAGTAGGAAAGTCTGAAGAAATTGTGGAGGCAGCTACATACACATTGCCCGCATTGTCCACTATCACTTCGCTTCTCGCATCGTCTCCATAATTGTGTTTTAGACCGCCGAATGTAAACCAGTCGGTTGAGATATTAACGCCATCATTACTGCTACCCCCTATGTATGTTGAACCTACTATTCCTGTGCCGAGTGCATTGAACTTGGTGACAAATATGTCTGCATCACCGTTATAAATATTGTCGTAAGCATTTTGAACAGGAAAATTATTTGAAAAGGTGCGTCCTACTACAATCAGGTTGTTGTTGTTGTCCACTACCATACTATGAGGTTGCTCATTGTCGGCACCACCCAGATAAGTGGAATAAATCAAGGCATTTCCATTTGGATTGAATTTACTAATTGCTACATCCCAGCGCATGGCAGGTTGGTTACCGCCGCCAGTACCACCACCGGCAAATGTGGTTTGAAAAGCGCCTGTGGTCACCGGAAATCCGACGCCGTTTGCAATGCCACCTGCATAAAAATTTCCCTGGGCATCGTAGGTAGCTGTAGATCCCCAGTTATCGGCAGTAGAGCCGCTGTATGTAGAGAATACAACTGTAGGATCTATCACCAATATTTCATCATTATTATATCCTTCGGGAAAACCAAAACTTACTCTTCCATCCTTCAATTCATACCTGCATTTTATTTCCTTCTTCTCACCATTTACATATTGGTAGGCATAAGGCTCAAGTTCTGAAACCAACCCAATGGAGGTTCGTATTTCCAGTTTGTTATTCTTAATTGCTACGCCATTTGCACCCTCTATTTTCAGCTTTATTTGTTTCACATCTGCGCCGGGATGCACTATGAAATCGTACTTCATCATTCTATTGGCAGATGCCACGTGCAGATCAATGTTTTTATAAAGGTTCTTGTAATCTACATTCAGCGCAGGGTGTATCTCACTCTTCCAGCTTGCGGGGTCATTTCCTAAAAAGTAATTGTAGAAATGCTTTTGCAACTTGCTACCCTTTACCTCTTCAGCTTTCATTGCCCCTTCAAACTGCACTTTGTATGCATGAAACTTCAGCGTTTGTGCCTGCTTTACCTTGCCGTGTTTCATGTCATGAATTTTCGCGGCATTGTCTGCTGCACTAAGCATGTACATTATACCATCTTGCTGCAAATAAATATCTCCTCCCGGAGCCGTTGCTTTATAAAGAAAATCTTCCTCCCACTGCCCTTTGTTTTCGACAAACTCGAGTGGAGCATTCTGTGCGCTGATATTGAATGGTGTAAGGAAAGATGCAAGAAATAACAGCAAGTAGCAGTGCTTCATAAATTATTAGCTTCAGGCTTGTATTAGTAAATTTAACGCAATTGTGTATTATATAGACAGCCAAATACCACCGAAAGATATGGCCTTTACCCAATTCTTATAATTCATCAAAACACCACACCCTCAATTCACCATTTTATTAGCACAGCAGCTACTCGCAAATGCCTCTGGCTTTGCTTTAAACGCAAAACCCATCCCCAATATATAGCCCATAGCCTCGCGCAGTGCTTCATTACTCTTAAACTGCGGATTGGTATTAATATCTGCATGAACTTCCATATCCACATCATACTCGGTAAACAGGTCGCATAGTTCGTAGGCTATTTCTATACTTTTTGCCACCTCTACCAGCATTCGCTCTTTTATAGAATACCGGTGCGTAGTGCGCTCGTTGGCTATAAACATAAACCCGCCACGCTTTTCCCGAAGGAAGACTATAACCGTAGCAAACTCCGTTTCAGCACCATATACCTGACTATCTGTGCCTATGCACACTTTCAGCTTAAAACCTTTTTGCGTTTCACGCATTATTGCCTCTTCTACCGCTTGCTTTACCGGTGCTTTCAATGCCTCGCCGCTAAATGTTCTCCATGTTGCAGACATACGTTGTAGTGTTTCTTAAAGTTAATTATAAAAACGCTTACATGCACCGTCCTTAATATTCTTGCAGCTTAATTTTGCGTATTAAGTCATCTTAGAGGAATCATTAATCCTGCACTGCAATTTAGAAGGCGGATGTGAAGAAAAGATTGTAAGCCTAACTTTTACTCTTGTTTTACAAACCGGGTATAATGTTGTTTGCCTTTACTGTTGGTTAGCTGTATGATATAAATTCCTGCGCGGAGTTGAGTAATATTTACTTTCATTTGTGCTGCGCTAATGGTAGTCTGTAGCATACGCACACCCGTAAGGCTAAATATTTCTACACTATAACTTTCACCAACATTGTCAAAATAAATGACATCATGTGCAGGGTTGGGAAACAGTACCAAAGGTATCTCCCTCACAGATTTATTGACAGTGGTCCTTATCTCTTCTTTGCAAGTGTCATTACGACCATATTTCACTACAAACCAATCACAGGCATAAAGAATGGTATCGGTAACAGCAGCAGAGTGGTTGCCTACTTTTATGCTTGTTCTAAACAGACCAGATGTAAAAACATTTGCATTATCATCCATTACTACTGCGGTTGGCTCCGACAATTCGTTGGATGATATGGAATCTAGTGTTAGAATGGAGCCGTTTGTGGCATTGAAGCGGGCAAGAAATCCCTGTGCTGATTGAGTAGTTATTGTTAAGCCAAGCCCTCCCCACTTTAGCTGTCCATTATTGGTAGCTACGAAGGCAACTGTATCTTTTGTGCAGGTAATATCATAGTAATTAGAGGGGTAGGTGCAAGTGGGTAAAAGCCATGCGTTCGTTCCCCATATTGTATTGCCGTTGCTGTCTGCAGCAATGATATAATTTACTGAACTCCATCCCCATCCGTTTGTGATGTTGTGTCCGATAAAGGAATTTCCAGTATGGGAAAGTCCTCCAATGTAAATATTACCTTTTGAGTCTGGTGGGGCCAGCGTTGCCCATCCGGTAATATTACTATTGCCTTGTTTCACCCATAAGCTATTACCAGCAGCATTGAAACCTGCCACGTACATAGGCCAATAATTAAATGAATCTGAGGTAACTATTTGTGTGGAGCCTATCATAAAGTTGGTACCCAAGGTAGTTGCATTATAGCTGCCTGAGAGATAGTACCTTCCATTCCTATGATCGCGAACAAAAGAAAAGTAATTGCCCGGATATCCACCCAGTGCTTTTGAAGTTTGCACGTCCAGTTTTGTTACTGTCTGAAACAATCCATTCGGGTCATATTGTACAACATAATAGCCACTGCTTTGTATGCTGTAGCTATTGTTATGATAAGTTCCAGGTGCCAGTTGTGCTAAATGGTAGATGTGTCCTGAAGGGGCAATTTCCATTTCAAACAATTTTACACCCGATTGGCTTTGAGTGGTAATAGGCACATCCAGCCATTTCATATTGCCCGTTGTATTGTATTTTATTACAAAAAAGCGTTGGCTAGTGGCATTTGTTAGTAGCGTGTCAGAATCAAAATAGATAGTGTCAGTCAACATTGTGATCGAAATTTGTCCACTTACATAAACATTGCCTATTGAATCTGTACCTAAGGACAAACCTTTTAAATAAGTTGCAAAACCGCCACCCCCATAATTTTTCATCCAGCGAAAATTGCCAGAGCAGTCCCAGCTTGCTAATGATATTTTGTCATTGCTTCCTATGCTATGATGCCCATCTATGTTCACAAGACCCCTGCGGTTATCAGCCAGTATATACACGTTTCCGTACCGGTCAGTAGCTTTGTCTATCACCGCATCCTGACTTTGCAAATCCATGCTACCGCCTCGTTTTACCCAACGCCAGGGAGGTGGTGCTTGAGCTGCTGCAATATTGCTTTCCAATAAACTAAAAAGGAGTAGGACAATGCAAGAGATTTTTTTCATAGTTAGTAGTTTGCTAATGGTGCAGCCTTCTCAATAAAGACAGTGCATAAATGTGGGCCGTTGGAGACATTGCGAAAGAATAAGATACACTTAGCGGTTACTTTGCGCTATCATCCAATCCATAGAAAAAGACCTGCCTTCCTGCACAAGTTTTACTTTATCTACTGGAGGGAATGAGGTATAGGTTGCAGGAAGGTCAAAGATTTTTCGCGCATCGTCGTAGCTGCTAACGTAGGTAATATGGTGTGTGTCTTTAAACAGTTCGTGCAAGTATTCTTTTACATCGGTATAATACATAGGGTGCAGCTCTACAACCAAATCGCACTGTGCCAGGGAACCCACGTTGGTATCGTCAAACAATTTTCTTTCAAACCCTTCGCAGTCGCACACTAACAGCCGCCGCACATTTGCATCCATTTCTCTTAGCCATTTTGGTGTACATTCCCCTTCCACCATTATCCTTTCCGCCACCTGGTTGATCTCTGCCATAGTATGGCAAAGTCTTCTTGCATTTTCACTAATATCGAAAGCATGTACAAATGCCTGCGGATGTTTTTTCGCAAGACCAATGGCGTAATAACCTTCCGCACATCCTATATCAATGATTTGGTCGTAATGATTTCTCTCCAATTCCTTGAACACAGGCACCAATTCCGACTCATAACTCCCCGATAACTTTGGAAAAAGAGAGCTGCCAAAACTGCCAAAACCCGGATAGCGAAGTCCTTTGAAATAGCCATCCCTAACGGTAAGGTCAGAAAAAAATATTCCCAGCCGATGCTCCGAAAGCTGATGCTCATACAGGCTGCGTTCGTAGCGAAGCCACTCGGTAAACCTAAGTGATAATTTACCGCAATACCAGCCAGCGTCCGAGCGGACTACAGATTTTATTAAGGGATCAAGGATACGTCTCATTGTAGTATTAAAGGTTTAGGCAAAATCTATAAAGAAACTATAGGCGCAGTTGCCCACTCTTATTCCCCCAATGTATAAAACATATCTTATTCTCTGTATCTTGTAACCAACCAAAACAACAAATACAATGAAAAAGATCTTAATTGGCTCACTAGTAGGCGGGCTTATCATCTTCATCTGGCAATTTATTTCCAACGCTGCCATAGACTTTCATTACAAGGCGCATCAATACACCGAACAGCAGGATGCTATTCTCAATTCACTTTCGCAGTTGCCCGAAGGCGGCTACATTATGCCCAGCCTGCCCAAAACCGCTACACAGCAAGAGTGGGAGCAATACATGAAAGAAAAAGAAGGCAAACCATGGGCAATGGTACAATACCATAATTCCATGCAGTATAACATGGGCATGAACATGGCAAGAGGCTATATCGTAAATGTGCTTACCGTAGCGCTGTTTTGCTGGATGCTTTTGCGTATGCGCCCGCTCAGCTTCGGAAGGGTAATGACCGCTTCCCTGTTTATCGGACTTATAGTATTTATGAACGGCATTTACACTGGCCATATCTGGTATCAGTTTTTCGATACCTCTGCTCATCTAAGCGATGCGGTAGCAAGCTGGGTGCTTGCCGGGCTATGGCTGGGCTGGTGGCTGCCGAGGGGAAATAAGGAAGCGAGGGGGTAAAAGAATTATGTTGACATTGCACTATGGTATCGCAGATGGGATACCATAGTTGTTTGTAGGAGGAAATGGGATATAAAAGGATCATGAGGAAACGGAACATTCGTCCAAAAGACTGAGTTGACATTAGGGCCGTTCCCATTTGCCGGAGAAAAAGTGTTGGCCAGCTTTCCCAATACTATAATGAAAGATGCTCCTATGCTGTCCTATAAGGTGCTCAAGAAATATTTCCTTTGAAATAAGGGTAGTCTTAGAGATCACTTTTCCATCTATGTGTAAACAGAAAGCACACTGCCCAGCCAATGTTGTGGTATTATCAAACGACTCTCCGATTGCACACAAAACAACCGAAGAAAAAATCCCTAACTTTAATATGTTCACACAATGAATGTCTATTAACTGCAAAAAGCTTACTCATGAGAAAGTATATTTTTTTACTACTGACCTTTCTAAGTATTGAGAGTAGAAGAGGTATTGCGCAACAACCGGGAGATTTAGACAACAGTTTCGGCATAGGCGGGAAGGTAGTTATGCCTCAGGTAGCATGGATGGACGTAGCAGTACAACCTGACGGTAAAATTGTAGCAGTAAGTCATGTCATTGCGAGATATAAAACCGACGGTACATTGGATAGCACTTTCGCCACTAACGGTATTGATACTATAAAAAGCGGTTCCGGTATTGTTCATTGTAGCGCGGTAGGTATTCAGCCGGATGGAAAAATTTTAGTTGTGGGCGGCCCAGTCTATGGGAATGTAAACCTTAAAGACTTTCTAGTTCTAAGATATAACGCTAACGGAAGTCTGGATAGTAGTTTTGATGGAGATGGCGAATTGGTGACCGATTTCGATTTGGGGTCGGATGATTTTGGATATGAACTGGCGATACAAACGGAGGGAAAAATAATAGTTGCGGGAGCATCTAACCAAAAGCTTGCCCTATGCCGTTTACATCCGGATGGTTCATTAGACAGCACTTTTGATCAGGATGGAAAAGTAGTAATCAATAACATTACGGTTGATTTTAACAATAACTGGAGCCATGCCACTTTCATGAAATTGCAAGCGGATGGAAAAATAGTAGCAGGCAGCGCTTCCCTTATAGCACGCATAAACCCCGATGGCAATATGGATAATAGTTTTGGTACTAATGGCCTCAAGGGTTTGTCAGCGCCAATGAACGATCTCGCTATTCAAGCAGATGGTAAGATTGCATTAGCGGGTGGTGCAACAACTTTTGTAATAATGCGGCTTGACTCTAATGGGAACTACGATAGTGGTTTTGGCCTTGCTGGTATGACTTCAACCGCATGGACTCCGGGCAACTGTTCTAATCCCCGACAGAAGGCTACATCCATCCTCCTACAACCCGATGGGAGGTTACTAGCCGGAGGCTACAATATGTGTTGTCTTTTGGGCGACTGTAGAGAATTCGTCTTGATACGTTATAACTCAAATGGCAGTATTGATAGTAGCTTCAGTTCAGACGGTAGAGTGACGACTAATTTTTCGGGATTATCTACAGAAAGTCGTGCGTCTGCCCTCACCCCCGATCGAAAGATTGTGCTGGGAGGATATTCTTATAATGTGGATTACGGCGCAATGGCACGTTATCATTTAGGGACTATGCTGGATGTGAAGAGTGCGCAAAAGCTTAATAGCCATCTTATAGTTACTCCTAACCCGTCGCACGATATGGTAAGTATAAAAGCAAATGGTATTGAAAATGGTATCTGGCGAATGGAATTATTGGATGAGACAGGCAGATCGGTGCTTCATGAAACGATTACAGTAAATAACAACTCCTTTCACAAACAAATCTCTTTACAGCTTTTTGGAGTGGGCGTGTACTTTTTAAAACTGTCTGGCGCTACGCAAAGCATGTCATTTAAAATAGTAAAGGGCATATAAGAGTACTGGCTCTGTTTCAACTTCAGTTGCTCGACATGTTAACCCGTGTATGTTTAACTCACGATATTTTATCACCCAATTATTTAATGATTAAATCTGAGTAGTTGCATAGGAAATGAATGGTAATTTTTGTAGTAAATCATGAAAATTAATGCACTTCGTAGTGTTTTAATGTTATTTTTGGCCTCTCAAATTTTGAAATCAAAAGAACTCTTCTATGCAGGAATTTGGTAAGAAAAATCCATCTGCAAACCTCGCAGATCTGGGTCTTAACGTTGCCGTGGCACATTGGAACCTGGCCCCTGAAGACTTAGTGAATAAAACTTTAGAACTAGGTCAGGGCGAACTAAACGATACCGGAGCACTTTGCGTAAGCACAGGCAAGTTCACGGGTCGGTCTCCAAAAGATAAATTTACAGTAAAGGATGCGCTCACAGAAAACAGCGTAAGCTGGGGCGAACCCAATTTCCCGATGTCTCCAGAAGATTTTGATGGGTTGTACAAAGAAGTATGTGCTTACCTTGACGGAAAAGAAGTGTGGGTGCGTGATGCCTATGCTTGCGCCGACCCAAAATATCGTCTCAACATTCGCGTGATCAACGAAGCACCGTGGGCTAATCTTTTCTGCCACGACCTTTTCTTGCGTCCTACTTCGCAGGAAATAGAAACGCAAAATCCTGACTGGATCATTTTGCAAGCGCCGGGCTACATTGCTACGCCGGGGAAATTTGGTACACGCGCCGAGGGAAAAGGAAATTTTACAGCAGTAAACTTTTCTCGTAAAATAATACTTATTGGAGGCAGCGCCTACACCGGCGAAATGAAGAAAGGTATTTTTGGCGTTCTGAATTTTGTATTGCCGCACGATCATAAAGTGCTAAGTATGCACTGCTCTGCCAATGAAGGTAAAGATGGTGATGTGGCTTTATTTTTCGGTTTGTCCGGTACAGGGAAAACTACGCTTTCGGCAGATCCTAACCGTGCCTTGATTGGTGATGATGAGCATGGATGGGCAGATGGTTCTGTATTTAATTTTGAAGGCGGTTGCTACGCAAAAGTGATTGACCTTTCTGAAGAGAAAGAACCGCAGATATATGCCGCTATAAAACCAAATGCTATTCTTGAGAATATTGTTTTCAAAGAAAACAGTAAGACGGTAGATTATGTGGATGGAAGCATCACGGAAAACACACGCGCAGCTTACCCGATTTATCATATTCCTAATGCAAAAGAGCCTTCTTACGGCAGCGATCCAAAAAATATTTTCTTCCTTACTTGCGATGCATTTGGTATTCTTCCGCCTATCAGCAAGCTAACGAAGGCACAGGCTATGTATCACTTTATTTCGGGTTATACTGCTAAAGTTGCCGGAACTGAAGTGGGTGTTACAGAACCTCAAACTACCTTCTCTGCTTGCTTCGGTCGAGTATTCTTACCATTGCATCCTACAAAATATGCCGAGCTGCTTGGCAAAAAACTTGAAGAGCACACTGATGTGAATGTATGGCTCATAAACACAGGCTGGAGTGGCGGTTCTTATGGCGTAGGTAGTAGGATGAGTTTGAAATATACCCGTGCAATGATTACTGCTGCAATGAACGGTGAACTGAATAACGTAGCGTATGTTCCGCATCCGGTATTTGGTGTGTTGGTTCCGCAAGCTTGCCCTAATGTACCTGCGGAAATTCTAAACCCACGCGATACATGGTCTGATAAAGAAGCTTATGACAAGAAAGCTAACGAACTTGCACAATTGTTTGTGAAGAACTTCGCAAAATATGCCGACCAGGCAAATGATGAGATTAGAAGCGCCGCTCCAAAAGTTATGGCGAGTGTAGCGTAGGTTATCTGATTTTCAATAAACTTTAAGCCCCGCGAGTTGCGGGGTTTTTTGTTGCAAGAATGCACCGGAAAGAAACGAACGTTGGATGAAATATTTCCACCAGCTACTGTTGTAGTGCTTTGTCAATCATGCGCGCATCTCCTACTATCCACAACAGATCGCCTTCTTCAAGTATCACATTACTTTCAGGATTTAGATTGCGGCGGTTGTTTCGTTCAATTCCTACTACAAGCCCATTGGTCTTTTCTCTCACACCACTTTCACGGATTGTTTTTTTATGCAGAAAAGAATTGCGTTTCACCGATATTTTTCTAAGAACTACACTATCGCTGTTGCCAGACACCTGAACCGGCAATCCGTTTACAGGCTCTATGTGTTTTTTAAATTGATCGAGTTGGTCGTCTGTACCAATCACAAATAGCGTGTCGCCGGGATAAACCCTTTCCATGCGACTTGGAGCATTAATGGTATAATGTTCACCGCGTCTTATCATTGCAATGTTCACCCCAAGCCTTTCTCGCAGCGCCATTTCTTCAAGCGTCATACCGGTTACAGGTGTGCCGACGGGTAAGGTGAATTGTGCAATATGCGCGTCCCAGGGTGCAAGTTCAATTCGATTTTGCTCCGCTTCGTGCCGTTCCCGATCATGGTAATTATTAAAAAAACGTGTTTCAAGTTTTATGTAAAAAGCATGTATTCGCTTTGTGAAAATCAGACCAAAACTGATAAGAAGGACTAAGCCTGCAAAAGCAATGTAAAAAGAGAAAAAGCTGAGCAGATAAATACTAATATAAACAATAGCAAGAGAGCCTCTTACCACCCTAAAAAATATAAGCGGGGCGCGGTAACGCTTATTTGCCCAGAGGTTTGCAAAAGCCTGCGTCTGAAATTTTCTTGTCACCAATGCCCACATAAAAGGAGACAAGATTATCAGGCATACAAGCGCAGTGAGAATATTTCCGGTGCTTCCATTGTTGACATTTGTAAATATCCAGGGACGTAAGTAGGCGGAAAACAGAAAAATTACTCCGAGTATAATGATGGAGAGCAGCGCGACGTGTGCAAAAAATGAACGAATCACCAACTGCCAATCGTTAGCCTGTGCAATTGTTTGTGTTCCCGTGCTATATCTTAAAAGTACCTTTCGCCAGTTTGGTGGAAGCCTTACTTCTATCCAGCTATAAAAACCACCGGCTGATCGGATCATATAAGGTGTAGTAAAAGTGGTGATTGCTGAAACCGCCACGGCAATGGGATAAAGAAAACTGGACGTTACGTTGAGCGTTAATCCTAAGGTTGCAATAATAAAAGAGAACTCACCGATTTGTGCCTGACTCATACCTGCATGTAATGCAATTTTCAGGGGTTGTCCTGCTATAAGTGCTCCCATCGTTACGTTCAATGTTTTTGCAATAACGAACACAACGGTAATAATCAAAATAGGCCAACCGTAGTTTATTAAGACTTTAGGATCTATCAGCATTCCCACCGACACAAAGAAAACTGCACCAAATAAATCTTTTACCGGTTTCACTAAATGTTCAATGCGCTCTGCCTGAGTAGTTTCTGCTAAAATTGAACCCATAATAAATGCCCCTAAAGCAGGAGAAAAACCGGCCTGCGCTGCAAGCATTACCATCACAAGACATAGACCTATTGAAACAATAAGCATCGTTTCATCGCTTAGTAATTTTTGTGCGCGCCGCAGAAAACTGGGAAGAAAGAAAATACCCGCAACGAACCAAAGCAGTAAAAAGAAAGAGAGTTTCAAAATAGACATCAGCATTTCGCCACCTTCAAACTGACGACTAACAGAAATTGTAGAAAGCAACACCATCAGCACCACCGCCACCAAATCTTCAATAATGAGCACCCCAAAAACAAGATTAGCAAAACGCTTACTTTTCACACCCAACTCATCGAAGGCACGAAGAATAATAGTGGTGGAAGAAATACATAAAATTCCGCCCAGAAAAATGCTGTCCATCAGCGCCCAGCCCATGGCCTGTCCGAGCATAAACCCAACCAGCAACATCACCGATACCTCAGTAAAAGCAGTAACAGAAGCGGCACCGCCAATACGCATCAGCCGTTTGAAACTAAACTCAAGACCCAATGTGAACAACAGAAAGATAACACCAATGTCTGCCCAAATTCTTATATCCTGCGGATCGGCAATGGTGGGTAAAAGAGAAAAATTAGGACTTACAAGAAAGCCCGCAAGGATGTAACCTAAAACTACCGGTTGTTTTAGTTTTCTGAAAAGAAGCGTGGTGATACCTGCCAGAAAAAGTATGAGTCCGAGATCACTGATTAACGGCGGTAAATGATTCATGAAACATAAAAATAGTGGTTACGCTCCAACGATTATTAAAATGCAGTTTCGAACATGAAAATTAGGACTGACGGAGTTTTATGTTTCGTCTTTCAAATTTCAGGTATGGCTTAAATAGTCAAAGAAATTCTTCTTATGACCCACTTTATTTTACTCAATACACTCTCTCTTTCTTGATGTATTTTTGCGCGCATTCATACTTAAAGCAACACTGATGAAAAATACTCCGTTTACGCAGCAACATATAGCGCTCGGCGCAAAAATGGCTGAATTTGCAGGCTACAATATGCCTATCTCTTACAGCAGCATCAATGAAGAACACCACACAGTTCGTCAGAATGCAGGAGTGTTTGATGTGAGCCACATGGGTGAATTCATGCTGCGCGGACCTAAGGCGCTCGATTTAATTCAACGCGTAACGAGTAATGATGCAAGTAAACTTACAGCCGGTAAAGCACAATACTCTTGCCTACCCAACGATAATGGCGGCATTGTAGATGACTTGATTATTTATTGCCTAAAAGAAAACGAAGAATATCTGTTGGTTGTAAACGCGTCGAACATTGAAAAAGATTGGAACTGGATCAGTGAACACAACACAGACAATGTGCCAATGGAAAACATTTCAGACAAAATAGGATTGCTGGCTGTGCAAGGCCCTAAAGCAGTTCAATATATGCAGCAATTGACTGAGATGGACATTACCAATCTTAAATATTACACTTTCGTAAAAGGAACTTTTGCAGGGATTAATGATGTGATAGTGAGTGCAACAGGCTACACAGGTTCTGGTGGAATTGAGATCTATTTTGATGACAAAAACGGAAACGCAGAAAAGCTTTGGAATGAAATTTTCCGTGTGGGCGAGCCTCAAGGTTTAAAGCCAATTGGTCTTGCTGCGCGCGATACACTGCGACTTGAAATGGGTTATTGCCTTTATGGAAATGATATTGACGATACGACTTCTCCGCTTGAAGCAGGATTGGGTTGGATCACAAAATTCACCAAAGATTTCACTGCAAAATCTATCCTTGAACAACAAAAAGCAGAAGGCATAAAACGTAAGCTGGTGGGTATTGAGATGATTGACAAAGGCATACCACGCCACGGTTACAAAATACAAAATGCAGCTGGCGAAGAAATTGGGTATGTAACTTCAGGTACGCAGGCACCCAGCCTCAGCAAAGCAATCGGTATGGCTTATATCCGTAAAGATTTTTCGCAGGAAGGAAATGATGTATTCATAATGATCCGCGACAAGGCTGTAAAGGCACAAGTGGTGAAGATGCCATTTGCGTAAGGGATATATCTGCAAGAATGATTAACAGAATATTATTGTTAGTTGGTTGCACATTAATATTAATGTCCGCCAGCCTATATAATGGTTTCCCAATCGTTACCAGCGACACAGGCGCATATATAAATATGGGTTTCGAATTTAGAATTCCCTATGATCGCCCACCATATTATGGACTATTTATCCGACTTAGCAGCCTATGGACTTCGCTATGGTATCCAGTTGTTATTCAGTGCATGATTGCAGCGCTATTATTATCACAGTTAACAAAGTTGATGTTTATCAACAGTGCATTTTATAAAAAATGCACAATGCTTTCCTTACTTGCTATTGCATCCTTTACGTGCCTTCCATGGGTTCTTGGGCAACTAATGCCTGATGCTTTCACGGGAATACTGTTAATGGCTGTTATCTTATTTTATCTTAAGAAGCATACGATAGTCAGTTATGGTTGCTATGCTGCAATAATTTTTCTTTCATTGCTTTTCCATAGTTCTCATGTACTCATAATATTCTGTCTCTCAGCTTGCATTATTGTTTTTGGTTTAAAGCGAAATTGGCAACCAATGGTAAGAAAAAGTGCTGCAATATTTTGTTTGGGACTAGCAGTGGTGCTTTTGTCTTGTACTGTTTCCTACATAAAAGGACATGGTTTCAGATTTAGCCGCGGAAGTCATGTATTCTTAATGGGCAGACTTGGAGAAACCGGTATTTTAAAAAAATATTTAGATGAAAATTGCAGCGGAAATTCATATAAACTATGTGAAGTAAAAGACGATATACAAGGAAGAGCCTGGGAGTTTATATGGTCAGACAATGGTCCCTTCCATAAGAGTGGTGGCTGGGAGAACAGTAAAGCAGAATATGACGCAATCATAAAAGGGGTACTTACTGACCCAGAATATCTAAGTCTATTTATACAAAAGTCTGTTATCTCCACACTGAGGCAGTTGACACAAGTAACACTTCCAGAAAAATTTCCGGCGTTAAGCTATGGATCATCGCCAGCTAACTCTGTGAAATTTTATTTTGAAGATGAGATAACAGAATACAATACCTCTCTTCAAAACTCAGGTAATCTTGAAGGTCGTTTTTTTAATCAGCTATATTTTTTGTTTTTTCTTGCCACCTCTTTAATAATCATTTATAAGTATCGTACCTTACTTAATGAACAGGACATAAAAATCTACTGTATTGTAATTGTTTTTTTAGTATGCAATGCTTTTGTTACAGCCTGCTTCGCAAACGTTCTTGATCGGCTGCAACACCGTGTTTTTTGGGTGTTACCAGCAGTAAATGTTATACTACTTTTGCGGAGGTTAATAGAAATAAGAAGTAAGAAACTTGCCACTCAAACCCTCAGTTAGTAGCTTGGTTGTTTTTCATCAATGTTTTACGAATTTTATTCCAGCGCGACTTCCATACTATCATTAGGAAATTATTCAGCTCTTTAGCCAGAATTGATACTTTTATCTGAGAAAATTCAACGCCTGGACGCAGCTTCACAGGAATTGGCTTTACTTGATATCCTTGCTGCTCTGCATTGTAGATCATTTCGAGGTCAAACAGATAACGGTCTATTGTTCCTTCAAGCCATAAATGTTTCATTGATTTTTTGAAACCTTTTAGTCCGCATTGAGTATCGGTAATAGCGATACTAAGTAAATTTTTTATCATCCACCGGAGTATTTTGGATATATATTTCCGGAAAAAGGGAACTCCGTCATAGTAGGCTTTCTCTTTTACACCAACCGCAATATCCACATCAGCTTTTTGTAGGTTGTGATAAATGGACATAAAACTTTCATGTTGATACGGAAAGTCTATATCTGTGTAAATAATAAGTTCGTGGGAAGCTTGATAAATGCCTTTTCTAATAGCATAACCCTTGCCCATATTCAGATTAGAGCTTATTATTTTCACCTGATCAATAGAGGTCTTAATATTATTCAGTTCTTTGCTAATGTCTTTGGGAGTCCCATCGTCAACTATTATTAGCTCACACCCCCCTACTTCGCTATGTATGCGTTGCATATTTTCAATAATTATTTTATCCCAATCATCATGTAACTGTGGATTATAGCATGGGAGTATTACGCTTAGACTATTTTTCATTTACCCGGTGCGAAGCTAATTAATATCAAGAGTGGTTTCAACTGTTATAAAAACATAAGACGGCGAAGTTTCTTTTCTTTGTGCCAAATTAAGCCACAAGTTAGCGATGACTACTTCCAATGTCAAGATGCAGTCTTATTTTGAACGCATCATAATTTGCATTTTCCTGTTAATTCTTACAGTTTTCGCAACGGTCTTTTACAAGGAACGAATCATCTTTACGGATACGGTGGGATGTATTATGGATATGCTTAAAAAGGATAGCCTGAACGTTACAACAAACCGGTATATCAGTATTTTTGGCGAATTACTTCCTTTCGCTTCCTATAAGCTTAACTCATCCTTACGACTTATTGTCTTCTTGTACTCGTTGAATCTTATACTGATACCTGTGCTTTTGGCCTTACTTAGCGTTTATTGGTTCAAAGAGACCCGCACGGCTTGGAGTATTTTGCTTTTTTACACGATTATGTCAGCACGATTATTCTACTTCCCCATAAGTGAATTTCAGTGTGGGTTGTGTTTTTTGCTCTTCTATATTGGATTATACGAGTATTCACTAAAGAAGAATAGTAGGTTAAACGCTACGGTATTCTGGTTACTATCTCTTTTTTTCATCCCTACAGTAGTTTTCAGTCATCCCTTGTCTATTCTTGTTTTAGGAGCATGGTTGATCTTTCAATTTTTCATTTCAAAAAAGTCCATAGTTAAGCCCTTGTTCATTGTGCTTATAGCTGCACTTTCCTATTTAGTAAAGAAAGCTTTCTTTGAAGTGCCCTATGACAGCGAAAAGGCAAAGACCATGGAAAACTTCAAGACTTTTTCAATGGCGCATCTCGATGATACACTTGCCAATCAGTTTTATAAGGCTCTCAGAGACGATTACTTTTTGGTTCCGCTTCTGATTGTGCTTTCAATAGTAGCCCTCATTCGGATGAAACACTACATATCAGCAATATTGCTTCCCTCAATCATACTTGCATTCTGGCTTCTTGTGACTGTTTCTTTCAAAAATGAACCTTACTGGTATTACTCCGAACACATGTATCAACCATTAAGCTTTTTTATTGCTTTGGCAACCGGCAGGCTCTTCACTATTTGCTTTTCTAAAAAATTTAGTGTTCTTATCCTAACCATTGTCGTAGCGGTGTCTTTAAACAAAATATATTATAGTCACGAGCCTATGAAAAAACGACTCGACTGGTATGCAGGCTGCTTTGAACTTATGGACAAAAAGGGTATAAAGAAAACAGTTGTGGGGATTGAAAGAATTGACATCGGATGGAAAATGGAAGCAAACTGGCTTACCATGTACGAATCGCTTGTTCTTAGTGCCTTGGATAATCCTGAACATGCAAAAACTATCACTATGGTCTGGAATGAGCAGGATAGTCGAAAAGCTACTATGCAAGGAGAGTCATTTATTACGGTAGGCATTGAGCATTGGCCCATAAAAGATGTTCCGGAAAATTATTTCAAACTTAGCTCAAGCCATTACTCGGTCTTAGCCGACATTTATAGTGATGAGGAAATACGCAGACTAAGTTATCAGGAAATTGGCACAAACTAATGAAGGCGTTGATAGGTGTCGATTGTATCTGTGAACCTGAAGTAGTTGTTACCAAACTCCTCATACGGAAACACTCCCCACACAGTTACAAACGCATCTTTTCTATCCATCGTCCAGTTGAGTTGGGCTGCGTTTTCTGTTATAACTATAGATGCAGTTTTTCCGGTCTCAGAAGTGGAGAGCAGCCAAAACTCATAAGGCGTTCCCCATGTCATCATGAGTTTTTCTTTAGGAATGTCTTGCTCATCTATCACCAATTTCTCATTTCCGTGCTGCTGCAAAAGCGACTGCATCCATGCTAATCTTGCCACATACGGTTCTCTAAAAAACCAAATGCGAAACACTCCGCCCACTACCATCAGCACTATTAGGATAGAAGCTAACGAATACATTCGTGGGTGAGATAAAACAAGATATACCATAGGTAAACCCACGAAGATGCTTAATGGCAAATACATATTCTCCATGTAATAAGCAGTTGCGCCGGTTGCTTCATAGCTAACATTAATGAGCAATAAATAACCACCGGTAAATGCCAACAATAAAAAAAGAAGTCGCCACTGACGCTGCCGGAAATAATAAAACACAACGACGAAAAGAAAGATTGGAAACGCATAAAACTTAGACACGCAAGCCTTCAAAAATTCTTTGTTTGTAGAAAGCGTAAAATAATCGGGAAAGAACGTGATAAACTTTCGGAGGTTGCCCATAGCGCTATCATCGTAGCTGGTAGTAAATACAAACTTTTTTGCCAGCCATGCCACAGCGGTAAATGCAAAAGTGATAACGACACGCTTGCGTAAGGTGACATCTTCTGCTATCAGAGCAAAAAACAAAAAACCATAGGCCAGTGGAAATAACAGTAGTGGATGAGCAAACACCACCGTCGCACACAGGCAGGCAGTTATTATCCAAAATAATCCTTGTGCATTGCCGCGATAAGAATAGATCCAGCAAAAAAGCACTACTAAAAACGCCAGCCCCTGCTGCAATTCCGATTGTATCCAGTAAAACGTGTCGGTTGTAAACAGTAAGGTTGTGAACAACAATAGCAATGCTCCCTTTTTGTCCTTCATCCATACGCCACATACTAAGTAGCACCCAAAAAACACTAAAGGAAAAGCCACTGAATACAACTTCATTATCACATCGAGCGGCAACCCCAACATACTCCCAACCAATGGAAATACCTGAGTGCCCGCCGCCACAAACCGATAATTCTGAATGGCGAATTCACCATCCTTCAGAATAAAAAACAGATGATACGCTATATCAATAAAGGCTGTACGCTCTTTATATAACAACACAGCCATTAACACCAACACACAAAACATTACAACACCCATCCAATAAAGCACCTTTGGCATAGCCACCTTATTTATAAACATAATTCATCAAAAATTATCAACCCCGTAAAGGTAGCAGACCACGTCCAACAATGTCAATACCCTTCGCTGCCAAACAATTTAAAACCACCTACACTCCACCATTTTCCGCAAACTTTTTTCTTTCTTTGCACCCATGCTGCCTAAATACAACCGCGTACTCCTAAAACTATCTGGCGAATCGCTAATGGGCGACCGTACTTACGGTCTCGACCCAAAAATGCTTGACGCATACGCCACCGACATCAAAGCAGTTACCGACCTCGGTGTGCAAGTAGCAGTAGTAATAGGTGGCGGAAACATATACCGCGGCATGAACGAAGCCGAAACCGGCATTGAACGCGCTCAGGGCGACTACATGGGCATGCTCGCCACCGTGATAAATGGCATGGCACTACAAGCAGCTCTCGAAAAAATAGGTGTAAAAACCCGCCTGCAAAGCGCCATAAAAATGGAGCAAATAGCAGAGCCTTACATACGCCGCCGCGCCATACGCCACCTTGAAAAAGGCCGCGTAGTAATATTTGGTGCTGGTACCGGCAACCCTTATTTTACCACTGACACAGCCGGATCACTCCGCGCAATAGAAATAAACGCCGACGTAATTCTAAAAGGCACCCGCGTGGACGGCATATACACCGCCGATCCTGAAAAAGACCCAACCGCAAAACGATACGAGAAACTTACGTTCAACGAGGTAATAACCCAAGGACTAAAAGTGATGGACATGACCGCCTTCACCCTCTGTCAGGAAAATAATCTTCCCATCATCGTATTCGACATGCACAAAGCCGGCAATCTACTCGAAGTAGTAGTTGGCAACCACGTAGGTACCATTGTAAAATAATTTCACCACCACATTCATTGCTTCTTTTTGCGCGCGGGCTGATAGTAGCTGCGTTGATGTGTGTGCTTTTGAGCGTTTTAGTATGTTACTTTTGCGGACGTAAATTGGTGATATGTTTAATAGGTATTGGCGTGTGTATCCGTGGTATTTTCAATTGGTGCAGTTTATAATTCTGATGTTGGTAGTGGGGTCGTTTTTTTTGCTCGCTGTAGGTCCGGTTGGGCTACAGGTGATGGGTGTGACGGCGGCAGAATTGGGCGGATTGAGTGAAGATAGTAGCCGCAGAGTGGTGAATGGCGCACTGATGTATCAGTTTTTTACGGCTACGGGAGTGTTTTTGCTTCCGGCGCTTTTGTTTGGGTATTTTACGCATCCGCGCCCTGCTAAGTATTTGGGATTGGTTCGGCCGGGCAACGGTATGCATTGGTGGCTGGCACCTGCGGTGGTGGTGAGCGCTACTCCGTTGTTTCTTTTTGTGGCGGAGGGCATGAGTCATATAGATTTTGGTGCGGGTGTGCGGGCACAGCAGGAGATGAACGACAGGATGATGAAGGGATTGCTGAATATTGGGAATGTTTGGCAACTGGGGGCTACGCTTGTTGTGCTGGCTGTGTTACCAGGGTTTAGTGAGGAGTTGTTTTTCCGGGGTGTGCTGATGCGGTTTGCAGCCAAGCGAAGCAGAGGTGTGGTGTTTCCGCTACTGGTATCGGCGGTTTTGTTTGCCATGATGCACTCTAATCCGTATGGTATGATTTCAATTTTTCTTGCTGGGGTGTTGTTGGGCGGAATTTATTATTTAACCGGGTCGCTTTGGTGCAGTATTTTGGCGCATGGGTGCTACAACGGATTGCAGGTGCTGGTAACGTATTTGGGTAAGGATGGTAGTACATTTAAAGCAATAGAGGAAAGTAACAAAGTTCCGTTGACCTGGGTAGTGGTGGGTACGGCGTGTTTTGTGGGTTTGTTTTATTTGCTGTGGAAAAACAGGACACCACTGGCAAAAGATTGGAGTAGCGATTATACGGCTGAAGAGCAGAAGGAAGAATCAAAGTAGGTTACAAATAAACTTTTGGGATGGCTTTGCATTTGCCTACATTTTTTACAAGACTTGGTAGTGCCGTAGTGTTTTCAGCAATTATGATGGTGGGCTTGCTATGGGAAGTGTGGGCTTTTTGGGCGTTGACGGTGTTAATACAAGTGCTGTGCATGAGGGAGTATTTCCGCCTCATGCGAAAGATATTTCCCGACAATAAACCCCATCGGTGGATGGAAGCAGCCGTACAATTTTTAGGCGTTGGTTTAATGGTTTTATTCGGGTTGGGAATTGCGGACGAAGGATTTTATCTGCCCGCTTTGCTGTTTGTTCCTACTATTATTTTATTGGGTGGAGTGCTGGGCAAGCGGGGATCACTTCATTCAACCTTTCAGGCATTTGGTGGTTTGTTTTATATAGCTGTTCCTTTATTGCTATTCTTTGGGTTAAGAACTATAAGCATTGCTATTCCGTTGGCTTTGGTTTTAATGATATGGATGAACGACACAATGGCGTATCTGGTAGGTTCTTTTATTGGAAAAACTCCTTTTTCAAAAATATCTCCGAAAAAAACCTGGGAGGGAACCATAGGTGGCGCAATACTTACTATTGTTGGCGCTGCAATCTGGGGTTATTACTCGCCTTATTATAAAGTGCAGGATTGGATGATGCTGGCACTGTGCGCTGCTATAGCGGGTACTGCCGGAGATTTATTGGAGTCTAAACTGAAAAGAATGGCAGATGTAAAAGACAGCGGAACGATGATGCCTGGGCATGGTGGCGCGTTAGATCGTTTTGATTCATTGCTTGTAGCTACACCATTTGCGTTTTGCTATGCTTATGTTTTTATGCCGCCACTTTTGCTGGAAATTTTTTAGACTATTTTCGCTGCAAATCAATTTTCATAAACGATGCGTATTCACCGCGAGGGTTATAAATACATTCTGATTGCCACAGTGCTATGGGTGTTGCTGGGATTAGTTTCCTACCAGTTTTTCTTCGATGTTTCGGTGTTATTCTGGTTGTTCAATTTCGTTTGCTTTTTGCTTTGGTTTTGGATTATTTGGTTCTTCCGTATTCCTGGCAGAGATTTTTCTGAAGGAGAAGAACAAGTTATTGCTCCCGCAGATGGTAAAGTAGTGGTGATAGAAGAAACCTACGAACCTGAGTATTTTAAGGACAAAAGATTGCAGGTTTCCATTTTCATGTCTCCTCTTAATGTGCACGTAAATCGCAATCCTATTAGTGGAGTTGTACGCTATATGAAATACCATCCGGGAAAATATTTGGTAGCATGGCATCCTAAATCTTCTACAGAGAATGAGCGCACTACAATGGTAATCGGCAACAACAATATGGAATTACTTGTGCGGCAAATTGCCGGTGCATTAGCAAGAAGAATTTGCTACTACGTGAAAGAAGGTGATGTGGTGAAGCAAAATGGTGAATTTGGTTTTATCCGTTTTGGTTCACGAGTAGATCTTTTCTTTCCTGTGGGAACTAAAGTAGATGTTAAAATTGGACAGGTAGTAAAAGGGGGAATAACAGTCATTGCACACTTATCCTAAATATCCCTATCTTCGGTTCATAAAATTTACACAATGAAAAAACTGACTTTATTTCTCGGTGCCCTAATGATTGCAGGTGCTTCTTTTGCTTGCGATGGTAAGAAAGATGCAAAAGCTTGTTGCAAGAAGGGCGACAAAAAAGAAGCAAAAGCTTGTTGCAGCAAAGACGAAAAGAAAGATTGCAAGCACGCAGCAAAGCAGGATGAAAAGAAAGTTGAAGAGAAGAAATCTTAACTGAAAGGCACAGAGACAAGATATACGGGTCCCGCAAGTAGCGGGACTTATTTTTTTAACGCCAGAATTTTCTCTGATAAGTTTGTCGCACCTGCATCCACCCAATTATATTCTTTGTCTTTCCTAAACCAGGTAAGCTGCCGCTTGGCATAGTTGCGGGTATGCTGTTTTATTTTTTCTATCGCCTCCTCTAAAGCATACTTTCCATTCAGATAATCGAAAAGCTCGGAGTACCCAACCGTTTGTAAATTCTTATGATGCCTGAAAGGAAGCAATGAAATCACCTCATCCAATAAACCCAGCTTCATCATTTCATCTGTCCTGCTATTAATCCTATTGTAAAGCTGCGGGCGTGGCAATTCCAATGCACATTTTACTATGTTGAAATGCCTTTGCTTTTTTTCTCTGGTGCGAAACGCTGTAATACTTTTCCCTGTTGACCTTTTAAAAATTAAAGCGCGAAGCAGGCGTGCGGGGTTTCCAATTTCTGCTGCTGCATAAAAAATCGGATCTTCTTCTTGTGTGGTTTGCTGAAGCCAGCCTAATCCGTTTTGTATATACAATTCATTCACCTCTTTTTCAATCCTATCATCCACTCCTGGCATTTCATCCAGACCCTCTGTAAGCGCTTTTATATACAAACCTGTTCCACCACAAACCACTGCATAATCGTTAGAAAGAAATATCTCATCAAGATACCGTAATGCAAGCACCTCATAATCCGCAGCCGAAATATTTTCCCTTACCGAAAATTCGTCAATAAAATAGTGCTTTACTGCTTGCAGCTCCTCTGCCGAAGGCTTTGCCGTGCCTATGTTCATTTCCTTATAGCACTGGCGGCTATCTGCAGAAACAATAGACGTACCCAACTTCTTTGCCAACTCAATAGCCACTGCCGTTTTACCAACCGCCGTAGGCCCCGCAACCACAATAACAGTAGGAATTGTCTTTCTATTCATCGAAACTATCAGTACCGCCACCCACATCTTCCGAAGACATCCCCTCTTCCCCCTCACTACTAAAACCCTCAGCCATTTCATCGGCCCCAAGGTCATATTTTTCCTCTATCTCCATCAGCTTATCTGCCGCCACACCTCTTACACCGTATTGTATTGGCCCCAATCCCTCTCTCCTCACCATCTGTGGGTAGCTACGCTTCTGATCTTCCTCCTTGCTCACACCTATCAGCTCCACCAGAAACGTCCATTGCTTCACCGGGTCGTAGGCATAAACAAACTTCTGATCAGGCTTCCCCACCAATGCCGATACAGGCGTGCGCGTCATAGACAGTGCAGGCGCATCCTTCTTATTCACCAACACCTCCGAATTTATCTCCCGCCCACGATGCCACCTATCATTGCTCTCAAAAAACGAAGCACCATGTTTCCCATCAAACTCATAAGCCTTAATAATAGCCTGATGCAACTCAAGAAAACTCTGACCCGACCGTATTTCTATATCACGATACACCAGATCGTCTTCCTCCCAATAAACCCTAAAACGTAGTAAAGACATACAAAATATTGCACCGTAAAAATAGAATAAATTCCCGCACCACACCTACCCCAAAAGCCTCGCCACCTTCATAGCCAACCCCAGGTTCATAGGCCTAAAACTAAGCCGCCCCGTCATCATAGCCTTAGCCCCACTCAGCTCCCCCTTGCGCAGCCTCACAAAATCCCCCTCACTCATACACACCGTCAGCGCCGCCACCCCCACCCGCCCCTCCACTATCCAATCCCCCTCCTTCGTCAAATCCATAGTCCACACCCCCGCACCCCCAATCTCCCAATGAATAACAGCCCCAATCTCCCCCACCAGCTCCGGCCGCTTTCGCAGCGCCACCGGCATCTGCACCTCTATTATATCCCTTGCCGTCATAGCCCAGTTTTTCCCGCGAACATACTTCTTCCCCATCAAACCACCCCTCCCAAAATCTTTTTTTTGGCCCCCAGCCCCGTTGCTACTATTTGGCCGCCGTTGCGTCGCACTCTTGTACGCCATCTTCCCTATTCAGCTTTTCCCCCATTCAACCCTCAACCCTCAACCCTCAACCCTCAACCCTCAACCTCTTTATAAGCACCCTTCCTGAAGTGCTGCGCAAAGCACAAAATTTTCTGAGCATTGCTTCCGAACGTTCGAGCATTGGCTCTGAACGTTCGAGCATTGGCTCTGAATGCTCGAGCATTGGTTTTGAACGCTCGAGCATAGGCTTCGAACGTTCGAGCATGGGCTTTGAATGCTCGAGTATCGGTTTTGAACGCGTTCAAAAGCA